>Ga0115563_1000018_pt1 | contig 117503 bp, 120 predicted proteins | sample COGITO_mtgs_1105_2_FD_87198 | JGI IMG/M metagenome (GOLD analysis project Ga0115563, IMG submission 87198) | Pelagic marine microbial communities from North Sea - COGITO_mtgs_110519 | ecosystem: Environmental > Aquatic > Marine > Epipelagic | place: Germany:Helgoland, sampling site Kabeltonne...
AAACGATTCCACATATCGCCTAAAATTTGCAACGGCATTTGGCGAAGGCCCCATCAAAATTGATAAGGTCACCCAAAGTCTGGGCGTTTATGTGCGCACACTGACTTTGGGCATTTCACCGTTTGACCGTTGGGTTGCCGGCGATGCTGACGCATTAAGTGCATCCGCTAAATCTGGATATGAAACGTTCTCAGGCAAGGCTGGATGCAGTCAGAACCATTCAGGCTGGCGGTTTAGTGATCAAAAGTTCTACGACGTTGGCATAGAATCCGCTGATATTGGGCGCGGTAGAATTAAGCCCAAAGACGCCGCCATGCAGCATGCCTTTGTTACACCGTCGCTTAGGAATGTCACCGCTCGATCCCCTTATATGCATAATGGATACATTCAGACACTCGACGCCGTCGTTGATCACCATGCATCCGGTGGCATTCCTCGCCCGTCATTATCCAATCAAGTTCAGCCGCTTGCCCTAAGCGATCAAGAAAAGGTGAACCTTATTGAGTTCTTGAAAAGCCTGACGGATGATAAGCGTATAACTAATCGTCATCAGGTATCTGATGACACACAAATTTTAGATAAGGTCTCTCAACCATGACATTTGCTTGCCGCTCACTTTTCATACCATTCATCGCCGTTTGCATGATTATCGCTGCGAGCACGGATACGCGCGCTGCCATGTCACCGTCTGGAGATATGGTTGCCATCCAAGAGTACGTTGATGCAGAACAGCTGATCATCGCAAAAGATTACGATGGTGCGATTCCATTACTCAACGCTACCCTCAAGATAAGACCTGATCACGCGAACGCATGGAACCTGCTCGGATTTACCCATCGTAAGTTGGGAAAATTTGATGAGGCTGAGAAATACTACGAAGCCGCGTTGACCGCGAACCCTGCGCATACCGGCGCATTGAACTATATGGGGCAACTTTATATTCAAACAGGTCGTCCTGCGAAGGCCAAAGAGCTCCTCGAAAAGCTAAAAATGACGTACACTAGCGGTTGCTCAGACCTGACCCACCTTGAAAAGGCCGTTAAAGAAGGTGCGGCAGGAAAGTACTAACCTGCGTAAGCTCTTCATAACATCAACGACAAATTTGGGACGCTGTGACCTTTAGCAGACGAAGCATACATTTGACGGCCGGATTGACGATGTTCGCCTATGTCGTTTCCCATCTGCTTAATCATGCCTTTGCCTTAATCTCTATCGAAGCCGCGAATACAGCGCGGATTTTCTTTATCTCGCGTGGACCAATACGATCGGCACACTCGTCCTGGCAACAGCAGCTACAACGCATATCTCTCTCGCCCTCTGGACCACGTATATTCGACGAAGCCTCCGCATGCCCAAATGGCAGTGGGTGCAACTGGGATTAGGACTGACGATCCCGATTTTACTCATTGAGCATGCCCTCTCAACGGGCGGCGGTATACTGAGAGTGCGCCTCGTCCCAAATTATGAATATATTCTCGCAGTATTCTGGCATTTCGTCCCGATCCAGGGCTGGCTTCAGGTCGTTCTTCTGGTTGTGACCTGGACCCATTCGGTATTCGGCATCCACAACTGGCTTAAGGTGAAGCCTTGGTATCCATCATGGCAGCCACATCTTTATGGATTGGCCCTTCTGATCCCGACAATGGCCATCATGGGATATGCATCGGGCGGCTTTGAGGTCTTGGAAAAGCTCAAGAATCCCCTATGGCTGATCCAAATGCTGAAAGATATTCATTATCCAGGGCCAGAATTTGATCAACAAACAAAGCAACTCCGAGATTACTGGATTATAGGCTATACCCTGCTTGTCGCCGCCGTCTTTGCTGCGCGTCGGGTGAGATTGTATTTCAGCGCGCGCAGTGAAGGCATTCGTGTCACATACCCCAGCGGCCGCAGGATATTAATTCCAAATGGCGCATCACTTTTGGAAATCAGCCGGGCGGGTGGTATCCCGCACGCATCTGTGTGCGGTGGTCGAGGCCGTTGTTCGACATGCCGCGTACTGATCATCAAATCCGACGATGGATGTCTCATGCCGCCCAACGACGTCGAAAAGAAGGTGCTCGAAAAACTAAAACTCCCACCTAATGTGCGGCTAGCCTGTCAGGTAAAGCCAACAGGCAATGTGACCTGCGAGCCGCTCCTCCCGCCGGATGTCACGGCAAAGGAAGCACTTAGCCCGGGCAAATACATGCACGGCCAAGAGATCACAATCACAGTGATGTTTGCGGATTTACGCGGTTTTACAAAATTATCCGAAAGCAAATTGCCGTTCGATGTTGTGTTTATGCTGTATCAGTATTTTCAGTCCATGGGCTCAGCCATTGAAGGCGCTGGCGGTCGTATCGACAAATTCATCGGCGACGGCATCATGGCTTTATTTGGCACAGAGGGCGGGGCTGAGAATAACGCTCAACAAGCCCTGACCGCAGCGCGTGAAATGTCTCTTCGCCTTGAGCTGATAAACGAACGGCTCAAGAACGACTTGAATGAACCTTTGCACTTGGGAATTGGTATCCATCGGGGCTCAGCCATCGTCGGCACCATGGGGCACGGCGCAGCAACACAGATTACGGCCATCGGCGATACGGTCAACACAGCCGCACGCTTGGTATCCATCACCAAAGACTTTGGCATTCAATTGCTTGTCAGTGCTGCTGTTGAAGCAGAAGCGACAGCCGATTTAAGCGGCTTTGAATAATCAGATGTCCCTTGAGGGGCCGCACGGAATCTATGCACGTCCGTAAGATTAATGCCGCCAGTGACATCGACATTCCACCAATACCACGGAAATAGGAATTTTAGCTTCTCACAAACACTTGTGACGGTAGTTCTGGATTCCGGCCTTCGCCGGAATGACGGAAGATAAGGCATCACCCCTGCAGCTTCGTCTTTTCGGTATCTTTAAAGCCGACAAATATCTCAGCATCCTTTTCAAAAACAGGGCGTTTGATGAGCGCTGGCTGTGCCGCCATCAGCGAAATGGCTTCGGCGTCACTGCTTTCGGCATTCGCTTTTTCACCATCAGACAAACCACGCCACGTTGTACCCCGGCGGTTCAGCAAGATATCCACGCCCACAGAATCCAGCCAGCGTTTCACGTCATCTTCATTTATACCGTCTTTGCGGACATCTATGAATGTGTGTGCTATGTCTTCGCTATCCAGCCATTTAAGCGCCTTACGGCATGTATCGCAGTTCTTAAGTCCGTATATTTTGATCATTTGATGCCTCTCAGCCTTTGAAGGTCTCTATTCTTACCCTATATGTAAGATCAACGATGTCGACCGTCAAAGAAGGAGCGCCCGTTTATGTTAGCGATCATCTCACCTGCAAAGAAACTCGACTTTGAGAGCGATCCGATCACGGAAGCGCACACGCAACCCGACTTAATGAAAGACGCCAAGGTCTTGTCCAAGCGTGCAAAGCAGCTCACGCGCAGCGATCTTAAATCGATGATGCATATTTCGGACAATCTGGCCGAACTAAATTACCAGCGTTTTCAGGATTTTAAACCGCCTTTTAATCTTGCTAATGCACGGCAAGCCGCACTCACTTTTGCAGGTGATACCTATGTCGGCCTGGATGCGAGCACATTAAAAGATAAAGACCTGGAGTATGCACAAGATCATTTACGGATTTTGTCCGGGCTCTACGGCCTTTTGATGCCGCTGGACCTTATTCAGCCTTACCGGTTGGAGATGGGCGTAAAGTTCGCCATCGATGGGAAGGAAACCCTATACGACTTTTGGGATGACCGTGTCACAAAGGCGATTAACAAGGCCACCAAAGATCATAAAGATCGCCGTGTGATTAATCTGGCGTCGAACGAGTATGCAAAGGTCATCAAACCAAAGACCCTGGATGGCCAGATTGTGACCCCGGTATTCAAAGAAATCAAAGATGGAGAGGCCCGTACGCTTGGCCTCTTTGCAAAGCGCGCACGCGGCATGATGGCGCGCTACATGGTCACCAATCGCGTTGAGACCGAAAAAGGTCTGAAGGCGTTTAAAGATGGCGGATACCGGTTTCAGGCAGATCAGTCTGACGATACCAAATGGGTGTTTACGCGCCCCCAGCCCTAACCATGCCAGTTATTGAAAAACGCGGTCCGTGGATTGTTGTTGTTGTGACCGACAGCAAAGGTCAGATTTTTGCCTATCCATGGAAAGGCACTGAGCCTGAAGCTGCTCCTCAAGCCATAGAAGATGCCGAACCGGATGCTGGTACACGCTACCTTGTGCACTGGGAACGTGGCCTTAAGACAAGGCAAGATGCTGAAATCCGTGCTCGTGAGGTCAATGCCGAAATACAAAGTGAGACCGGCACGAGCAACGCATCAAACACAACGATTGTGAAGCATTAATCATCTTCAAAACAGGGACGACATTGCCTTGCGACATGACCTACCGACGGATATCGTCCGTGCATACATGATACGCGCAACGGAGTGTCCATCTACATGAGAAGAACTTTCATCTTAAGCAGCCTGGCCATTACCGCGGCGATTGTTCTTGTGTTCGCTTCTGTAACCTTTGTGCTTTTCAATATTGATGCTGTGGTCAAAGAAACCATCGAGAGCGACGGTTCCAGCGCCTACAAAGTTCCCGTTACCATCGCCGACGCCAAAGTGTCGCTGAAAACCGGCGAAGGTCAGATCACAGGTCTTCGGATCGCCAACCCACCTGGGTTTGGTGCACTATCAGCGATCAACATTCCCTTCGTTGTTCTTGAGGTTGATACAGAGCGCGTTGCCGCCAAAGCTATTGGTGTGCGCCGCGTCGTTCTTGAGCAGCCCAAGATCGTTCTGGAAATCCGCGAAGGCATGGTCAACCTGGTCAGACTTCGAGAGAGTGTCCGTGCCTGGGTCAATCGATTCAAAATTAGTGGTGAGGATGCGTCATCAGGCCAGATGTTTATCATTGACCAAATCCTCCTGCAGAACGGCACCATGGTGTTCCGGGCTGACTTCCTGTACGGGCTGGAAACTGAAATTTCACTGCCAGACACCCGCATAACAGATATTGGTGCTGAGACCAATGGCGCCCTGCCAGCTGTCATTATTGAGGCCATAACAGACCTTATCATTACAGCTGTCGAACGCGCGTCACGCCGTATTGATCTGAAAGCACTCGCTGAAAAGAATGAAATTCCTGTGCCAAGTGTTAATATCAGCGCATTGCTGAAAAAGTAAGGTGGTTCCAAATGAGCATTTACCGCGCCCCCGTCGATGAGATGCTTCTTGTTATGCAAGAGATAGGAAATCTAGATCAGATTGCCGGCCTTCCCGGTTACGAAGATGCCACGTCTGACCTTGTCGCTGCAATTTTGGCCGAGGCAAGTAAACTTGGTACCGACGTATTAGACCCCATAAACGCAAGTGGTGATGTCGAGGGATGTGTCCTTGAGAATGGTGTTGTACGCACGCCTAAAGGTTTTAAAGAAGCCTACCAGCAGTTCATTGAAGGCGGCTGGAATTCGATGCCGTTTGATCCAGAGCTTGGCGGTCAGGGTCTGCCTTGGCTGGTATCCACAGGCGCATCCGAGATTTGGCATGCAGCAAACATGTCGTTTGGTCTTTGCCCATTGCTGACAGGCGGTGCTGCAGAACTCTTATCGATCCATGGGTCAGAAGCCCTGAAATCGGTCTATCTTAAAAACATGATCAGTGGCGTTTGGACCGGTACAATGAACCTGACCGAGCCACAGGCTGGCTCAGACTTATCGCGCATTCGCGCCAAAGCCATTAAAGAAGGTGATGCTTACCGTATATCGGGCCAGAAGATTTTCATCACGTATGGCGAACACGATTTTACCGACAACATCGTGCATATGGTGCTCGCCCGTACACCAGATGCACCAGAAGGCATCAAAGGTATATCGCTGTTTGTCGTGCCGAAGCATCTGGTCAACGAAGATGGCACGCTTGGGGAGCGCAATGATTTGCGATGCGGGTCTCTTGAGCACAAGCTTGGCATTAATGCGAGCCCAACCGCCGTCATGCTATATGGCGAAAACGAGGGCGCTTTAGGATATCTCGTCGGCGAAGAAAATCATGGCATCGAATATATGTTCACAATGATGAACAATGCACGCCTCGCCGTTGGCCTTGAAGGTGTCGCGATTGCTGAGCGCGCGTATCAACGCGCCCGCGCCTTCGCTGCTGACAGGACCCAAGGCCGAGGCACCGACCGCGACAACAAAGAAGCGGTTGCGATCATTCAGCATCCAGACGTAAAGCGGATGCTGTTGTCGATGCGGTCACAAACCGAGGCTGTCCGTGCCTTAGCCTATTGGGTGTCGTCTCGCCTTGATTTGGCGCACCGCTCAACAGACCCAGCAGAAGCCAAAAAAGCACAGTCATTCGTTGATCTTTTAACGCCTGTCGTTAAGGCCTGGAGCACCGACGTTGGCGTCGAAGTTGCCGATACGGGCGTACAAATCCACGGCGGCATGGGCTTTATTGAAGAAACCGGCGCTGCACAGCACCTGCGCGACGCACGCATTGCCCCTATTTACGAAGGTACGAACGGTATCCAGGCACTCGACCTTGCCGGGCGAAAAATTGCCCGCGAAGGCGGCGAGACGATGCATACGCTCATCGCTGAAATGCATGCCTCAATGGCAGAAATGGACTCATCACACGCGCGCCTTAGTACAGCCATTGATGCACTCGAGCGGACAACGGACTGGATTGTCAGTAACTTTGAAGAAACGCCCGTGACGGCCCTGGCAGGCTCGGTCACATACCTGCGTTTATCCGGCATTACGGTCGGCGGCTGGTTGATGGTACGGCTATTTGAAGCATCCAAAAGAAATCGTGACGAGAACCCGCTTTTAGCAGAACGCCGTCAAGCTTCTGTGAGCTTCTATGCACGGCATATTCTCTCGCAAGCACCAGGACTGGCAGATGCTGTCCTGGATGGTAGTTCTGTGATCGCAGAAACACGTATCGAAGCCCTGTAGTCCATTAACCATAAAAACTGCCAATATGCGGAGATTACTTGATTTTTTCGCGTTGATGCCACAATTTGGATGATTCTAGAGGCTAGGTTCGACCGTATGAATAGCTACACTAAATATGTACTGCGCCAGTTGCTTACTGGCATGTTGCTGGTGAGTGCCGGACTGACGTGCATCATCTGGCTCTCACAATCGCTACGCTTTGTCGAAATGATCGTTAATCGTGGCCTTAGCGCGGGTACATTTGTCTATATGACCATGCTATTATTGCCGAACTTTTTGACTGTTATCCTGCCTATCGCGCTTTTTACCGTGATTGTATTTACCTATTCCAAAATGGTGACGGACCGGGAATTAATCGTGATGCGCGCGGCTGGCGTTGGTCAGTTTGGCCTCGCTAAACCTGCTATCATTATGACGACACTGACACTCATGTTTGGGTATTTGCTCAACCTTTACTTGCTGCCCGAGTCATATCGAGCATTTCGCCTCCTCCAATGGGAAGTACGAAATACGTACTCGCATGTTCTTTTAAAGGAAGGTTCCTTCAATCCAATCACAAGTACCGTCACAGTCTATGTTCGAGAGCGAACACCTGACGGACAACTGCTTGGTATTTTGGTCCACGATGAACGGGACGCCGAAGCACCTGTGACGTTGATGGCGGAACGCGGTGCGCTGGTTGATTCCGGCAAAGGGCCACGGGTAATCATGTATAACGGCAACAGGCAAACGACTGCGGCGAACCAAAATCTCTCAATTTTGTATTTCGACCGGTATGTCTTTGAAGTGCCAACCAGCAATGAAAGTATCTCGCAGCGGTTTCGAGAACCGCGCGAACGTTCGATGACAGAACTCATCAACCTGGAAGATGCCAAGGGGATCAATCAGCACGATTGGGGCAAGTATAAGGTCGAATTACACAAGCGCATCATGTCGCCATTACTTGGTGTTGGCTTTGCAATGATCGGCCTTGCCTGTCTTTTATATGGCCCCATTACCCGGCGTAGTCAGACGATGCGGATTATAACGGCCGTGGGCATCATGATTTCACTACAAGGTGCTGCGCTTGGTTTCGAGAGCGTCGTTGCTAAAAACCTTGCCCTTGTGCCGCTTTTATACGGACTGGCGATTGTGCCCATATTTGTGGGCATTATCATGTTGATTAAGCATCCCAAAACCTCAAAGTCGAAAAAGAAGAAAACACGGCGCAACAAGTTGAAGGCGGCATGAAAACCTGATGCGTATTTCAAGCACTCTTTCCATGTATATCGGCCGGCATTTCCTCGTCAGCTTTCTGTCGTGTTTCATGGTCTTCCTGTTCATTGTCATGTTGTTCGATAGTATCGAATTACTCCGTCGCGCCGCATCACGACCAGAAATCTCGTTTACAGATGTTATTGAAATGGCGTTCTTTCGCCTACCCCACATGGGCCAGGAAACATTTCCCTTTGCTGTTCTGTTCGGCGGCATGTCTGCTTTTTGGCGACTTGCACGAACCCATGAATTAACAATTACGCGCGCGGCAGGTGTCTCTGCATGGCAGTTTTTACTCCCTGTTTTATCGCTGGCAGCGGCGCTTGGTATTTTTCATGTCACCGTATTTAACCCGCTAGCATCGACAATGCTGACCCGGTTTGAGCAATTGGAAGCCATTCATTTGCGCGGTCAGGAGAATTCACTCGCGGTCTCGCAATCCGGCCTTTGGTTGCGGCAGGCAAACTCAGTTGGCCAATCCGTTGTGCATTCTCGCGCCGTACTTCAACAAGGCACAGATGTGGAGCTTACCGGCGTTGTGGTCTTCGTTTATGAAGGCACAGACAGGTTTCTCGAACGTGTTGATGCTGAATATGCCCGTCTTGAGGATGGCTTTTGGTATATGCGCAATGCGCGCGTGCAAAAACCGGAAGAAGGTTCCGCCGCATACGAGGAATACTGGCTTGAGACGGATCTAACGCTCACGAAAATCCAGGATAGCTTTGCACCTCCAGAAACCATGTCATTTTGGGCCCTGTCAGATTTTATCGAGACTCTTGAGGAAGCTGGATTTTCCGCTATCCGCCATCGCCTGCATCTAAATGCCCTTCTTGCGTCTCCATTACTGATGTGCGCGATGGTCTTAATTGCGGCGACATTTACGCTCCGTCAGAGTTCCAGACGTGGTGGGGCAACTTTTGTCATATCAATGGGTGTATTAACCGGGTTTTTGCTCTATTTCTTCTCCGATGTCGTTTATGCATTGGGATTATCAGATAATATTCCCGTCACACTAGCGGCATGGACGCCTTCTGGTGTTGCGACACTACTTGGACTTGGGATGCTCTTGCACCTGGAGGATGGATAAAGTGCCAAAGCTAAGGCCAACGCTCAAAGCAGGGTATTATATTCCTGCACTTGTCTCGCTGATTGGCCTGAGTGCTTCGGTTTGGCTGAGCACGCCTGCATTCGCAGAGGATGCAGATCGGCCTTTGGGTATATTGTTATCAGGCGTTGAGAGAACAACCCCGCCAATACGTTCGTCGTTACCTGCAAACATTCTGACACCAAATCCAACGACAACAAGCACAGCAGTAGCGGCGCCTGCACCAGTTGCGCGCCCCCTTGGGATATTGTTTAACGCAACATCAACATCACAAAAAAATCCAAGCTCGGTATTACCTCAAGGCTGGAATAAGCAGCCAACACGTTCAGCTACAAGCACGTCGCAAACAGCCACATCCACAACGCAAGCTGGGGCAGACCGCCCCCTCGGCACATTGTTTAATGCCCCTGCGCCGCTTCAGCGCCCGGCAGTACCGACGCCGTCATCTGCACGCACTGTCCGTACACCTGCAATACAGCCTGCCAGCAGAGTTCAGAGCGCACCAAACCATGATGCGTCTTATGCTAAACCACTTGGCACGCTTTTCATTGCTCAACCTACTGGCAGCAACACGGAACAGCAGCCACCAGCATCAACAACGCGCACCGTTCAGGCACCTGTTGGAGCACCTACACCGACAGCACAAACCGAACCTGCCCCTATAGCAGCCGAGTTCAGCGCCGATTCCATGACCTATGATCGCGAACTAGGTATTGTTACGGCTACAGGTAATGTTGAGATCGTGTATGGTGAGCGTGCCTTATTCGCAAATAAGGTCATATATAACCAAAAAACTGATGTGGTTATTGCCGATGGCAGCGTTTCTTTAACGGACCCTTCAGGCAAAGTTTTGCTTGGCGATAAGATGGAAATCACGGGCGACCTTAAAGATGGCGTCGTCTACAATATTGGGCTCGTCCTCGAAGACCATTCGCGCGTAGCAGGCTCTGGTGCACGGCGATCAAACGCGCAAATCACTGAAATCAGTAACGCGGTATATTCACCGTGTGATTTGTGTGAAGAAGATCCGACTGCAGCGCCATTGTGGCAGTTGAAAGCAGTTCGTGTCATACATGACGTTGATAAAAAACTCGTTTCTTATAGGGATGCATGGTTAGAGTTATTTGGTGTCCCTGTCGCCTATACACCCTATCTCAGCCACCCAGACCCGACCGTAAAACGTAAAAGTGGATTGCTTGCACCAAGTTTTTCTAATTCATCTGACTTAGGGTTTCGTCTCAATACGCCATATTTCTGGGCCATTGATGAACATCAAGACGCGACGATCACGCCCATGCTTGCATCAGACGGTGGGCAAGGACTTATCGGCCAATACCGCCGCAATTTCAAAAATGGCTTTGTAAAATCCGACGCCAGTTTCGTTGTTGATGACGATGCAGAAGGCGAACGCGGGTACATCGATTTTGAATCGGCTTACCATATTAATCGAACATGGCGTGCCGGGCTTGATCTCCAAGGCGCATCTGACGATACCTATACACGCAGATACGGTTTTGATACGGAATCAATCCTTGTATCCCGGGGATATCTTGAAGGTTTCCGTGGCCAAAACTATCAGGTTCTCAACACGTATGCCTTCCAAGATTTGCGCCAAGACGAAGACGCAAGTGAATCACCTTTCGCATTACCCATGTATGATTTCAACTACATGGGAAAGCGAGATGACCTTGGTGGCTTCTCTTCACTTGATTTCAATGTCCTCAATCTTATTAGAAACTCCGGGACCGACACACGCAGAATAGCTGTAAGGCCTCGCTGGGAACGCCCATTTAACGGCCACTTTGGCGAACTATACAAAGCATCGGTATCCCTAGCCGCAGACGCTTATCACGCGTCTGGCGTCATCAGGGATGATGGGACAGAATTCACGGGGGTAAGTGGGCGTGTCTTACCAACAGCATCGCTGTCGTGGCGCCTACCGCTCATTAGAACTGGCGAGGAAATCAACCAAACGATTGAACCACTCGCGTCCGTCGCCATTTCACCGAATGGAGGCAACCCTGATAAAATTCCCAATGAAGATAGCCAAGAACCTGAATTCGATGAAACAAACCTTTTCCGCGATAACCGCTTTGATGGTTTTGACCGGGTCGACAGTGGACTTCGATTTAATTATGGCCTCAACTGGGTGATCTTGGGTCGCAATAAGGGCGATGCATCCGTCTTCATTGGGCAGTCATATCGTCCACGCACAAACAATTCATTCAGTCTCGCATCTGGTTTAGAGGATAATTTCTCAGACTTTGTCGGGCGTGTTCAAGTAACGCCTGCAAAATATCTGAATGTATTATATCGCACTCAATTCAGCCCAGATAACTTTAGCCCAAAGCACAACGAGATCACAGCAAAAGTAGGTACACCTGCATTAAATCTTAATTCGACGTATATATTTATTGACCAACAGCAAGACAGTGAATTTGTAGGACGAGAAGAATTATCAGGATCAATTCAATCAAAGTTTAACGCGAATTGGTCAACGTCTATGTCCGCACGGCATGATATGAATGCCAATGATTTACTCTCGCTCGGACTACAATTAGTATATGAAGATGAATGTGTGAAGTTTACAACCCAGTTTGCACGATCCATTTTTGAAGATCGTGACATTCAGCCAACAGATTCAGTTACATTCACACTTGTCCTTAAAACACTTGGTGAGGTGCGAACTGGTGCTTCAAGCTCGCAATAAGATGTATAATTTGACCATGAAATTAGATACATATTTTAGTTTTGGCACATCAGTACAAAGACGTATGTCTGTCGCATTGAGCGTGTGCCTAATGCTGACATGCACGCACATAAATTATGCGCACAGTCAGGAAACGCTAAATATTGCTGCCGTCATTAATGACGAAGTCGTATCTATATACGATTTATCTCAACGTATTAATTTGGTTATTCTGTTCTCAAACCTGCCAAATACGCCAGAGACACATCAACGGATTGCGCCAAGCATCTTACGCCGGCTCGTTATAGAAAAACTTCATCTTCAAGAAGCGAAAAGGATTGGGATTGAAGTGCCTGAAGCCGCAATCCAAAATTCAATTTCTATCATTGAGACCTCAAACAATGTACCCGTTGGCGGCATGAAATCGATGCTCGATTCTCGGGGCATTGATATAGAAACACTTCGCCAGCAAGTCCGCGCAGAGCTGTCATGGATTGACGTTATACGGTCTTTATTTCGACGCTTAGTTACAGTGTCAGTACAAGAAGTGGAAGATGTCTTGAATAAAATTCGTACAAACGCGGGGAAACCAGAGTATTTAGTCTCAGAAATATTCCTCGCTTATGATGAAAAACCCAGAAGCGAAGTTGAACAAGTCGCGCAAAGAATTTATGCGCAAATTGTTGCTGGCGCGGGCTGGTCGCAAATAGCACAAAATTTCTCAGAATCTGCCTCTGCACAAAAGGGCGGTGATCTCGGCTGGATATTCGCCGATGATTTGGGCGCAGTAATAAGTGGTGTTCTACCTCAGCTAAACCTGGGTCAAGCATCGTCCCCCATCACGACAGATGATGGAGTCTACATATTATTGATACGCAACAAACGTATCGCTTCTGACATTACTGCAAGCGATGCCGAAGTTAGAATTGGCATTCACCAACTTCACTTAGCTCTCTCCGATAATGCCAATGCACAAGAAGTTGCTGAAACGATAAATAAGGCAAGAACACTGGCTGCAAGCACAACAACATGCCCAGCATTTGCCAGCATTGCAAAATCTGAAGGGAGCGAAAGCTCCGGATTCCTTGGTGAATTCGATTTAGATAAGCTTAATCCGCAATTCAAAAATATGATCCAGTCGCTTGAAGTTGGTGGCGCAAGCCAGCCCTTTAGGACTGCCGATGGTGTGATCGTTCTCATGGTATGTTCCCGCCAATCTGAAGGCGGTGTTGACCCTGTTGCAGCAGAGCGCGAACGCATCCAAAGAGAGATTCTCAACGAGCGTTTGTCTCGTATGGCATCGCAGCATGAAGATAAGCTCCGGCGTCAGGCTTTCATTGGAATCCGTCTCTAGAGCGATTGGAGACAACAACAATGTCTGCATTGCTTGCAAACGCATTAACAATGGGCGAGCCCTCCGGCATTGGCGCTGAGATAACCTTAAAAACATGGCGTGATCACCGTTCTGACGTTTCCCCATTCTTTATCATTGATAATCCCGATCGACTTCGCCAGATCGCGAATACTTTTGAGATTGATGTTCCAATTGTAGAAATCGACGATCCAAAACGTGCGTCACAAGAATTCCATGACGCTTTACCGGTTATCCCTCTCCAAAATGATGTCCATGCAACACTTGGCGAACCCGATGCAATAAATTCTAAGGCGGTATTAGAATCTATTGAACGTTGTGTTGAGTATACATTAGCAGGGCAAGCAGCCGCCGTTGTCACCAACCCGATCCAGAAAGAAACGTTGTATAAGTCCGGCTTTAATTTTCCTGGGCATACAGAGTATCTTGCAGAGCTTGTTGAGGGTAACCCCAACCCCGTGATGATGCTGACCTCACCGATGCTCCGTGTTGTTCCTGTGACGGTTCACATGTCACTGCGCCACGCGTTAGATACATTAACGACCGAATTGATTATTGAGCATGGGAAAATCGTGATTGATGCGCTTCGGAATGATTTTGGTATCGATACACCCCGCCTTACTGTTGCCGGTCTTAACCCGCATGCCGGTGAAGCTGGTGCGCTGGGCGATGAAGATGCCAATGTTGTTTTGCCTGCAATATCTATTTTACAAGCCTACGGCGCCCATGTGTATGGTCCAGTCCCACCTGATGCGTTATTCACAGAACGCGCGCGGATGGGGTATGACGCGGCGCTTTGCATGTACCATGACCAAGCCTTAATCCCGATAAAAGCCCTCGATGTGGACCGCGCCGTCAACACGACACTCGGGTTACCCATCGTCCGTACGTCACCAGATCACGGCACTGCGATTGATATCGCCGCTAAAGGTATCGCTCAACCATCTAGCCTTATTGCCTCAATGAAAATGGCCAGCGAAATTGCTCAACATAGAGCCAACAGATTAGGAAGCATATCTTGAGTGACGCGCCAAAATTACCACCACTTCGCGATATCATTAAAACTTATGGGCTCGGTGCGAAGAAATCACTCGGTCAGCATTTCTTGCTCGACGCCAATTTAACGGATCGAATTGCCCGATCTGCAGGCTCTCTAGAAGGTAAGCGTGTTATCGAAATTGGCCCAGGCCCAGGGGGCCTAACACGGTCTATTTTGGCAAATGAGCCAGAGGCTCTTTATGCTATCGAGCGGGACCGACGATGCATCGAAGCCTTGGGCGAACTGCAATCAGCTTACCCATCAAAGCTTCATATCGTTGATGCCGACGCATTAAAGGTCGAGCTAAGTAGCGTCGCAGATGCGCCATATGTGATCATGTCGAATTTACCGTACAACATTGGCACGGCACTCCTCATCAAATGGCTCGCCAATCTTCAAGATATCGATCGCATGGTATTGATGTTTCAAAAGGAAGTTGCCGAGCGTATTTCAGCCGCCCCTGGTATACCTGGATATGGGCGCTTAGCCATCATTACCCAGTGGCTTTGTGAAGCTCGTTTCCTTTTCAATGTAGATGCCCGTGCGTTCACACCACCACCTAAAGTCATGTCAGCAGTCGTTGAGATCATCCCGCGTGAGAAGCCCCTCGCCGAAGCCGAGTTCGGGAAACTCGAAGCTGTGACACGCGCCGCATTTGGACAACGGCGCAAAATGCTTCGGAGTTCTCTAAAATCTTTGAATATCAATCCAGCGGATGTTGGCATTGACCCAAAAAAACGCGCTGAGCAGCTAACGGTTGAAGAATTCTGTGCCTTGGCGCGATTAATTTAACCTACTGCCCGACGCCCATACCACGAAGCCATTCTGACATTCCTACCCGGCGCATGAGCTTAAGTCTCTCAGCAGATAAAATTGCTTCGGTTTCGCGAACGCTATGCTCAATAGCTTCATTGATAATGATGTAATCGTATTCGGCCCAATGGCTCATCTCAGAGGTGGCTTTGGCCATACGTTTTTTTACCACATCCTCAGGGTCTTGCCCCCGCGTATATAAACGACGCTCCAACTCTTCAACAGATGGCGGCAATATAAAAATACTCACAAGATCGTCACGGGCGTTTTGGCGTAATTGCTGGGTGCCCTGCCAATCGACATCAAACAGAACATCTTTCCCCTGCTCTAATGCTTTAACGACTGGTGGGCGGGGTGTCCCATAGTAGTTATCGAACACTTGAGCATGCTCAAGGAAATCACCATCTGCGACCATGTCCTCAAACTTTGCGTTGTCGATAAAGTAATAGTCTTTGCCCTCAACTTCCCCCGGACGCATCGGCCGTGTTGTCGCAGATACTGACATCGTCAGATCAGGGTGCTTTTCAAGAAGCGCACGTGAAATCGTCGACTTGCCTGCACCCGACGGTGATGACAGCACAAGCATCAGGCCACGCCTTGTGACGTTTATCTTTGGGACTGTTTGATCATTCAATGTTTTGGACCTGTTCCCAAATAATAAATATTAGTCATTTGTTTTCAACAAGTTATAATTACTCCCACATATTAGCTACATATATAGCTACACAAAATTTGGAAGCTATTAATATGATAGCCGCTGACCAGGCTATTTTACTATCATCCTCACCTACACCAACAAAAAATATTAAGAGTTAACCCACATAGCGCGTTGACTGCAATACTTTCGGGGAAAGCTTTACCCAATTAACGTCGAGACCGGCGACAAAGCCTCCATTATTTAAGTATCGCTAATAGTAAAATGTGCGTTGCAGCTAAAATTAATCCATACAATCTAGAACAAACACCGTTCCCGTTCATACCGAACCCAAAGATCTTCCCACTTGTTTCTTTCAGATGCATCAATTCTCTTCGCATCGTGGAACCGTTTAAGTTTATCGGTGGTAAATGTAACCTTGCCATTCCTTGGTGGCTTCAAGTCAATAACCACATTTATTGATTCCGGTGATTTCATCTGCTGTGAAGATCCCTTCCATTATGGTTCCATCGAAGGGATATAGGGCTTTATTCAGGCATTGCTGCCTTAGTTCGTCTAGGTTCATTATATCCTCCGAATCTTCCACTGTGAAAAGTCATGGTTGTCAAATAGATGGTGAATGGCAAAACCCATTTGGCCTTCTGCCATCCGGCGAGGATGGGGTTAGCAACGGAAAGAACGTTCTCGTGGATTCAGACAAGATTTATCCGTCCTATGAGCCACGCACAGCACCGTAGGGGCGAGCATGGCGACTATGTTGATACAAGTGAGGTTATCACGGAACGTTCTTGTAGGCGCGAGGGGCAAAGCCCCTTAGCCTTCTGAGTGCTAGCTTGCTCAAGGTTGTGATGCTTATATGCGACCATTTTGCCAATCGTCTCTGTGTGGCCGTTTTGAGTCCTCTGGGAGTCATTATGGATATCGCGGTGTGCTGGTAGGTTTTGTAGCTAATGATTCTGTATGACACTCTGAGGCTACCACAGGAGGCATGTGCTTATTGGTGTTAACCAAGTGCCGTTAGGTATTGACCTGTGTATTATGTGTAAAGACACCCATGAGGGTTGACCGGGGAGGGGGAGGTCTTAAATTTACAGGTTCATCCATTAAGTACTGCACCCGTAAGTAATTAATTAAACTCTATCACGGGCGATATTCCGCTAAGCACTATAATCAAAGAAGTTCAGGGTGGCAGCAGCTTTGTGCTGCATAAACCACCCTATATATCGGCAAACTGAGACGAGTTGGCATTCGTCTGAAAGCACCGTTCCGGTAGTTTAAAGCTGGAAATCATTTTATGTTAGAGAGTTTATCGTACAGATATTGACCGATTTTTTTAGTGCCACTCGGAGTGTTATGAATGCGATCGTAAAAGTCGCCATCATCAAATTCAACTTCGCGGGCTAAGTCTATGCAACGCCCCCCAACTTTACGGCAGACGTCCATTGTCACGTCGTTAAACTGCGAGATTGTCCTATAGCCATGAGTAAAAAGATCGCCATCTTTCGTAAGAGGGACCCAAATCCAATTATCCCGCACCCTATATTCTGCGGTTGGTTGATTAACCAAAATGGGTTTTGCCCCAAAGTCGCGTATGCGTTGAACAAGCCCCTCGAGCCTTTCTCTGTAAGATATAAGGGCTTTCTCAAGATTTGAGTCTTTCTCAACTTTAATGGAGGAGGGTTGCCAACGCACCCACTGAGAGTTGTCGAACGGTGAGCCGCCACCATGAACCAAATCCATATCATGAGCCGTAATAATGCCGCGGACGGTCCGAAAAAGATTATATATGGCACTCTTATTACTAACCCAGTTTCTTATTCGGCGAGAAAAATCTGTCGCCACCATTGAGTCATACTGAGCGGCTCCATGAACTGCGACATCGTTAATCCCTACGTATGCAAGTATGTAGTCCGCACTAAGATTACGAATATTTGGAAACCATTCATCAAAAATTTTTATATGGCCTCGTGTGGACTGACCATCAACTGCCGCATTAACAATCGTAATGTAGTGCCCAGATGTTTTAAAACCTCGTCTAAGTTCAGCTAACCAAGTTTGGTTGTCATCAATATAAATTTGATTGGTCGTACTTCCCCCAATAGCGAGAATATCTATCATAGACGCATCTTCATATGGGCCACGAAGACCATTTTTATCCCGACTAAATTGAGTTCTACCACCGTCTGCATAAAGGCCTGTGGTGTCAAAATTTCGGGAGACGTTTCGGGGTATGTTCAACATGCCGTAGTCGCTGCCCCATATCCAGTTACCAAAAACAAGCTCGGCAATCACGATAAGGAATAAAAATACCGCTACATTGGTCAAAATCACTTTTCGAATCATATTCTAACCATTTCTCGATGTTTAATATTACTGAGTTTAAGTGAAGCTGATTTTTCGTTCGTATCAATCCAAGTCGAAGGCGTTTTTGTAATCGAGCTTCAGCGCTGGGTCTTGATCTTCTTTTTTCATGAAGCAGTTGCCGATCACGAGCACTTCGATGTCTGAGCCCATGAAGCAGCGGAACGCGTCTTCGGGGGTGCAGACAATCGGCTCTCCGCGCACGTTGAAGCTCGTGTTCACAACAACAGGGCAGCCGGTGCGCTCTTTAAACGCTTTGATCAGCGCGTGATAGCGTGGGTTTGTCTCGGCGTGCACGGTTTGGATGCGGGCTGAATAATCCACGTGGGTGACGGCTGGAATATCAGAGCGCGGCACGTTTAGTTTTTCGATACCGAACAGCTTTTGCTCGTCCTCGGTCATCGCAAGGCGGCGCTTTTCAACGACGGGGGCCACCATCAGCATGTAAGGACTGTCGGACGCAATTTCGAACCAGTCAGAAATGTCCTCGCGTAAAACCGAAGGGGCGAAGGGGCGGAAGCTTTCGCGGTATTTAACCCGCAGGTTCAGCGTTTTCTGCATCGTCGCAGATCGTGGGTCACCCAAGATCGACCGCCCACCCAACGCGCGCGGACCAAATTCCATGCGCCCTTGGAACCAGCCAACAGCTTTTTCATCGGCCAAGGCATCGGCTGTTTGAGCGACAGCATCGTCTTCGCTGAGCACGTCGAATCTTGCCCCCGAGGCTTTCAAGCGGCTTTCAATATCATCTTGTGCATACTCAGGCCCAAGGTACGAGCCCTTCATCGCATCCATCGTCTTGCCGACGGTACGCGGCTGTTCTTTATATAGATGATACGCGTTCAATGCCGCACCAAGTGCGCCACCAGCATCACCCGCTGCGGGCTGCACCCAGAAATTTTCAAACGCACCGTCGCGCAACACTTTGCCGTTGGCGACACAGTTCAATGCAACGCCGCCCGCCAAACAAAGATTTTTGATGCCATATTCTTTGGCTAAAGCGCGGGTTAGGCGCAGCACAATTTCTTCGGTCGCGGCTTGCACCGACGCGGCCAAATCCATGTGCTTTTGTTCCAGCGGCTCACCTTCTTTGCGTGGCGGCCCGCCGAAAACTGCATCGAACTTGGCGTTAGTCATGGTCAGGCCAGTGCAATAGTTGAAGTACGTCTGATCCAAGCGGAACGAGCCGTCTTCTTTAACATCCATCAGGGTGCCCAGGATTTTATCTTTATAGATCGGCTCACCATACGGAGCTAGGCCCATGACTTTGTATTCGCCAGAATTGACCTTGAATCCGGTGTAATAGGTAAACGCCGAATACAGCAGACCCAATGAATGCGGAAAATGAATTTCCTTATGCATTTTAAGATCGCGACCCTGGCCAATGGCAACCGACGTTGTGGCCCATTCGCCGACGCCGTCCATGGTCAGCACCACGGCTTCTTCAAAGGGTGACGGAAAAAATGCAGATGCGGCGTGGCTTTGATGATGCTCGGAAAACAGCAGTTTATTCTGCCAATCAAAATCCGGATCAAATTCTTTGAAGCGTTTGCGCAGCAGGTCCTTTTGGAACAGCTTTTCTTTGAGCCATACCGGGATCGCCATCTTGAACGAGCGAAAGCCAATTGGGGCAAACGAAAGATATGTTTCCAGCAAGCGCTCAAATTTTAAAAACGGCTTGTCGTAAAACGCCACGTAATCGACATCAGCCAAAGTGATCCCAGCGTCATCTAAGCAAAACTGGATTGCGTTCTCGGGAAACTGTTCGTCGTGCTTTTTGCGGGTGAAGCGTTCTTCTTGGGCTGCATTAATGACAACCCCATCTTCGATCAACGCGGCGGCGCTGTCGTGGTAAAATGCGGAAAGGCCAAGAATGCGCAACGCTTGCCGACTTTCAGATCAGAAGATGGTATAGATAAACGGTGCCACGGCAGAACCTTGGCTGAGCACAACCAACCCGCCAAAGACGGCCATCATAATGAAAATAGGTAACAGCCAGAATTTTTTTCGGGCTCTCAAAAACTGCCAAAGTTCGATCAGAAATGCCATAATGCGCCCTTAAAACTGATTTTTCATGGATTGCGGTTCAGGACCGTGCGGCGCACGCTCGATCCAATACGTCTCGAGTGCGGGGTCAGGCTTTCGGGCTAACGGATCTTTGCCCATTAACCGCATCACCAAGCCCATGGGAACGACCGTAAAATAAAACAGCATACCCATCGTCAACGGGTTCATCACTTTATACAGCAACATACCAAACTTAAACCAAACGATATTAAGCGGACGGAGTGCGATTGGCAGAAAATAACCAGCACCCAAAAATACAGCGGCAACGACCAACGCCCACCAGCGCGGCGTCATCCCGTCCAACAACGGCCATGCCGCAACGAGAGCAGAAACAACAGCAAATACGACACCGAAAGCCTTTTCGGTACCAGCTTGAATGTCATCGTTTCGGGTAAAATTCTCGTGCATTTCGGTTTTTTACTGCTTCCGGGATAGTCGGTTAAATGATTCATAATAAGGACAGAAAAAGCATCTTAACACTAGAACATCTTACCCGCCATGGATATTAGCTTGCCCCCCAGGATTCTCAAAATGGACTTAGGAGCGCCATAAGCAGCCGTCAGATGTCCTTGGGCAGCCAAAATGGTCAATGGACTCTCACGAGTCAATTTGGGACTCTGAGGGCATATGTACTTATCGACATCATAACGGCCAACTGGATGGATCTAAAAAAGTGACAAATGGGCCAGACACCCCACTATCTCAGCCTAGAAGCTTACCTGAATCAATTAAACCGCATGTCGTTTTTTTCAGTCTCTCAGCCACCCTAACTCATGCATTTTTTTAGCGAGAGCGTTACCTGCAACTTGCTGCCCTTTTTGATTAAAATGGATATCTTTAGCAATAAATAAGCTTTCGCTTATTGCGGCACGACGGAGAGCTGGAAGCAGATCAAGGGTCGGCACACCCGACGAACTCAGTTTACTTAAAAAATTTTGTAGCCCTACTGGGTAGGCGATTTCAAGTCCAAAAACATCATAAGTAAGCTGAATAAAATATTGCTGCGCTCTGTGAGAGACCCAAGGAGCAACGGGTATCACGACAAATAAACATTTAATGTCAGTTTGCTCACATTGTTGGTTTAATATAATGATCTCATCCGCTAATGCATTGTAATTTTCCGCTATCGGTGTTCCTTTCGGTTCCGCGAGACTACGGTATAAGCTTGGATCCACTAAAGCTATTGCGACATCCCAAGGGTTGATTGCATCAGACTTTGCAAGTTTGACCATCTCTTTAGGAATACGTGCTTCTGCCATAGCTACTTCAGTTGGCGACATGTTTTTGGTCAGATAAGCTTTTGTATTCTCATAAAAATTTGACCTGGCCCAAGGGAGATATATTTTTGCCAGTCGAAACGTAGCATTTAAAATTAAAGATTTTTTCAACCATGCACGCAGATTTAACTCGCTATTAGTGGTTGGGATCGTGCAGTCGATATTTTTAATTGGTCTCTGAAATCCTTTTACATCGTTGCCGATATAGATACCAAATACAGCTATGTCGGGTTTTCGTTGAGTAGTTGCTGCACAAAAAACACTTTGATATCTATCGACGTCGGTGCCGGCTTCACTAAGATTAAAGGCATTAATTTTTCTAGTTTCCAAGTTTATTTGGGCTTCAGCGTACCGAATATAATTTCCACCTGATTGATCTTGAAATTCAGTAAATGAGTCTCCGAGTGCAAGTAATGTGAGATCATTTGGCTCAGCTGGGGCCTTGAAATAATCTTCCATCCTCTCAGACAAAGAGGGAACAAGCTGCCATCCTAGTCGTTCACTAGCAGGCAGGTACCGATATGCCGTCTCCATAATTATGAAGCCCAGAATACAAGAGACGATAAGTGTTAAAATATTCACCAAAAGATACCGAACCTAGCTGATCGGCTTGATATAAATAAAGAGATTATTTTTTTTGTTGTGCACCCGCATGAAAATAACGGCGCTGATATAAATAAATTCAAAGTATTCATAGGCGTCAATCCAATTTTAGCGCTTGGTCTTGCCCTTCTTTTTTCATGAAGCAATTGCCGATCACGAGCACTTCGATAGGCATCTTAACAGTAGAACATCGTACCCGTCATGAGTTATAGCAAAAAGTGGTGTTTTGGAATCTGAATCAAGCGGCTACCAGATCGATCTCCGTCACCCCAGCGCCGTCTTTAAACTTTACCCCAGTTAGTACATTGGTCAAGCAGTCGAAGCCGCATAATCGTCTCCAGTTTTTTCCACACATTGCCCGAGCTTGAACATCATGTGCAGCATGCCGTCACGCGAACAATGGATAGTATTAGTTTGAACATCACCAGGATTCGCAAAATGGTTTCAGGGGAGTCCCTGGGGGATCGTCTGTTGGGGTTGGTGCCTAAATCAGCTAATGTGCCCTGACGAGTCAATTTGGGGCTCTGAGGTCATATGTAACAATTAACCGTCTATGGAACCATGCATGTCCAAGGGGATTGCTTTGAAAGGGTGCAAATAAAGGTATTGAAGCCCGGTTTAATCTCAAGTGACGTCCAGTCCCTGAGACACCGTAATATTAAGTATGCCCTATTCGGCGCCAAGGTCAGTGTATGGCGATGTTTTTATATGCCATCCAAGATGTGGGAGCTAATAACCCAGTTGAGGTAAGTCGGTGATATGTAGTGGTTTGCTTGGGGTTTTGGCATCTTAGAAGTGAGCGGTCTATTTTTTTATGGATATGCCGAACCGTATCGTACTCCACCCCCTACGGGGGTGGGGGTTCGGTACCATTATTGAAGTGTATCAGTCATCCAATTCCTGATCTAAGGCTTCTTTCAATACCCCAAGTTCGATCAAGTCTGGGTCCATTACTCGGCAATGCCCATCAGTCTCTTCAATGATGCCATCCTTAATCAGCTTCATCTTAAAGCGATTCAGCTCACTCCGTTTTGAATCGTTGCTGGAGCAGGCACTGTTCTGGTAGGCAAATGCTCGCCAGTCCGCCATAGTGATTTGGCTATAATCACCGGTACTACCCAATGCACCTTTCAAGCTTTGGTAGGCAGCACTGACTCCATTAGTAGGGTTAGACGATGATGTCTCTGGAATAAAATCACCCCACTCAACAACGGCTGCAGTAACAGAGTCACCATTATCTTGTTTGAGTCCTTCCAGTTCAATTGGCATTAGGCTGAATGACCGCTTTGGGTAGAGAGCACCTTCCCTATTTTTGGTTCCCTGAATTGTGCCGTTGACTTTCTTATTTTTCAGCAGAAATTCAAAATCAAGCGCAGCATAAAAGGCGCTAGCTCCTCTTGCGCGATTCGAATTGTCTGTGCTGTGCCCGGTATGATGAACTATCAACACCGCACATCCATGCTCCTCACGGATTTTGTCCACTGCCGCCATAAAAGCACCCATGTCCCTGTTGCTATTTTCTTCACCCGTCATGTGTCTAGCGAGGGTATCGACGATAACCAGCTTGATGGATTGATCCATATCTTCTGTCGCCGCTAGCAATTTTGAAGCGCCATCAGCATCAAGGGTAATTGTCGTGTTGCTGATTTGAATATTACCCTTTGCGATATTGATACCGCTATGCTGCATCCAGCCAGCAAACCTTCTTAAAATGCCTTCCTGCCCCTCACCGGTCAGGTAAAGGACGGCTCCCTGCTGAACCTCTCTGTCAAAGAACTTTGTGCCAGAGGCAACAGAACACGCCATGCAGACCGCCATAAAACTCTTCCCCACCGCTGATGCACCTATTGCCGCTCCATCAGTGTCGTGTTCCACGATACCATCAATCAGAAAGTCTGGAGGCGTGATGTTTTTGGTTAACTCTGCTAGGTCAGTGAAGAGGCCGCGCCCACGTTTTGCCTTTTTAATTTTTGGCTTCAGAGCACTCTGAACAGCCTTCAAGCCATATAGCTGGTGGAAGTCGTTCCAGTCAGTGAGCTTTCCATGTTTATCAATGTCAGGCTGCTTAAACCTTGGGTAGGCAACCAGACCTGAAACCAGTTGAGCCGCTTCTTTGGCATTGGTTAATCCCGGATTTCTGTTGGTCCATTTATCGTTATCGGCGCAAACAATGAAACTGACATCAGGGTGTTCTTTTTCAAGCTCCTGGACCACCTTAGGCAGATTGCCGGCATTAAAGGCAACGACGGTGGGGAGATTTGTTGCTTCATGCAAGCTGGCACCGGTTGCATACCCTTCACAGACCAGTATCAAAGGACCAATTTCGCCAATGACATGACATCCCCCTGACACTTTGCCGCAAGGGTGAAAAACCTTGGATCCGTCAGGTTTTATGCCTTGCAGCGAAGAGATGTTACCGCCACGGCGCACCGTTACAACGAGTTTATTATCCTTCGGGTGCTGCTTAATCCCATAGGGCTTTACCCCCTTTTTCTTGAGGTAAGGGTGGTCATCAGGAGTATCTTAATCGCATTCCACAACTCCTTGCATTTTTTAGCGGCCTGGGCCTGCTCTAGTGCACGTGCTTCATTACGTATTTTCTGAGCTGCGGAACTTGCGGATTTTAGTTTCTGATTTTGTGCCGCTGTGATGACTGTATCTTCAAGTGAATGCCATCGGTAAGTTTCACCTTCACTCCAGTCTCCGTAGACAGTGTACGATATGTCTTCGGTAAAGTGATAGGCGTACCAGCCCTTCTGGTCACCAACTGCATTCACGTCAAATCTGTGGATGGTTCCATCCCCAATAAATTGGTCCGGGGATGATTGGATGTTTGCTTCCATGTCTAATAAGAGTGCTTCTGAATCAAGCTCTATTGAACCTTGGCTTGGCTGATTATCTACTTTCGTGGTGGCAGATTCATCGGTTTGTGCTATAGTCTCGTTGTCAATATCGGGAGCCTCAGCATTCACGTTTATTCGTGTGTTGGGGTTTTCCATTTCAAGCCTTCCCAATCCGCTGATCCAGCCAGAGATCCACCTCGGACACTTGCCAAGCTCTAATGCCAGGGGACAGCATGTGCCCTTTAGGGAACATGCCTTCCGAGATCTTCTGATAAATGTGCGCCTTAGATAGGGCGAGGTATTCGGTTAATTGCCGCATACGCATCATGCGGACATTGTTTGTATTGGTATTAGTCTTCATAGCATTTACCTCATTGGTGATGCTATGAACATGCTCGAGAGAACCCATCGAAATTAAATGGGGAAACAGATAAAAATTAATGGGTCAACCAATACCAAATCAAGATTTTGCTAGGCTACAATTGGGTTAAAAAGGGTAATCAATTCATCAATTTTTTCGAGGTCTACCAGCTTCTTTTTTCCAATTAGCTACTGTGGCAACCCTCTCGTAAGTAGCGTCCCCCTGATTATCTTCAAAAAACTCAGACGCTTTATGCTTAAGCCATTTCTTGATTGGTTGGTTATTGTCCATTTCCCCGGTCTCTGGATTGTAGGCTCTGATAGCTGAGCTGTAGACCTGTAGAGCAACATCATGCTCCTTAGGGATTAGCTCGTCGTTAACATCATCAAACCCAGTCCATGTAGATATCTCGTTAAGCTGCTCTCTCAGGCTTTTAACATCTATCTTTATGCTAGCCAGTTCGGATTGTAATTGTTCAATGAGCTCTTCTTGGTTTTGTACGGCGGTCTTATCAACAAACAACTTGCCATCTTTCTTTGCTTGAAAGCCAAACCTGTAAATATCGTGATGGTTCGGGTCACTGTAGTACTCTTCCGCAGCTTCCATTGGCGCACGTTCTTCGAAGATATCTGCATAGTTTCCAAGCGCAGATATGGCGGCAGCAATCATCTTCTCGGAACCGCTAGCATCTCTAGGGGCTGCTTCCTATTCATGCCAGCGGTTACGATAATAGACACCGTATTGATCAATCATTCGCTTCACATCGCCAGTCTTTTTATTATCTTTCTCGACCAGCTCGCCAAGAGTTTTAATGTTTAGTTTTGTCATGATGCTGTGACCTTGTGCAAAGCTATTACGTCCAATAATGCTGATGTGGAACAAGCAAAGTTGCTTCATGATTCCATAAGCGCCCTGCGCTTATCAAACAGATCCCCAAGGTTATAAGCCGTGCATTGGCGTTCCTTTGCCTTAATGAGTGGCGGGTTCACGCGGACCTTCCTTAAACCATCACGACATTACTTACCTTATCTCCTTCGTCTAACTGGATGATAAGTCCTGCAAGCTTTTCAAGTGCTGCTCGTTGCTGCTTCATTGACCCACCGCGGTCATAAATAGCAGAAGACCCAGGGAGCTTATGCCCAAGTATCTTTTCGGCAACGTAGAAAGGAACGCTTAAATCTGCCATAAGACAGCGCGACGTACGTCGCAAATCATGTATGGTAAAGTGCTCAAGGTCATGATTGAGTTTACGCAGGGCGTGCCACGTTGTATCGGGAGACACATGATTTCGCTTGCTCTTACGCCTAGCAGGGAAGACGTACTCGCTACCACATGCTCGGACTTGTAATTCTTTGAGCCAGTCAATCACCACAGTTGGCAATGATAACTCTCGAGCCTCAACCGATTTTGTTTTACTTGCAGGTATTAGCCAGTTTTTGTTAATGGCCAGATCAAATTCGTCCCACTCTGCAGCAAACAACTCCATCTTTCTACAAGCCAGAACCAGAAGCAGCTTCACAGCGAGTTCATTATCACGGCCAAATCCCCGCCCCTCATCTCGAATAGCCTTAAATAACTTGGTGATCTCTGCTTCGGTTAGGGCATGGACACGAGCCTTCTCTTTTGCCCCCGCATGTTTGATCTTGATACGGTCAGCAGGATTTCGATCAACTAACCCTAGGACTTCACCATAAGAAAACATCGCCTTGAGATAACGCAGAGCATTGTTAGAAACCGTTGGCCTGCCGCTAACGTTAATTTTAGCTAGTAGGTGAGTGACTTCACCAGTGGTAACTTTTGATGCGTCTTTTTTACCAAAAACGGGAAGTATGTCTCGCTCGAATATACGTTCGGTAACTTCGGGATATTTATGTTTGTACCTAATGGCATTATCTAGCCATAGCTCTGCCAATTAAGATACATTATTGACCTGTTTTGCTTCAGCTTTTTTTTGCTGTTTGACAGCAGCAACATCAACAAGTTGCTGAACTTCAACACGCTTGACGGCGGCAATCTCCCGCGTTTTAGATAACGTCATGTCTGGATAGCGCCCTAACGTCATCTCCCGTGCTTTACCTGCAAACCGGTAGCGCAATACCCAAGAAGCCGTACCATTGCTCGAAAGTGTAAAGGTAAGCCCCTGTCCATCACTCTTCCCTGGTATCGGCTCTCCCTTTTTTATCCAATCTTTAAGATGAAAGTCAGATAGCTCCCCCATAAAGCCCACCTATGTAGCTGGAGTACAAAATCCAGCCAATTAAAATTTAGCTACAAAAAACAACATACCTAGCTACACACATTACAGCAGATGGCATTGGACAAATGCAAATAACATAAGATGATAAATCATTGATTTAGCTTGATATAAATAGATGTGTAATTATAAATCTACTAGATTCTACAAGCCTTTAAAGCTTTATTCAATATTCTGGACCTGTTCGCGGAATTGTTCGATGGTTGCTTTCATATCAAGACCGATGCGTGTCAGTGCTGTTTCATGCGCTTTCGAGCAAATCGTGTTGGCTTCGCGATTAAGCTCCTGACACAAGAAATCAAGACGCCTGCCAACGGCACCGCCTGTCGACATCAACTCTCTGACAGAAATAATATGCGCCCGTAACCGATCAAGTTCTTCTCTGATATCAGCCTTCGTCATCAGGATGGCAATTTCTTGCTCAAGCCGAACGGCATCGACTTGGGATGCGTCTTCTATGACTTGCTCGATCTGATCTTTAAGGCGTGCTCGAATTGTCGCCGGTTGCGACTCTGCAGAATCAGTGGCCTGACCTAAAAGATCGTTCAACTTATCTATAAACTCAGTGAGCACGACACTCAGTTGGGCACCTTCTTCTGCGCGATTAGCCACAAGTGCCTTTGCTGCAATGTCCAATGAATTAAGTAATTTCTTATCGAGATCAACGCGTGTTGCTTCATCCATGTCATCGTCATCTGCCTCGATAACACCCCGTAGTGCCATTATACCATCAATCGATAATGAGGCAGCATCAGGGGTTTCAGCCTGTATAGACTTTGCAACGTCGAGCATTGCCTTCAGATGACCTTCGTTGATTTTGTACCCTGCATCCGCACCAGAACGCTTGAGCGTCAGCCCAACGGTGATATTCCCACGGCTGAAAAGCTTAGACAGGCGGGCACGTCCCACGGGTTCAAGTGCATCGAAACCCGACGGCGCACGAAGCCGAATATCCAGCCCTTTGGCATTGACGCTTTTGAGTTCCCACGACCATGTCCAGTCAGTGAAGTCAGCCGAGTCTCGTGCAAAACCGGTCATTGAATTAAGTGTCAACGGATCCCTCCTAAATGAATTCCACGACTTTACCCGCCCCCATGTTGAGCGACAAGAGAAACGCCCACAGATCGTCGCTATTGATCGCCTTCAGTGCGTACCTCCGCTATAACACTGTCATGACCCAGCGTACGTTCAAATCGATCCTTATCACAGGCGCCAGCAGTGGCATTGGCCATGCTGTTGCCCTGGAATTCGCAAAACAAGACGTGCATTTGACGATTACGGGGCGGCATACTGACCGTCTTCATGCGCTTGAAGCACAGCTTGTCGCGAAAGGCGCAAGTGTAACCGCACAGATTCTAGATGTGGTTGACCGATCGGCCATGACCGAAATGGCCCGTGATGCCGAGGCAAATAATCCATTCGACCTTGTGATTGCAAATGCCGGTATTGCCAGTAGCCCTAATGACGACACCCCTGCCGAAGAACTGATATGCGATATCTTTTCCATCAATCTGGCTGGCGTCCTCAATACTGTTCTACCAGCAGCGACATTGATGCGCGCCCGAGGTGCCGGTCACATTGCGATTGTAAGTTCTATTGCGGGCCTCAGGGGTTTACCCACAGCACCTGCTTATTCAGCAAGTAAGGTCGCCGTAAAAGCGTGGGGTGAGGCCATGAGACCACAATTGGCGGCAGACGGCGTTGGCATGACGATCATCATTCCAGGTTTTGTTGAAAGCCGCATTACAGATGCCAACACGTTTCCCATGCCCTTCATCATGCCAGCAGAGAAAGCAGCCAAAATCATCGTGAGCGGGCTTCAACGTCGCAAGCGGACGATTGCCTTTCCCTGGCAAATGGTCTGGCTTATGCGGTGCCTGACATCCCTGCCCGGTCCAATCTTTGATGCTGTTTTAAGTCGTGGACCAAAGAAGGCTTAGGTAAGCGCTAATTCTTCTTGTTGAATTTACGCCATGCCCGGACGTTGCGGTTATGCTCTTTCAACGTCTTTGCGAATGCATGCCCTCCAGTCCCATCTGCGACAAAATATATCGCATCGGTTTGCTCTGGATTTAGAACGGATTCAATCGCCTTTCGACCTGGATTCGCAATTGGCGTCGGTGGCAACCTATTGATTTCATAGGTATTATAAGCGGTGACACCATCCAAATCTTTACGGGTCAGGGCGCGACCAAGCGGTCCCGTACCATTCGTGATTCCGTAAACAACCGTTGGGTCAGACTGTAGCCGCATCTTTTTGTTCAAGCGGTTAATAAAGACACCAGCAACTTTCCCGCGTTCAGCCGCAACGCCCGTTTCTTTCTCGACAATCGACGCCAAGATCACAGCCTCATAAGGTGTCGCAAGCGGCAACGACGGCGCGCGACGTACCCATAACTCATCGACGGTGCGTTGCATCGCATCAGACATCCTCTTGATGATCGACAGGCGCGTTTCACCACGGTGGAAATGGTAGGTTTCTGGCAAGAGCGACCCTTCAACAGGGATCGTCACAATATCGCCTTGCAGACCCGGTTGAGCGCGAAGGAAATCGACGATCTCAAGTGTTGTGAGGCCTTCTGCTATCGTTGTCTTGTAGACAACTTGTTCAGCCGTTTTCAGAACTTCAGCAACACGTGCAGGATTGGCCTTAGATGGGATTCTATACTCGCCGGCACGGAGTGGCTGTTTCGTTCCAAAAAGCTGACCCCCAAATCGAAACACATTTGCGCTCTCAACAATGCCTTCTTGTTTGAGATGCTCGGCAATTGCGGCAACACCCATGCCCTTTTCAATCAGGACGATTGTGTCTTTGCTAGGACCAGAATCGGCATGATAGGCGTTCTTTAACCACAAGAATCCAATACCAATAGCCAACAGGCTAATGACCATACCGATTGCAATGGATATGAAGAAAGCCCGGCGCATTGCCCTGCTCACTCTTTACTCGACCTCGCGGAAAACCAACGACGCATTCGTGCCGCCAAATCCAAACGAGTTCGAAAGAGCTGCCCTGATTGGACGTTCACGTGGCTGATGTGGCACCAAATCAATTGCCGTCTCAACGGATGGATTGTCGAGGTTCAGTGTTGGTGGCGCAACATTGTCACGAATAGCCAGAACTGAATAAATCGCTTCGACAGCGCCCGCCGCACCTAACAGATGACCGATGGCAGATTTCGTCGAGGACATGGACATCCCTTTGGTGTGTCCATCAAAGACACGCTCAACAGCACGAAGTTCAATTTCATCACCAAGCGGTGTCGACGTACCATGCGCGTTGACATAATCAATATCGCTTGGGTCCATACCGGCACGCTTTAGAGCTGCTTTCATGCAACGATAAGCGCCATCACCCGATGCTGCAGGTGCCGTGATATGATGCGCATCGCCAGACATACCGTAGCCGATGACTTCTGCATAAATCTTCGCACCACGCGCCTTCGCGTGTTCGTATTCTTCCAAGACAACAACACCAGCGCCTTCACCCATAACGAATCCATCACGATCGACATCGTAAGGACGTGAAGCCTTTTCAGGTGTGTCATTAAATCCGGTTGAAAGGGCACGTGCTGCACAGAAACCTGCCATGCCGACACGACAAGCCGCAGCTTCAGCGCCGCCTGCGATCATAATATCTGCATCATCCCACATAATAATTCGAGCGGCATCACCGATTGCATGTGCGCCTGTCGAGCAGGCCGTAACAACCGCATGGTTTGGGCCTTTGTAATTGTGTCTGATTGAAACATGACCAGAGACCAGATTGATCAAACTGGCTGGAATAAAGAATGGGCTGAGTTTTCGCGGCGTGCGTTCCGCATCAACTATAATGGTACCACGAGCAATCTCAGGAAGGCCGCCAATACCAGAACCAATGAGAACACCAGTACGCCAGGTATCTTCGTCAGTCTTTGGCACCCAGCCAGAATCTGCAATGGCTTGTTCAGCAGCACACAGTCCATAGATGATAAAATCATCCATACGACGACGATCCTTTGCAGGAACCCAATCGTCCGCATTGAACGTATTGTTACTGCCGTCACCAACAGGGATCATCCCCGCGATTTTTGCCGGAATATCAGAGACATCGAATTTGTGGATTGCTGTAATACCAGAACGTGCCGCCAGTAGTGCCTGCCAATTTGCCTCGGCACCCACACCCAGCGACGTAACCGCTCCTAAACCCGTGATGACCACACGTCTCATCGTTCAACGTCCGCCATTGTTATGATCGCGGTCACGTCCTTAGGTGAGGCGCGTGACCGCGGATCGGATCAATTTTTCTGCGACTCGATAAAGTCTACAGCGTTTTTAACCGTCAAGATGCTCTCAGCAGCGTCATCCGGTATCTCAATACCGAACTCTTCTTCAAAAGCCATGACCAATTCAACTGTATCCAGGCTATCAGCACCCAGATCATCGATGAAGCTTGCGCTTTCAACGACTTTGTCCTCGTCAATCCCGAGATGCTCTATCACGATCTTTTTAACGCGATCTGCCACATCACTCATTGTATATTTCCCCGATCTCTACAGGTTTAAACGTGAGAGCTAAGCTCCCTGCCCTCGTGGGCGTTCTAAAACAGCGGTTTCCCACAAATCTTTACCCCAAAAGTTCGGGGTTCGTAACATACTCTTTTGAGCTTTACCAGAACGATAGCACCTAAAATTTAACCACCGCCGTTATTTTTATATCATCGCCATCCCACCGTTCACATGCAAGGTCTGCCCTGTAACATATGAAGCCTGGTCACTCGCCAGATAAACGCATGCTGCAGCAATATCATCAACATTGCCAAGCCGGCCCGCCGGAATACCCGTCAACAAGTTGGCTTTAATGTCATCAGATAGCACATCCGTCATCGGCGTTTCGATAAAACCTGGTGCGACGCAGTTAACTGTAATGCCGCGCGATGCTACCTCTTGGGCCAAAGATTTCGACATCCCAATCATGCCCGCCTTTGACGCTGCATAGTTTGTTTGCCCTGCATTTCCGGTCGTACCGACCACTGACGTAATACCAATAACACGTCCGGCACGTGCCTTCATCATGCCGCGCAAGCATGCTCGTGAAAGCCTGAATGCGGCTGTCAGATTTACATCCAGCACTATTTGCCAATCGTCATCTTTCATGCGCATTGCAAGTTGATCGCGTGTCAGCCCCGCATTATTGATCAAAATATCAATACCGCCCATCGCTTCATCAGCGTCTTTGATAAGCTGGTTGGCATCTTCCGCAGTGCTCAAGTTCGCTGGCGTCACATGCGTGCGATCACCCATTTCGGCCGCGACAGCTTTCAAGGCGTCTTCACGCGTTCCAGACAAGGCAACGATTGCCCCCTGTGCATGTATCGCCTTGGCAATAGCACCACCAATACCACCTGATGCACCCGTCACGAGTGCACGCTTTCCTGTAAGATCAAACATCATGTTTCCCCTGCGAAATCTTTTTTTAAAGTGTAGCCAGAAATTCTTCTACGCCAGCCGGTGTGCTGACGTTTGACGCTGATAATTTCTTATCGATTCGTCGTGCCAATCCAGACAATACTTTGCCAGAACCAACTTCAACCAGTTTTTCGACACCCTTAGCACGCATTGTCATACAACATTCGCGCCAGCGGACCATGCCGGTCACCTGTTCAACGAGCAAACGGCGAATCTCAGCCGGATCCTCAACAGGCGCAGCTGTAACATTTGCAATCAACGGCACAATGGGCGGCAATAGTTCAACGGCTGCCAGTGCTACTGCCATCACATCAGCTGCCGGTGCCATCATTGGACAATGGAATGGTGCGCTTACCTGTAAAAGCATGGCGCGCTTGGCGCCTTTTTCCTTGGCAACATCAACGGCCCGCTCCACGGCTTCCCGCTTGCCACTCACGACAACCTGCCCCGGCGCATTATCATTGGCTGTCGCCAACACATCGCCTTGAGCTGCCTCGTCGACAACTTCTTTAGCTACGTCCAGGTCCAAACCGAGCAGGGCCGCCATCGCGCCCTCGCCAACCGGTACAGCCTGCTGCATTGCCTGACCGCGCGTCTTTAACAACCTTGCCGTATCACTTAAGGAGAATGTCCCAGCGGCAGCTAATGCCGAATATTCGCCGAGAGAATGCCCAGCAACAAATGAAGCAACCTTCGAGAGATCAATCCCGCCTTCGACCTTCAATACAGCCATCGCAGCCATACTAACCGACATAAGGGCTGGTTGTGCGTTTTCAGTCAGCGTGAGCTCATCTTCAGGCCCCTCAAACATGAGCTTCGTCAAATTCTGTTTTAATGCTTCATCGACTTCCTGAAAGACTTCCCGGGCTGCAGGAAATGCATCAGCAAGGTCTTTACCCATACCAACAGCTTGTGAGCCTTGGCCCGGAAAAACGAAAGCACGCGACATTCGATAGTCTCCTAATAATAATCGTTATATTCACCAGTTATTCTATGGGCAAAGTGGCCGCAGGCCTTTTGTGTGTCAAGGTTCTGAGCACACACCAAGCCTTGCCTTCGTAACAATTTATTACATTCCTGACATACCTCCGTTACGTGGGGCCTCTAAGTTTGTCATCTCAAATGTAACTCTCAATTGATGAGGCGGCGATGACCATGACACTGCGCGACGAACAAATATCTGAGAATGTCATGAATCTGGTCGGCTCTGGCTTGCTTGCCACAACCCAAGCAAGTAGCGCGCGTGCATGGCCACCCGTCATGATCAGAGATTTCATACGCGCTCATGACACACAAACCCTCGACGTTGATGCATCTGCGACGACCGGATACGTCGCTGATTGCCTATCATCAAGTCCTAGCGCCAGCATTGCCATTTACGATGATGAAGATACCTTCTTGGGCATTGCTGTCGACGAAGATGCTATGGCGCTGATTAAGCGTGACGGTGTGCGTGCCCTCGTCTACCCCATTATTGAAGCGGTCCAACGTAATCGGCCCGTATGCAGCATCACGGATAGCCCTTTTGTGGTCTTAAACATCATGCGTAATGAAGGTTGGGACCGCGTCGGCGTTTCCAAACACGGCAAAATGATCGGCGTTGTACATCGCCGTCATCTCGTAAGCTTTTTAGACAATTAAGCTCTACATAAGCGCAGAAAGTCCTGCATCCACGAACAGTGTGTGACCTGTAACGTAACTCGATGCATCCGATGCTAAAAATACAGCAGCACCAGCAATTTCATTTGGTTGCCCCCAGCGCTGCATCGGGATTCTGCGCTCGACATAATCATTCACAACGTCATCATTTACCCATTCTTGATTTGCTTCTGTTGCAAAGAAACCAGGTGCAATCGCATTCACACGAAATCCCATCGTCGCAAATTCCATCGCATGGGAGCGGGTTAAGGCATCAATACCTGCCTTTGCAGCTGTATATCCAGGGTCACCAGGGCGCGCCATTGGGCCTGCGACAGATGAAATATTGATAACGGCACCCTTATGGGCTTTCTCCATCGAAGAATAAACCAAACGAGTCATGCGGTAGGCTGATGTAATACCAAAATCCAATAACCGCGCGAAGTCCTCAGGCGGTAAATCTGGCGTGCCGACATTATTAACATTAATAAGTATATCAAAATCTCGCGAATACCCGCCTAACCATTCGTTTACAGCTACGTCATCTGTCATATCTACGGCAACGCCAACAGCTTCAAAACCCTCAGCCCTAAGCGCTTCTGCCGCACTTTCAACAGTGTCAGCCACACGACCTGTAATAACCACCGAAGCCTCTGCCTGCGCCAATCCTCGGGCAATTTCGAGCCCCAGACCTTGCACACCACCGGTATTCAAGGCATGCCTTCCGGACAAATCAAATGCAGATAAATCAGGTTTGTTTTCCATCTCTTTTACGTAGCTTTCTTTTATAAGGAGCCCAATGTTTAAATCATCCCATACAACACACGTTGAAAACCTTGCAGACAACCGGAAATTCTGTATATTTCGCCTCTCGTTACTCCTTGCCGGGATGGTCCTGGCTATGCTTGGCCGATAGGCTGGGTTGAGAAAAGCCGAAGGGAGCATTATATGCCCTGTTACGAATGCGTGTTTATAGCACGCCAAGACATCTCTGCTGCCCAAACTGAGGGTCTTACAGAGACTTTTTCGCAAGTCATTACTGAAAACGGCGGCTCGATTGCTAATGTCGAGAGCTGGGGTTTGCGGTCTCTAACTTACCGGATCAAAAAGAACCGGAAAGGTCACTACGTTCTTATGAACATTGAAGCGCCTGCGCCAGCTGTTCATGAGATGGAGCGCCAGATGCGCATCAACGAAGATGTGCTTCGTTTCATGACATTGCGCCTTGATGCCTTCGAAGAAGGTCCATCAGCAATGGTACGGAACAAAGATCGTGATGATCGTCCACGCCGCAGTGATCGCAATGATCGTGGTCCCCGTCCAGATCGTGACGGTGATCAAGCAGCTGCAACTGCCGCTATACCTGCACCTGCTGCTGCACCCGCACCTGCTAGCGAAGGAGAATAATTATGAAACGTGGTTTCATTCGCCGTCGTAAAACGTGCCCGTTCTCTGGTGCTAACTCACCAAAGATCGACCATAAGGATATAAGATTGCTCGGACGGTATGTTTCCGAACGTGGCAAAATTGTTCCTAGCCGCATCACAGCGGTGTCCGCGAAAAAGCAACGGGAACTGGCTCGCGCTATCAAACGCGCTCGCTTCCTTGCGCTGCTTCCGTACGTCGTTAAGTGAGGTACGGCGCGCATTGCGTGCCGTCTAGGTTAGTATAGTCATGCCCTTAAACACCATTATGGCGATTACCGCTGGTATCTGCAGCGCGGTGGCAGTTTTTTCCATCGTGTTCGGATCAGTGCTGGCGTTTCCGCTGTTTTATCTCGCGCCCCTGCCACTTTATCTGGCAGGGCTTGGGATAGGCAGTAAAGGCGTCATATTCGCTGGACTCACCGCTATATTTACAGCAGGATTGGTGGGCAATACTTATACTTCACTTCCCTATGCTTTCGCTTACGCCGTCCCGGCGATTATGATGTGCCAAATGGCACTTCGTACTGAACCGGATGCGGCTGGAAAGCCCGTTTGGTATCCAGCAGGACATCTTATTGGAACTCTGACAGTTGTCGGTGGTTGCTCTTTGGTGTTCTTTGGAATGTTGACGATCATGGATGAAGGATCGGCATCATTACAAGATACCGTGGCGGGCTTAATCAGTAGTGCACTTGATAGCGCAGGATCTCAAATTCCTTCGGATTCACGTGATACTCTGACCACGAGTTTGGCACCCTTCTTTCCCGGCATGGCCGTGGCAAGTTGGATTGTCATGCATCTTATTAATGCAGCACTTGGACAAAGCGCGTTGGTTAAATCTGACCGCAACCTACGTCCTCGTATCACTTATGTGAATATATCGCTGCCTGATTGGTGCTCATGGGTTTTAGTAGGCGTTGGCGTTTTCGCCTTGGCGGGTCCAGGAGACTGGGGCTACCTCGGGCGTAACTTAGTGATTGTTGCAATAGTGCCGTTCTTTTTATTAGGTCTTGCTGTGGTACATACATATGTCCGCAGATCGTCCTTCGGCACCCTTATGATCATCTCGTTTTATATACTTCTTCTAGTGCTATGGTGGGCTGCATTTGCAGTTGCTTGCGCTGGTGTTGTTGAACAATGGATTGGCTTGCGCAAAAGAATGCGGCTAATCAATGACCAGGAGAAAGAGTGATGGACGTCATTCTATTAGAGCGTATTGAGAAACTTGGACAAATGGGAGACGTCGTCTCCGTAAAGACAGGTTTTGCGCGTAACTTTCTACTTCCAACCGGTAAAGCCCTGCGTGCTACCGATGGCAATAAGGCTCAATTCGAGACGCAGCGTGCGCAGCTCGAAGCCGAAAACCTGAAGCGCAAAGGCGAAGCCGAAGCGGTTGCAGCGAAAATGGAGGACATTAAAGTCGTTCTTATTCGTCAAGCCGGTGATGCTGGCCAGCTTTATGGTTCTGTTTCTGGCCGTGATATCGCTGATGCAGTCACTGCAAGTGGCGTAACTATTCGTCGTGGTCAGGTGATCTTGAACAAGCCAATCAAGACGATTGGTATTCACGAGATCCATGTTGAGTTACATGCTGAAGTATTTGTCATCGTTAACGTGAACATCGCGCGTTCTCAGGACGAAGCTGATACTCAAGAGAAAACCGGCGGTGCCGTTCTTTCATTGGCTCAGCAGGAGCAAGCAGAATTGCAGGCAGAGGCGATTGCCGCTGCTGAAGCTGCGACTGCTATTGCTGAACAAGCAGAAGCCGTCTTCGAAGACGGTGCTGCTGAAGATGCGGTTGCTGACGCCGAAGCAGAAATCGTTGCCGTTGCCGATGCTGAAGCAGAAGCCATTGCAACTGCGGAGTCACATGCTGCATCGATTGCAGCTGCTGAAGCTGCGAAAGCTGCTGCTGCCGAAGAAGAAGCTAAAGAATAGCCAACTTCTAAAGTTTTCCGGCAATAAAAGATTAAGGGTGTGCATTTCGGTGCGCACCCTTTTCTTTTGGCATTTACATGGGTGAAAAACGATCGGGAACTAGAGTCAACAGGGCTTATTTAAAAGTTGTCCACGTTATCCCCATATTCCACATGAGCTAGAAATTACGATCCAGCGTATTATCCGATCCATGGTAACAAACACAGCAATAGATGATCTGGACTTTAATTCCGACGAAGATGCGTACGGCGAAGTTTCGCCAACGTTTCGGCAATTACCCCGCAACATCGAGGCCGAGCGAGGCCTCCTAGGTGCGATATTTGTTGATAACCGTGCATTGGAAAACGTCGCCGAATTCCTTTTCGCCGAACACTTCGCCCTGACAGCTCACGCGCGTATTTATGAAGCGATGATGAAGCTCATTGATCGCGGACAGATTGCTGACCCAACAACGTTACGCCCCTATTTCGAAGCTGATAATTCCCTGGAAGATATCGGCGGCGCCCAGTACTTGGCGCAATTGGCCGCCAGTGCGATCAACGTCATCAACGCCCGCGAATACGGCCGTATCATTTATGATATGCATCTTCGCCGTGAATTGATCACCTTGGGTGAACAGGTCGTTAACGACGCGTACGACAACGATATTGATCTCGAAGCAACATCCCAGATCGAAGGTGCTGAACAAGCGCTCTATGATCTTGCGACCAACGGTGATTTTGAAGGCGGGTTCCAGCCTTTCAAAACCTCTGTCATGGAAGCGATCAAAGTTGCCGATGCGGCGCACGCACGCCAAGGTGGCCTGTCCGGTGTTGGTACAGATATGACAGAGCTTGATAAGCTCTTGGGAGGCCTACACCGCTCGGACCTTTTGATCCTGGCTGGACGACCTGCAATGGGTAAGACCGCCCTCGCCACCAACATTGCCTATAACGCTGCGAAGAACTTTGCCGATACCAAAGGCAACGAAGGCGCGGTTGTCGGTTTCTTCTCGCTGGAGATGTCTGCAGAACAGCTTGCTTCACGTATTTTGTCTGAACAATCAAACGTGCCATCAGATCGCATGCGTAAAGGCGAATTGAGCAACGAAGAATTCTCGCGCTTGGCTCAGGCATCCAATGCGTTGCATGAAGTCCCAATCTTTATTGACGACACGCCCGCGTTGACGGTGAGTGCGCTTAGAACCCGCGCACGCCGCCTCAAGCGACAAAGCAACCTCGGCATGATCGTCGTCGACTATCTACAGCTTATTTCCGGTAGTGCGAAATCAAGATCAGACGGACGTGTACAGGAAGTTTCGGAGATCACGCGTGGTCTCAAGACTTTGGCGAAGGAACTCGAGGTGCCGGTGTTGGCGCTTTCACAGCTTTCACGTCAGGTTGAAAACCGCGAAGACAAACGTCCACAATTGGCTGACTTGCGCGAATCGGGATCGATCGAGCAGGACGCAGACGTGGTTATGTTCATCTATCGTGACGAATATTACCTGGAAAAAGCAGAGCCTATGCAAAGGCCTGACGAAAGCCCTGACAAGTTCGCACTGCGTCAATCTGGATGGGAAGAACGCATTGAATACGCGCGAGGCAAGGCCGAAGTGATTGTTGCCAAGCAACGTCATGGTCCTGTCGGATCCGTGAAACTTGCCTTCGTTGGCCAGTTCACGCGCTTTGGAAACCTTGACCCACATCACGACGAGTATTGATAGTGTAGCACATGACGATCTCGAATGATCTTTATGCGACACGCCTGACCATCGACTTAGACGTCGTCAGGGATAACTATCGCCTTTTGCAAGATACGCTCGGCAAGACCAAAGCCGGTGCCGCTGTCAAAGCCGATGGGTATGGCCTTGGTTCCAGGTACGTTGTCCGTGCCCTTTGGGCCGCTGGCTGTCGTGACTTTTTTGTTGCCCATCCGCATGAAGGTGTCGTCGTTCGTGATGAACTGCCAGATGCCATTATCCATGTGCTGAACGGCCCTTTGCCAAATGCCGTGGATGATTATCTGGATGCAGGCCTGAGGCCCGTCCTGAATTCCTTGGGCGATATCGCCTTGTGGCAAGCCGCGGCCAAAGCGCGCAACCAAAGCCTCAAGGCTGATGTTCACATGGATACCGGAATGTGTCGGCTTGGTTTAGACTTAACCGAAACGACACGCTTGCTCGATGATCCTGATACGTTGTTGGATGGAATCGATGTTGGTTTGGTGATGAGCCATCTTGCGTCTGCGGACGATATCGACAGCGATCAAAGCGCCAATCAACGCACACTTTTCAAAAGTACTTTCGATCGTCTTGGGCGCGGAACAGGATCGTTTGCGAATTCATCAGGTATTTTCTTAGGTGCAGATTATCATTTTGAACTCGCACGACCGGGCATCGCACTTTATGGCGGCAACCCCACACCCTACACAGAGAATCCCATGCGCAATCCCGTCACGATGGATGCGCGTATCCTTCAAATCCGTGATGTCGCGCCCCCTGAAAAGGTCGGCTACGGCGCCAGCCATATCGTTGAGCGACCCAGCCGGATCGCGACGGTTCCAATCGGATATGCTGATGGTTTCCTGCGCGCCGGATCAAGCGTTGGCATGGCCCATATTGAAGGCCACCCAGCCCCCATTGCAGGGCGCGTATCTATGGATTTAATCACGCTGGATGTGACCGATGTTCCCGCGTATTTGGCAAAACCAGGTGCGATTGCGGAGTTCATGGGCAAGCATCGAACACCCGATGATCTCGCGCGGGATTGGCAGACCATTCCCTATGAAGTATTAACCGGTCTCGGGCAACGTTATGCCCGCACGTATAAAGGGACTGGTGCATGATCAATCCGTTACGCCCAATAGGAAGTGCTTTCCTCTCATTCCTGGAAACCACAGGTCGTCTGGTAATGTTTACTGTCGATGGCCTGTCACATTGTGTGCGTCCGCCGTTCTATGGCCGTCAGCTGTTACGCCAGATCATCGAGATTGGCTTCCTGACGTTACCCGTCGTTGGATTGACGGCAATTTTCGCAGGCATGGTTCTCGCCTTACAAAGTTATACCGGCTTTGCCCGATTTTCCGCTGAAGGTGCTATTGCCAGCGTTGTGGCACTGTCGATCACCCGAGAATTGGGACCTGTGCTGGCGGGCTTGATGATTGCGGGACGAATTGGCGCTGCGATGGCCGCCGAGATCGGCACCATGCGTGTCACAGAACAAGTTGATGCCTTAACGACACTATCCACCAACCCGATGAAGTATCTCGTCGCACCACGCCTGATCGCAGGCACATTGATGCTCCCGTTCGTCGTCTTTATCGCTGACGTCATTGGCATATTTGGTGGCTATCTGGTTGCGGTCTATAAATTGGGCTTCAACCCATCAAACTATTTACAGAACACATGGGAGATCCTGACAACACTCGACATTGTCTCCGGTCTCGTAAAGGCGTCTGCCTTTGGCTTCATCACGACGCTTATGGGGTGCTATCACGGTTATCATTCCGGCGGTGGTGCGCAAGGCGTCGGCAAGGCAACGACCAATGCGGTGGTATCCGCTTCGATCCTGATCCTCTGTGTAAACTATATCCTCACCCTCTTTTTCTTTACCAAAGATGTCGCAGGATAACGCCGCCAAAATCAACCTTTCCGGCGTCCGCAAAACATTTGCAGGCGGCAAGAAGGTCGTTCTGGACCATGTCGATCTTGAAATCGGCAAGGGCGAAAGCGTTGTCATCATTGGCGGCTCAGGCACCGGCAAATCCGTCACCATTAAGTGCATGCTGGGTTTGCTAAAGCCTGACAGCGGATCGATCACTATTGACGGTAAAGACGTTAACAACATGTTCGCGAGTGAGCGTGAAGATATCAACCAGCAGGTTGGCATGTTATTTCAAGCTGCCGCCCTCTTTGACTCATTGCCCATATGGGAAAACGTCGCGTTTGGCTTAATTGCCCGCAATCAATGCTCGCGTCACGATGCCCGCGATATCGCTGTTGAGAAACTCAAGCTTGTTGGATTGTCGCCGGACGTTCTTGATCTCTCACCGTCTGAGCTATCTAGCGGCATGCAGAAACGCGTAGGCCTGGCACGCGCGATTGCCAGCAATCCTGAGATCATATTCTTTGATGAGCCGACCACCGGACTTGATCCCATTATGGCCGACGTCATCAATAACTTAATCGTTCACGTCAATCAAACGATTGGCGCCACGGCTGTCACTATTACCCACGATATGAAATCAGCCCGAAAGATCGGTGACCGGATTGCCATGTTGTATGATGGTCGGATTATCTGGGCAGGGCCAACCGACGCCATTGATCATTCGGACAACGAATATGTGGATCAGTTTATACACGGTCGCACCGAAGGCCCGATCAAAATGGTCGCCCGCCGTTAAGCGTTTTTAAGCTTAAACCAAGCCGTCCAGCTCATTTAACTGATACATTTCGAACACTGGGATCAATGCATCTACGCGCCGTGTATTCGCACAAACAGTACGAATTTTCGGCACACGCGCCAAGAGCCACGGCGTATCGAAATGCCAGCACACCGATGCCGCCAGATAGATATCCAGCAATGTAAATTGCGCCCCCATAAACCAGGGCCCATCGCCAAGTTCCGCTTCTATAACATCAAAGGCTTTTTCCCACCGCTTGGCTGCAGCTTCCTGGACACCAGGAATGCCATTTGGATCAGAGGTGTAACGATCCGTATATGTATGGCGGAGGTCCACCTCGTGTAAATTGCACATCATATGCATCAGCCAACGATAGACGTAAGCGCTTTCTAAGCTGGCTTCTGGTGGCAGCAGGCCTGTATCCGGATGGCGTTCAACAAGCGTCAACGATATCGCTACCGATTCGCATAGCACCGTCCCGTCCGGCATGATGATCGCCGGAATTTGGTTCATTGGAGAGACCTTTTGGAATTCTGGATCAGCATTACGCTTCTGATCTTGATTCACGCGCTGACGTTGAAAGTCGACTTGGACCAAGCTGAGCACGGCGTCTGGAGCGAATGCAACAGTCCTTGGCGACCAAAAGAGTTTATAAATGCGTCATTTCCTTACATATAATCTGCATCAACATTAAACAATCAACTCACAATAATCGAGCTTACTTGCGAGCCCGCGCAGATTGGCTTAATCCTCTAATCCCTCAGCCGATAAGGGAGCAGCGCTTGGCCAAAGCGAAATCAAGTTATGTTTGCCAAGATTGTGGCGCAATTCATTCGAAATGGATGGGACGTTGTGACGCGTGCGGTGCTTGGAACAGCCTGGGCGAAGAAGCCGGTGCTGAGTCAGCCCCTAAAGGTCTTGGCTCGAAGCGTGGCAAAAAGATCAATTTTGTTGGCCTTGAAGGGGTTGAGAAAGATCCCCCTCGCCGTGTTGCCAATATGCCAGAATTTGACCGTGTGGTCGGGGGCGGCCTTGTCCCTGGCTCGGCTGTGCTTGTCGGCGGTGATCCCGGCATCGGGAAATCAACTCTTTTGATGCAAGTGACTGCAAGTCTCGCGAACGGCAGCAAGACGGTCTATATCTCGGGCGAGGAAGCTATTGCGCAATTACGCTTGCGCGCACGACGTTTAGGGCTTGATAAAGCCCCTGTATCCCTCGCAGCGGCAACCAACGTCAGAGACATAATCGCGACCCTGGACACGCCGAATATGGTCGACGTGGTGGTCATTGATTCTATTCAGACCATGTACCTGGATAATCTTGAAAGCGCGCCGGGCACTGTGTCTCAAGTTCGCGCATCCGCACAGGAACTGATCCGGCTCGCAAAGCGCCGGGGCTTTGCATTGTTATTGGTTGGCCACGTCACCAAAGAAGGAACTATCGCGGGCCCGCGCGTTCTTGAACATATGGTTGATACCGTGCTTCACTTTGAAGGTGAACGCTCCCACCAGTTCCGTATCTTGCGCTCGGTCAAAAACCGCTTTGGCCCCGCCGACGAAATCGGCGTTTTCGAAATGTCTGATGCTGGGTTGGTAGAAGTTGATAACCCATCAGCCCTATTTTTAGGTGACCGTGATGGCGATGTTTCAGGTGCCGCCGTATTTGCAGGCATTGAAGGAACCCGCCCTGTCCTTGTTGAAATTCAAGCACTTGTAGCCCCAAGCGCCTTAGCCGCACCGCGCCGCGCTGTGATTGGCTGGGATAGTGGCCGTTTAGCCATGGTGATGGCTGTTCTCGATACGCGCTGCGGGCTTGCATTAGGGCCACTAGATGTGTACCTCAACGTGGCTGGCGGCCTCAAAATCTCTGAGCCTGCCGCCGATCTTGCCGTGGCTGCGGCATTGCTCTCGTCTGAAACGGGCGAAGCTATCGAAGGGGCTACTGTCGTGTTTGGAGAAATTGGCCTGTCGGGTGAAATTCGCCCTGTATCTCGCGTTGATGCGCGACTGAAGGAAGCTGCTAAGCTCGGCTTTACCCGCGCCATTGTCCCGCGCAATCGCAGCGCAAAAGGAGCAAGCCTTTCTGAACATGGAATAGATGTAACAGAAGTTGCCCATCTAAGAGAACTCCCCGACGCAATTCTGCCCAAAGCCCGAACCCACAAATCGTTGGCTTAAGGAAAGCAAATGGACGCGCTCAGCGATCTCCCCATCAATGTTGTTGATATCGGCGTCCTGCTTATTTTATTGATTTCTGCTGTTCTTGCTTACGCGTGTGGGTTTGTGCATGAAGTTCTATCCGTTGGCGGATGGATTGGCGCAATATTTGCGACATTCTATGGCTTCCCTTATGCAAAGCCATTTGCCCGGAAGTACATCTCTTTAGACTTAGCCGCTGATCTCACAGCAGGTACCGTGATCTTTATCGTCACGCTGGTGTTCCTATCGCTGATAACACGCGCCGTCGCCAAGAGCGTAAAGGCGAGTGCCTTGAACGTCTTGGACCGGTCACTCGGGTTCCTGTTTGGACTCGTCAGAGGTGCAGTTCTGGTGTGTGTCGCCTATATAGGCCTACAGATCATCATCCCAGAAGAAGAATATCCGGCCATGGTGCGTGAATCACGATCAATTCAGTTGATTAAACCGGCCGCCGCATTACTTAAGACGCTCGTACCGGACCACATCTCCGGAAAGACGACGAGCGACATTGGCAAAGATATCGACGTGAAAAGTTTGATGTCACCCGTGCCAAAGCAATACGAAACTAGAATCAAAGACGGATACAATGCCGATCAACGTAAAAATCTAGAACGATTGATTGACGGTACAGGTTCCAATCAGTGAACGAAAACGCTAGGATACCCGCCATGAATGATCCCGCAGCAGACTTCTTCGACGACGACCATCCACATGACGAGTGTGGATTGTACGGAACCTTTGGCCATATTGATGCGGCGGCCCATACCGCGCTGGGGCTACATGCCTTACAGCACCGCGGGCAAGAAGCCGTTGGTATTGTGTCCTATGATGGCGAACAGTTTAACAGCCACCGCGCACTCGGCTTGGTTGGGGACAACTTCTCCTCACAGGATGTCATCGATCAGTTGCCCGGCCACATGTCGATTGGCCATGTTAGGTACTCAACCACTGGCGATACAAATATTCGGAACGTTCAGCCGCTTTTCGCCGAGTTCAAATTTGGTGGTCTGGCTGTTGCTCATAATGGCAATATTACAAATTCATACGCTATCCGGCGGGCTTTAATTGACCGGGGTTGTATTTTTCAATCCACCAGCGATACCGAAACCATTATCCATTTGATCGCCCGGAGCGAGTATGGCCGTGTTGTCGACCGCCTGACGGATGCGATTTCACAGCTCGAAGGCGCTTACTCGTTGGTTGCGATGACCAGCAAAAAGCTTATCGGCGTGCGCGACCCTTATGGTGTCCGCCCGTTGGTTCTTGGCCGTCTTGGCGAAGCTTATATCTTGACGTCTGAAACCTGTGCTCTCGATATTATCGGTGCCAAGTTTGTTCGAGATATCGATCCCGGCGAAATTGTGATCATCGACGAGAACGGTTTGCATTCCATCAAGCCATTTTCAAAGAAACCAAACCGGTTCTGTATTTTTGAATACATCTACTTTGCCCGCCCCGACAGCCACCTTGAAGGCAAACATGTCTATGCTATTCGCAAAAGTATCGGCGAGGAATTAGCCAAAGAAAGCCACGTTGAAGCAGATGTGATTGTACCTGTTCCAGATAGTGGCGTTCCTGCGGCACTTGGATATGCACAAGAAGCCGGGCTTCCGTTCGAACTTGGCATCATCAGAAATCACTATGTTGGACGAACCTTTATTGAGCCAACAGCTCAAATCCGGAACTTGGGTGTTCGTCTTAAGCACAATGCGAACTTAGGTGCCCTCAAGGGCAAGCGCGTCGTTCTGGTGGATGATAGTATTGTCCGCGGCACAACCTCGACAAAGATCGTCGAGATGGTGCGTGCCGCAGGTGCAACCGAAGTTCACATGCGCATTTCGTCACCGCCAACAACGTACTCATGTTTTTATGGTATCGATACGCCTGAGCGCGAACAACTGATGGCGTCTCAGCATAGCGTGCAGCAAATGGCAGACATTATTGGTGTCGATAGTTTGGCATTTATCTCAATTGATGGCCTTTACCGCGCTGTTGGTGAAGCCAAACGCGATAGTGACGCACCGCAGTATTGCGATGCCTGCTTTACCGGTGAATATCCGATCCCCCTCGTTGATCGCGACGGTGGCGGCGCACCAAAGCAACTATCGCTGCTTACAGAGCGCGATTAATTCAGGTGGTATCTATGGAAAAACGCCTAGAGGGCCGCATTGCCCTGATCACCGGCGCATCCCGAGGCATTGGCCGCGCTGTGGCAAAACGATTTGCACAAGAAGGTGCACACCCAATACTGATTGCTCGCACACAGGCTGCGCTTGAAGAACTGGATGATGAAATTCGTAGCGAGACGGGTATCGAGTCGACCTTGATCCCTCTTGATCTCCGAGATTTCGATGCCATCGATAAAGTCGGTGCGACCATGTATGAGCGCTTTGGTAGCCTTGATGTGATGGTCGCAAACGCCGGGTTACTTGGCGTGCTCACCCCTCTTCATCACCTTAAGCCTAAAGTTTGGGATGATGTTATAGCTGTTAATGTAACTGCGTGCTGGCGGTTAACGCGGTCCATGGACCCGTTACTTCGTGCTTCAGATAGCGGTCGAGCGATTTATGTCACCTCGACCGTTGGTCACGAGCCTCGTGCCTTCTGGGGCGCTTATGCGATCTCAAAAGCAGCTCTTGATATGATGGCCAACGTCTATGCTCAAGAAACCGAGAAAACCAATATCCGCGTCAATATTATCAATCCTGGACCAACGCGGACGGGTATGCGCGCATCAGCAATGCCTGGTGAAGATCCTGAAACGCTGAAAACCGCAGACAGCATCGCACATGAGTTCGTTAATTTGGCCGCGTCTGATTGCACGTTGCATGGTCAGATGATTGACGCGAAAGCAGAGCTCATCAATTAAGCCGATTATATCTCTTCAGAAGCGACTCTGATTTCTGCCGGCAGTTTCGAAAGTCCTGCCTGCATTTTTTCGGACAGCGGAATATCCGTAATAATGATGTCTAAGGTCTCAAGACCGCTGACTTGGACTGGCGCTGTGCGCTCGAACTTTGAGTGATCAGCGAGGAGAATCTTGGTCCGCGCCTGTGAAAGCATCTGGGTTCTGAGTTCAGCGGCCTCGCGCGTGTAGTCCATTAACCATGGATTTGACGCCATCGCCGTGGCACCGACAAACGCGAAATCTGGATAATAATTGGACAGCATTGCCGTCGCATCACGGCCTAAAAGCGCGCCTTCGCTGGCAAGAACTTCGCCTCCCGTCAAAAGGACACGGTTCTCGTTACGCCCGCTCAGGCGCTGAGCGATATGCATATCATTGGTGTAAATCGTCAACTTGCGCCGTTCGATAAGGAATTCAGCAAGGCATAATGTTGTCGTACCGGAATCAATTAATACCGAACAATCGTCCGACACCATATCAGCAGCAATCTTCCCGATGGCTCGTTTACCCTCAATATTGACCGCCATGCGTTCATCAAAAACGGGCTCTGCATGATCAAGGGCGAGCGCCCCGCCATGGGTTTTTCGCAACCGCCCATCACTTGATAATTTGGTGATATCGCGCCGAATAGTTTCCTGGGAAACATCAAGACTACGGTGTAGATCGTTGACTGAGACGGATCCTCGCGCATTCACAACTTCAAGAATTTTACTGCGGCGTTCTTCTGCGAGCATGCGACGACCTACTACAAATTCAACCCAAGATACTATGGAATGTGACGTGATTATAAATGATCGTCAAACAGGCCATAAGTTCTCTGGGTATGAATTTTTTAAGAAAGGCTTAATTTATCCTACCCCCGTGGACAATCATTGGTTAGTCTTCATAGCAATGACTGAAGAAGACACAAATCACCTTAATCATATAGGATGATCGCACGTTTATCTAAGTAACCGCGATTCAATACTTTGACCGATTTTGTTGACAATGGTTGTTTTCTGACTGTTTTATTTACACACTAGACTATTAATCAGGGAGCTAGGAGAAAGATAATGAACACTAATCTAACAAAATTCCTTAAAGGGATTTCAATGAGCGTCGCAGCGATTGGCTTGTTTGCGGCATCTTCCGCAAGCGCTGCAGAGCTCACCGTTTATACAGCTGTCGAAGCTGATGAACTTGCAGGCTTCAAAAAAGCTTTCGAATCAGACAACCCAGGTATCACGATCAACTGGATCCGTGATTCCACTGGTATTGTCACATCAAAGTTGATGGCTGAGAAAAACAACCCTAAGGCCGATGTGGTTTGGGGTTTGGCTGCAACGAGTTTGATGTTGCTTGGTAACGAAGGTTACTTCCAGGGTTATGCACCTGCTGGCTTAGATAAGCTTGAGCCAAAGTTCTACGACCAGGTTAACAAAGCACCTCAGTGGGTTGGTCAGCGCGCATGGATTGCGTCTGTTTGCTTCAACACTGTTGAAGGCGCCAAGCACAACCTGCCGATCCCAACAGATTGGCAAGACCTGACAAAGCCGGTTTACAAGGGCCACGTCATCATGCCGAACCCGAACTCATCAGGTACAGGCTTCCTCGACGTATCCAGCTGGATGCAGATGATGGGCGAAGAAGCTGCATGGACATACATGGATGGCTTGCATGAGAACATTGCACGCTACACGCATTCAGGCTCAGCACCATGCAAGCTTGCTGCACGTGGCGAAACAGCCATTGGTGTATCATTTGCTTATCGTGGTGCAAAATCAAAATCAGAAGGTGCACCGCTTGAAGTTATCGCACCATCTCCTGGCGTAGGTTGGGACCTAGAGGCATTTGCCATCGTCCACAACACCAAGAATCTTACTGCTGCAAAGAAGCTTGCTGATTGGTCAGTCACCGAGAAAGCAATGGCGATGTACAACGAGTCATATGCCGTTGTTTCCATGAAGGGTAAGTCAAAGCCAGTTGAGAACTTCCCTGCTGGTATCGAAGGCAAAATGATCCAGAACGACTTTGCCTGGGCAGCGTCTAACCGCATTCGTATTCTTGACGAATGGCGTAAGCGTTATGACAGCAAGTCTGATCCAAAAGGCTAGGTTACTCGCTGTTTGAAGTTGGTGTCCCCTGGTCACGATTGTGGCTGGGGGGTTACCTTTTAAAAATCCCACAATGCTTTACGAGGATGCCCGCACAATGTCCGCGGAAACCAGCGATCCCTATTTAAAGATTTCAAATCTCACCAAAAATTTTGGTAACTTCACTGCACTTCGCGATATCTCGCTTGAGGTGTTTGAGAAAGAATTCATATGTTTCTTAGGCCCATCTGGCTGCGGCAAAACGACTTTGCTCCGCGCCATAGCTGGCCTGGATATTCAAACAGCGGGTGAAATTCATCAGAAGGGTAAAGATATATCTGCCCTACCCCCTTCTGAGCGCGATTTCGGAATTGTCTTTCAATCCTATGCTTTGTTTCCGAACTTAACGATTCTCAAGAACGTTGCGTACGGTCTCGAGAATATGAAGAAAGATAAGGCATATATTGCCAAGCGCGTTGATGAGCTTCTTGAACTTGTCGGCATGCCGGAACAAGGCGACAAGCACCCAGCCCAACTATCGGGTGGTCAACAACAGCGCGTTGCCCTGGCACGGGCTTTGGCAACAGAGCCAGGACTATTGCTTTTAGATGAGCCTCTATCCGCTTTAGACGCGAAAGTGCGTGCTCACTTGCGTCACGAGATCAAAGAACTACAGAGCAAGCTCGGCATCACCACTGTTATGGTGACGCACGATCAAGAAGAAGCCCTGACCATGGCTGATCGAATCGTCGTGATGAACAACGGTGTTATCGAGCAAGTCGGCACACCGTTTGAAATTTACCGCGAGCCAGCATCCCCATTTGTTGCCGATTTCATTGGTACGACGAACTTCATCAAAGGGACGCTCACGAATAACGGTCAGGTACAGGTCGGTGGCATGACAATTACTGTGACAGGCACATCGAAAGATCTTTCAAACGGCAGCGAAGTCTTGCTTTGCATCCGTCCCGAAGATGTGTTGACCGGCAGTCGTGCAGATGACGCCGACAACAAAGTTGAAAGCGCCATTGATCACGTTGAATTTTTAGGCTCTTTCCATCGTGTGCATATGAAGCCTATCGCAGGTGATGGCACTGATTTCACCGTAGATGTTTCTGTTGCGCGTGCGCGTGAAATGGATCTGAGCTTGGGCGCTATGCTCAAAGTTGCTCTACCAGCAGATCACATGAACGTATACCCATCCGTAAGCTAAGGGACAAATATGAGCGACGCCGCTATCATTATGGGTAAAGCTATTAAGCCCAAGACCAGTACCGACGATTGGATTATGCGCGCCATGATGCTGGCGATCGCGGCATACTTGCTGCTGGCCATTGCATTACCTTTATACGCAATTTTGTCCAAGAGCTTTCAAGATCCGGACGGCATGTATATTGGTCTGACCAATTATATCACATACCTGTCGACACCAGCCTTAACATGGTCGATTGGGAACAGCTTCAAGGTCACATTTGTCGCCACGGTTATTGTTCTGTTTATCGCATTTATATATTCGTATGCGCTGACCCGGTCCTGCATGCCCTTCAAAAAAATCTTCAAGGGCGTCGCGCTTATCCCGCTTTTGATGCCGTCGCTTTTACCTGCGATCGCCCTGGTTTTCTTCTTTGGCAATCAAGGCGTCATTAAGGAATGGCTGTTTGGTTACGAGCTATATGGTCCCATCGGTATTGTCATGGGCGAGGTCTTCTTTGTCTTTCCCCATGTGATGACAATCTTACTGATTAGCATGTCCCTGAGTGACGCCAGACTATATGAGGCATCCGAAGTTTTAGGCGCCAGCAAGATCAGAACCTTTTTTACCGTGACCTTGCCCAGCATGCGATACGGCCTTGTATCAGCATTTTTTGTTGCATTCACATTGGTGATTACAGACTTTGGTGTCCCTAAAGTTGTCGGTGGCCAGTACAACGTGCTCGCGACTGACGTCTACAAACAAGTGGTTGGACGTCACGACTTTCAAATGGGCGCGGTTGTTGCGATGGCATTGTTGCTGCCAGCAGCGTTCGCCTTTATCGCCGACCGTCTTGTGCAACGAAAGCAGGTTGCACTGCTTTCAGCTCGGGCTGTGCCGTTTGAGCCAAAACCTTCGTTTACATTCGATATGGTGATGTTTGCGTTCTGCGCACTGATTGCTCTCATTATTACCTCTGTATTGGCGATGGCAGCGTATTCTTCTCTGGTCACATTCTGGCCTTACAACCTGACGCTGACACTGAAACACTATAACTTTGACCTCATGGATGGTGGCGGTTGGTCGTCCTATTTCAACTCTATTGAGTTGGCGACCTATACAGCGATTTTCGGCACGATCGTTATCTTCTCGGGCGCATATTTGGTTGAAAAAAGCCGTGGCTTTCATAAAGGCCGCTCAATAATGCAGGCTTTATGCATGGTCCCAATGGCGGTTCCTGGACTGGTTTTAGGCCTTGCCTATGTGTTCTTTTTTAATCATCCGGATAACCCGTTGGACTTCTTATATCATTCGATGCCGATATTGGTGATTTGCACCATCACCCACTTCTATACAGTCGCGCATTTATCATCGGTCACTGCGTTGAAGCAAATGGATCCTGAGTTTGAGGCTGTATCTCAGTCACTCAAAGCACCATTCTACAAGACCTTCTGGCGTGTCACTGTACCTGTGTGTACGCCCGCAATTCTTGATGTTTCGATGTATTTGTTTGTGAACGCAATGACGACTGTCTCCGCAGTTGTCTTCCTGTATTCATCAGACACGACCTTGGCGTCTGTCGCCGTCCTCAACATGGATGATGCCGGAGACCAGTCCCCTGCAGCAGCTATGGGCATGATGATCGTCATGACAGCCGCAACTGTACGGCTGATCCATATGGTATTGACGCGAGGCCTCACCCAACGCACCCAAGCGTGGCGTCAGCGATAAAAAATCCACAAGATTTGGATTATTTTGTGGTCTTTTGCCCGTATTTGACCGATATTGTCAAAACGTTAACAAGAGGTATAGAAATCCTATGAGCACACCTTCACAAGACCCATGGCTACTCACCCCCGGCCCTTTAACAACAAGCGCAGCCACAAAAGAAGCCATGCTGCATGACTGGGGATCACGCGATGCAACATTCATTGCAACGAATGCCCGTGTCCGTGAGAACCTGTTGAAAATTGCCAATGCCGCATACACACACGTGTGTGTACCAGTTCAAGGTAGTGGCACGTTCGCTGTAGAAGCGACCCTCGGCACGCTTATTCCAAAGGACGGCAAGGCACTTGTGCTTATCAATGGGGCATACGGTCAACGTATGGTCAAAATCCTCGATTACGCTGGGCGCGCGTCTGTAAGTTATGAAACAGCAGAGGACACACCACCGGATCCAGATGACATCAGTACACTTCTGGAAGGTGATAGTGACATCACGCATGTCCTCGCCGTCCACTGCGAAACAACATCCGGCATCCTCAATCCAATCGAAGCGATTGCCGACGTTTGTAAGCAGCATAAACGCAGCCTAATCATCGATGCGATGAGTGCATTTGGCGCCATCGAATTGGATGCAAGCAAAGTACATTTTGATGCCGTCATGGCCTCTTCCAACAAGTGCCTTGAAGGTGTGCCTGGCATGGGGTTTTCATTAATCCGCAAGTCCGTCCTTGAGGAATGTTCTGGCAATGCCCACGCATTGAGCCTTGATCTTTATGACCAGTGGGTGGCCATGGAAAAGAATGCGCAATGGCGCTTCACCCCCCCAACCCATGTGATCGTCGCGTTTGATTCCGCTATTGAGCAGTTCTTTGCTGCCGGCGGCGTCGAAGGCCGCTTCAAACGTTATAGCGAAAACGCCCAAATTCTCATTGCAGGTATGAAAGAGCTCGGCTTCAAGACCCTTCTCTCTCATAACCTACAAGCACCGATCATTATTACGTTTGAGATGCCTACTGATACAAATTTTGATTTTGATGTGTTTTATGAACGCCTCAAAGATCAAGGTTATATCATTTACCCAGGTAAACTCACTGTCGCGCCGTCCTTCCGCATCGGCTGTATCGGTGACTTGGGTAAAGAGCACATGCATGGCGTCCTTGATGTCATCAAATCAGTCCTCAAAGAAATGAACGTTCGCGGCGCCCAGCCAAAAGCTATCTAATAAGGAATATTATCAACATGAGCACCCATCCTAATACTGTTTCCGTTAATGACCGCACATACAATTGGCCAACGGCGCCCGTTGTTATTGTATGTATCGACGGTTCTGAGCCAGACTATATCGAACAAGCGATCGCTGGCGGTCACATGCCATTTTTGGCAAAGGCGATCCAAGGTGGTGCAGACCTTCGCGCCCATTGCGTTGTTCCCAGCTTCACCAATCCAAACAACCTATCTATCGTGACCGGACGTCCACCGGCTGTTCACGGTATTTCTGGAAACTTCTTTTTAGACCCAGACAGCGGCAACGAAGTCATGATGAATGACCCAAAGTTCTTGCGGGTTGATACCATCTTCAAGGCGTTCCATGACCAAGGTGCTAAAATCGCTATCGTCACGGCAAAGGACAAGCTCCGCAGCCTACTGGGTCATGGCCTGGATTGCTCTAGCGGTCGTGCGGTTTGCTTCTCATCCGAAAAAGCTGACCAAACGTCACTTGCTGGTAATGGCATCGAGAACGCGCAAGCCATGGTTGGACGCGAAATTCCTTCTGTGTATTCTGCTGAACTTAGCGAGTTTATTTTTGATGCCGGCGTCAAGCTGATGGACAGCATGCGCCCAGACATCATGTATCTCTCAACAACGGATTACATCCAGCACAAGCACGCACCCGGCACGCCGGTTGCCAATCAGTTCTATGCGATGATGGATAGCTACTTTGTGCAGTTGGACGCCATGGGTGCGACGCTCGCGCTGACTGCTGACCACGGCATGAATTCGAAATTCAATGCTGAAGGCGAGCCTGATGTCATTTATCTGCAGGAAGTTCTGGACGACATGCTGGGTGCCGAAAAAGGCCGCGTGATCTTACCGATCACCGACCCTTATGTCGTGCATCATGGCGCATTGGGTTCTTTCGCAACAGCCTATCTATCTGAAGACACGAATGCCGATGAGGTGGCCTCGAAACTCCGCGCAATGCCAGGTATCGAAGCTGTCTATGACCGCGCTGAAGGGTGCCGTGTATTTGAACTGCCCGAAGATCGCCTTGGCGACCTGATTGTTGTTTCGACGAAAAACAAAGTCATCGGCACCAGTTCTGATCGTCATGATCTTTCTCAATTGAAAGAGCCATTGCGCTCCCATGGAGGTGTGTCTGAACAGACCGTTCCTCTCATTGTGACAAAGCCCGTTAAAGACCTGCCAACCGGCGGACAATTTCGGAACTTTGACATTTTCAACATTGCCCTTAATCACGTCGCTTAAGACCGGAGACTTTCTATGGATACACACGCAAGCACAGTCACCTTCCCTATTCACGAAACCATGCGCATTGGTGGTAAAAAAGTCGATACCGATGAGCGTGTCGAGGTATTCAATCCATATGATGGAAGTCTGATTGGCACTGTACCAAGCGCTGACCCAAGCCACATCGCGGCTGCTTTCAAAAACTCACAGGACTACACACCGAACCTGACACGTTATGAGCGCCAGCAAATCTTGATGAAAACGGCTGAGCTTCTGGTTGAGCGAAAGCATGGAATTTCTGATGTGATTACGGCCGAGTGCGGTATCTCCAAAAAGGACAGCCTGTATGAAGTTGGACGTGCTTTTGATGTGTTCCATCTTGCTGGTCAGTTGTGCATTAAAGACGATGGCGAAATATTCTCATGTGACCTGACACCACATGGACAGCGTCGTAAGATTTTCACACAGCGTGAACCTTTACTGGGTGTTATCAGCGCAATCACGCCGTTTAACCATCCACTAAACATGGTCGCGCACAAAATTGCGCCATCTATCGCAACCAACAACCGGATGGTTTGCAAGCCAACAGAACTCACACCACTGACATGTCTTATTTTGGCAGACGTCCTTTATGAAGCAGGCCTGCCGCCTGAAATGTTCAACGTTGTCACGGGACTGCCGGGCAAGATTGGCGATGCCATGATCAACGATCCACACATCGATCTGATCACGTTCACAGGTGGCGTACCTGTTGGCAAAATGATCGCGGAGAAAGCCGGTTACCGTCGTACCGTTCTAGAACTGGGTGGCAATGCGCCATTCATCATCATGGAAGACGCTGACCTCGAACGCGCAGCAACGATGGCCGTTGCCGGTGCAATCAAAAACTCCGGTCAGCGTTGTACTGCTGTGAAGCGTATCCTTGCACATGAGAGCATTGCTGATGAATTTGCGGCACTGTGCGTTGAGAAAGCAAAGAAACTAAAAGCTGGCAACCCAACAGATCCAGACACTGATATTGGCACCGTGATTACCGAAGATGCTGCAAAGACATTCCAGCGTCGCGTTGTTGATGCTGTCGCAGCGGGTGCGACACTCCTTTACGGGAATAACCGTGAAGGTGCGGTATTCCCGCCAACAGTTGTTGATCACGTCCAGTCTGATATGGAACTTGTTGTCGAAGAGACATTTGGCCCGGCTATTCCAATTATTCGGATTAAAGACATTGATGATGCGATCCGCGTTGCCAATGGAACGAACTTTGGTTTGTCTTCCGGTGTTGCAACGAACCGTCTTGATTATATCACACGGTTCATTAATGAACTGCAGCACGGCACCGTCAACATTTGGGAAGTCCCAGGCTACCGTATCGAGATGTCTCCATTTGGTGGCATCAAGGATTCCGGCCTTGGCTATAAAGAAGGCGTTATCGAAGCGATGAAGAGCTTCACCAACGTCAAAACATTCTCAATGCCTTGGCAGTAAATATCACGCATTAGATACAATGTGACTCGCCATTCCCGTGCAAGCGGGGATGGCGTTTATCTAAGAGCTTTCTTCACCACATCAAATACAGCATGCCAATCACCAGCCTTGGGCTGGCGAACAAGTGTCATGGATGGATACCAAGGGGTCGTATCTCCATCCCGCCCCCATCGCCATTCGGCAACATGCGGTAATACGGCAATTGTCCGTTTTCCCAACGCGCCTGACAGATGCAACGGTGCCGAATCACATGATATAACGACGTCCAACGTTTCAATCAGCGCGGCTGTATCGCCAAAATCATTTATCATATGTGTCGGATCAATGACCTGCGAGCGATCGTCAAGAGCAGCGAGTTCTTGCCCCCCGCCATCTTTCTGCAACGACACCAGAACAATATTATCTTGCTCAATCAGGTCTAAAAACGGTTGCAGTCCAGGCGAGCGAAGTGCATCTCGTGGATGCTCAGGGCTACCACGCCACGCGACACCAACCCTTTTACCCGCTGGCCAGTCTTGAGCGATCTCTGCCCATTTCTTTTGAACTACCGCAGGCGATGTAAGGTACGGCGCATCACATGGGATCGTCTCCAACGTCGTGCCCAGCGCACCGGGCAAGCTCATCAATGAGATATTACAATCAATGTCCGATAATTCATCACCCGGCGTGATCAGAGCTTGAACCCCATTCAATGAGCGCATTACAGGCATCAGACTATCGGCACATTCAACCGTCACCCTAGCCCCAAGCTTTGATAGCATGGGCACGTATCTGCAAAACTGAAGTGTGTCTCCATAGCCTTGCTCGGCATGAACTAAGATACGCAACCCATCGGGATCACGCCCATTCCATTTCGGTACAGGCCACTCACGGGCTAGAATCTGGAATCTTTCTGTATCCAGTCGATATTCATAATCAGACCATCCTTCAACAAACCGCCCAGCAGCCAATAATGCTATGCCACGGTTCCGACGCATCTCAGCATTTTCAGGGTCGAGCAAGATCGCTCTGCCGTATGCAGCCAAGGCCTCATCCAGATCGCCCGCTTCTTGAAGGACAACACCCAGATTTCCCCAAACGACAGCTTGGTTATTATCCAACTTGAGCGCAGCGCCATAGTGTTGCGCGGCCTCTTTAAAAGCACACTCAGCGCGCTTTAAATTGCCAAGATTGCAATGTGCTTCAATGAATGATGGATCCAGACTTAGTGCATGTGCATAGGTGCGCTCTGCTGCCTCGTGTTTACCCTGCTCATGCAAAGCTACGCCAAGTCCCAAGTATGCACCTGCCAACACTGGGTTAAGCTCTATGGCCCTTTGTAGTGCCTGCACAGCATCGTTAAAGGCAGGCCCGTACAACGTCTGAAGCGACAATCCTAAGTTCAGATGAGCTTCGGCAAGATCCGGCAATAATTCGAGAGCCGTATTCGCATATACCCTGGCCTCCTCAGCATCGCCACATCGCAGCATAGCGCCAGCAAGATCAGCATGAAGGGGCGCATTCTCAGGTTCCAACAGGACCGCTTCTCGAAAAGCAACCAAAGCCCCGGCATCATCTCTGGATGCCATGAATACCCGGCCAAGATTTGCATGATACAGCGGCACCTTAGGATCAAGATTGATCGCGGCTCTGATCATCGTCGCTGCGACATCATTTTGACCCCGTTGAAAATGAACCAGCCCCATCAAGTGGGTTGCATCGGCGTGTTCAGGCGCCTCGCCCAGGATTTCGTTATAAAATTCAGCAGCACGATCCAGATCGCCAGCTTGATGGGCTGCAATGCCATTTTTAAGTACTTCCGTGATCACAGCCGTCATCGCTGGAGCAAATCCTCATTTTTCCAAAAAACTTTCAACAAACACAAACGCACGCTTGGCGCAGACCCGATAACAGCCTTAAAGTAACATATAAATCAGGGGAGCCGATAATGAATCCACGTAATGTTAAGTCCATAGCCAACGCAAAAGCCATCGTTGAAAAACGTGGCTTAAATTATGTGAAAGTTGGTGTCTTTGACATCGACGGCATCATGCGCGGCAAATACATGAGCAAAGAAAAATTCTTTTCCTCACTCGATAACGGGTTTGGCTTCTGCGATGTTGTCGTTGGTTGGGATTCTCAAGATCAGCTTTACGACAATGCCTCAGTGACCGGCTGGCATACGGGCTATCCAGATGCCGAGGTTCGCGTCCTGCCTGAATCTTGCCGAGAGATCGCATGGGAAGATGACATGCTTTTCTTTCTAGGCGAGTTCTCTGGAAAATATCAAGAAGTCTGCCCGCGCGGCACCCTAAAACGGGTTTTGGATCGCGCTGACAAAATGGGCTATAAAGTTAAAGCTGGCTTTGAATTCGAGTTCTTCATGTTTGAAGAAACATCCCATAGCGTGCGCGAAAAGAACTACCAGAACTTAAAGCCAATTCAGCCTGGCCACTTCGGGTATTCCGTTTTACGCAACACAGTCGACAGCGATATTTACCGCAATATTCTAGACGGCTGCATTCAAATGGATATGCCCTTAGAAGGCCTGCACGAAGAAACAGGCCCCGGCGTTCTAGAAGCGGCGATTACGGTTGATGAAGCCCTAGCCGCTGCGGACAAAGCCTCAATGTTTAAAACATTCGCAAAGATCATGGCGCAAAAGCACGGCTTGATGGCAACGTTCATGGCCAAGTGGTCACCTGACTGGCCCGGCCAGTCCGGCCACATCCATATTTCACTGACTAAGAAGTCAAAGGCTCGCGGTGGCGGCAAGGGTATCTTTTATGATGTAAAAGACCCTGATGGTATGAGCAAAGAAATGACCCAGTTCGTTGCGGGTCAACAGAAACTTATGCCTGAATTTCTGTCGATGATTGCACCGACGGTTAACAGCTACACACGCCTTATCCCAGGTTTCTGGGCACCAACGGACTCAACGTGGGGTGTCGATAATCGCACGACGGCTCTTCGTGTGATCAAAGGATCAGAAAAATCGCAGCGCGTTGAATACAGAGTGGCAGCAGCGGATTGTAATCCATACCTGGCTTTGGCTGCAGCCATTGCATCAGGGCTCCATGGCATGGAGGCTGACTTAAAACCTGAACCTAAAATCGAAGGCAATGCCTACGAGCAAACTTTCCCAAAACGCTTGGCACTACCCACGACGCTTTATGAAGCTGCGGGCCGCTTAAAAGCATCGAAGGTTGCTCGCGATATGTTTGGTGACATTTTTGTCGACCATTACGCGGCATCTCGAGAATGGGAAGAACGCGAATTCCGTCGCCATATTACCGATTGGGAAATGCAGCGGTATTTCGAAATCATTTAAACGTCTCTCACGAAGGAAAACATAAATGACAAACGAGTCACCAACGCTGTCTGCGAATTGGAGCTACCCTACAAACGTTCGATTTGGCGTTGGCCGTATCAAGGAACTTGGCAAAGCCTGTGCTGCAGAAGGCATGAAACGACCCTTACTTGTTACGGACCCTGGCTTGGCGAACCTGCCCATGATCCCTGAGGCGATTGAGAACCTAACAGCTGCGGGACTCTCTGGTGCTGTATTCTCCGATGTTCAGGGAAACCCGATCAGCGCAAACGTGACTGCGGGTATTGAGGCTTATAAATCTAGTAACCACGACGGCATTATTGCATGGGGTGGTGGTAGCGCCATGGATTGCGCCAAAGTCATCGCCCTGATGATTGGCCAAGAACGGCCAATGTGGGACTTCGAAGATATTGGCAGTAACTGGAAACAAGCAAACCCAGATGGCATTGCAACCATTATTGCTGTCCCGACGACGTCCGGCACGGGTTCCGAAGTGGGTCGTGCAGGTGTTATTACGGACGAACGGACGCATACCAAAAAAATCATCTTCCATCCAAAGCTGATGCCTGCCGTTGTGATTTGCGATCCAGAGCTGATTGCCGGATTACCAGCGAACATCACGGCTTGGACCGGCATGGATGCACTGGCGCATTGCCTCGAAGCCTATTGTTCGCCGTTCTATCACCCAATGGGTGAAGGGATCGCTGTTGAAGGCCTTCGTCTTGTAAAGGAATGGCTACCAACTGCCGTTGCTGATGGCAGCAATCTCACCGCACGTGCACACATGATGTCTGCTGCGGCGATGGGTGCCGTTGCTTTTCAAAAAGGCTTGGGCGCGATCCATTCTTTATCGCACCCAGTCGGATCCATTTTCAATTCCCATCATGGACTCACCAATGCGGTATTTATGCCCTATGTATTGAAACACAATCGCAGCGCCATTGATGACAAGCTCGCCCGCCTCGCACGTTGGCTTGATATCGGAAATAGTTTCGATGATGTGCAAAACTGGATCATCGATCTTCGGACCGAGTTCAGCATCCCTCACACGGCTGCAGAATTAGGTGTCGATGGAACACGCTTGGATGAGCTTGCGAAAATGGCTGCTGAAGATCCGACAGCTGGCGGCAATCCCGTCTTTGTGGGCGAAGCCGAAATGCGCAAAATGTACGATGATTCCATGAGTGGTAAGCTCTAATGCTTTATTCGCCTATTCCAATCCAGTCCTTATGACCTGTCGCCAAAGATCGACTTGGTCATAAGGACGTGCGATCTTTGAATTCGACCGTGCCGGAGACCAGCCTATACTTTCGAGATGGTCTCCGCGCTGGATTGGGGCGCACGTCCCCCACGTCGCAGACTTCACTGAGACAAGCCCATCGTTAAGGCCTTCAATTTCGTATATTTCTTTTGCCCGCGATTTCAGCAACATCGACATTTCGTCAACATCCCGAGCAAACGCCCACGAATAATAATCAACGTCGGCACGGTTCGGTGTCGCCATATTGAACGCATCTGCATTGAAAACGCTGAGGTCATGAACAGCATCTTTAAACAGATCGACAATAAATTCTGGCATTCCATTCTTTCCCTCCAAAGCTAAATCAGCCAAAGGGGAGCCCCGGTGCGGTGTGGCGATGGTAATGACGCTTTTGATCCGATGAGCAGGATCAAATTCATACGCTAATGTCCGTGCAACCAATCCGCCCATGCTGTTACCGACAAGCACAATCTTTGATGCCTGCATTTGAGCAATCGCCTGTGATGCGACATCGGCGCGATCAGCAACGCCTGTGCGCCCAGGCATTTGGGGCACCGCCAACTCAATATTAAATTCTTCAGCAATCGCCCGCAGGCCACGGAAATACTCGAACGTACGTCCTGCGATCCGTGTTTCGGCACGACCGAGAAACCCATGCAGGAAGATGAAGCCAAATTCAGGATTAGACATACCTGACCGTAATCGAAAAGAAACCACGCTGGCAATCGTTCACATCAGTCTCTCACACTAAGATTGACCCAAGCCCGGGTTATGTGCTCATTGGGTCTTGGGGGCTTACATGGATTCTTTACACCGAAGGTTATCGAGACTGAACTGGTCGCATTCACGACCTTCTTCGCAGTTGTCGGACCAATTAATGTGGCCGCTATCTTTGCTGGTCTTACCGCTGGTATGCCCGCGAAACATCGACAGCGGACCGCGATTAAGGGTGTTTTGATTGCGGCAACAATCCTGCTGCTCTTTGCTTTCTGTGGGAAGCCTCTGCTCGGGTATTTGGGTATAACCCTCTCTTCACTTAAAATAGCGGGTGGTATTTTATTACTTTTGGTTGGCATCAATATGGTGCTGGCAAAATCCACAGGCCTCAGTTCAACCACATCTTATGAAGCAGAAGAAGCCTCCCACAAAGAAGACATTTCCGTGTTTCCGCTCGCAACACCTCTGATTGCAGGCGCAGGGACCATGTGCGCTGTTGTCTTGTTGATGGCAGATGCTGATGGAGGCGCTTTGCGGACCACAGCCGTTATCGTGGCGCTTTTAGCAAACCTTGGTCTAACGCTGATTTTTCTTTTAATGGCCACGCAATTCAAAAATTGCTGGGTGTTACGGGCCTCTATGTGATTTCACGTGTCGTCGGTGTGTTGCTGACGGCCCTGGCAATTCAATTCATATTTGACGGTATTCGCGGGAATCTGATGATCACAGGCATGACCTAAGCCACAGCCAGGCTTTCGATCCAATTTTGAATTTCCCTGCAGCGCATGTCTTCATCAAGCACATCATCATCAATACCAAGCCGCCATCTTAAGTCCAGACGAGACGGGTCTTGATGCAGTGCCTGTAACTCTGCACAATATGTCTCAAGCGCATCATTGTCGATAAAGTAACCCTGCGAGATCATATCGTTGCCATAGCGCCGATACAGGTTCGCCAAGTGGGGTACGTCGAACTCTGGGTGGTATTGCACCCCCCAGAACACACTGCCCCCCACCCTAATCACCGCAGCTTGAACCGATGAATGTGCATTCTCAGCCAAGATAACCGATCCCGAAGGCAGGTGTGTAACTTCGTCATAATGAATTCACGGACTGTCGAATACATGCGGCTTATCGGGATAAAGTGCATGCCCGGCGCCTGCTTGCGTCACCGCAATCTTTCGCGCGATACCGACTTCTCGGCCACGCGGGCTTTTGGAAACCGTACCTCCCGTTGCCGCTGCAGCAATTTGCAGGCCCCAGCAACTGCCAAGCACGTGCATGTCATTTTCCATTGCACTGCGCATCAAGTCGACCTGGCGGATCACTTCAGGGGTTTGATCAAACGCATGCAGCCCTGCCCCCCCCATTACCATTCCATCAAAATCGGTTAGCGCAACGCCAGTTGGGAGATAGTCATCATTGTCAGCAGGATAGATGGTGACAATTTTAGCATCCGGATACATACGGCAAATTTCGTTGGCATATCGTTCTGCGCCAAGTTGACCACCCACGGCCTGTATTTTGCTGTTATTTGCTTCAGTGTTGCCATCAGCGATCAAAATTTTTGGCGATTTGCGCATCATCAATCCTTGTCACTCAATGCATCAATGATCCCGGCAAGATCCGCATGCGACGTACATACGGCGTCTGCAGATGTTGTAAATCGATCATCGTCACGTTTCTTGGTGTATAGAATTGCCTTCATACCTAAGGCTTGCGCACCCTTAATATCTTTATTATCACGGTCGCCAATATGCACCATCTCGGAAAACTTAACGCCCATTTGCTCTTGTGCTGATGCAAACATGTCCGCATGCGGTTTTGACCGGCCAACCTCATCAGAGAAGGCGAATCCATCAAAATATTGTGCCAGTTCATGGTGCGCTAAGACTTCACGTAATCCGGCCCCTGTCGTGACGATCGTATCCGAAATAACACATAGCTTGTAACGGGACTTTAGATGCTGAATGGCATCTTTCACGCCTGGCAGGATGTCTGGCGGTGTGTCGACCTCAAGCCGAGACATAGCGTCAGCAAGGGCTTCTAACTCGGCCTCAGGCAATGGTTTCCCAAGTCCTTTAAGCAACACTTCGAGCCGCTCATAGCATGTCCACGTGATACTGGCTTCCTGCCATACTTTATAGAACGCAGCATTGGCGACCCCATAAGCCAGGTTAATTTCAGCACGGCTCACATCGTGATGTCGTTTGAGCGCCTCCAAAAGCATGCGATGGCGGGATTCAGGCTTCGTCTGGAGCCCACTTGCGATTCGTTTTGGTTCATCGGACTCGTCATCGAGCACGGTATCCCAGAGGTCAAATGTGACGGCTTTTATAGTCATGCAGCAGATGGTGCGAGCTAGACGCCTGCGCGTCAATATGAATGTCAGCTATTTCTTCAAAGCTGAAAGGCGCTTCTTTGCTGCATCAATTTGGCTTTGATTCATACTGGCTTCGATCCGCTTGAGCGCTTCTGGCACACTATAATCTTCAACATGTGCGGCAACACGGACAGCATAAGGCAAAGCCAGTTGATACCAACTTGAGCCGCTGGATACCCCTGATCTGCGGCCTTCCGATACCATTGCATTGCCGACTTTGGGTTACGCAATGAAGCAGATCCGGTAACAAGTGAGCGTGCATAACGCGTCCAATCCTCAACACCACCACGCTCAGCGGAACGGCGTTCAGCATTTAACGACACCTCATAAGCAAGAAGAGCTTGCTCTTCGGGATCAACACCCCGTTCACCAAAAAACAGCCATCCTACAACGCCTGAAATGATCAGGCATGACGCAAATGTCCAAAAAAGAAATCGGAAAGACATTATATTTTAGTGATCCCAGGCCAGGTGCAGAGTTATCTCCGCAGATAGTATCACTTATTTGGGCAGATTATGATCGTTGCGGTCAACGCGTTGTTGCCGGGAATTATTTGGACTTGAACGATCATAGCACGTAACGCCACCTAGATCCTTGTAACAATAGATATTTGGGCGAATTTCCGGCATATCCTCGACGCAGTACGTCAGTCCTTGTTGCTTTCTTAGTGTTGAGCAGTCTTTACCACTACCAACTGAAACAACATGATCCACAACGGTTTTGTCAGATCCCATCACCGAAACCGCCTCGATTTGAGCAATCGAGATCGGGTCACATGCTGAAACGCTCAACCCGACCAATAATACGGCGATTTTCATCGACCATCTGACATAATTACGCATGATATGAAGGTCTCCTTTAGCCAGAAGGCATAGTGACTCTGGAATGGTTAATACGCAATTAACGTCTACACAGCATTTTAGGCCACGAAAAACCTTCTAAGCCGCTGCAATCGTTTGCCAACCGCGTGCCGCCCCGATATGTTTGGGCGATTTTTAAATGGGCCCTAAAATCTCGCACGGGCCATAACGACGGAGACGACATTGGCCGAACGTGATGACGATGGTCTGATTAGAGAAATTGACGAAGAGCTTCGCCAGGAACAGGCCCAAAAGTTATGGAAGACGTATGGCAAGTACGTGATTGGCGTCGCAGTTGTCGTCGTCTTTGTTGTGGCGGGTTACCAAGGCTGGACAGCCTATGACCAAAGCCAAAAACAAGAGGCAACGGACAGCCTCATTGGGGCGACTTCACTTGCAGCTTCAGGTGATACCACCGCTGCAATTGATAGTTTAGCCATACTCGAAGCAAAGAAAGTGGGTGAAATCACTGTCCTCGCATCTTTGCGTCATGCGGCATTGATCGCCAAAGAAGGTGATAAGCAGGCATCTGCCACTGCGTATTACGCCATTGCTGATGATACATCCGTCTCAAAGCCTTTTCGAGATCTAGCGTCCGTACTGGGTACTGTTCAATCACTCGATCAAGATTCCGGCAACGCACAAGCTGTCATTGACCGCTTAAAGCCACTAATCGACACAAACAGCAATTGGCGCCATTCAGCACGCGAAATCTCAGCAGTTGCAGCGATTGAAATGGGACAAATTGAGCAGGCTTCAGAGCACTTGCAAGCGATCGCACTGGACGCGCAAGCCCCTAGCGGCGTACGCTCACGTGCACAGGAACAACTGCAAGCAATCGGCCAGTGAGGAACTACGTGCCTAACAGACATTCACAATCTCGATTGCGTTTACTCCCGTTAGCATTGCTCGCCGTGCTGAGCCTCAGCGCTTGTAGTTCATTGAGTAACTGGGACCCTTTCGATAAAAAACAAAAGCCACTTCAAGGTGAGCGTATTGCCGTACTTTCGAACGAACGCAGCTTGCGCGCCGATGTAGCACCGGGCGAAGCCGATATCGTCCTACCGGCCCCGAGTGACAACCCAAATTGGCCAATAGCTGGTGGGTACGCGAACCACGCCATGCATCATATTTCCGTCCGCGATAATATCGAAGAGGTATGGAGCAACGATATTGGCTCTGGTGCCGACGACGAGCTACGTTTTGTAAGCTCTCCTATTGTTGCTGAAGGCGTTGTCTTCACAATGGATACGGAATCGCAGATTACAGCGTACAACCTCCAAAAAGGTGATACCGTATGGGACGCCGACCTCGAGCCAGACCAAGATGATGAAGGCCATATTGGTGGTGGTTTAGCATTTGAGCGAGGACGTATATTTGTTGCAACCGGCTTTGGTGTTGTCTTTGCACTCGACGCAAAATCAGGTGCCATTCAATGGTCTGAAAAAATTGGTATCCCCCTCCGAGCTGCACCGACAGTTCGTGGTGGGCGCGTATTCATTGTTACCGTTGAGAACAATCTAATTGCACTCGATGCCCGCGATGGCTCGACGCTTTGGACGCATGCAGGCTCACAGGAAACGGTGGCCCTTCTTGGTGCTGCAAGCCCCGCAGTCGACAACGGCATCGTTGTTGTGCCGTATTCATCAGGTGAGCTTTTTGCGCTTAAGGTCGATACTGGCCGGGTACAATGGCAGGAAAATCTGGTTTCTATTCGTCGCACAGATGCCGTTGCGGCTTTGGCTCAAATTCGTGGACGTCCGGTTATTGACCGTGGACGCGTGATCGCCATCAGCCATGCAGGTGTTATGGCGGCAATTGATCTCCGCACAGGCCGTCGTGTCTGGGCACGTGAGATTGGTGGCACTGAAAGCCCTTGGGTGGCCGGCGATTATATCTATACGATTACCAACGATAACGAGTTAATTTGTATCTCTAGAGAAGATGGAAAAGTCCTCTGGGTCCGCGGCTTACCTCGCTTTGAAGACCCCGAAGACCGTGAAGATGCTATCATCTGGACAGGTCCAATCCTTGCCAGTGATCGTCTTATTGTCGCCGGATCAAACAGTGAAGCCCTTGCCATTTCACCATACGATGGGCGCTTGATTGGTATCGTTGAAATGCCAGATGGTGTTTCAGTTGCACCCATCATTGCGAATGGCACAGTACTTTTCCTTGCAAACGACGCTGAACTCGTTGCATATCGCTGACGCTGAACAGCCGAAGCCTGGAAAACTAGATATGACCTTTACGCTCGCAGTTATCGGCCGACCAAATGTCGGAAAGTCGACGCTGTTCAACCGCTTGGTTGGCAGACGGTTGGCTATTGTTGATGACACCCCAGGTGTCACCCGTGATCGCCGTGAAGGTGAAGGTGTTATTTCTGATCTGAAATTTAACATCTTTGATACAGCTGGCCTCGAAGATATCATTGGCGACAGCATTGAAAGCCGCATGCGCCAACAGACTGAACATGCCGTTGGTGATGCCGATGTTGTGCTTTTACTGATCGATGGTCGTGCCGGTGTCACCCCAACGGATTCACATTTTGCCAATTGGCTCAGAACACAAAACATCCCGATCATTCTTGGCGTGAATAAATGTGAAGGCAGACAAAGCGAAGCTGGATTACTGGAAGCCTACAGCCTTGGCATAGGCGAGCCCATTGCGATCTCAGCGGAACACGGCTTGGGCATTGATGAGCTTTATGATGCCTTGCTTCAGTTTCATGAAAGCGCGCTTGCAGAAGCTGCACGCGCTCCTGATTTAGCGCAAGACGATGATGAAGTCTTTGTCGATAGCGGCGAAGAAGACGACGATGACGTCATTGCGGCTCAACCTTTGCAACTCGCCATCGTTGGTCGCCCAAACGCCGGAAAATCAACACTGGTAAACCGATTACTGGGCGAAGAGCGCATGTTGACGGGCCCTGAGGCAGGGATCACCCGTGACGCGATTGCGACACCTTGGGAGTGGGAAGGCCGCAAGATCAAGCTGGTCGACACAGCCGGCCTCCGCAAGCAGGCACGTGTACAGGAAAAACTCGAATACTTAGCTGTTAACGATACCTTCCGCGCGATCAAGTATGCGCAGGTGGTCGTGCTTGTTCTCGACGCCGATCAAACTCTCGAGAAGCAAGATTTAACGATTGCTCGTAAGGTCGTTGAAGAAGGCCGCGCACTTATCATTGCCATCAACAAATGGGACGCAGTGAAACACCGAAACGAGACGATGGAGAAGATCACAGATCGCCTCCAGACGTCATTACAACAAATTCGCGGTGTGCGCGTTGTGACCATGTCCGCATTGACAGGTCGCGGTGTCGACAAACTACTACCAACAGTGTTCGAAGTCTTTGATCTTTGGAATACGCGTGTCTCAACAGGCGCGTTGAACCGCTGGTTATCGCGCATGCTGGAATCGCATCCACCGCCGATGGGATCGCACGGTAAGCGGCTCTCTGTTCGTTATGCGACGCAGGCTAAGACACGTCCACCGACGTTCTATTTGTTTTCGTCTACAGCGGTAAAATTGCCTGAGAGTTATTTGCGATATCTGGCAAATGGTATACGTGAGGACTTTGGTTTGGACGGTATACCGCTCCGGATTGTCACGCGATCTGGTAAAAACCCATACGCTAAATCCGGCAGATAAATTTACCCACCGCCACGCTGATAAGCGCGGTCGAACCGCAATAACATGGCTGCGCGTTGATCATCACTGATGCCAACAATCGTCAACGTGACGGGCATTGTTGGCATTTTCATGAGCGCTATTTGCCGAACACTCTCAGTGCCCAATTGAATATTGAACGACGCGCCTGGCTTAGGTGAATAATCTATGACCTTACCGTTTATTGTATAATCGTCAGAGCCAAGCGCACGCGAGAGTAAACGCATGAACTCTGCATGTGTAATGCCCATCTGTTTTTGAATAACAATAGGATCAGAGCTCATAGAGTTTCTGGTCTCATGTTACCCGCCCGCAACAGGCGGCCAAATTGCCAGATGATCACCAACCGCAAGGGAAGTACTTCCCCGCTCATCCGGTGCGATATAAACACCATTGATCAGAACCATGTGGCACATCTTTTCGGGCAAGCCTAACCGCAGAATGATCTGCGTCGGTGTCGCCTTATCGCAGACTTCGAGGTCAGCCTCATTCTTGACCGCGCCCATGGGCAAGTATTCGGCCAGAGAAGCGTAGAGCTTTATACGAACTTTCATTTTACCTGACGTCTATTACTGTTGGGAACAAGCAACGTATGCGTCGGCAATGAGGTGTGGGTTTTCCATCAAGCGCTCTTTCCATGGACCAAGCGCGATTTCGGTCTGAATAAGACCCCGCAACACGCCAATCTGATCCGTGCGACCAAGCGACAGTGCACCGATGATTTTGTCGCCATTGAATTCCAACCGCATATATTTGAAGTTTTCTGTATCGATCACCTCAGCATGATCGCCGCCTTCAATCCCATCCCATTTACCAAAGCTGGCCGAGATCAGACCGACTGTATCCAGCACGTTCATATTCAAGCTGCCTTTAAACGGTGCAGACTTGCCGGCCATATTAAGCCCTGCAATACGCCCGTGATCGACGGCCGTTGGCTGTACGGCATGCACAGCCCAGCCACCGGTTGAAAAATCAGGCCCCTGTGCACAATCGCCAGCCGCATAGATATCATCGACGCTTGTGCGCATGCATTCATCGACCAAAATACCTTGATCCGTTTTCAAGCCTGCGCCATCAACGAAATCAATATTCGATTTGACACCTGTCGCGACCACAACGAGATGCGCCGGGATTTGTTTACCGTTATCCAAATCAACAACCAGCGTGTCTTCTGGGTCCTTAGACGCCTCAAGCTTGGTCACTTTGGTTGATGTATGAACATTAACGTTCTGTTTTTCGCACCAGGCTTTGACCATGTTGCCCGCAGCTTCGTTCATCATACGCGGCACCATACGATCCAGTGCCTCAACGACGGTCAGGTTTACGCCTCGTTCGGCCAAGGCCTCCATGATGATGCAGCCAATAAAGCCAGCCCCCATCAAGACAACATCAGCGCCTTTATCGGCAAATTTCATGATGTTACGGCAATCTTCAAGGGTCCAACAATGATGCACGCCCTTGAGATCAAGACCATCAATTGGCGGCTTCACAGGGCTTGCACCCGTTGCGATCAAAAGTTTTGAATAAGGCTGATCATCGGTACCCTTGAGTTTCACAACCTTATTTTTCGGGTCGATGCTCTCAGCTTCGCCTTGGCGATACTGGATTGCATTCTTGTCGTAGTGGCCCTCTTCTTTACGAAGATACGTCCCCTCTTCCGCGATCAATCCCGTCAACACATAAGGGATCGCCATGCGTGAATAGGGCGGCTCAGGCTCTGAGCCAATCATCACGATGTCGGCTTTTGGGTCCGCTTTGCGCAAGGTATCCGCAGCCGTTACCCCGGCAGGGCCAGCGCCAATAATCACATATGTCATTGTCATTCCTCCAAGGCGATGGTCGGGAAAGGACCTAAGCCCTTTCCCTTATTCCATCAAAGACCGAGACGTCCCAACGTTTCATTGGTTGGCACACCATCAGCTGTCCAGCCACGGAGCTGATAATACTCCGGCAGCATTTTATCGAGCTGACTGGTCAATCCTTTTGCAGGACCGGTTTTCGCAGCATCTTTCATCAATCGCTCTGGCAACTTGTCATCCGCAGCCGTAAATCCAGCAGCGTTATTAAAGTTACGCTCGAGGTTCCAAATCCGCTCACCCACTTCAAGAAGTGTTTCAACAGACCAGTCACCTTCGCACGCTGCATCAATTTGTGGTGCAACGTCTTCCAATGACCATGCGAACGATGTGAAGACGCAAATACCTGCACTATCAAATACAGCCGTTGCATCCTGAAACGCCTTAACCAGGCCAGCCTTACCTTCATGAACCAAAGGATCAGTTTTCTCAGGGATACCAAGAACCTCAGACGCAACTGTGTACGAACGCAAGTGGCAAGCACCGCGGTTCGAGGTTGCATAGGTGAGGCCCATGCCTTGGATGCCACGTGAATCATAAGCTGGGAACTCTTGTCCTTTAACAGACATTGAAAGTTCACCGTGACCATACTTTTCACATAGAAGCTTCGACCCAAGACCAATTTCGGCACCAAAGCCTTCGCTTTTACCTGTCAATTCAGCCAGATCCGTCAGTGCCTTTGCACTTCCAAACTTGAGCTCAATACCACCCGTTTCCTTGTCCGTGATTGCGCCTATTTCATAAAGCTCCATCGCTGCACCAACAGTGGCACCAAAGGAAATTGGATCATACCCCTGCTCATTACAGATGAAGTTGGCAAACGTCAGTGCATCAAGGTCATCAACACCTGTTGCGGCACCCAGCGCCCATGCGGCTTCATATTCGAGGCCACCCGACGCAACCTGGTATTCAGGACGTTCGGCAACAGTGTAGTGGGTCCGGTCGATCGTCGAAATACGGCCACACGCAATGGTGCACCCAAAGCACGCCGCGTTTCGAACCAGGTTAGGCTTACCATCCGACTCGCGTGGCTCAGCCATAGCTTCGGCTGATATCGCATGTGCACCATCGAACTGAACATCTCGGTGGTTTTGCGATGGTAGCGCCCCTGTCTCATTGATCACGTTCATCAAGACTTGTGTGCCAAATGCCGGAAGGCCTTCACCCGTCACAGGGTTTCCAGCCAATACAGCTTTGCCCGCGTTTGCGGCCTCAAAGAAACGCACCGGGTCTTTAACGGTCACACCCTTCGTGCCACGAATAGCAACGGCCTTCAGGTTCTTTGAGCCCATGACAGTACCCACACCGGATCGTCCCGCAGCACGGTGGTAATCATTGACGACACAGGCGTACTTCACGCCTTTTTCGCCAGAGATGCCGATTGATGCGACACGAATCATTGGGTCCTGATGATCGCTTTTAATCTTGTCTTCGGTGTCCCAAACGCTCGTGCCCCACATATCAGAAGCATCAATAAGCTGTGCATTGTCATTGTCGATGAACAGATACACAGGTGTTTTTGACGCACCTTCAAAGATCACCATGTCGTATCCAGCATTTTTCATTTCGTTGCCAAAGAAACCGCCAGAGTTTGAACACGCAATCGCACCCGTAAGAGCACCTTTGGTAATCACTGAATAGCGACCAGCAGTTGACGCGCATGTGCCCGTCAATGGCCCTGTCGCCATAATCATCTTGTTGTCGGGGCTGAGTGGATCGACCTTTGGGTCGACCTCTTCAACGAAATACTTCGTCGCCAAGCCGCGTTGGCCAAGATATTTGTTTGCCCAATCCATGTTGAGCGCTTCTTCGGAAATCGTCCCCGCCGTTAAGTTCACGCGGAGAAGTTTTTTAGCCCATGCCATTATCTCGTCCTCCTATTTAAGCTGAAGCTTGTCCAGCATCGGTTTTTTCCGCCCAGGCGCGCATTTTTTCAAGCCCGGTCCAATTCGCATCGACGTACGTGATCGCGTCTGTTGGGCATGCCTTGGCACATTCCGGCTCGCCTTCGCACAGATCGCATTTGATCACTTTGCCAGTGTCAGCGTTGTAATTGATGGTGCCAAATGGGCAGGCAATCGTGCAGACCTTGCAGCCAACGCAGAGATTATCATGGACGATTTTCGCCCCTGTCCCTTTATCGAGTGTGATCGCATCAACAGGACATGCATGCATACACCATGCTTCGTAGCACTGCGTACATGTGTAAGGCACGAAACGGCCCTTATCATGGAATGTGAAAATCTTGATCCGTGATTTTGCCGGATTAAATGCATTCTCGTTGTCGTACGAGCATGCGAGTTCGCATTGTAGACATCCTGTACACTTATCTGGATCAATACTGAGTGATTTTTGCATCGCTGTTCCTTCCCTGGGAATTTGGGTCATTCAAAAAATCTGGGAAGAATGCGGCATTAAATTATAGATCGTAATACTGGTCCGCTTTTTGCGTGATCCTAAGTATTACAGTAACACTCTCCCTGCTTGTTAATAATAGCATTCAAACCCTGTTACACTACAATCAATTTCTTTGCGATGTTGCTGTATAATAGCGAACTTGTGAGGATTTTAGGCTTCATCGTTTGACGCCAGCTATTTTTGACGCGAAATTCTGTCTAAAGCCCACAAAACCAACTATGGTGCGGCCAAAACGTCAACGAATTGCGAGTATCCAATGTCCAGCACATTGCCATCTTTTGAGGAATTTAAAGCATTACCCCACGCGATAACGCTACTGGGTATGTCCGGCGTTGGGAAAACCATGCTGTCGACATCACTGCGGCGCCATGCAAACTGGTTCCATTATTCTGCTGATTATCGGATCGGCACGACGTATCTGGCTGAGCATATTCTGGACAATATTAAATTTCGGATCATGCGAACTGACCCCTTTGTGGCTGATCTTTTGCGTTCAGATTCCATATATATTAATCACAATATTTCAGTCGATAACCTGGACCCTGTATCAACGTACCTGGGCATGTTTGGTGACCCAAAGACCGGTGGCTTGGACAAAACCACGTTCCTCGAGCGCCAAGAGCAATACCGAGACGCCGAAGTAAACTCCATGTGTGACGTGGGACGATTTCTCGAAAAAGCCTGGAAAATTTATTCTTGCGGGAACTTCATCAACGACTCGTCAGGCAGTCTTTGCGAAATCGCAAACATTGAAGACGCCGATGACCCTGTGATCACGTCTCTTCGCGAAAATTCATTGATTGTCTATATCCGCGCGAATGCCAAAGGTGAAGAAGCCTTGAAGCGCCGCGCCGAGAGCAACCCGAAACCGTTATTTTACCATCCGGCTTTCATCGACAAACATCTCTCAGGTCAGCCCGATGATGGCGTAGGTGTAGATAGAGAAGAATTTGCCCGACGCTTGTTCCCTCTCCTTCTTGAGGATCGCAAGCCACGCTACGAGCGGTTTGCTGAGAATTATGGATTTTCGATTGATGTCGAACGCTTGTTTTGCGGCGATGAATATAGTGGCCATGTGCCAGATACCAACGCATTTTTAAAGCAACTGTATGAGTTGATGAGTGAGCAGTCAGCAGCTAACACGGTTGCATCTGACAATACGCATCGCTATCTGAGAGTCTGCCACGAACGTGCACGAGTCCGTGCGCTGGTTCGGTGAGGACGTAAACCATGCCCATTAAAATTCCATCAGAGCTTCCAGCACGCAAAATTCTTGAAAAAGAAGGCGTTCCAATCATTAAAGATAATGAGGCTGCGCGTCAGGATATTCGTCCGTTAAAGATCGCAATCCTTAATCTGATGCCCGAGAAGATCAAGACGGAAACCCAGCTTGCACGCGTCTTGGGCGCGACCCCCTTACAAGTCGAACTTAAACTGCTTGCCCTTACTACACATAAATCGAAAACCACGGACGAACAGCATTTACTCGATTTTTATCACCCATGGACCGAAGTCAAAGATCAGAAATTTGACGGGTTGATTATTACCGGGGCACCTATCGAAAAGCTCGACTTTGAAGACGTGAATTATTGGGACGAATTGTGCCAGATATTTGATTGGTCACGGACCAATGTCGAAGCCTGCTTTAATTTGTGTTGGGGCGCTCAGGCGGCTCTACATCATTTTTACGACATTCCAAAATATCAATTATCGGAAAAGGCCTTTGGCGTGTTTCTTCACAGCGTCACTGATTCAACCTCGCCACTGATGCGCGGCCTTAACGATAGCATTCCGATCCCCGTATCTCGTCATACTGAAAATCATCCAGATGACCTTGCACGGTTCCCGCATTTGCAAATCCTTGCACTATCAAAGGACGCGGGTATGGCCTTGGTGCATGACCCCTTGCTCAATCATGTGCATATGTTCAATCATCTTGAATATGATTCAACAACGCTAGGCGACGAGTACGCGCGTGATGTTGATAAAGGTTCAACGATTGATGTGCCCAGGAACTACTTCCCCGATGATGATCCCAGCCAGCCCCCTATCAACACATGGCGCGCGAATGCGCATATCCTGTTTGGGAACTGGCTGAATATGATCTATCAGTCGACGCCGTTTGATATGTCAAAAATCGGCGAATGTCGTCCTCAAATTCCTAAAACCGATGAGACCGCGGCTTAGCCCACTTCATCTAAAGACTTAGAGAGTGCGGTCATGCGCGTCTCTTTTGGATGCTGCGCTGACACGGGGATAAATTACAGGATTTGGCTTAGGAACAACTTTGTCCGCTCGTCTTGTGCGTTATCAAAGAAAGAGACCGGTGGGCCGTGTTCAACAATGACACCGCGGTCCGTAAAATAGATATGATTTGCGACTTCACGTGCAAACGCCATCTCATGCGTCACCAAAATACAGGTCATACCATCTTCCGCGAGATCCTGGATCGTCCGCAACACCTCACCCACTGTCTCGGGTCCAATGCTGCCGTTACCTCATCAAACAAGATGACATCAGGGTGCATCGCCAATGAACGGGCAATCGCAACACGCTGTTGTTGGCCACCCGAAAGCTCGCCAGGATAAGAATTTTCCTTACCTTCAAGGAGCACTTTTTTATCAACGCATGCGCGGCCGCTTCGGCATCCGCTTTGTTTTGCTTCAAGACACGTACAGGCGCCATCATGACATTTTCAAGCGCCGTTTTATGCGGGAAAAGGTTATACTGCTGAAACACCATGCCAACTTTCTTGCGCAGTTCCAGCTTGTCCAATTTCGGATCATTAACTTCTTGGCCTTAAACCAAAATCGACCCTTCTTGAATATCATTAAGCGCATTAACGCAGCGAATGAGCGTGGATTTCCCCGATCCCGACGGACCGATAATACAAATCACTTCACCCTTCATCACACCCAGTGAAACACCATTGAGAACTTTTAAATCTCCAAATGCTTTATGGACATTCTTGATCGACACCATTGGTTGGGTAATGTCCCAAGTCATAAGATCATACTTTAATTAATAACTACGAATTTATTTTCCAACCGCACAGTGAAACGTGCAATCGGATAGCAGTAAGCAAAAAACAACAAAAGTACGAACGAATAGAACGGCGCAAGCAGTTCTGGACGCCCACCTTCAGAAGACAATACTTGTCCCGTCAGAGTCATGACTTCGGATACACCCACAATAGATGCCAACACCGTCGCCATTGTGAGGATCGAATATAAGTTCATCCAGGGCGGCAACATACGCTTCACACATTGCGGTAAGATAATCAGCCACAACGTTTGACGACGCGTGTATGCAAGGCTCTCTGCAGCTTCCCATTGACCGCTCGGTAGTGACTTCACAGCACCTCGAACAATTTCAGAGACATTCGCCATGACAGGCAGAGAAAGCCCAATCGTTGCCTTTAACCAGTCTGGCAATGGAATTGTGAAACCACCAAGTTCGAATTCAAAGGGCAGCAGAAACATCGAGAAGAAGAGCAATACCAGCCAAGGTGAATTGCAGAAAAATTGTGTCACAAACCATGCAAACTTTCGCAGCCAAGCATTTTCAGAAATCTGCCCCAAGCCCAACGTGGCGCCAACAGCTGTGCCAATCCCCATGGCGAGGATTGATATAATCAGATTAAAAACGAACCCTTTTAATAAAAGTGGCATTCATAGAACGAGAACTTCAAATACAGAATCTTTTACCGGCCCTGCATCCACAAATCCAAATGTCGAATAAAACAGCACGAATATAAGTACCGGAAACGCATGCCGAAGCTTAAGCTTGAAATTAAACTTCTCAGACGCCATTGGCTGCACAGGCAGCAGTAAAGGCATATCTGTTTTGTAAGGTAATTTACTCATTCGCCGTATCCCGGAATCTTCATCGAATTTTCCCAACGGTTCATACCCCAAACTAAAACACCGACCAAAAAGAAGTACGCAAGCAGTAAGAAAATCATCATTTCTGTGACATTCACATAGTCCGACCAAATTTGATTGGCTTCGTAAAGCATTTCAGGCATAGCAATCGCATAAGCCAAAGTTGTCGTCTTCACGAGATTGACCAAATTATTATTCAACGCTGGCAGAGACACACGAAGGGCTAGCGGCAAGGTTATATCTCTATAAATTTGTAGTCGGGAGGACCCTAGGGCTTCAGCGGCTTCAATTGTCGACTTCGGCACAGCTTCGACACCTGAGCGAAAAATCTCGACATTAAAGGCGCCAGCAAAAAACGAGAGCGAGATTGCAGCCCAGGCAAAACTGCCAAGCAGCGGCGCTTCCCCACCATAATCTGTGGCTACTTTTAGGAGCAGCGATCCAATCGCAAAATAGAAAAAATGCATCTGCACAAGAGGCGGTGTATTTCAAAAAACCTGAATATATCCATTCACAAATCGGCGCGTCCATTTAAGAGGCAAGCCTCAAAGCCAGGCGCCAACCATACCGATGATTGTTGAGAAAAATAAATATGTGATGGAGAGCTTAATCGTCATCCAGAAACCATCGATCATACGGTTTCTGTCGTAAGCGTCATAGATAAACGGCAGATTTATGCCGGTCGTGTCATAAAGGTGTCTGAACCATCCATAAAAAATATCCATTCAGATGCTTGCTCCAGGCGTAATGCAGCGTAGGCTTCTGAGGTGCCTTTAAATGCAACAATTTTTGTACCGTAATTTGCTGAAGTGGCTTTGTTGTAGAACGCACCCTGGATACCACAAACTGGCTTACCGCGGAGATCTTCCCACGTCTTATAACCAAACTTCTTAGGTGTCAGGATGTTCGTTCCGGATGAATAGTAGTTCGGATCAACAATGGAGACAACTTTGCGACGACCCGGCTTGTCGGTCATCGTTGCGATCATCAGATCGATTTTGCCTTGCTCTAAGAACTGCATCCGGTTTGAGCTCACAACCGGTATGAATTCTACTTTAACACCGAGCTTATCAGCAACGTCTTGAGCTAAGTCAGGCTCGATACCGATGATTGCACCTGATGGATCAAGAAGCCATATGGCTTGTAGTCAGCTTTAACACCAACAAGTGAGGCCGCGCATCTGGCTGTCGTTCCCGCTGCAAAATGTTCTTGCAAACGATCCTGTTTATGTTGGCTTAAACGACTCTTTCTCATAGTATCCATGATAACACCTTTTATGCGTTATCTGGTACAGCCCCTAGATTTAATCATGGGATTTCCTTCATGTTAATGCTGCAGATACGCTTAACGTACCAGCAGACCAATAAATTTAGGCAAAAGCTAAGCTAAGACTAGATACATATGCCCAATTCCTATGGAGGATGAAGCATACAAATTGCTTATGCAATATTCTTATTCTTTAAGCTTCCTGCATAATCAAAGCTATCTATGCGTGAATTTATTTTTACTTTAAACCCAACACCTTAACCACCCCAATTCAATCAAGGAGTGGCTAAGGCATGGATATTTCTAAAACTTCATCGGGATGGCGTGAACGACGTGCTCTAAGCTCTGCACTTGCGCCATCACGTCAGCTGGCGGCTGACCATCGACTTCAATCAAGGCAATTGCATCTCCGCCTTCATCAGCGCGTCCTAAGTTAAAAGTCGCGATGTTCACGCCCGCATCACCCAGCAACGACCCTAACGCACCAATTAAGCCCGGCTTATCACGGTTGGCGAGATACAGCATATTAGGCCCAAGCTTGGCATCGATATGGATGCCTTTGATCTTCACCAGACGGGGCTCTTGATTAAAGAGTGTGCCTTTGACGGAGCGTGTTTGATCTTCTGTGGTTACTGTCACCGTGATCAATGTGTGATAATCACCAGCTGTCTCAGAACGTGTTTCCAATATCTTGATATTACGTTCTTCAGCAATCACCGGCGCATTGACCATATTCACACCGACCAGCAAGGGGCCCAACAAACCTTTGAGTACAATCGCCGTTAGCGGTTTTGTGTTGAGCGTTGAAACATGCCCCTCGTAACAAATATCGATCGCTTTGATCGCTGTTTGTGTGGCCTGCCCTGCGAACCCGCCCAATTGCTCAGCGAGGGTCATATATGGTTTGAGTTTCGGTGCTTCCTCGGCAGAAACCGAAGCCATATTCAGGGCATTGGTGACGGCGCCATTAAGCAAATAATCCGCCATCTGTTCGGCCACCTGAACAGCAACCTTTTCCTGTGCTTCGTTTGTCGATGCGCCCAAGTGCGGTGTGCACACGACTTGCGGCATGCCAAACAATGGGTTTTCGGTCGCAGGTTCTTGTGCATACACATCAAGTGCTGCGCCCGCTACGTGTCCACTTTCGATAGCAGCCTTGAGTGCAATCTCATCGATCAACCCCCCACGCGCACAATTTATAATATGCACGCCAGGTTTGATTTTATTCAAAGCTGTTGCATCGAGTACATTGCGGGTTTGATCGGTAAGTGGTGTGTGCAGGCTGATGAAGTCCGCACGTGCCAAAAGTCCATCAAGATCAAGTTTCTCAACACCCAGTTCGGCTGCTCGCTCTTCTGACAAGAACGGATCAAACGCAACAACCTTCATTTTAAGGCCCTGCGCACGATCAGCAACAATCGCACCAATATTGCCACATCCGATAATGCCGAGTGTTTTGGCCATAAATTCGACGCCCATAAAACTCGACTTCTCCCACTTACCGGCATGGGTCGACGCATTCGCTGCCGGGATTTGACGCGCCAATGAAAGCATCATTGTAATCGCGTGCTCGGCCGTTGTGATCGCGTTGCCGAACGGTGTATTCATGACAACGATACCAGCCTGAGTCGCACAGGGCAGATCAACGTTATCAACGCCGATGCCTGCACGCCCGATGACTTTGAGCTTACCCGGCTTTGCGAGTGTTTTTGGTGTGAGCTTAGAGGACGACCGAATGGCGATACCATCATACTCGCCAATAATCTTCGCCAACTCTTCTTTATCGAGACCAGTTTTTACATCAACCTCAATACCGCGCACTTTAAACACATCTGCGGCGAGCGGTGACATTTTGTCAGATATCAGAACCTTTACCATAGATCAGGCTCCCTTGAGTTCGGATTTAACGGATGAAAACGCCCAATCAAGCCAAGGACCTAACTTTACAAGGTCATCCGCTTCAAGGGTCGCGCCGCACCAAATCCGAAGCCCTGGAGGGGCATCACGGTGTGACCCAACATCTAAGCCCGCGTTTTCTTTCTCTAACAAGCCAGTCAGCTTCTTGATCCCAGCCCGTTGCTGATCTTCATCAAGCGCAGCAAACCAAGGGTCGGTGACCACCAGCACAACCGATGTAGTTGAGCGTGCCGCAGAATCTGTACAGATGAAATCAATCCAATCTGCACCTTCAACCCAAGCACTTAAGGCGCTGTAATTTGCGGTCACACGTTCCAGTAAACCTTTAACATTACCCTCGCGCTCAGCCCATTTAAGGCCATCCAGCGCATCCTCAATGCATAACATTGAAGGCGTATTAATCGTCACACCCTCAAAGATATCCTCGATGAGTTTGCCCTGCTTCTTCATGCGGAAGATTTTCGGCAAAGGCCACGGCGGGTCATAACTTTCAATGCGTTCAACCGCGCGCGGGCTCAACACCAACATGCCATGAGCCGCTTCGCCACCCATCGCCTTTTGCCAAGACCACGTAACGACATCAGTTTTTTCCCAAGGAATATCCATCGCATAGACCGCAGAGGTTCCATCGACGATGGTTAGCCCTTCCCGATCATCAGGAATCCAGTCGCCGTTAGGGACACGCACGCCGCCGGTCGTCCCATTCCATGTGAAGATGACATCTCGCGAGAAATCGACAGCGTTTAAATCTGGCAATTCACCGTATGGTGCATCTGTAAGCTTAACATCTTTAAGGCCCAGATGGCTTTTGACATCAACGGCCCATTGCGCGCCAAAGCTTTCCCACGCCAACACCTCGACACCGCGGGGGCCGAGTAATGACCACATGGCCATTTCAACAGCACCGGTATCAGATGCAGGCACGATGCCAATACGATAATCATCAGGAATCCCCAAAACCGAGCGGGTTCGCGTGATGACCTCTTTGATTTTGGCTTTACCAATTGCATGGCGGTGGGATCGACCTAGAAACGCATCCGACAACACGTCGGGATACCAACCAGGGCGCTTGGAGCAAGGTCCAGATGAAAAATTAGGGTTTGCCGGACGCATGTCTGGCTTCTGAATAAGTGTCATTTTGCACTCCTTTCCTCTCAGAAAGGTCGCACCTCGTTGGGGAGGTGTGGCCCGCAGCCAAGCTACTCAACGTCAGCGACTATTCAAGTTATTTCTTAGAAAGTGAAGTTTTGTCTTGTCGACAAGCACGCGTTTTACTTTTTTCTGCGCGCAAAAGCATGGAGATATTCATGGCTTCGCAAGATGCTCTCGTCTAAAGGCTGTCACGAGAATAGGAAGAGGTTATGCAGTTTTTAAAATCTATTTGGTTAATCATCCGATATATATTTATCGCATTCTTATTAATTCTTCCGGCAATTTTAGTCGTGGTATTATTGGCCTTGGGTCATGATTTGCTCAGCATTGAAGCTTACGATTCCAATTTTTGGATTCGCGTCGGTATCGGCGTTCCGGTTTTCTATATTTTTCTGGGCTTCACCTGCGGGAAATATTTCATGGGGAAATTTGGAGAGTGAGCTCAGTAATTAACCCCTGCTAGATTTCCCAGAAGAACTTTGCGATCAGTGTAAAGGTAATCCACATCACAAAGATCAATGGCAGACCGGACTTAACAAAGTCCTGAAACTTGTAGTGCCCTGGTCCCATCACCAATAAGTTCGTTTGATATCCCATCGGAGATGCAAACGAACAGTTGACTGCAAAGACCATCGCAATCGCGAATAGCATCGGCTCTGATCCAACTTCATTGGCAAGATCAACGGCGATGGGTGTGAGGAGTACAGCAACGGCATTGTTGGAAATCACATTGGTTATCAGCGCAGCCATCAAGAACAGCATCGATATAATAACAAGCGGCCCAAGCCCATCGAATGCGGCGACCATGGCGTGCGCAACAAATGCCGCACCGCCAGTTTCCCTGAGCGCAATGCTCATGGCCAAGGCCGCAGCAATCGCAGTTGCGATCTTTGGGTCAATAGCTCGAAATGCCTGACGCAGGTTAAGGACATCCGTCGCAACCATGGCAATCGCACCTGCAAACGCAGCGACAACAATGGGCATCATCCCTGTCGCTGCCATCGCAACGGCACCTAAGAAGATAATGCACGCACGTTTCGCGTGATCGAGGCTTGGTAAATCTTCGCGAGATGATTCAATCAAGATTGCATCACGACTACCGCGAAGTTCACGAATATGTTCTCGCTGGCCCTGGATAAGCATAACATCTCCGGACACAAGTCTGATTTCTGTGATGCGTGCACGTATCATGCGGGCGCGACGTTGGATGCCAAGAACAATACAGCCCGTCTTGTAGCGAAAGCCTGCTAACCTTAACGTTTGGCCAACCAGACGAGATGCTGGCGCGATCATGACTTCTGCCAGAACCTGATCTTTCTGACACCAAGGCGCGTCCTCTTCTTCCTCTTCAAAACGTTTGCCGTCACGCAAATCCGGATGGAACAAGTCACCATGTTCCGCAATGGCTTCGGCGAGAACAGAACGTATTGCTGCAACGACGATTACATCACCGACGATGACCTCAAGATCTTCAAAGGGTGGCAGGATTGCGCGCTCACCACGTTGCACCATCCGCACTGTCATATCTGGTAATGCTTCGAAATGACCCCCAGGGACCTTCTCACCGATCAGTTCGGAGTCACTCGGCGTCTCGATTTGGACAATGAACTGTTTGCCGGCACCTGCTGACAATTCACTCTCGGCCATACCTGCCCGGTCAGGCAGCAACCGCGGCACAATAAAGACAGCATAAGCAACGCCAACGAGCGCCATCATAATGCCAGGGATGGTGAAGTCGAAAAACTCCAGGGGCTTCTCGCCAATCTCCAGCAAAGCTGTATTGACCAGCAAGTTCGTCGACGAGCCAATCAACGTTGTCATACCGCCAAGGATCGCGGCGAAGCTAAGCGGGATCATGACTTTGCTTGGTGATATCCCATAACGTTGTGCCATCGCCTGCATGATCGGAATAAAGATCACGACAACAGGCGTGTTATTCAGAAATCCACTAATCGCGCCAACAATGAACAACAGAATGAAAATCGCGGCGTTGGCAGGTATTTTACTGCGCATATGGTCCAGTAACCATTGCGCCAATCGATCCAGAATACCGGTACGGATCAACCCCTGCCCCATAACCAAAAGCGAGAGCACGGCGATCAACGCTGTATTCGCAAATCCCTGCAAGATACGAGAAGGAGATACCCCCTCAGTTCTCAAAGGGTCCACACCTTCAACCTGAAAAAACTGAAAGAATACCAGAATTGCACAAATGGTGCCGAGGGATGTTAGCACCATCGGCCATTTCTCGGCAACGTAAGCAGCAAGTGCGAGAAGAATGATGCCAAACGTCACCCACATTTGTAGGTCAGCACTTACAGTGAAACTCATAGAGATCTCGCCAAAGAAATTCTGATTATGATTATGATTAAAACCTATAGGGCTTGAGGCAATTAATTGCCAGAAGGCCCCCAGCCTGCGAATCCACACAATGAAGATAGGAACTCAATATCGAGAAACTGAATCTCCATTGCCTGTAGATACGCGGGAAGCGTCAAGATGACGAGGCACATTAAACCAATAAACATGAACCAAATGGCCGTGTTGGTTGATGCAGTGTAATCAGCGCTTTCAATACGAATATCCATAATGTGACTATGAACCATTATGCCTGCAGTCCCAAGCCTTGATCACATGGCATTCAAAGTTTTTGATTAAAGCATCTAATTACATTTACTAATGATTAGATTAATTAAGATCGTTTGTCCGAAAATTTATTTTGAACTACTTATCTGCGTAACAAGTAATCGCTCGAAAAGACAAAATCAGTCATAAGGACAAAACCAATGAATAACGCAGATACACTTGAATTAAATGGCGCGTTACCCCGCAACTCTTCTTCGGATAGGGATACGAGCCTACCTGCACGTATCATCAATGCACTCCACCGCTGGCAGGATTCTGGAAAGAAGAATTTAGGGCACACGAACGTCTCATTTAAAGACATCAGCTCGATACGCGGCGATGGATAAACAGATTACGCCAAGCCCATCTGGCAGCGATAGAACGCGTTACATGCTTGCATAAGATTATTGATCATTAGGATTATTTTTTCTAATAGATAAAATCTATGAGTATACCGAGCCAACTAACACTTAAAGACAGTCATAGCGCTTCTCAAACGAGAGGCGCTATGTTCTTTTGCAGCAAATACATGAGAGACCATATATCCCCTGGCTATAATTTAATGTTCCCTCAATTTGCCTTCGCAAATAAATTTATAAAAATTGATTCTATGTGATCGCCATCACTGCAAACCTATGCTTCCACACCTATGTTAGTAACACTTCTCGTCTCCTCCCCGGAGACATCTCTCCCTGTCTAACTCGCCGAATCCTTCGGGGTCCGGCATTTTTCTTGTCCTTATTTCAAAATGTGGATCAAAAATGAAACTTTACGTTTCATAGATGGGACTTAATGGGGCATTCTCTCTCACCCATAATACTCATTTTTGGAGTTCACCTTGAAAGTCGACACAACAGGTTCCCGTTCAATACGTGTATTGGAACTCCTAGAAGTTTTAACCGAGATAGATAGACCCGTCAGCGCCGTCGATATTGAAGCAGCATCTGGATTACCAAAAGTAACAGTTCATCGCTTATGCAATCTTCTTCAAGAAGAAGGTTATTTGCGTAAAAATGTGAGTGGACGCGGCTATGTTCCTGGTGAACGCTTTTTACGTCTCGCACTGAAATCACTCAGCAATCAAGAAAGCCGGAGCTAACGACACGCTATCTTGGAGACCTTGGCGCACACCATTGGCGAAACATGCAATATTGCCATTCCATCTGCGACTTCGATGCAGTATCAGGATCGCGTGGAGTCAAAATGGCCGCTGCGCATACAATTACCACCTGGCTCTAACGTTCCCCTGCACTGCACGGCGAGTGGCAAGCTCTTTCTGGCAAGTATGACCAAAGCCCGCCGCGAACGGCTGATCCCAAAACTTAATCTTGAGCAGAAAGCTGAGAATAGCATAACGAACCTAGACATGCTTATGGCTGAGATTGATGCTATAGAAGTCTCAGGTATCGGCACGGATAATGAAGAGTTCATAACGGGCATGGTCGCAATCGCAGTACCAATTAAAGGCCATGACGGTCGTCTATTGGCAACATTGGCAACACATGGGCCGATCGCTCGTATGACGTTTGAGCAAGCACTGGGCCATGTAGATATTCTGAGGCAAGCATCGCAAGAGCTTGTAGCGTCAATTGCCGAATAGCCCCGCTGGACAAGAAATCATTGCGGTTATGAAGGAGCGTGGATGGATCCCCTCTTCAGACACCGTGACGGCAGCGCCACTCACTGGTGGTGTGAGTTCGGATATCTGGCTGATCGACCTGCCATCGGGCCCCGTGTGCGTTAAGCGCGCTTTATCGAAGCTAAAGGTCAAAGACGATTGGTTTGCACCAATTTCACGGAATGCCTTTGAGGTTAAGTGGATGCAGGCGGCACGCGCCGTGATACCTAACGCAGCGCCTGACGTCTTATTTCATGACGCGGACGCCGGGCTCTTTGTAATGACCTTCCTTGATCCAATCGATTTCCCGCTATGGAAATCCACATTGAGGGATGGAGATGCACGTACCGAAGACGCTGCCAGTGTTGGGCGGTATCTGGGGCAAATCCACGCAGAAACGACTAACGACCCAAGCATCGCTGAGACGTTCCAAACAGATGAGATATTCCATGCCATTCGTTTGGAGCCTTATCTTCTAGCCACAGGTGTACGTCATCCAAATATCAATCATCGCATGATTGAATTATCAGAAATTACTGCCGCACAGCACACAGCCCTTGTTCATGGAGATGTGAGCCCTAAGAACATTCTCATCGGTCCTGATGGCCCTGTATTTCTTGATGCGGAATGCGCGTGGTACGGAGATCCTGCATTTGATCTCGCGTTTTGTCTGAACCACCTTTTACTTAAAGGATTATGGAACCGAGATGCGCGAGATGATTACCGTGCCTGCTTCAAGGCATTATGCGAGAGCTACGCCCAGGAAATATCCAAATTAAATGATCCAACAATCATCGCTCGTACAGCGCACTTGTTGCCGGGCCTATTCCTCGCACGCATTGATGGGAAGTCACCTGTTGAATATATTACCGACACAGCGCAGCAAGATTTAGTGCATGATTTTGCGCCCAGTTTTTTGACTTCCCCGGTCAATCATCCCATAGACATCTGTGACGCTTGGTACGACAACCTCAAAACTAACGATTAAGGACTCTCTCTCATGGCTAAACATTCAATCAAGTCACTTCATTCACGGAGAGTTTGGGATTCTCGCGGACGACCAACAGTCGAAGTCGAAGTAAATCTAGAGGGCGGTGCCACTGGCGTTGCGATTGCACCTGCTGGCGCATCTCGCGGCAGGTTTGAGGCGATTGATCTTCGAGACGGTGGCAAGACGTTTGGCGGCTGGGATGTTAAGCAAGCGATCAAATCCGTCGACATTGAAATTGCCGAAGTCCTGCAGGGCCAGGATGCCCGTGACCAAGCGCGCATCGACAAGTTCATGATTGATCTCGACGGCACCCCCAACAAACAGCGCCTCGGCGGGAACGCAACTGTTGCCACCAGCATGGCGGTCGCACATGCAGCCGCTCAACATGAAGCCGTGCCGCTTTGGCAGTATTTACGCGGTCAGGCAGGCACCCAGGGTGATGTCACATTGCCCCTTCCTGAAATACAAATTTTTGGTGGCGGAGCACATGCTTCCGGACGCGTTGATGTTCAAGACTTCATGGTCATTTCGACAGGTGCGCAAAGTTTTTGCGAGGCCTTAGATTGGACCGCTGAAGTATACCGCCATGCCGGTCTTATCATGGACGAGGCCGGGAAGCTTTCTGGCGTTGCTGACGAAGGTGGGTTTTGGCCAGACTTCGATACCAACGAAGAAGCCATTGAGACATTATTGCGGGCCATTGAAGCTGCGGGATTCAAGCCTGGTGCAGAAGTTGCAATTTCACTGGATATTGCAGCGTCGGAATTTGGTGAGAATGGAAGTTACCGTTTGGCCAAAGACGACAAGACATTGAATAGTGACGAGCTTTGCGCCCTCCTCGTAGATTGGATGGAGCGCTACCCTATCGTCTCAATTGAAGACCCACTGGGTGAAGACGATCCCGATGGCTTGATAAAGTTCACATGGGCTGTCGGTGATAATGCTCAAGTTGTTGGCGATGATGTTTTGGTCACCAATGCTGACCGCGTCAAAGCTGCTGCAAAAGATCGTGTCTGCAACGCCTTACTGGTCAAACCCAATCAAGCGGGCACATTAACCGAGGCAAAGGCTGCGTTCGATGCGGCCAAGGCGTCTGGCATGGGACAGATCGTCTCTACACGTTCCGGTGAAACCGAAGACGCAACGATTGTGCACATGGCCGTTGGATGGGGCGCACCCCAGCTTAAAGTGGGTTCCTTCACCCGTTCAGAACGCATGGTCAAATGGAACGAAGGTATCCGCATCGCAGATACGCTTGAGAATAAAGATGGCGCTTTGATGCCAAGGTCAGCATTTCAATGGCGCTAATCTAACGCCATGCGCCCCTTAGATATCATCGCGGCTACAACAGTCGCTGTGATTTGGGGGTTGGCGTTTATCGCCATTGAATACGCGCTGCAGAGCTTTACTGCACCTGACCTTCTGGCGCTACGCTTCATTATTGCTGCCCTGCCCGTGTTCTTCATCAAAAAGCCCGATATTTCATGGAGTGCCTTAATCACATTGGGCACGTTGTTATTCGTTGGCCAGTTCATGTTTTTGTTCTTTGCCTACGACGCCGGCATGCCGCCCGGCCTGGCATCGCTGGCAACACACACACAAGCTATATTCACGATCATTATTGCTGCCGCTGTGTTGAAGGAAATACCAAATACGCGTCAGATCATCGGGATCATCCTCGCGTTTGTTGGCCTTGGTGTCATCTTCCAAAGCGTCGATGCAACACTGACGTACCTTGGATTAATTTTGACGCTTTGCGGTGCCATCAGTTGGGCATTCGGCAACACCGTTCTCAAAAAACTGGGACGGGTGGATATGCTTGCCCTCATGATCTGGCTAAGCCTCGTGCCGCCGTTCCCAGCATTCGCCGCGTCAGCAATGATGGGAGAGCTCGGCGGGTTTGTTGATCGCATTCAAGACGCGTCAATGATCAGTATACTTTCGGTTTTGTATTTGGGGTTAATTGCCACAACCGTCGCGTTCGCTATTTGGGGACGGCTTTTAAGCACGTATCCCGCCGTCATGGTAACACCCTTTGCATTGTTCGCACCCTGCGCAGGTGTCATCGCGTCATACTTTATTTTTGCCGAAAGTTTCGGGCTAACACGTGGGACCGGTATGGTTTTGATTTTTGTAGGTGTCGCGATAACGCTGTTATCCAGTCGGCGGCCCCTATCCCCGAAGCCGATCAACAAAGACATCAATTAAGCGCCGCAGAACCTTATCGCTTTCGTTCAGCTTTTCCAATCTGGCGGCCAAGTCTTAATGCGTAATGAGTGTTAACGCGACCTCGCCAACGGCACGCGCCGATGCCATGCGTGGCTTATTATCAATCAACGACATTTCACCTAGAATATCCCCACGGGAAATCGTCGCCAAGACAACATCGACAGCAGTTCCAAAGGTCAAAGGCCTCCCTGCACCTTTAGTACGTAGATAGATTTGACCAGCCTCAGACATCATTGGAGCCGTAGACTCAAATCCGGCTTCTGTGGCTTGATCTCTGAGGAACTTACGGAGAGGTGTGTCTTTACTGCGCCATCGTATTGTCAACCAGTCTTCATTTAACTGCGCTGCCAAAGAGGCTGATTTGACCCTAGCGGCCTTAAGTGACTTGGTACGAATAGAGAATACGATCTTTGACTGCCTGTAATGACCCAAAAGGTCTCCAGGTACTCTTCGGCTGAAATAATAGACACCACGCTTTTGGTACAAATAGGGAATCGTATGACCTACCATTTGTTCTACCCCTTCACACAGGCCATGTGTAAAACCTATGAATACTAGAGGGTTAGCTGATGTTTGCCTGAGAAGGTGGTGCGGGCGGCCGGACTTGAACCGGCACGATCTTGGATCGAGGGATTTTAAGTCCCTTGTGTCTACCAATTCCACCACGCCCGCGCAATGGGGAAGTTACCCGCCTGAATGACGCTCGGCAAGCCAGTTTCAACATTCTTATGCACTAATCTTTCGGAACCCCCTGAAAGTGTCTGTTGAACTCCAATATCTTCTAACTCGACCTAGCAACACACACTTGCGGAGCCAACCCCTTGCATGCCAATGTCCGCCCATGGATACGCCTAAGAAACGCTCGGCAGGTAACGGTGCCACGCCTGATTTTGATCAACGCTTTCAAGACACTTTGGAAACGTTATTGGTCTGGCGACGTGATGTCCGGCGTTTCCGATCTGACCCGGTCGACGACGCACTCATCCGCGAATTATTAAAGCTCACAGCCTTATCCCCCAGCGTCGGTAACGCGCAGCCGTGGCGGTTTGTGCTTGTTGAGGATACGGCTCGGCGCGCAGATATCATTGCCAATTTTGAGAATGCTAATGCGGATGCACTGCGCGAATATTCTGGAGATCAAGCCGAGACCTATGCAGGCCTTAAGCTTGCGGGACTGCGCGATGCCCCTGTTCACCTTGCCGTCTATTGTGACGAAGCCAGCGAGCTTGGATACGGGCTTGGCCGCAAAACCATGCCCGAGATGCTGGCGTATTCCGTCGTCGGCGCCATCACGACCCTATGGCTCACGGCGCGCGCACATTGCATTGGTCTGGGCTGGGTGTCGATCCTTGACCCCGAGCGCGTCAACAAGACACTGGATATCCCCGACGACTGGTCGCTCGTTGGATATTTATGTATGGGCTACCCGGTCGAAGAACACACCGATCCCGAGCTCGAGCGCGCCGGATGGCAAGAGCGTATAGATATCAGCAACTTCATTTTAAAACGTTAGGCTGATACCGTCCCACGTGGTGGATAGCTGCGTGCCCGGATCATATCAACCGCTTCCATAACATCCGCATGATGATGACGGTGAAACGGTGTTGTATGAATAACGTTCGAATACAGCGTCATATCTGGGCGAATCAAAAACAACCCTGGCTCAGCAAACTGACGGGTCTCTTTTTCCTGAAATGCATCAGAAATATACAGGCCCCAAGCGCGCTTGATCTGTCGTCATACCATAACCAATCGGCAGCTGATGGATGTCCCACTCGGAAACACTTTTTTCTGCCCGGTCCTGCGGATCTGTTGATATCACGATCGACGTGCAGCCACGTTCGGCATAGCGCGCGACCTTGTGGTCCATATCCAGCAATTGCAGTTTGCAACGCGGGCAGTGAAGACCACGGTAAACTTCAACCACAGTGAAGGTTTCAGGCTTCTGATCTGACAGTTTCCATGTACCACCTCCTGCAAGCGCAACTCCAAGATCGGGTACGGGGCCACCTGGCATTAAACGTGTCATCTTGGAAATCTCCCTTGGTTTTATTTATCTGCACTACTTTTTACGGTGTCATCAATTTCAGGCTCGCCGCCCAAAGACGTCAGCATCTCGAATACATCTTTTATGGCTGCATCTGCCATATCAGGATCGACGGCACGAATAACGATACTCGCACCCGGCTTGCCATCTTTGAAAAACGGATATGAGCCGATTTCTGTGTCGGGATAACGTTCTTGTAATTCTGTCAGCGGGCCGCCGGCTTTGCCTTCTGGAACATGCGACGTCACGCTGCGGCTGATCATCGGCGCACCGCCCGTTAAACGATGCGTGATACCACCAAACATGGCTTGCATGATTCGAGGAACACCCGGGAGAACAAAAACGTTCTCGACCTGAAAACCGGGGGCTTTCGATACAGGATTGTCGATCAGGATCGCATCTTGCGGCGTTTTCGCCATCCGTTGACGCGCTTCTGTGAATTCGCCTTCGGCATAATGATCTTCAAGGATCGCAACAGCTTCGGGGTTCAGACCGAACTCAAGCCCAAATGCCTGTGCGATACATTCAGAGGTAATGTCATCATGGGTCGGGCCGATGCCCCCTGTCGTGAAAACATAGTCATAGCGCGCACGAAGCGTGTTCACAGCCTCGACAATGGCTTCGGGGACATCCGAGACCACACGGACTTCCGTCATGCGAATACCGAGCGTGTTCAGCGCGTCACCCAGAAACTGCATGTTGGCGTCGCGGGTGCGGCCCGAAAGGATTTCATTACCGATGATCACCAGACCCGCGGTAACTATTTTAGTCGGAGATTTTGGATTTTCAGTCATAGCCATGATGTAAGGATGCGAACCCTCATTTTAAAGGCTTTTAAGTGAGCCAACGCGGATCGGGCGATATCAGCACAATTGACTGATACGGCCAGCCTCGCATCGTACGCCGTTAGGCCGGAGGAGGTCCCCCAGGCACGACGCTGGTGCAGCTCTCAGCTTTCTATTTTCCAATCGCCATCCGGCATCTGGCACGCTGTGCCATACCCAACCTGGGCTTCACTGCCGACAATCACTTCTGTTTGATATTCCCGGCAATATGCGCCTGTCCGTGTGTCACGACCCGACCGTGTTGGTGTGACTTTTCCTCGGTTGCCCGTTTCCGGGTTTGACCAGGCAATGGTTTTGCCTACGGGTGCTTCAAGCGTCATATTCTGGGCACGTGCTGCATATTGTTTATCTGCACGGTCGAGTGAACCGCCAATGGAGTTCCCGAACAGGCCGCCAAGAATGGCGCCCGCAGCCGTTGCAGCAAGCTTGCCTTTGCCGCCGCCAATATTCGATCCAGCGTAACCGCCAGCGCCTGCACCAAGGACTGAGCCTATAAGCTGCTTATTACCGCGGTCGGTGATGCATCCGCTCAGGACACCCAGGCTCAAAAGCGCTGCCATCATAGCAAGCTTTGGCTTAAAGCGTTTCTTAGTCGTTGTGTTGGTCGTACTCCGATTAATCTGTTTCATATCAATTCCTCCTGTTTGCCGCCGCGGTGCAATCCAACCGCATGGTATGAGAAGAACTATATTTACATATACCTTTTATAGTCAATTTTAAATGTAAAAATAAATGTAACCAAATGTATCAAGTTTTTATTATTTATTTTCAACAGCTTAATTCAGATAGACATTACACAATAAAGAAGATACAAATTTATATTCATACCTGATGATACTTTTGACAGCAAAGTTATGCCCTATGCCTCTTACATATAATGATGATCAACGTCGCGCTTATTTAGCTTTTATTGATCGTATCGGCATGGGTTGGGTACAGGTATTCAACGGTGATACGGATTTCTATTCAGCTGCCTATTGGGATCTATTTACCTACTTGTGGCGCAATAAAAACCCGCAGCGCAAAACCGATGCGATGAGTTCTATTACCGGCGTCAAAAGCCCCCTAACGGCCTCTAAGTACATCGATACTGCGCTTGACCGGGGATTAATTGTCGAGAAAGACAACCCCAGTGACGCACGCTCAAAGCTGCTCGCCCTGTCCAGCCCAATGCGGGCACAAATGGATGCATTTTTTGATGATGCTGTCGACAAAATGCGGAAATCAGCGTCAGGCATGTCAGCGCTTGGCCCCACGCCAGACGGCAAGTAAATCTATAGGTAATCTCTGAGTAATGCGACCAGCGGCTTATCCGCATCCGGCATTGGGTAATCACCTAACCGGACAGGCTGCACCCATTTGAGCTCCTGACCTTCGCGGGGAACAGGCTGCCCCTTCCATATGCGACATAGATACAGTGGCATCAGCAAATGGAAGTCTTCGTAGGTATGACTTGCGAACGTAAATGGGGCCAAGCAAGATTCTGTAATATCCAGCCCTAGCTCTTCTTCGAGCTCACGAACCAGCGCCGTTTCAGGTAGCTCGCCGGTATTCACTTTGCCGCCTGGAAACTCCCATAGCCCGGCCATGGGTTTGCCTTCAGGGCGTTTTGCGATCATCACCCGCCCATCAGCATCAATGAGCGCCGCAGCAGCGACAAGCACAGTCTTGAGGTCACGTCCCAAGCCTGGGAACGCAGCCCCCCAACAGCCGCTTTCAGGATCGGTAATCGGCATTGATCGAAATATACCCGTGTGTCAGATCACAGGTCCAAATGGTTGCGTTGCCGTCGCCGAGTGCGAGGTCGACTTCAATGTCGATACTCTGGCCCTTCATATGCGCCGCAACAGGTGCCTCGTCGAAGCCTTCAACTGCAGCACCATCCTTGGCGACATCTAAGCCGCCAATACGAATAGCCAACTTGTCACGCTCAGCTTTCTCGCCTGCTTTGCCGACAGCCATCACGATACGGCCCCAATTCGCGTCTTCACCAGCAATCGCGGTTTTCACCAAGGGTGAGTTCGCAATCGACAGCGCAATGCGCTTGGCCGCCATGTCATGCTCAGCGCCAGTGACTTTGATCGTGATAAACTTGGTTGCACCCTCGCCGTCCCGAACCACTTGTTTGGCAAGATCGATACACAAATCATCCAGTACTGCTTGAAATGCGCTCAAGGCCGGGTCATCGGCACTTTGGACATCATCATTGCCAGCCAAACCGGTCGCAAATGCCATGACGGTGTCACTTGTTGAGGTGTCACTGTCGACCGTTGAACGGTTGAAGCTTTTTTCAACAGCTGCCGTGAGACACGTCTGCAAGATGGTTGCAGGTATGGCTGCATCGGTCGCCACAAACGCAAGCATAGTCGCCATGTCAGGCGCGATCATCCCTGAGCCTTTGGCGATACCATTAATCCGCACTGCCGTGCCATTAATCTCAGCCCGTCGTGTCGCACCTTTTGGAAAAGTATCCGTTGTCAGAATGGCATCCGCCGCAACAGCCCAGGCATCTGCTTTGGCTGAAGCGACCATCGGTGCGACAAAGGGTGCAAGCAAATCCGCAGGCAGCACTTCACCGATAACACCCGTAGATGCCGCAAATACGCGGCTCGGACGGCACATCAGTACATCAGACACAGTTGCGACAACAGTTTCACAGGCGTCAGCCCCGGCTTTCCCTGTAAAAGCATTCGCATTACCCGCATTGACGACCACGCCACGTGCTTCGCCGCCAAGTAAATGCTGACGGCACCAATCCACAGGGGCTGATGGGCATAATGAACGCGTAAATACACCTGCAACCTGAGTTCCAGGCTCAAACTGCATCAACATCAAATCCGGACGGCCTTTGTATTTGAGTTCCGTATTCGCAACAGAAATCTCAACACCATCAATCGGCGGCAACTCAGGAAATGTGTCCGGTGCAAGCGGTGACTTGGCAATCATGCGATATTCCTATTGCTTACTTTTTAGTGCCATCAGCTTCAAAACGTTCGATCTTGGCACCAGCACGTAAACGCTCAACATATGCACCACCGGCGGCTTGAGCTGCTTCGGCACGGAGCTTTTCAACACTATCTTCAAAGCTAGGCGCCTGTGCTACACGTTCAAATTCAACTTTAATCACATGATACCCAAATTGAGTTTGCACAGGTGTTTTTGTGTACGTACCAGGCTCAAGTGCAAATGCAGCTTCTTCGAATGGTGGCACCATCTGACCTCTACCAAAGAATCCAAGGTCACCGCCTTGAGGACCAGAAGGCCCAGTTGATTTTTCTTTAGCGAGCTCAGCGAAATCCGCCCCGCCGTCGAGGCTCTTGATAATTGCATTCGCTTCTTCGACTGTTTTCACAAGAATGTGCCGTGCCTGAATTTCTGATTCTGTTTCAACAGCGCCAGCGTCATATGCTGCACGTAATTTTTCGTCGGTAACCGCCAACGCAATTTCTTTTTGAACAGCATACCGCTCGAGCAACTGATCCATAACCAACGCAACATTCGCTTTGAATTCTTCGTCTTCATTGATTTTGCGGGCGCGCGCGTCAGCGGCAACCAGTTTGCTATCGATCATGCTGGTTAGCAGCATAGGAAAAATCTGTTCCATCGGAATGCTTTGATATTCCTGAGGTAAATTTTCTTGGGCGTTCTCAACATCGGAGCGAAGGATTTTCTCGCCATTGACGATCGCAACGACGGGATCATCTGCAAGTACCGGTAGCGCCGCAACGCTGATGAATCCAGCTGCGAATGCGCTGATTGCGAGGTTTCGAATAAACATCTTTATCTCCTAAAAACAAAATCAATATTGGCTAAATGTATTTTATCACCAAGCGATTAAGCATATCGGTCGGTTTGGGGCAAGGCCAACAACGCACGGCCCATATTAACATTTTGAAACATAATGAAATCGAATGATTCAGTTATGAAAAACCCCTGAAATATTGTGGTGCGATAATCAGCATCAAGTTAATCAAACAACACAACGCCGATTAACGGCGTCGCTAAACAAAGGGTAATACAATAGACTTTTTTCAGGATCCCGAAATTATCAAATTAACTGCACTTGGTAGCGCATTCGTTATCGGTGTATCCGTTTGTTTTTATGTCGCAGCCCGCGAGACATTTGAACTCAATCGCCGCCGCCGCGCTAAGAAGCTCATGTATAAAGATGCGGTCTCCCGCGAGATTCAGCGGAAGAAAGATGCTACCAGCCGAAACAAAGTCGACGTCGAAGATAACGAGCGCCGCTCGTTTGCTTAAGGCAAACTCATTACCCTGTGAGAAACTCTCGTTTCTCCGACATAACTAGGGGCTAACCTTCGGGTTAGCCTTTTTTTGTACACTGACCGCTTATGCTTGTAAGCGGCTGTGCGCCCCGGCATGCTGCAAGTGCGAACATCAAAGAAGGAAACTCATTTATGAGCTTTACTATTGTTGGGCAGGCAACAGCACGCCTCAATCGATTGGAACTTGCCGTTCCTGGATCAAGAACGAAATTCCTTCAAAAGGCCGCTGAAAGCGCCGCTGATATGGTCTTTTTAGACCTAGAAGATGCAGTTGCCCCTGATGACAAAGAACAGGCCCGTAAAACATTATTGAAGTGCTGAATGATCTAGATTGGCCATCGAAAACAGTTTCTGTGCGAATCAATGGTCTCGATACATATTACTGCTACCGTGATGTCATTGATATCGTTGAACAAGCGGTCGAAAAACTTGATTTTATCATGATACCAAAAGCAGGAACTGCATCAGATATCTATGCAATTGATATGCTCGTGACCCAAATCGAAGCTGCGAAAGGCTTCAAGAGCCGAATCGGCTTTGAAATGATTATCGAGACGGCGCTTGGCATGCAGAATGTAAATGAAATTGCTGCGGCATCGCCACGCAACGAATCACTTCATTTTGGTGTTGCTGACTATGTGGCATCAACCAAAGCACGTACGACCAATATTGGCGGCCCAAACGAAGATTATTATGTGCTGACAGACCCTCTCGAAAATGGTGAGCGCGACGTCCATTGGGGCGACATGTGGCATTATCCTATCACTCAGATGGTTATTGCTGCCCGCGCTAATGGCTTACGCCCTATTGACGGTCCATTTGGAGATATCCGCGATGCTGATGGCTATATTGCACAAGCCAAACGAGCAGCGGTGCTCGGCTGCGAAGGGAAATGGGCTATTCACCCATCTCAGATCGATTTGTCTAATGACGTGTTCAGCCCTTCTGTCGAAGCGATCGCTCAAGCTGAAGCCATCCTTGATGCGATGGAGGAAGCGCAAAAACAGGGTCGCGGTGCCGTAACACTTAATGCTAAACTGATCGACATTGCGTCTATCAAGCAAGCGAAAGTCCTGATGGACACCGCAGCGCAGATTGCTGCACATTAAGGCGATTTATACTGCGCGATAAGCTCGCCAACACCGTGATAAAATGTTAGTGACTATATTATGCAAGCTTATCTAGATTTCGAAAAATCCATTGCTGACCTTGAAAGCAAGATAGAGGAACTACGCCATCTATCGAGCGAAGGTGAGGTCAACATTGCCGATGAAGTCCAGCGCCTTCAAGAAAAGGTGCAGAGATTACTGACGCAGACCTATGATAAATTAACGCCGTGGCAAAAAGCGCAAGTGGCTCGCCATCAAAAGCGCCCGCATGCCCTCGCTTATATCAATGCGATGATCGATGATTTTACACCACTCGCAGGTGACCGCGCATTCGCAGACGACAACGCCATTGTTGGCGGCCTTGGTCGGTTTCGAGGTCATTCCGTTGTCGTCATTGGCAACGAGAAAGGCAATAGCACAGAATCTCGTATCCATCATAACTTTGGTATGGCCAAGCCCGAGGGATATCGCAAAGCACAACGATTGATGGACCTTGCTGACAGATTTCAAATTCCACTCATCACACTGGTTGATACACCCGGCGCTTATCCTGGTATCGATGCTGAGGCACGAGGTCAGGCGGAAGCCATCGCGAGATCAATTGAAAAGTGCATCTCTATCCGCGCGCCATTTGTCAGCGTCATAATTGGTGAAGGTGGATCTGGTGGTGCAATTGCGCTTGCCGTTGCTGACCGCGTCCTCATGCTGGAACACGCAATCTATTCTGTGATTTCACCTGAAGGCTGTGCCTCTATTCTTTGGCGGGATCCAGATAAAGCTTCTAATGCTGCCGAAGCGTTGCGTGTCACATCACAAGACTTACTCAAGCTTGGCGTTATTGATCACATTATCTCTGAGCCATTAGGCGGCGCGCACCGTGAACCAGACGCGATTATGGCCCGCACTGGCGACGAGATCGAAAAGTGCCTTGAAGAACTCATCCCAATGAGTGGGAGCGAGCTTCGCAGCAGCAGGCGTGAGAAATTCTTGTCGATGGGCACCAAAGGCCTGAACTAAGGCCTAGCAACACTCTCAACAATACCAATCGAGCTTAAGAGGCTTTGCCGTGGCAATGCTTGTACTTTTTGCCTGAACCACATGGGCATGGTGCATTTCTTGGCACACGTCCCCAAGTGCTTGGGTCTTCAGGATTAAGAGCGCCCTGCGCCTGACGGTTCGTCACGGTAGCATTATCGGATGCACCTTCAGAATTATCAGTAGTACCTTGTAACGCTGGGTCTGTACGTGTTTCAGTCATTTGCTGTTGTGGTCGTGCAAATGCATCTGGCTTTGATTCAGCTTCAAACTGAACGAATGCTAGAACTGTGGTGATACGATCACGTAATCCCTCAAGCATTTCTTCGAATAGATCAAAAGCTTCGCGCTTATATTCGTTCAAAGGATCACGCTGTGCATAAGCACGAAGGCCAATACCCTGACGAAGATGATCCAAGGTCAGAAGGTGTTCTTTCCAGTTCTGATCCAATAGCTGCAGTAGCAAGCTTTTCTCGACCATTCGCATGACATCCGGGCCAACATTCGCAGCCTTCTCAGCCATCATGCGATCTGTGACATCTGTCAGGCGTTCACGAATTTCTTCATCCGCGATACCTTCTTCTTTAGCCCATTCCTGGACAGGTACATCCAAGCCAAATACACGCTGAACTTCATCATGCAGGAGCTCAGTATCCCATTGATCAGCATATGCTTTTTCAGGAATACTCGTGCTCACCATATCATAGACAACCTGCTGACGCATATCTATAATGTCTTCTGCAACATTTTCAGCAGCCATCAACTCACGGCGTTGTTCGTAGATGACCTTACGTTGGTCATTCATCACATCATCAAATTTCAGCAGGTTTTTACGAATTTCGAAGTTCCGCGCTTCAACTTTGGACTGTGCCTTTTCCAGCGCCTTGTTCACCCAAGGATGAACAATCGCTTCACCTTCTTGAAGGCCAAGTTTTTGTAACATACCGTCAATACGCTCAGAGCCAAAGATACGCATCAAATCATCTTTCAAGGAAAGATAGAACTTTGACGTACCAGGGTCGCCCTGACGACCTGAACGGCCACGAAGCTGGTTATCGATACGTCGGCTTTCATGGCGCTCGGTACCCAACACGAAAAGGCCACCGGCTGCTAATACAAGTTCACGATCACGCTGAATTTCTTCTACTAACTTTGCAGCGGCCTTCTCATAAGCATCTGTACCCGGTTCAGCCTTCACTTCTTCGGCCAGACGCATGTCAAAGTTGCCGCCCAACTGAATATCCGTGCCGCGACCCGCCATGTTTGTTGCGATCGTCACACCACCCGGACGTCCAGCCTGCGAGATGATTTGCGCTTCTTGTTCGTGGTAACGCGCGTTCAAGACACTATGCTCGACGCCACTTTTTTTGAGCATCTCGGAGAGCTGTTCAGACTTTTCAATGGATACCGTACCGACAAGAACAGGTTGCTTGCGATCAAAACAATCTTTGATCTGCAAGGCGATGGCTTCGTATTTCTCTTCGACGGAACGATACACCTCGTCATCGTGATCAATACGCGAGATATCAACGTTTGTCGGAATTTCGACGACTTCAAGCTTATAGATTTCAGCGAATTCGCCGGCTTCCGTCATTGCTGTACCCGTCATACCGGCCAGCTTTGGATAAAGGCGGAAGTAATTTTGGAATGTGATCGATGCGAGGGTCTGGTTTTCGTTCTGAATTTTGACGCCTTCTTTAGCTTCAAGTGCCTGGTGCAGACCTTCAGAATAGCGCCGTCCTTCTTGCATCCGTCCTGTGAATTCATCAATGATGATGACTTGATCGTCTTTGACAATGTAATCAACATCGCGCTCGAACAGGACATGGGCACGTAGCGCCTGGTTCGCATGATGGACAAGACTAACGTTCTGGATATCAAACAATGAGCCCTCTTCGAGCAGCTCAGCCTCGCGCATTAAGTCTTCCATTTTCTCAATGCCGGGATCGGTATAGGTCGCCGTACGCCCTTTTTCGTCCTTCTCGTAATCGTCTTCATCGAGCTTGGCGATTAGAACATTCACAGCAGCATACAGATCGCCTAGATCTTCTGTAGGACCAGAAATGACAAGAGGCGTCCGAGCTTCGTCGATCAAAATACTGTCAACTTCGTCGACAATCGCAAAGTTGAATTCGCGCTGCGACATGTCTTCTAAGGTGAACTTCATATTGTCGCGAAGATAATCAAATCCGAGTTCGTTGTTCGTCGCATACGTCACGTCACAAGCATAAGCTGCACGGCGCTCTTCATCGCTCATGCCGTGCGTGATAACGCCAACGGTCAGGCCCAAGAATTTATAAACCTGGCCCATCCATCCTGCGTCACGTTCAGCCAGGTAATCGTTCACTGTCACAACGTGAACGCCTTTGCCGCCGACTGCGTTCAGATAAACAGCGAGCGTTGCGACAAGGGTTTTACCCTCACCTGTCTTCATTTCAGAGATCATGCCCTTGTGGAGAACAATACCACCCAGCATCTGGACATCGAAGTGTCGTTGACCGAGTGTCCGCTTGGCGCCTTCACGGACCGTTGCAAAGGCATCAACAAGCAAATCATCCAGGCTTTCGCCAGCCTCTACTCGACCGCGTAACCAAGCCGTTCGCGCTTTGAGATCGTCATCAGAGAGAGCTTCAACTTCTGGCTCAACGGCATTGATTGCATCGACAATACCTTGAAGGGTTTTAACAAAACGGTCGTTGGCCGAACCGAAGAGACGTTTGGCAAGATTATTCAGCATTTAAGGCTCCGGATGCGCTTAGCGCGGATAAATACGGTCGCGAAGGGGCGGCCCTTGAATTCGTTGCAAAAGAGATAGAGTTCAGACCGCCGCCTGTCAATGTGGGCGGGGCATAACAGTCATTACATTTCCGCAAGGGGATGGGCCGTTTCAACCAATGTTCTTAGCCGTTCTTCCATCACATGGGTGTAAATTTGCGTTGTTGAGATGTCCGCATGCCCAAGCATCTGCTGCAAGGCCCGTAAATCAGCGCCATTTGCCAATAAATGACTGGCGAATGAATGCCTGAGCACATGTGGAGATACACGTCTTCGATCTAATCCAGCTTCGACTGCAAGCTCTTTAATCATTTGACCAAATCGCGCCCGTGTTAGGTGTCCCTCCTTGCCACGTGAGGCAAATAAGAAGCGGTTTGCGGGGGATTGGACACGATCTTTGGCTAAATAGCGGTCTCGGATTTCGATATACGCACGGACAGCATCTTGAGCAGGCTCTCCCAACGGCACCATGCGCTCTTTCCCACCTTTACCCGTCACAACCAAAACCGGGCTTTCACGCAAGAATGATGAAAGCGGTAACGTCACCAATTCCGTTACCCGAAGCCCCGTTGCATAAAGAATCTCAACCAAAGCCTGCAATCTCAAGCCATCCGCACCAGGTCTGCGACCCGCAGCCTCCATCAAGGCATCCACATCAGCCTCTGATAAATATTTTGGAATTCTTTGGCCTAGTTTTGGTCCATCAAGGGTCGACGTCGGATCTTCTTCACGAAACCCCATGTCGATAACGAATTTAAAAAACCGCTTTAATGCAGATAATCTACGAGCCGCCGTTGAGGCCGCAAGACCCTTTTCATCCAAGGCTTTGAGGTATTTTCGGACATGGTCTGCACTGGCCCGCTCAGGCGTGGTTTGGCGACGCCCAACAAAAAGAGCGAATTCCGTCAAATCACCCCGATAAGCGGACAGCGTGTTCTGTGACGCATTTCGCGTTGAACGCATCATGTTCAGAAAATTGTCGATCCACGGATAATTTAGTTCCGCCACAAGATTTCCTAGCATTCTATATTAGAAATCGATTTAAAGCCCAGCCGCCAACACTGTTTCTACTGCTAATTGGCGTGCAGCACGCTCCATACCTAATGACTTCAAGGCTGCAACAACTTCAAAGACGACTGCCACGCCCTGCGCCCCTGGGCCGCCGTTCCCCATAGAACGCAATGCCAGAATAGCTGGTTTCGCAGCACCAGCCGGTATGCCTGTTGCCACGCTTGAATTCGCATCAATGGTGCTGCGTTGTGATGCTTTGGCTGTTTCAAAGGCCCGCATACTATTGCGGAACGGGAACCAAATATCCGTTGGTGGCATCAATTGGTTTTTTGGACCGCCCGTATCAATGCCCGCCCATGCCGCATCCGAGAGGTCTTCCCCCAAAGCAACAAACAAGCCATTGAGCAGAGATCTTAAAGGTACGAGCTGCGGCGCATCTTCAACTGTTGCAAGCCATTCGGTTAAGATCGTTTCTAAGGGTACATTCCGATCACCTCCACCTAACAAGCGCACAAGTGGGCGTGTCCGAGCCAAGGCGACCTTAGCGTCTTCACTCACCGTTGCGCTGGCACGTAACAACGCCATCCAACGATCAGTTGCTACGGGCTCACCAAGGGCCAAAAATGCACGGACACCGGTGAGTGCAAACCATACCATTTCCGGGCTTGGTGGCAGTCTGTTGATGAGAGGTCGGAATGCTTCAACAGCAGCTTGATAGCGGCCATCTTCGCGCGCGAACCCCAATGCACTAGAAATGATCTCAGCACGAGCCGTTGGAATGTTCTGCTTTACCGCAGCTTGATAAAGGAGTGCGCGCGCTGCGGCACCACCAATTTCTGATGCTCGGGTTAAAGAGTTTGCCAAATCAGCTTCACTGTACGTAACCTGCTCATACAATTGTCGCAACTGCGCTGGGCTTAGCGAACCAAAAGTAATGGCGCGCTCAGCGGCTTCAATGCGCGCACCAATACTCAAGTTTGGCGTCATCGCTGCTGCATGCAACAGAATTGGATTGTCATTCTCAGAAATGCTTGTCGGCAATTCGACCTTAGCGACCCGGCTTAAGGCAATGTGAATGGTGTTGGGCTGACCAATTTTCTCAAGAATAATCGGCGAGCCACTTAAGACAGAATCAACCAGCGTAACCATCTCAGGGTCATCGCCTGATGTTTCTCGTAGTAGTGACATTCCGAAGCCAACGCTATCCGCTTTGCCTTCTAATGCATCGCAATAAATCAAAAGCCGCTGCCAGAAGTCTTTGCCAGCACTAGCAACGTTATTCCGTGCCAAGCCACATGCACGCGCATTGTTAAAGCGAATGATCTGTAAATTCGCATCAACAATGTCCAGCCCTTGTGGACGTTCTTGGGTTGGTGACGCGCTTAACAGCAATTCAGCGCCGTCAACATCACCAATCGCCAACAATGCAGCAGCGCGAGCTGCCAAAAAGCTTGGTGCATTCTCGCTCACTGCAAGAGGTGCCCGGGCGCGGCTGAGGAGTATTTGAGATGCAACATCCCGAAGGGCTGCTGAATTTGATTTCGTTGGGATCGACGCCACCATTGCAACGGCCTGTGTACGCGTCAGACCTTTCCACATCCCACCGCCAAGACCACCATCGGTCGTCGTCAACACACCAACAGACTCAGTATCGACCTTCCTTAAGCCATCAACTTCAATACCCACCTTTGCAGGCGTGTTCAAAGGAACTGTGGAGCGACGGCGCGGTGTGCTTTCCACAGGGCTTGCTGCCCGCGGTGTCAATCGCCGCGGACCTGAGACAGGCGCTCGTTCATTGAATGAAGGTGTTGCTGTAAGGTCTTCAGGGCCGGTTTCACCTGTTGTTTGTGCTTCGACGGGCGATAGCGCAAACGACGTTAGAACGAACGATACGGCGATCCATTTCATGTGTCTAACGAGGAAATTTGTCATTCGGCAGCACCTTTTCCACATTGCTGACCGGTGCCGGAATTTCCCAAGTCGCCAAAAAAACAGCGCCACCACCCAGCCCAAGTAGCAATAAAAGCAAAATAAAAATCGTCAATTTACCCATAAAGACTATATTCCATTCGAACGTGTTGTCTGTGTCTATCGGTCGTATCAGTGATACGGTATTTGATGCTTGCCCATGACTGTGGCAAATTTTTGTCAATGTTGCGCAAGTCTACCGATAGGCCAACGCCCTTTCAACGATATGCACCTTGCAAACCAAGGTATAAAATCGGTTTAAGTTGTTATTGGAGAGCAAAAAACGATGGCCATAGGGCCTAAAAACGATCCAGAAGTCGATGAAACCGCTTCAAAGAGGCGGGATACCATCGTCTTGGTTGGCTTAATGGGTGCTGGAAAATCGGGCGTTGGACGCCGATTAGCCGAATCGCTTGGACTCCCATTTGTTGATTCTGACGAGGAAATCGAAAAAGCGGCTGGATGTGGTGTCACTGATATCTTCGACGTTTATGGAGAACCGGCATTTCGTGATTGCGAACGTAGCGTGATTGCCCGCCTGCTCAATGGTGGCCCGAGTATTATAGCAACAGGTGGCGGTGCATTCATGGACCCGGAAACACGCGAAACCATCAAGGCAACATCAACGTCTATTTGGCTCCGTGCAGATCCGGAAGTTCTTTATCAACGCACCAAGCGCTCAAAAACACGCCCCCTTCTCGCGACTGAAGATCCACGTGCGAAACTCATAGCCCTCGCAGAGCTTCGCTACCCAGTGTATGCCGAAGCCGATATCACCGTAGACACCGGTGACGAGTGTCTTGATGCCACCGTTCAAAAAGTCGCTGAAATTATCGCACAAAATACGAATTCAGGAGCCTAAAAATGAGCCTCGCAACCGATGGCATTGAAACTCTCCATGTCCCGATGGGTGAGAGAAGCTACGATATTTTTATTGGTGATGGTGCGATCTCGCATGCAGGATCGCTGATCAAAGATATCTTAAAAGCACCACGCGCCATTATTGTTACAGATGAGAATATTGCACCAAGCTGGCTTGAGCCCCTTAAGACATCATTGAATTATGCAGGCATTAAAACGCGCGAGATCATTCTGCCACCCGGTGAACATACAAAAAGTGTGACTCATCTTGAGCAGCTTCTCGATAACCTTTTGGAAAACAATATCGATCGTAAGACCACGCTCATCGCTTTAGGCGGTGGTGTCATCGGCGATTTGACAGGGTTCGCAGCGGCAGTTGTCATGCGGGGCGTCGACTTTGTTCAAGTTCCAACCACCCTATTGTCTCAAGTTGATAGTTCAGTTGGCGGTAAAACCGGCATTGATACACGGTTCGGGAAGAATCTGATTGGTGCATTTCATCAACCTCGTGCCGTTATCACTGATACAAGCACACTCGATACGTTACCCATGCGTGAGCGATTATGCGGTTATGCAGAAGTCATCAAGTACGGTGTTATTAATGATCGGGGATTTTATGACTGGCTTATCGAGAACGGTCAAAAAGTACTGGATGGAAATCCTGCAGCCAGACGCGAGGCCGTACGACGGTCATGCGCTAACAAGGCAGAAATTGTCACCGCTGACGAGCGTGAGCAAGGTCTTCGTGCACTCTTAAACTTAGGCCATACTTTTGGGCATGCACTTGAGGCACAAATCGGCTTTGAAGATAAGCTAAAGCATGGCGAGGCCGTCGCGATTGGCATGATGATGGCGCTTGAGTTATCCGTCCGCCTTGCCATGGCAAGTGAAATTGACCGAGACAGACTACGCGATCACTTAAAAACTGTCGGCTTGCCTGTCGATTTAAAGGGGCTGGCAGGCGGCAATTGGACAGCAGATGCATTGCTTGACCACATGGGACGCGATAAGAAGACTCAAGACGGCAAGCTAACATTCATTTTGGCCCGTGCCATTGGGAATTCATTTGTCGCGAACGACGTGGACCACGACGCTGTCAAAGGCGTTCTTGAAGGCTTTATTGCTGACGCGCGTTAACACATGATGCACATAACAATAAAATATGGCATCACCATAGATATTTCTCCGATCTGGAAGGATTGATGATGTTGGAAACCGGCCTCGCGATTTTCGTGTTGCTTGTACTGTCTGGATTTTTTTCTGGTGCTGAGACGGCTCTAACTGCCGTATCAAAACACGTCATGCACCAGCTTGAGCAAACAGGCGACAAACGTGCTGCATTGGTGAATACACTGCACGAAGATAAGGAGCGGCTTATCGGAGCTATCTTGCTGGGTAACAACCTCGTCAATATTTTGGCATCTGCATTGGCGACAAGCTTGCTTATTAATCTGTTCGGTGACCATGGAGTCATTTACGCAACGATTGCAATGACCCTGCTTGTGCTGATTTTTTCTGAAATTTTGCCTAAGACATATGCCATTCGGAATGCCAACAAAATGGCGCTTGCTGTCGCGCCTATCATTAGCCCTGTGATCAATGTTTTGGCGCCGATTACACTCGCTATCAGTGCTATCGTTCGACAGATTCTAAGAGCATTAGGAGCAAGCAATAGTGCCGACGAAAGCCGGGAAGCTGCTGAAGAAGAATTAAGAGGCGCGATTGAGCTTCATGATGGTGATGAGCCATCCGTGAAGCAGGAACGGGATATGCTCCGATCCGTCCTCGAACTTACCGAAGTTCAGGTTGAAGAGATCATGACCCACCGCCGGAGCGTTGTCGCCATTGATGCTGACCTGCCATCTAAAGACATCGTCAATCAGGTATTGGAAAGTACCTATACGCGCATACCATTATGGCGTGATAATCCCGAAAACATTGTTGGTGTACTCCATGCGAAGGCGTTACTTCGCGAAATGATGCGTCTTGGTGGAGATGCAAAAACTGTCGACATTATGAGTATTACCTCCACGCCTTGGTTTATACCAGAGCAAACGATGCTCTTGGATCAGCTTCAGGCATTCCGGAACCGGCGTGAGCATTTTGCATTGGTGATCGATGAATACGGCTCCAACATGGGTGTCGTGACGCTCGAAGATATCATCGAAGAAATTGTTGGCGACATCGATGACGAGCATGATCTTGAAGTTGTTGGCGTCACGCCACAGTCTGATGGTTCATATTTGATCGATGGCTCTGTCACATTACGCGATATAAACCGTCAGTTTGAATGGGACCTCCCAGACGAGGAAGCCGCAACGATTGCAGGATTGATCTTGCATGAATCACGCCGCATCCCCGAAGTTGGTCAGTCTTTCATGTTCCATGATTTCCGCTTTGATGTTGTTGGGCGGCAAAACAACCAGATCACACGTATTCGCGTCATACCGCCTGTTGATCCTGATGCTGAGCAGTCAGAAAATTAACTTAAAGTGTCATGAGATGCGCCAATGACTTGGTCGGGCAACGTCCCTTATAGGATTATAGAACGTACGGACTCCGATGCCCCATGGATTGCGATGGTCCATGGCGTGTCTCAAAACCAACGTCTGTTTGATCGGCAAATTTCCACCTTCTCAACGACGCATCAGATAATCCTTATTGATTTGCCGGGTCATGGTTCGGCATCTGATATTGCGGGCCCATATAGCGTTACTGAATTTTCAGAATATCTTGAAAAATACTTTGCACAAGCCGAGATTGAATCCTGTCATTTTTGGGGAACACATTTCGGCGCAAGCGCAGGCCTTATTCTCGCGTGCAAGAAACCAAGTATTTTTAAAAGTTTGATTTTGGAAGGCCCTATTTATCCCGGGCAAGCCATCCCTGCCGTTGCCAAATTTATCAAAAGGATATCTGAGACAGCAAGCGCCCAAGGGATTGAAGCCGCGCGCAAGCTTTGGTGGAATGAAGGTCCTTGGTTTGATGTTATGCGCGCGAACCCAAAAATCTGCCGGGCTACTGAGCAGCTGGACATGATCCATGAATTCGACTGGCAACCGTGGATGGACATCGGCCTTATTACACGACCTCTCGCCCCTATCGATGCGCAGTTAAAGGCTTTAACTGTGCCAACATTGATTATGAATGGCGAGCACGACATACCTGAATTTATGGATGTTGCAGAAGCCCTGACAAAACAAATGCCAAACGCCATACGGGCAACGATTGACGGTGGTGGCGGATTTCCATTATGGGAATATCCTGATCTGGTGAACCAAACTGTCGATAACTTTCTGAAATCCCAGACTATCAACGATCGATAAAATCAAAACGCTGCGTATCTCACTTTCCACACAAAAAATCAGGTAGAGGATTTCTCCTTCAACTAAAACCTGAGGTAGCGTACACTTTATGTATGGGTGGGTTAACATTTATGCCGAACTAAAATATTAGTCGGCTTTTGGGAGGCGAACATGCAGCGAAAAATAGTTCCAGATATCGTGCAGCCAACTGATGTTGCAAGTGTCACAGCGGAAGACACAGTTCTAGCGGCGGCAACGATAATGCGCGACCGTAAAATTGCCGCACTCGTCGTCGTCAATAGTGCTGGAAAGCTTAGTGGCATTATCACAGAGCGCGATGTTGTATTTCAGGGAACCGCCGGTGGTTTGGACCCAAAAACAACAAAAGTTGCGGAAATCATGACACCAAACCCCGATACACTGGCACCTGGCGACAGCGCTTCCGATGCTCTGGAATTGATGCAGACACGGAACTATCGACACCTGCCTGTCGTGGTAGATGGCATATGCATTGCGGTGGTGTCCGTTCGTGATTTATTCAAATCTGTGAAGGAATCACTCGAAGAAAGCATTCGCGAAACCGAAGCTTTCGTCTTTGGTGACCGTTACGGCGCATAGCTGGCAATCAAAAATAGCAGGTACTGGTGCCTTTCATTTGTCTGAAAAAAGCCGTATCTCGCTATAATGAAAAGCCCAGATCACCAAGATAATGCGACATTAGGGATTACCCTGGTGATCACAGCGATGTTTATTTTTTCGCTGCAGGACGCCGTAACCAAGACCCTTGCCGTCACCTATTCGGTGCCATAGATTCTCTGGATACGATTTATATTCTACATATTCTTTGCACTAGCGATTTCTGCCCGCAAGAAGCCACTACGCGACTCCTCAAAAAGTGAAGTTCCCTGGCTACAGATATTTCGGTCTCTGCTGATTGTTGCCGAAATCGGTATGTTCATTGTCACCATTCGCTATTTATCACTAGCCAAAATGCATGCTCTATTGGCAACATTCCCGCTTATGGTCATGGCTATCGCCGCTGTATTCCTCAAAGAGCCAGTTGGTATCCGAAGATGGGACGCTGTGTTTGTCGGCTTACTTGGTGTCCTTGTGATCTTAAGGCCGGGTCTTGCAGCAATTCAGCCTGCGGCTCTCCTCGCGTTGGTCACTGCGTTGATGTTTACGGCATATAACGTCATGACGCGACTGGTATCACGCTATGACGATGGTGAGACCTCTACCGTCTACATGGCCGTCGTAGGCCTCGAAGTGATGACAGCAATCGGGCCGTTCTATTGGGAGACACCAACACTATCAGATTGGGGTTGGTTGCTGGCCTTATCAATTTCGGCTGCAATTGGGCACCTTCTGTTGATCAAAGCACTCGAAGCCGCACCAGCATCATCATTGCAGCCGTTCAATTATACATTATTGGTTTTTGCGACCATTGTTGGTTACATATTTTTGATAGTCTACCTGATTTCTGGACTGTCATCGGCGCGATGATCGTTGTCGCCAGTGGCCTGTATACGATCTACCGGGAACGCCGTCGGGCCCCAACAAAAAAGCCCTAACCCTCAAATGCCAGCGGTTGCTCAGTGACGTAGACCGTACCTGTAAACGCAGCGATCGCTGTGTCATCAGAAGGTCGATGAACATCTATGCGGTACACAGCTTTGCGCCGAGTGCGGCTGATTTCTGAGGCGCGTGCCTCGATCAAATCTCCTTCGCGTACACCCGATAGATATGCAACATTGGCATCAATCCCAACGGATGCTTTATCGTGTGAATTTGATGCTAAACCAAATGCCGTATCTGCCAGAGAAAAGATAACGCCCCCATGCGCCCACCCCATGAAATTCAAATGGTCTGCTTTAACTTCCATGGTAACCGTGGAAGACCCTGTTCCAGCCTCAACAAGGCTAATCCCTAATCCCTTCGCAAAGCTGTCACGTGCGAGTAGTTCTGTGAGTTGAGCGCGCACTTTTAAATCACTCATGCGGCAATCAGTGGCTGACCAAAGCCAAGTTCGGCGCGTAAGCACGTGCATATTTCGCCATGCGTCGCACCGGCATCAGCAGCATCAACAAGCCTGGAAAACACACTATCGTCTTCGTTCTCACACGCCCGCGCCATCGCAGCTAACGCACGTTCAACACCCGCTAATGAGCGATCGGCCTTAAACTTCTTGAGCTTCTGAACTTGTGCTTCCATCGCGGACCGGTCCGGACGTTCAAGCGGCATCACAGGTATCGGTTCATCATCTTGATATGCATTTACACCGACAATCGTCTGCTTTCCTGTCTCAACACGGCGTTGGAATTCAAGCGACGAGTCGCCAAGTTTTTCCTGTACCAATCCATTTTCGACAGCTTTGAACATGCCGCCCGCAGCTTCGATTACATCAAACGCTGCCAGTATTTTTTCTTCCATTTGATCCGTGAGCGCCTCGACGTAATAAGATCCGCCCAATGGATCAATAACATCTGTTAGACCCGCCTCTTCCCTGAGGATGTTCTGCGTTTGAATTGCAATTTTTGCCGCTGCTTCCGTTGGCGTCGAAAGCACCTCGTCATACGCATCCGTATGCATCGACTGTAAACCGCCCAAGATACCCGCAATCGCCTGGGTCGTAGTTCTGGCTATATTGTTCAATGGTTGTTGGCGCGTCAGATCAACGCCTGACGTCTGCGCATGAAATTTGAATCGCCACGCACGCGGGTCTTTTGCACCTAATCGCTCTTTAGCCAGACGCGCCCAGATACGACGGCCAGCTCGGAACTTTGCAATCTCTTCAAAAAAACTGATAGAGATATCAAAGAAAAACGTAAACCGTGGCAGGAAGGTATCAACATCAAGCCCACGGGCCTGACAGTCTTCGGCATACTGAATGGCTGAAGCCAATGTGAACGCCATTGCCTCAGCCGGCGTCGCACCTGATTGCTGCATATGCTGACCCACGACAGATACGGGATTCCACATCGGTAATCTCTCATTTACAAACTGCACGTGATCAACAAATAACCGGCGTGCGCCGCCTAAAGCGAGGCGAAAGAACATATGATTGGCAACATAATGAGAGATGTAATCACTCTGATTTGAGGTGCCAGATATTCGGTCCCATGAGACATTCCGACGCTTCGCAACACTCAAGAGAAACGCCAATAGCGTAAATGGCGATGGATCATTGAGTGCGATAGAAATATCGCCAATAGGCACACCAGCCAGACATGTTTCCATATCATCAACCGTATTGATCGTCGTGCCACACGTACCGAGGATTTCGATATCAACCTCGTCCGCATCAAAACCCCGGTAAAAAGAATTACACGGAATCATGCTAAGCGCCGTGGCCCCACTATCAACAATGCGGCGCATCCGCGCGTTGTAATCCTCAGGTGTCGCCAAGCCGATCAGTTGTCGCTGCGTCCAGGAACGCCCCCGGTGCATTGTTGGATAAATACCCCGGGTATATGGCGCGTCACCAGGGAACCCAAGATCAGGCATGTAATCATCCGAAGACCAATCTTCAGGCGTATAAAGCGGCTTAACTTCGATGCCTGAGCGGTTATGACGTTTTTCTTCATCCGGCAACTGCTTCTCATAAGCACCTTGCCAGCCATCACGCGCAGCTTCGAAGTCCTGGCCCAGCGTCGTATTTTTTCCATCCTGTGCCATTTTTATTCTCCCAACTCTTTCCGGCGCTTAATAATCAAATCAGCAATGCCATCAACAATATCAGCGCGCGAACTTCCCGAATGGAAGACTGCGGCAACGCCCTCTTGTTTGAGCATTTTCTCGTCCTCGTCTGGAACAATCCCACCGACAATCACAATAGTATCGTCCAGCCCAGCGTTTCGAAGGGCTGTCATCAACTTTGGCACCAAAAGATGATCTGTCGCCAATGAACTGACACCGATACAATCAACATCTTCCTGAGCCGCTTGATTGACCACCGTCGCCACTTCTTGCCATGGCCCCGTGTAGATAACTTCCATGCCAGCATCGCGCAAAAATGAAGCAACCAGCCTTGATCCACGGTCATGCCCATCAAGACCAATCTTCGTCACCATGACTTTGGGTGGGCGAGAGAGTGCTGCAATCTGTGGTGACATTTCTGTCGTTTCAGTTTCGACCGACGTATTCATGACCTAATCTCCATTGCATTTGATGCACGTATCATCCGGATAAAGTTCTTTCCGATCTCAGCGGGGCTGGCACCATCGGCACGGAACCACATTTTTGACCAATTCGCCGCACCGAGCAGCATCAACCTGATCCAACGCGCATCACCAGGCTCAGCCAATAGCAAAGCATCAATGAGTTCGCGGAAACGGTCTTCATATGAATCGCGAAGTGCGACAAGCTTTGCTTTTAATGCCGGGTCATCAATTGGTAAGTCACGAATAACGACTTGGGCGTAATCTCCCCCGCTCAATAAGCTTTCAAGATGCGCAATTAGCCCATGCTCAAGGCGAAGCCATGGCTCAACATTGGCATCATTCGAGTTGATCGCCTGATCGACGGCATCGGCAATGCGCCTGACACCTTCTTGATGAACCGCTAAAAACAATTCTGATTTCGAAGGAAAATGATAATAAAGCGAGCCCGCAAGCATCCCTGCATCTCGTGCAATATCGCGCATTGTCGTCGCAGCATAACCTTGATGACGAAATTGAAGGGCCGCAGCATCAAGTATAGCCTGGCGACGATTGTTACTTCGCCGCTGCATTCCCTTTGCCGTTGATTGCGTTTCTACCAATCCATCCACAGTAATTTTCCTTAAACAAACGTTTGTTTGGTAAATATATCACTTGCACTTCTGACTGGCAAAAGCGAAATATTGAGGAACAACTACAGGAGATTTCAATGCCGCTGTCGAAAGCCGCCCCCAGACGCCATATCCACACCCGCACAATTACATGCGATGCATATCAACGTGATGACGAATTGTGGGATATCGAAGGGATCATCACAGATACCAAATCTTATACCTTTGATAATATTGACCGCGATGGCGTTGCGGCCGGAGAGCCTGTGCATCAGATGCGCGTGCGCCTTACGGTGAATGAAGACCTGGTTGTTCAATCCGCTGAAGCTGTCACCGAAGCAGGCCCTTTTAACATGTGCGGTAATATTACATCCGCCTACGCACAGCTTGCTGGTCTGAAAATCGGCCCCGGTTGGCGAAAGAACGTGTTTGAACGCCTTGGCCGCACCAAGGGTTGCACACATATTTCTGATCTGGTTCTAGGCCCCCTGCCCATCACAGCATTTCAGGCCGTCATTCCTGCGCGTCGAAAACGAGATAATGAGCCCACCGACGGCGCAAAGCCATCGACACTAGATACATGTCATGCTTTGGCATCATCCAGTGTCGTTGTTAAACGTCGCTGGCCAAGTTTTTATAAATCTGAGGAAGAGAAAATTTAAAAACTGATATCTTTTTCAAATTTAAGAGCCTTTTGTAGGTGACCACTTCCAGCGAAATCTCTCTTAAATGAAAGCCTGAAATAATTTATTTCGACCAAGCGAACGGCTTAAGCACAGTTTATTTCATTACTCTCTAATGCTATCTTAATGCTCAGTTCATATCTCGTTAACTTTTCACAAACACGCATATCGCCCAACGCTAACCTTATTGTAGCTTAAAGACGAACCGTTGCCACGGGATTGCCAAATACTAAATTGCCAATAGTTTTTTTAGGCACCCAGTGACTTCGATTTTTAATGACGTTCAAAATCTATTGGCGACAACATTCCAATGCTAGCGTGCTTTCTTTTTGGATTGTGAAAGAATTCGATATAATTGAACAGGTTTCGGCGAGCGTCTTTGCGGGTCACATACCTTCATGGCCTGATCTACTCTCTTCTCAGAAGTTGAAAGAAGCTCTCCGTAACGGCGTTAACGTAGCAATTTCTCAGCTGCTCATGCTGGCACCCAAATTGCTAACCTTCAGGAATTTTTCCATTCATAAATGGGTTTATTTCTTACATTTAAATTAAATTAAAAGTTTAAGGGGCTGATCTAGCTATCACGATTTAGGTTTTATTATGGGTATTATGAGAAAGAGCCAATTAAGTAAAGCTTAAAAAGATCGTCTAATCGAGCATTTTGTAGCTGGAGCCACAGCCCGGTGCGCAGCTGATTTTGTCCGAGTTAACCCAAAAACAGCGATATATTATTTTCATAGATTACGGGAAATCATCACTTATCATCTTGAGCAAGAGGCTGACACTGTTTTCAGCGGAGATATTGAAGTTGATTAAAGTTACTTTGGCGGCAAGCGCAAAGGAAAGCGCGGCCGAGGTGCTGCAGTAAAAGTCCCGGTGTTCGAGCTTTTAAATTGCGGAGGTAAGGTTTACTCAAAAGTTAACGCGGATGCTTCGTCAGCAACCTTATACCCCATTATTGAACGAAAAGTTGTGCCAGATAGTATTGTCTATTCAGACTGCTGGCGAGGTTATAAAGTGCTGGATGTATCTGAATTAAAACACTTCCGCATCAATCATTCTAAACTGTTTACAGACAAGGAGAATCACATCAATGGAATTGAAAACTTCTGGTCGCAAGCCAAGCGCCATATGCACAAATTCAATGATGTTCCAAAGGAGCATTTCGGGATATTTTTTAAAGAAGTGTGAGTAGCGATTTTACAACCCTAAGCCGCAAGCTCAATTAAGAATGATGAAACAGTGGGCTATGCAGAATTTAACTTAGCTGACGGGGTTAGCCGCAAGTTTGTAATCAACTTAAAATTCGTTCGGCTAAAAAAAACAGCTATTTTGAAGTCATTATCCAGACACCATCCCATTGTTTTGGATTTTCTTTTTTCATAATTGAACATCTATCAATATAAGTATCAGATAGTTTATCTTTAGGGTTCGCTCTCAAGCATTCTTTAAATGATTTAATGGCTTTATCCCAACTACCTTTCTTGTATAATTCTCTGCCTTCATTAAAGTGGTTAACTGTATCCATAAGGTTCGGAAACGACATATCATTGTGATAATCAAGAACTTCCCTGACACCTACAGGCTCAGTCTTACCCTTGACAACAACATCGTCAATATAGCGAATTTGGTAAGTACCTTTTAGCTTGTGGTAAGTATAGTCACTTATTAAAATCCTCGCCGAGTATTGCTTGCAGGCGCTTTCAAGTCTGGCGGCTAAGTTAACTCCATCACCAATCATGGTGTAATCCATTCGCTTAGATGACCCTATATTGCCTGAAACAACTTTGTCTGTATTCAAGCCCAAGCCCATATCAACAGGCATCTTCCCTTCTTTTTCACGAATTGCATTCCAGTCCCACAGACGAGAAATCATATTGATGCCAGCCCGAACCCCGCGATCTTCATCATCGGTGCCAGCTAAGGGTATACCGAATCCTGCCATAATTGCATCACCAATAAATTTATCAACCATACCGCCCTGTTCACTTATGGCTTCCACCATAATATCAAAATACTCGTTTAATAAACTAACAGTTCCTTGCGCACCTAAAGTCTCAGTTATTGTTGTAAAACCACGAATATCAGAAAAAAGTAAAGTCGCTACTGTTTCTTGACCACCCATTAAATCAGTCCCATCACTCATTAGTTGTTGAGCTATTTGAGGATCAATATATCGCGACATTGTTGACTTCATACGTTTCTCATCAGAAATGTCTTCGATCATTATTAATGTGCCTAGATGGCCGTCACCTTTATCCATTCTTCCATCAGGATCTTGGTTTTCTAATGGAAGAAAACTTATATTTGCAGATACAGTCTCAATATTGTCATCATCATGTGTGCCAACTTCAAATTCAGCATCCATCATCAATTCATCTTGTTTGGTCTCTTCGCAGATTTTAATCTTTTCTAAAATCCATACACGCCCATTAGTGAAAAATTCTTCAGCGGTTTTTCCAATAATATCTGTAGCACGAATCTTAAGGATCTTTAATCCAGCTTTGTTGCAAGTAACTATTTTTCCTTCATCATCAATTGTAATGACTGCGTTTGACATACTTGTGAGCATGCTATTGTTGTATGCGCGCTCCTTCGCCACATCTTCAAATAATGCCGCGTTTTCCAGAGCAATAGCGACTTGCTGAGTAAATGCTTTTAAACGGGATTCATCTTCATCAGTGAAACCACCACCTTTTTTGTTAAGTGCTTGCGTACATCCAATACATTTCCCATCTTTATTTATGATTGGAACGCACAAAATTGAGCGCGTGAAATACCCTGTTTGTTTATCAAACCCCGGATTAAATCTTAAATCTGCATAAGCATAAGGAATATTTATTGTCTCACGGGACTGGAAAACTGCACCAGCAATACCCAAATCATTCGGTAAGCGTATTTCACCCAACTCATCTCCCATCGCTACACGTGAGAAAAGCTCATTTGTCTTTTGATCGTTTAAAAATAAGGTTGAACGATCAGCATTTAACATACGAGTAGACTCTACCATGACGCGTTGGAGCAAGGACCCTAAATCAATTTCTGCAGTTACATCTGATACAATGTCTAGAAATTGCATTTCTTTTTCACGAGATTTAACCATTTCCTCCATGCCTTGGGCATTTTGAAGAGATACAGCTGCCTGCGCAGTAATACCCTCAACAATTTCCAAATCCTCTTTCGTGAACCGACCACGCTTCTTATTTAATATTTGTATGACACCTATAGTATCATTTCGAACAGTTTTCACCGGAGCACATATTATATTTTTTGTAACATAACCTGTCTGCTCATCGATTTTTTTGTTAAAGCGCTTATCCTCATAGGCGTTATGTATGATTTCCCCTTTACCAGATTGAAAAATTGATCCGGCAATACCTGTTACATTAAGAATTCTTATTTCCCTTGTGTGCTCACCTTGAGCAACCCGAGAATATAACTCTCCAGTGATTGGATCGTTAAGAAAAAGGCTACCCCTATCAGCGCCTAACTCCCGAGTGGTCATGTCGATCAATGTCCAAAGGATTTCACTTAAGCTTTTTAAACCTGCAATCTTCTGGGTAACTAATAAGAGTGTTTCAGTTTGATGTAACTTAGCAGTCGCACGCTCAAGCTGTTTTTGAACCTCATTTAGATTTGCTAACTGTGCCTTGGATTTTTTTTCTAGATTTTTTTTACCAATCGTTTTATTAGCCATTATTTTTGTCCAATTCTTCTCGAAGCTTTTCTAAGGTTTCTTGTAAATGTCGGTGTTCAATAACAGTTTCTAATTTTTGTTTTTGAAATATCGCATCATATTCAAATTTTTGACTTTCTAAAGTTTCCCGCAAATTAGCAGAAGTTTCTTTAAGCTGTTCAATTTCATCCGTGAACCTTTGAACCACTTTCTGGACTGCCGCATCTTTTTCAAACCTTAAACTTTCCAGCTCATCTCGGAGACTAGATGCAGTGCTTTTGAGTTGCTGAATTTCATCTGCAGACCTTTGAACCGCTTTCTGGACTGCCGCATCTTTTTCAAACCTTAGACTTTCCAGCTCATCTCGGAGACTAGATGCAGTGCCTTTGAGTTGCTGAATTTCATCTGCAGACCTTTGAACCGCTTTCT
>Ga0115563_1000029_pt1 | contig 104239 bp, 88 predicted proteins | sample COGITO_mtgs_1105_2_FD_87198 | JGI IMG/M metagenome (GOLD analysis project Ga0115563, IMG submission 87198) | Pelagic marine microbial communities from North Sea - COGITO_mtgs_110519 | ecosystem: Environmental > Aquatic > Marine > Epipelagic | place: Germany:Helgoland, sampling site Kabeltonne...
CATGTGAGCTTTTTCAGCATCACTCAATTGAATTTCTACTATTTTTTCAATTCCATTTTTCCCTAAAATTACAGGAACTCCAATACATAAATCAGTTAAGCCATATTCACCTTCTAATAAGGTAGAGCATGGAAATATTTTTTGTTGATCACATGCAATTGCTTGTACTAGTCCACTAACAGCTGCACCAGGAGCATACCATGCAGAAGTTCCTAATAAACCGGTTAATGTAGCGCCACCAACTTTGGTGTCTTGTAATACTTGTGCTAATCTTTCCTCGGAAATAAATTCTGAAACAGGCACAGAATTACGAGTTGCTAATCTAGTTAATGGAACCATCCCTTTGTCAGAGTGACCTCCAATAACCATTCCGTCAACATCAGAAATAGGAGCTTCTAAAGCTTCTGCCAACCTGTATTTAAAACGGGCTGAATCTAAGGCTCCACCCATTCCAATAATTCTGTTTCTTGGCAATCCTGTAGTTTTATGAACTAAATATGTCATGGTATCCATAGGATTAGAAACAACAATAATGATGGTATTTGGAGAATGTTCTATTAAGTTAGAAGAAACTGTTTTTACGATCCCAGCATTAATTCCAATTAATTCTTCTCTTGTCATTCCTGGTTTTCTTGGAATACCAGAGGTGATCACACAAATATCTGAATCTGCAGTTTTTGAATAATTATTAGTAGTTCCAGTAATTTTTGTATCAAAACCATTTAAAGAAGCTGTTTGCATTAAGTCCATTGCTTTTCCTTCTGCATATCCTTCCTTAATGTCTAGCAATACAACCTCAGAAGCAAAGTTTTTGATAGCAATATATTCTGCGCAACTAGCACCTACTGCACCTGCTCCTACAACTGTAATTTTCATATTTTTTGTTTTTAATTGTTTTTAATTTTTTTATACAGATAGCATAAAATAATGATACTAAAAGAGCTTATTGAATTAATAGAGGTCGTCTAAAAAGTGTTTTTTAACAACCTCTATATACTAGCTTTTATGCATCAATATTTGCATACTTTGCATTTTTCTCTATAAACTCTCTTCTTGGCGGTACTTCGTCTCCCATCAACATAGAGAAAACTCTGTCAGCTTCTGTCATGCTTTCAATAACAATCTGACGTAAAGTTCTAAACTCTGGATTCATGGTAGTATCCCACAGCTGATCTGCATTCATTTCTCCAAGTCCTTTATAACGTTGAATATTAACAGAGCCTCCTAATTTTTGTGCAATCAAATCTCGTTGATTGTCATCCCAAGCATATTCTCTTTTTTGTCCTTTCTTAACTAAGTATAATGGTGGTGTGGCAATATAGATATATCCTTGTTCAACCATTTCTTTCATGTATCTAAAAAAGAAAGTTAATATTAAGGTAGCAATATGAGATCCATCTACATCGGCATCACACATAATAACTACTTTGTGGTATCTTAATTTAGATAAGTTTAAAGCTCTAGGATCTTCTTCTGTTCCAATACTAACTCCTAGTGCAGTAAACATATTTTTTATTTCCTCATTTTCAAAAACCTTGTGTTGCATGGCTTTTTCTACATTTAAGATTTTTCCTCTTAAAGGTAAAATTGCTTGAAAATTTCGATCACGCCCTTGTTTTGCAGTTCCACCTGCAGAATCTCCCTCAACTAAAAATATTTCACAAATAGATGGGTCTGTTTCAGAACAATCTGATAATTTACCAGGCAAGCCTCCAATACTCATGACTGTTTTACGCTGCACCATTTCACGTGCTTTACGTGCTGCATGTCTTGCAGTAGCTGCTAAAATTACTTTCTGAACAATTATTTTAGCATCGTTAGGATTCTCTTCTAGATAATCTGTTAACATTTCAGAAACTGCTTGAGAAACTGCAGATGTTACATCTCTGTTTCCAAGTTTAGTTTTTGTTTGTCCCTCAAATTGTGGTTCTTGTACTTTTACAGAAATAATGGCTGTTAATCCTTCACGGAAGTCATCTCCAGCAATTTCAAACTTTACATTTTTTAGTAAGCCTGAATTATCTGCATATTTTTTTAAAGTACCTGTTAAACCTCTTCTAAAACCAGATAAGTGTGTTCCACCTTCATGTGTATTAATATTATTTACATATGAGTGTAAATTTTCTGCATATGAAGTATTGTAGACCATGGCAACTTCAACCGGAATACCATTTTTTTCTCCTTCCATAGAAATGACTCCAGATGTTAACTGCTCGCGAGTACTATCTAGATATCTAATAAATTCTGGCAGACCTTCATCACTATAAAAAGTTTCTGTTGGAAAATCACCTTCATCATCAGTGGTTCGCTTGTCTGTTAATGTAATGGTAATTCCTTTATTTAAATAGGATAACTCACGCAAACGAGTTGCTAAAGTATCATAATTATATTCTGTGGTTTGAACAAAAATAGATTTGTCTGGTGAGAAAGTTACAATGGTTCCTGTGAAATCTGTTTCACCAATTGCTTTTACTGGATACAAGCTTTTTCCTTTAGAATATTCTTGTTGCCAAACTTTTCCTTCTTTGTGAACTGTTGCCGTTAGGTGTTCAGATAGTGCATTTACACAACTTACTCCAACTCCGTGTAAACCACCAGATACTTTATAAGAATCTTTGTCAAATTTACCACCGGCGCCAATCTTTGTCATCACTACTTGTAGTGCAGAAACCCCTTCTTTTTTGTGAATACCAACGGGTATTCCACGACCATTATCTTTTGTAGTAACTGAATTGTCTTCATTAATAGTAACATTAATTGTATCACAATAGCCACCCATTGCTTCATCAATAGAGTTATCTACAACTTCATATACCAAATGATGTAGCCCTCTAATTCCAACATCTCCAATATACATGGATGGGCGCATTCTTACATGCTCCATTCCTTCTAATGCCTGAATACTGGAAGCATCATAATTATTTTTGTTTTCTTCGCTCATAATTTCAAGTGTTTTAAACATAAAAAATCATCACAAAAACATGATGAAATTTATAGTTCCAAATTTACAAAAAAACAAGGTTTTAAGAAAGCTCGTTAATTAATAATACTCAGTTTTATCAACATTTGTTAATTACTAAAAAATGGCTTAAATAGCCTTTAAATAGTCTTAAAACTACTCTTCAAAAGAATTTACAAGACCCCTGTTCTTTAAATTTAAAAAATGGCTTAAATCAAGAAATTTAACCTCAATTTTAGAAGATAAAATTTCAAATTTTGCAATATTTCTGCTTTTAGAAGTACTAAGAGTAAGCTTATAAAAAAAACTCGCCTGTAGTTAATCAGAGAAAAACCAACAAGCGAGTTGTAGAGAAATTTTAGAGGCTATTAATACGCATCTTCATGCACTGTTTTAATTGCTCTTCCGCTTGGTTCGTTCATGTTTTGAAAACTCTTGTCCCAAGCCAATGCCGTTGGAGTACTACAAGCAATAGAAGGAACAGAAGGCACTGTTAATGCAGCCGCCTCTGAAGGAAAATGTTCTTCAAAAATACTTCTATAATAAAATTCTTCCTTTGTTCTTGGTGTTTGAGTTGGGAAACGATGTGTTGCTTGTTGCATTTGATCATCAGATACGGAGGTGTTGACCACTTTTTTTAGCGTGTCTATCCAGTTGTATCCAACTCCGTCTGAAAACTGCTCTTTTTGTCTCCATGCCACAGATTCTGGTAGGTAGGCTTCAAAAGCCTTACGCAACACCCATTTTTCCATTCGCTCTCCGTTAATCATTTTATCTTGTGGGTTTATTCTCATTGCAACATCCATAAATTCTTTGTCTAAAAATGGTACACGCCCCTCTATACCCCAAGCAGCTAAACTTTTATTGGCTCGTAAACAGTCATATTGATATAATTTATCTAGTTTACGAACTGTTTCTTTGTGTAATTCTTCAGCATTTGGAGCTTTGTGAAAATATAAATAGCCCCCAAAAATCTCATCTGCACCCTCACCAGATAACACCATTTTTATTCCCATAGATTTTATGACTCTTGCCAATAAATACATTGGAGTGGAAGCTCTAATGGTAGTAATATCATAGGTTTCTAAATGATAAATAACATCACGAATAGCATCTAATCCTTCTTGAATGGTAAAGGTTACCTCATGATGAATAGTTCCAATATGGTCTGAAACTATTTGAGCAGCAGCTAAATCTGGTGATCCGTCTAAGCCTATTGAAAAAGAATGTAACTGAGGCCACCATGCTTCTTGTGTGTCTCCAGACTCAATTCTTTTTTGCGCATATTTTTTTGCGATGGCAGATGTTATGGAAGAGTCTAGACCCCCAGAAAGTAATACTCCGTAAGGAACATCAGACATTAATTGTCTGTGAACAGCAGCTTCCAATGCGTCACGTAATTCGTCAATAGAAGTTTGATTTTCTTTTACAGCATCATACTCCATCCAATCTCTTTGATACCATTTTATAAGTTTCCCATCTTTACTAGACATGAAGTGTCCTGGAGGAAATACTTCAATTTTATTACAGATCCCTTCTAAAGCTTTTAATTCTGAAGCTACATAAAAAGTGCCGTTTTTATCCCATCCTATATATAATGGGATAATTCCCATATGATCTCTAGCAACAAAATATTCATCTTTCTTAGAGTCATAGATTGTAAATCCAAAAATGCCATTTAGATCATCTAAAAAAGCACTTCCTTTTTTTTGATATAGTGCTAATATTACTTCACAATCAGATTGTGTTTGAAATGTATAAGAAGGTATCCATCCGTTCTGCTCAGTAGCTTCAAATTGTTTTCTTAATTCTTGGTGGTTATAAATTTCACCATTAGCCGCTAAAACAAGACTTTTGTCTTCGTTAAATAAGGGTTGTTTTCCAGATGCAGGATCTACTATAGCTAATCTTTCATGAGCCAAAATAGCTTTTTCATTGCTGTAAATACCACTCCAGTCGGGTCCTCGATGTCTAATGGATTTAGACATTTCTAAAATTTGAGGTCTTAATTTTTCTGAACTTTCTTTTAAATCAAATGCACATACAATACCACACATATTCTTTCTTATTTTTTAATCTCAATTAAAATTTATTTTTGTTTTAATTTTATACAAATAACAGCATTAAGATTGTCAAAAATAACAATAATTTATTATTTAGTTTTAATATGTAATTTATAATAATATTATTATAACAATATGTAACTTATTTAAATATAATTTGAATCATTGACTTACAGATTGTAAATGCTTTTAAAAAAGAAGCTAGAAAACTTGTCATATTTAAAATGAGGGTTTAAATTTGTATTATTATGCAAAGACAACAAAATACTTGGTGGTGGAACTCTTTTATCTGAATAAGTGAGAACCCAATCTTGTATATAACATATACTTAAAAAAGGCTTATCTCACGATAAGCCTTTTTTTATGCTGAATGTAAACAGCAATAAGTTAACATAATAATAAATTAGATTCTGATATAAATTCTGCGAACGTGAAAAAAATAAAATTTAAAACTATAAGTTCTACTAGAATTTCTGACACTGTCACACCTGTTGGCTTGTATATTAGATTTAGAGATTTGTATGCCAATACTTTACTGCTAGAAAGCTCAGATTATCATAGCAAGGAAGAGAGTTACTCTTTTATTTGTATAGAGCCAGTAGTTTCTATGAAAGTAGAAAATCATCAATTTTCTGTAAAAAATCAAGGATCCACTATTTTTAAGGAAGATATACAGGATAATTTTTATGAGTTATTTTCAAAATTTAGTAATAGCATTGATTTAAATTGTGATGATTCTTTAAAATCATTTAATGGATTGTATGGTTATACAACCTATGATAGTGTGCAATATTTTGAAAAAATAACCTTTAAAACAAAACAAGCTGACTCTGCAATTCCATTTATGCAATACGGCTTTTATCGTTTTATCATTGCTATCAATCATTTTAATGATGAGATGACTCTTATAGAAAATATAGAAGAGGGAACAACGGCAAGAATTTCTGATATTGAAACCATTATAGAGTCTCAAGCATTTAATACTCAGTCTTTTGAAATTGTTGGTAAAGAGTCTTCTAATTGTTCAGACGATGATTTTAAAGAGTATGTCTCTAAAGCAAAATTACATTGCAAAAGAGGCGATGTTTTTCAATTGGTATTATCGCGCCAGTTTCAACAAGAATTTAAGGGAGATGAATTTAATGTTTACAGAGCGTTACGGTCTATTAACCCTTCCCCATATTTATTTTATTTTGATTACGGAAGTTTTAAATTGATGGGGTCTTCACCAGAAGCACAAATTAAAATTAATAATGGAAAAGCAACCATAAATCCGATAGCAGGTACTTTTAGAAGAACTGGAGATATAGCGCAAGACATTAAGCTTGGGAAGCTACTGTCTGAAGATGAAAAAGAAACAGCTGAACACGTGATGTTGGTAGATCTGGCTAGAAATGATCTAAGTAAACATGCTTCAAATGTAAGAGTTGAGGTTTTTAAAGAGGTGCAGTTTTTTAGCCATGTAATTCATTTGGTATCTACTGTTCAGGGTAAAATTAAAGGAAACCCAATGACCATTGTTGGAGATACCTTTCCTGCAGGAACCTTAAGTGGTGCGCCAAAATATAAAGCAATGGAATTGATTGATCGGTACGAGAATCAATCTCGTGGATTTTATGGAGGAGCTGTTGGAATTATTGGCCTAGATGGTTCTGTAAATTTGGCAATAGCTATCCGTTCTTTTGTAAGCAAGCAAAATATATTGTATTACCAAGCAGGAGCTGGAATTGTAATACGCTCTAATGAAGAGAAAGAATTACAAGAAGTTACTAATAAACTGGCAGCATTAAAAAAAGCATTGATTTTAGCTGAAAATATTTAAGATGAAGATATTAATTATAGACAATTACGATTCTTTTACTTACAACCTAGTTCATATGGTTGAAAAGATAACGAATCAATTTCCTACAGTTTTTCGAAACGATGAAATTTCTCTAGAAGACATCAATTATTATGATATGATTATGTTATCTCCTGGTCCAGGAATTCCAAAAGAAGCAGGAATTCTTAAAGACATTATTTATAGATATGCAGGTAAAAAACCAATTTTTGGTGTCTGTTTAGGATTGCAGGCAATTGTTGAGGTTTTTGGAGGGTCAATTATCAATATGGATGAAGTATTTCATGGTGTTGGAACTGAAATGAAAGTAACCAAGCCTGATGCTCTTATTTTTAAAGATATTCCAACACAATTTCAGGCAGCGAGATATCATTCTTGGATTGCTTCCAATGAAAATTTTCCTGCCGATTTAGAAATTACAGCTGAAGATGAAGAAGGTGGGGTTATGGCAATTCGTCATAGATATTTTTCAATTAGTGCGGTGCAATTTCATCCAGAGTCAATTTTAACCGACGTAGGAGAGCAAATTGTCAGAAATTTTATTGAAGCAAATAAAAAATAGAACAGATACCGAAAGTATGAATACTAAATAACGACTGAAATAAAATTCAGCACTAGATGAAAGAAATACTAAACGATTTATATCAACACAAAAAATTATCAAAATCTGAGGCAAAACAGGTGTTAATTGATATAGCTGCTTCTGCTTATAACGATGCGCATTTAGCTTCTTTTATGACAGTTTTTATGATGCGTCCTATTACTGTTGATGAACTTTCAGGATTTAGAGAAGCTTTGTTAGAATTGGCTATAAAAGTAGATTTATCTGATTATAATACGATAGATATTGTTGGCACTGGAGGCGATGGAAAAGACACCTTTAATATTTCTACAATCACCTCTTTTGTGGTGGCAGGAACAGGTCAAAAAGTTGCCAAACATGGCAACTATAGCGTTTCTTCTAAATCTGGTTCTTCAGATATGTTACAGAGTTTTGGTTATAAATTTACAAACGATGAAGCTACTTTACAAAGTCATTTAGAGAAAGCAAATATTTGCTTCTTACATGCCCCAAAATTTCATCCAGCAATGAAAGCAGTTGGTCCTACTAGAAAAGCGCTGGCTCTAAAAACATTTTTTAATATGTTAGGACCTCTTGTAAACCCTAGTTCGCCTCAAAATTTAATGTTGGGAACCTTCAATCTTGAAATTGCAAGACTGTATCATTATATTTTACAAGAAGAAAAGAGTAACTACGGAATTATTCATGGCTTAGACGGTTATGATGAAATCTCTCTAACAAGCGGTTTTAAATTGTTTACGAAGTCTGGAGAAGAACTCATTAACCCAGAAGATATTGGACAAAAAAGAATTTTACAATCCCATATTTATGGAGGCGATTCTGTAGAAGCTGCCGCAAAAATTTTTAAAAATATCCTTGAAGGAAAAGGAACAAAAGAACAGAATAATGTGGTATTAACCAATGCGGCATTTGCTCTAAAAATTATAGATGCTAAGAAATCATTTGAAGATGCTTTTGAACTTTCAAAAGATTCTTTATTTGGAGGAAAAGCGTCGCAGTGTTTACATCAACTAATTACCAATTGTTAAGAATGACTATACTAGATAAAATAATTGCTTTTAAAAAGAAGGAAATAACTAAAATAAAGGCAGACGTACCGCTAAAAAAACTGGTAGAAAGTCCGTTGTTTCAGAGAACTCCGATCTCGTTAAAAAAATCACTGTTAGAGGTACATTCAACAGGAATCATAGCAGAATTTAAAAGACAATCGCCTTCTAAAGGAGTTATCAATGATAAAGCAACCATAGAAGATGTTACCAATGGATATTTAGATGCCAATGTAGCGGCGCAATCTATCTTAACAGATACCTCATTTTTTGGAGGAACCATGGTAGATCTCATGAAAGCAAGAACCATTAATACAACCAAACCAATTTTACGTAAAGATTTTATTGTAGACGGATTTCAGATTGTAGAGGCCAAAGCCATTGGTGCAGATGTTATTTTACTTATAGCCGCTTGTCTAACAAAAGAAGAGCTTAAGAATTACGGAAAATTAGCGGAAGATTTAGGGATGGAAGTATTGTATGAAGTGCATACCCAAGAAGATTTAGATAAGATAGCGCTCCACAATAAAATTATTGGAATTAACAATAGAAACTTAAACACATTTAAGGTAGATCTTGAGAATTCTGTGAACCTGGCAAATCAAATTCCAGATGATTGTATTAAAATCTCTGAAAGTGGTTTGAGTGATCCAAGAATTATTACAGGCCTCAAAGAATACGGGTTTAATGGTTTTTTAATAGGAGAAAACTTTATGAAGACAGACAATCCTGGAGAGGCATGTGAGGCGTTTATAAGTCAAATTAGATAAAAATGAAACTAAAGGTTTGTGGAATGAAATATATAGAGAATATCAAATCTATTGCAGATTTGAATCCTGATTATTTGGGATTTATTTTTTATGATCGCTCCAAAAGAAACTTTACAGGAGCCATTCCTGAGCTACCAAAGCATATTAAGAAAACGGGAGTTTTTGTGAATGAAGAGATTGCCGTTGTTGTTTCATTACAAGAAAAACATCAGCTTCAAGCCATGCAATTACACGGAGATGAATCTGTAGCTTACATTCAAGAACTAAAGAGGTGTTTATCAAATAAAATTGAGATTATTAAAGTAGTAGGATTGAAAAATGATGCTTATTTTGAAGAGTTAATTCCTTATGAAAAGGAAGTAGATTATTTTCTGTTTGATACCAAAGGAAAAGATAGAGGTGGTAATGGAGTTAAGTTTGATTGGTCTGTTTTAAAAGAATATCCTTTTTCAAAACCTTTCTTTTTAAGTGGAGGAATTAGACCAAATGATGCACAATTAGTGAAAGAAGTAAAAAAATCTGGATTGCCAATCTATGCTGTTGATATCAACAGTAAATTTGAAGATAAACCAGGGTTAAAGAATAGTATAAAAGTGATAAACTTTAAGAATCAGTTATAATATGAAATCAAAATTTCATCCAGACAAGAATGGGTACTTTGGGCAATACGGGGGTGCCTTTGTTCCAGAATTACTATATCCGAATGTAAAAGAATTAGAAGATAATTACATTCAAATTATAGAATCTGAAGAATTTCAACAAGAATACAAGAGCTTGTTAAAAGATTATGTTGGGCGGCCAAGTCCGTTGTACTTAGCCAAACGTCTTTCAGAGAAATATGGGGCTCATATTTATTTAAAACGTGAAGATTTAAATCATACTGGTGCGCACAAAATAAACAATACAATTGGTCAAATTCTAATTGCGCAAAAACTAGGCAAGACTAAAATAATAGCAGAAACCGGTGCTGGCCAACACGGGGTAGCAACTGCAACAGTTTGTGCCTTAATGGGCTTAGATTGTACTGTTTTTATGGGAGAAAAAGACATTGTAAGACAAGCACCCAATGTAGCTCGCATGAAAATGTTAGGTGCAAAAGTTGTACCCGCTACAAGCGGAAGTAAAACATTAAAAGATGCTACCAATGAAGCTATTCGTTATTGGATTCAGCATCCAGAAACTTTCTATATGATTGGCTCGGTAGTTGGCCCACATCCTCATCCAGACATGGTTGCTCGTTTACAGGCTGTTATTTCCGAAGAGATTCAGTGGCAATTAAAAGAAAAAACAGGAAAAACAACACCAGATACTATCATCGCTTGTGTAGGTGGAGGTAGTAATGCTGCAGGAGCATTTTATCATTTTATGGATGATGAGACTGTAGAATTAATTGCTGTTGAAGCAGCTGGTTTAGGGGTGTATTCTGGTGAAAGTGCCGCAACCTCTCAATTAGGAGAAGTAGGTATTATTCATGGAAGTAAAACTATTTTAATGCAAGATGATTATGGCCAAATTATGGAACCCTATTCTATTTCTGCTGGATTAGATTACCCCGGTGTTGGTCCATTGCATGCTTTCTTGTATGAAAGTAAGAGAGCTAAATTTATGAATGCAACAGACAAAGAGGCATTAGCTGCTGCGTATGAATTAACAAAGATAGAAGGAATTATTCCTGCTTTAGAAACTGCACATGCATTGGCAGTCTTGCCAAAGTTAACATTAACAAAAGATCAAGTAGTAGTTATTAATTTATCTGGTAGAGGAGATAAAGATTTGGAAATATTTATTAAACATTTAGAATAATGAACATACAACACATTCAAAAAGAAATTACAAGTTTACGAGAAGAGTTAAAATCACATAAGCTCTATCAACAATTACAAACTGTAGAAGACATTAAGATTTTTACAAAAGATCATGTTTTTGCTGTTTGGGATTTTATGTCGCTTTTAAAAACCTTACAAAGAGAACTTACCTGTGTTTCAGTTCCTTGGGTTCCAAGAAAAAAAGGGAAACTTACTCAGTTTATCAATGAAATAACTTTAGCAGAAGAAAGTGATGTAGATCTTTCAGGTGAAAGTAAAAGTCATTTTGAAATGTATTTAGATGCCATGAGACATATGGGATCAGACACTCATAAAATTGAAGTTTTTTTGAGTAAAATAGACCAAAATAGTTCTATTGAAGAAGCCTTAGACTTTGCAGAAGTTCCTGAAGCTGTCAAAAATTTCGTGAAAGTTACTTTTAAAACAATATACAGTAATGATGCTCACAAAGTTGCCGCAGCCTTTACTTTTGGTAGAGAAGATTTAATACCAGATATGTTTATTGAAATTATTCATCAAACTCACGAACAAGAATCGTTTAAAGATTTTTTATATTATTTAAATAGACATGTAGAGTTAGATGGAGACTCTCATGGCCCTCTTTCATTAGATATGATTGTGGAATTATGTGGGGATGATCAACAGAAGTGGAGTGAGGTTTTGGTAACCGCAAAAGAAGCTCTAGAAGTAAGGATTTCTTTGTGGGATTATATAGCAGATAACATCTCTAAACATAAACTAGAAAAAGCGCTATCGTGAATTTAATTTCTAACATACTAAAAGAGAAGCCATCTAATAATTTATCAATTTACTTTACAGCTGGTTTCCCTGAGTTACATGATACCACTAAGGTTATTCAAGGATTAAGCAATGCTAAGGTAGATTTTATAGAAGTGGGTTTGCCATATTCTGATCCATTAGCAGATGGGCCAACTATTCAGAAAAGTAGCCAGAAAGCATTACAAAATGGAATTAACTTAGACATTGTTTTTGATCAATTATTGCAAATTAAAAGGACAAATAAAACACCCTTGGTCTTGATGGGTTATTTGAATCAGTTATTAAAATATGGTGAAGAAAAATTTTGCCAAAAGGTAGTTGATTGTGGAATAGATACACTTATTTTACCAGATTTACCGATGGTAGAATATGAAAATCATTATCAATCATTGTTTAATTCTTACGGAATTACTAATGTATTTTTAATTACTCCACAAACTACAGATGAGCGAATTCTAAAAATAGATTCATATACTAAAAGCTTTATTTATATGGTTGCTTCAAGTGCTATTACAGGAGCAAAAGGAGAAATTTCTGAAGAGCAAATAGCTTATTTTGAAAGGATCAAATCTATGAATCTGAGAAGTAAACTCATTATTGGTTTTGGGATTTCTGATCATCAAACATTTTCTAAAGCATGTGAGTTTGCACATGGTGCTATTATTGGATCTGCATTCATAGAACATTTAGAAAAGAAAGGAATCGATAAGATTGATGAATTTATAGGGTCAATTATTTCTCAATAAAAAAGTCGAAACTTTTAAAGTTTCGACTTTTTTTGAATTTTAATTTTATAAGCTTAGTTTACGCTTAGAAGTCGAATGTCAAAAATTAGAACAGAACCACCAGGAATAGAACCTCTTCCTGACTCTCCATATCCTAAATTATAAGGCACCAATAAAATACCGTTTCCTCCTTCTCTAAAATACGTAATACCTTCTGTCCAACCTTGTATTACCTCATTCAACCTAAAAGAAATACCATTAGAATTACTTTCGTCAAAAACAACTCCATCTAAGAAATATCCTTTATAATCTACTGTAACATTGGAGGCACTTGTTGGTCTTGTACCTGAACCTTCATTATTAATTACATAATATAATCCAGAATTACTTCTGGTAGCATTTAAGTTATTGTCTTCAATATATTGTATAATGTCCTGCTCAGTTTCAGGTTCAAAGCTAGTGTCTGTTTTGTCAGAACAGGAAATAAAAAGAAGTACTAATGTAAATAGATATAGATATTTTTTCATGTTGAAGTTTTAAATACTTTACGCGAATATACTTTGATTATTTTAATAAACCTTTTCTCCATTTATATAGGTAGCTGTGGCTTTAGTTGTTGGAATATTTGCTCCATCAATAGTCATAATGTCTTGATTTAATATTGTAAAATCAGCTAATTTTCCTACCTCAATACTTCCTTTTTCATTTTCCTCAAAATTTGAATAAGCGGCCCAAATAGTCATTCCTTTTAATGTTTCTTCTCTGGACAGCACATTTTCTATTTGAAAACCACCTTCTGGATATCCGTCTGTATCTTTTCTAATTGCTGCTGCATAAAAAGTTAAAAAAGGATTTACCTGCTCTACAGGAAAATCCGTTCCCAAGGCAACTTTACCATAGATGTTTAATAAATCTTTATAGGCATAAGCGCCTTTCATCCGTTCTTTGCCAACTCTATCTTCCGCCCAGTACATATCTGAAGTTGCATGAGTCGGTTGAATAGAAGGAATGACATTTTCAAATAGTATAAAGTCTTCTGGAGCAATTATTTGAGCATGCTCAATTCTCCAACGTTTATTTTGTTTGCCTTTTAAAAATTCTTTGTAAGTTCTCAGAATCCATGTATTGGCAGAATCTCCGATAGCATGCGTATTCATTTGATATTCTGAAGCAGCAATTTGTTTTGCCATTTCTCTGTAACGCTCTGGGTTAAAAATTAACGCTCCAAAATGATTGCTTCTGTCGCTGTAGGATTCTCTCATTGCCGCTCCTCGCGAACCAAGAGCCCCATCGCCATAAACTTTAAACGAACGAACATGTAAACGATCTGTTTTAATAATTCCTTTATTGGTATAATAGTCTAGATTTTTTTGAGTAGCTGAAACCATCGCATAGATACGTATTTTTAACTCATTCTCTTGCTGTAAGCTGTCTATTAGTTCTATGGTAGATTGCTCTAATCCAGCATCATCAACTGTGGTTAGGCCATAAGAAAAAGCAATTTTTTGAGCAGCTATTAAGCCTTTAATTGAGGCTTGTTTATCTGGTGCTGGAACCTGAATAAAATCCATTGCAGCATCAATAAAAACACCGGTCATCTTTCCATTCTTTACAATAATTTCACCACCAGAAACTGGGGTGTTTTTTGTGACATTTGAGAGGTCTATAGCTGCCTGATTTACCAGAAGCGCATGACCGTCAATTCTTCGAATAGCAATTGGAGTATCTGGAAATAATTTATCTAATTTTTCTTTGGTTGGAAATTCTTTCACCTCCCAATCGTTTTGATCCCAACCGCGACCAGTTATAAAGCTGACATTTTTTTCTTTTTGAAAAGCAACTAGTCTTTCTAGCACTTCATCATAGCTTTTAGTACCCTCTAAAGATACTTTTTGTTGCTGCAATCCCATTCTGTAAAAATGGCAATGCGCATCTATTAAGCCTGGCACAATAGTTTTTCCTAGTAGATCTAAGGTTTCTTTTGAAGCGTATTTATTAATAATTTCTGAGTTAGAGCCTACGGCAATAAATTTCCCGTCTTTGATTGCAAAAGCTTCTGCTTTGCTAAAACTATTGTCTACAGTATAAATACGCGCATTGGTTATAATTAAATCTACTTGCTGTTGCTTGCAAGAAGCTAATGATACAAGAATGCAAAGAGAAAAAATAATTTTTTTCATCGGTTATTTATTAAATAATTAATAATGAATCTTGGTAAATTAAGTAGGCTCCATACATCAATAAAAACTGTAATGGTATTCTAATGTAAGCGGAAATTTTGGAGCCAATTGCAGGTCTTTTTTTAGTAGCATCCCAAACATGAATAGGAAGAAATACAATCAATAAAATAAAAATTCCATAGGCGGAATAAGAAACTGCCTCAGGAAAAAATAAGCCGAGCCCTAAACCAAATTCAATGACACCTACTATATAATTGATAGTTAATTTTGGAAACCCGTTTGGAATAAAATGTTTAAAAAATGCAGGTTTTATAAAATGCATAATACCTGCATATATAAAAAAAACAGCAAAAATAATTTTTAGAATTATCATGTGGTTTTTTATTAATTAAGGTTTTACAGGAGTATTGCTGTACAGGTATTTATCCATTAAATAGATCAAGCTAGTCATAGAAGCGCTTCCTAATTCTAGTTCACGTTTGTTTACTTTGTCAAAGGTATCTGTACTAGTATGATGATAATCAAAGTAGCGTTGGCTGTCTGGTCTGTATCCAACCAAGGTTACTCCTTCTCCTTTTAAAGGAGAAATATCTGCACCACTTCCACCTTTGTCAAGATCATGCAAGCCATAAGGGGCTAACAGTTTTTTCCAGCTTTGAACTAAGGCAGTATTAGTTTCGTTTGCATCAATTGAAAACCCTCTTGGAGTGTGTCCACCAGCATCAGATTCTATACCACCAATATGATTTTCATTATTCATTTTTGACATTTCTGCATATTTTTTTGCACCACGAGTTCCATTTTCTTCGTTCATAAAAAAGACCACGCGAAGGGTGTTTTTTAGTTTTATGTTATTATTTTTAAATAAGTAAGCAACTTCAAGTGATTGTACGATTCCTGTTCCGTCGTCATGAGCTCCGTCTCCTAAATCCCAAGAATCTAAATGGCCGCCAACTACCATAATATTTTCTGGGGTTTCAGAACCTCTAATTTCTCCAACTACATTAAAAGAGGGTGCATCTGGTAGTGTTTCACACTGTTGTTTGAAATAGAATTTTAATGAGGGGTTCTTTTTTAAATCGGCACTTAAAATGCTGGCTGCTCTGGAGCTAATAGCAGCAGTTGGAATGTATTTGTCTTTTGGTAAATCTCCGTAAGACATAGTTCCGGTATGTGGATTATCATCTAAACCATTTGTCATAGATCTAACAATTACGGCCTTTGCACCATATTTGCCACAAACTGATGCTCCTTCTACTCGCTGGTCTACACAGCCTCCATATGCTTGAAATGTATTGATTAATGTATTGTCAAAAGGACGGTTAAAAAAAATAATTTTACCTTTCATTTTAGTTCCTAATTCTTCTGCTTCCTCTAAGCTTTTTACCTCAATAATTTCCGCTGTAACTCCATTTTTTGGTGTCGCTATAGAAAATCCTAAGGCACAAATAGGAACGTCTTTTTGTTGTCCGTTTATATTGTAGTTTGCAACTTCTTTAGCGCCTCTAACCCAGTGTGGCACCATTACAGGTTGTAACCAAACAGAATCTAAGCCAACTTTTTTCATTAAAGCTTCTCCCCATTCTACGGCTTTTTGTGCTTCTGGAGATCCAGAAAGTCTTCCACCAATATTTGAAGTTAAATCACGTAACCATTCGTAAGATTTTCCATCTGTTAATGCAGCATCAAAGAATTGTTTGATGTTGTTAGCATCTACTTTTTCTTGATTAGATAAATCTATTGAAGTTTTATTATTAGTTTTTCTTGTGTTGCAGGCTGCTAAAAGACATACAGTAATTAAAAAAGCAATATTTTTCATGTGTATTATTAATTTATGAAGAGCCTAAATTTACGTAAAGTTTTGACTACAATTTTAATAAAATTAAAATCATCGAAATTAAATAGAAGATACTTCAAATAAAGTAATTTATGGTCTAACATTAAAACGCACTTGCCATAAATTTACTAGAGTTCTTCTTACTAAGATTTTTAAAACATTTTTTCTAAGGTTGGTGTAGTAAAAAAATTATATTCTAAAAATCAAATTTATAGGTAATTCCTGCTAATGCTTGAAAACCTTGAACATTAAAATTAGCATACCGCTCGTAATTGCTTCCTAAAATATTATTTAGTTTCATAAAAGCACTAAAAGAATCATTAAAATGATATCCTCCATTTAAATTTACATCCACAAACGCTTCTAAAGATTGAATGCCAGCAGTTGTTGATGGAAATATACCACTGTAAAACAAATCTTTTCGTTCACCAACAAAGAAAATATTTGCAGTACCGTACCATTGGTCGTCTTTGTAGTTACCATAAAGACCACCTTCTAATTTTGGTAAATTCCAAGCTTCTTGTTGAAAGGTTGTTGTGTAAGAATTTGATTGTAAATTTCCTCCAATTGTAAATCTATTGTTAATAGCTACTTCTATTTCAGTAAAGATGGATAGTGAGCTTATATCATCATAAAAAACATTGAAAGAGTTTCCGTATTGAAACCCTAATAGTGAAGTTGAGGTGTTAAAAACGCCATCAGATTTAGAGTTGTTTCTTACAAACAATACCTGGTCTTCATTGCTTTTATAGCTAGCTTTGACTTTAAAACTTACATTAGAAGAAAATTTACCATTGATTCCTCCGAATAAATTATACTGCTCATTGGTTTGAGTTAAAAATAGCGTTGGAGAAACAAAGGGGTTTTCTTTAGTGATGCTTTGAAAAGAGTTCGTGTGAAGATCTCCTCCAGCACCCATATAAATAGTGATTAAATCTGAAATTATTGGATAGGTAATTTGTACATCTGGATAGGCAAGAATATCTGTTAAACTATTTTCCACATCAAAGTTAAGATATACTTTACTACCTAATTTAATATTGAAACGCTTCCAGTCGATTTTATAAATTGGATGAATTCCTAGCTTAAAAAAGCTGTAGGTAATATTTGACTCATCCATATAGTTTTGTTCAAATTCACCTTGTAAATAATGAATGCTTGTGTGTAATTTTAAATCTTTAAAACTACTATTAATTCTATCTAGGGGAAGCTTGAAATTTGGGTTTAAAGAAAATGAAATTTCTTTACTGCCAAAAAAATCGTCAAAAAGACTTAATGATGCTTTTACAGTACTAAAATAAGAATCTTCAAAAATAAGTTCACTTTCTAACTCATAGAATCCATAAGTTTGTTTTTCTGCGATTGCATTAATAGATTGATCATCGAAAGGAATGGCAGGTAATCCGTACCAATTGTATTTTTGTTGTTGTATGCTTCCACCTATTTTCCAAACAAAGATTCGTTCTTCTTTTCTATAATATGCCCCTAAAGAAACATCAGAATATCCGTTGTTTAATGAGGTGGTTTTTATGCCGTCTTCTGAAGATGTATATTTTAGGTAGAGACCGTATTCACTCTCAAATTTCCTGTTTTGATGTAAAAAAGCTTCCAGGAATGGAGTGTTAAAATTCCCATAACCAACAGCAATATAATTGTCAAATAAACGCTCTTTTTGACCCAGGTCAATACCTTTAACAACACCACTTTTTGGAACAAAAGTAGAAGCTACCGGTGCAGAAAAAATGGAATAGCTTAACTGTTGTTTTTTTGTATTGTTACTTAATAGAACTCTTGGGTTTTTTTTTATTTTAAAAGCATCAGAAATTGTTGGTGTATAAGAGGTAACTACATTAATAACTTCATTAATAGAGTCATTTTTTTTTGGCAATTTTTTTGACTTCTTTTGCGAGAAAACTTGAAGTGTGCTCACCATAAAAATCACTACTAAAATATACTTTTTCATTAGTCTTAATTTTTAGGCGTTGTTATAGAATTATTTGTCTTGGCTTCGCTGAGCTTAATTTTTTTCAATTCGATCTTGGCGTCATTTACTACATCGTTAAATTGGGTAAAATTTTTAATGATATTTTCTAGGATATAAGTAGCCTGATAAGGGTCTGAATTTTCTAATGCATAATAGTTTTTAGCCATAATAATAAAGCTTTTTGCACCCCAATATTTATAAGCAGATAAATCTGATGTTATAGTTTGTATTGTTTTGTTAGAAACTTCGTATTGCTTTTTCTTATTTGCAAAGTAAGCACTGTAATACAATGATTCTGCTTTCAATTCTCCGCTTGCGTTTCTTTCAACCTCAGTGTAGAATTCTTCAGCTTTAGCATAATCTTGTGTTTGAAAGGCAGCACGAGCAATGATAATTTTCGCATCATATTCAACAATAGTCTCTGTTTTATCTTGTAATAAGATTTTTTCCGCGTATTCTACAGCCTTAGTATATTCATATGATTGATAATACCCTTTCATTAAATTACTTTGAGCATATATAATGTTTAAGGGTACATTAGCTTCTATTTCTAATCGTTCTAGTAAAGGAATAGCGTTTGACCAATCTTCTTTTTCTAGTAAGAGTTGCGATAACTTATTTAGGGCTTCTTCACTAAATTCACTTTGTGGTTGATTAATAACATACTGATAATTTGAAACAGCGTCTTCTTGTAAGTTGGTTTTTACCAATAATTGAGCTAGGTAAAAATTAGCTTGTAAAGCATGTAACCCCTTTGGAAAAGCTTTTATATATTTTTTAAACCCTTCCATAGCTTTTAGAATGTCATTGGCTAAAAATTTGTTTTCAGCAGCTTCATAGGTTGTATTGTCTATTTCTGCATCTGTAATATTTATAAAACTAATTCCTTTTGCCCATGTAGCATATTCATCTACAGTTCCTAAATCTATATATACATTTTTGGCATTTGTAACGGCTTCTTTTGCTTCTGCAGAATTCGGATACTTTGTAACAATTTCTTTATAATTTTTTAAAGCTTTTTGATTTTCATCATCATTATAAAATAACAATCCATCCCTTAATAAGGCTCTAGGAATATAAGAGCTTCTGGGAAAATTTTTAAATAATGTTTTATAAACTCTGTGCGCATTTTTATTTTCTTTTTGTGCCGAGTATGAATTCCCTAATTGAAATAAGGCATCGTCTCTAAAATTTGACAACTCAAAATTGGTTAATAAATTTTCTAATTGAGATATTTTGTAGTCATTATTTTTCAAGAAACCATAACTCATAGCCATTTGATATTGTGCATAATCTGCACTAGCTCCAAACTGATCAACTACTTTTTTGTATGCATTTATAGATTTTATATACTCTTTAGTGGCAAAAAAACTATCTCCCATTCGAATAGTAGCGTCATCATTCATCTTCATGTCTTCGTTGTTTGTATTGATGAATTTTTCAAATAATATTGCAGCAGTTGAGTATTCTTTTAATTTAAAGTAGCTATATCCAATGTTATAATCTATAAACTTGTATTCCTTTATCTCTTTCGATGCTATTTTTTTAAACGTGATAAATTCATCTAAACTCTCTTGAAAATTCCCTAATCTATACTTAGTTTCTGCACTCCAATAAAGAGATGTTGCTTTGATTGATGTTGTTACAGATTTTTTTCCTGATTGAAAATAAGGAAGAGCTTCTTGATGTTTATTTAAGTTAAATAACTGAATTGCTCTGTAGTAGGAGATTTCGTAGCTTAAATTTTGATTTTGGCTACTTTTATTCTTTTTTAAGTAATCAAGTGCTCCTTGGTAGTCTTGCTGATATAGGTAAGAAGTTACTAACAATCCGCTAATTTCTTCATAGCTTGAGGATTTTGGATAAGACTTTAAGAAACCTTGTAACACCTCTGCAACACTTTTATAGGGATTCCCTAACTCATAACTTAGTTTTGCATAATTTAGTGAAGCATCTTCTTTCACTTTTAAATCAAAGTTCATTTCACTAGCACTTTTAAATGCATGTAAAGCTTCTGATTTTTTTTTAAGATAGATATAGCATTCTCCTAAATTATAGTAAGCATTTTGAGAAACATTATTTTTTTGATCAATAATTTTATTAAAATTATTAACGGCATTTTTATAATCATTTTGCTTAAAATAAGCATATCCTAATTGATAATAATCTGTATTATTCCATTTGCCTTTTTTACCTCTATAATCTCTCAAATGAGGAATAGATTCATTATATTTTTTTAAATTAAAATAACTTTCACCAATAATTTTTGCAATCTCTGAAGCTTCTTTAGGTGTTGCTTTTTCTAATAGTTTTAATCCAACTTTAATACATTTGTCGAATCGTCCAGCTTTAAAACTAATATCTAATAAATAATAAGTTACTTCACTTTTATAAGCCTCGTCATCTGCAATTTCTTCTAATGTCTTTTCTGCAACTTCATAATCTTCTTGTTTGTAGGAAATGTATCCAAAGTAATAACGAGCATCATTTCCATACTTAGAATCGTTAATTAAAGGAATAAATTTTTTCTTAGCTAAGTCTAAATTTTTTGTTGCTAAAAAGGCATAGCCCATTTTAAAATTCAATTCTTTTTTATTAGCTAGAGATAGGGCATCTAACGTTACTTTAGAATACCATTTTAAAGCATGTGCTGCTTTTTTATTCGCAAAATAATAATTGCCAACATTAAAATACGCTTTGTTTTTCTTATTACTATTAGGATGACTATCTACAAAGTTTAAAACTTTTTCATCTGCATCTGTTTGGTTTAAGCGAATCGCACACATGGCATCATAATAATCTGCATCAGCTTTAACTCTATTTTTTTGATTTGAATTTTCAGAGACATCAATAAATTTTTTTTGTGCTGCTGCATATGCTTTACTGTTAAAAAGTTTTAAGGCATGGTTAAAATGAGCATTGGTGTTTATATTTATCTCAGTTTGCTGTCCATGTATTTTATTACAATTAAGAGAAAAAAACAAGAAATAAATTAAGATAGTGAAAAAGGAAATTTTCATAGAATAGTTTTTTTGCTACTTTATATTGATAACGTGTTTTTTTATTTTTTGTTGGATTTGATATATAAAAAAGTTTTTTTTTACAATCAAAAATAGCAATTGATTTTATATTTTTCATCATTTAGCTTCACTAATACAGTAAATTCTATCCAAAAAATTATGTAGGTTTGTGTAAATAATAATTTCATGGAAAATTCAATTTTAAGTTTAGACAATGCAGACATTTATCAAAGAGATAATTTAGTGTTGTCAAAAGTGAATTTAACAATTAATAAAGGAGATTTTTATTATTTAATTGGTAAAACTGGAAGTGGGAAAAGTAGTTTGATGAAAACTTTATATGGCGATTTAAAATTACAAAGAGGTGTTGGTTCTATCGTTGGATTTGATCTCAAAAAATTAAAAGATAAAGAGATTCCTTTTCTTAGAAGAAAAATTGGAATTGTTTTTCAAGACTTTAAATTGTTAAATGATAGAACAGTTTTTGACAACCTTTTATTTGTTTTAAAGGCTACTGGTTGGAGAGAAAAAGCTTCTATGAAATCTAAAATAGAAGAGGTGTTAGATCATGTGGGTATGAAAACTAAATACTTTAAGAAGCCTTTTGAATTGTCTGGAGGAGAACAACAAAGAGTTGCGATTGCTAGAGCACTGTTAAACGATCCGGATTTAATTTTAGCAGATGAGCCAACCGGAAATTTAGATCCAAAAACTTCTATAGAAGTGATGAGTTTATTAAACAAAATTCACCAAAGTGGGAAAAGCGTTTTAATGGCCACCCATGATTATGCGTTGATTGTTAAATTTAAACAAAAAACTATTAAATGTGAAGGTGGAGAGTTGTTTGAAGTTGTTGCGCAGTCTACTGCTTAAAAATAATATCAATTATTTTTTTTGCACTATTTTCTGGATTAAAACTTTGTAAAATGCTTTTGCGTTCTTCTAGTATAGATTCTTTAAAATTTTTCTTAAATAATTCTGCTGTTTTACTCAAAAATTCAACCTTTGTATTCGCTTTTTCACAAAGAGTCTCTAAGCCCGTTCCATTGATCATATAGTCATTTACAATCACAAATTTTCCTTGATATAAAGTATTTAACAATTTTAATTTGATACCTGTATTTTGGAATGTAGGAAGTACATTGATATGTGCTTTTTCAAACAATTTATATAAGTCGTTCTCATCACTTAAAGTGTTTATGGTAATGTTTTTATGTTTTAAAACTTCTGTTATTACGTCATTATTTTTATAGCTACTGGCAATTACTAATTGATAATCAGTTTCTTTATAAACATCAATTAAAAACAAGGCAGCTTTTACGTTTTCTGATACTAAAAGATGTCCATGATATAAAATAAAATTCCCTTTAGGTTTTAAAGTTGTACGTTTTTTAGTATCATGAAATGCAGGGATATAGACACATTTGTCTCCATGTTTTTTATTAAAATAGGCTTGTTCATTTGGTGAAATTGAAAAAACACCTTTCATTTTTTTTAAAATTTTCTCGTAATTTTTTAATTTTTTAGATTCTTTTCTGAAAAAAGAACGTTTAAAAGCATTGGACTCGCTTTTTTCCAGACCTTTGTAAAAACGATGTTCTATATTGTGAGCTCTCAGATATATTTTTTGCACTTTAAGACTGTCTTTTAGGACGGGTAGAGTAGTGTGTAATCCTTCAAAAAGAATAGGATAAGAACCTTTGTTTAAGTTGGCTGTTAATAAATCATTTCCTCTGCTTTTAACAATAAAAGGAGTTTTAGAAAAAAGGCTTTTTATAAATGAGTTTCTTGGATAGTAAAAAACTTCTTCACAATACTTTTGAAGTTCTAATTGCTCACCCCTGCCATATTCAAATACATGCAGATAAATTACAACGCCCAAATTATGCAATGCTTTTAATTTGTAAAACACATCTATGACTCCCCCATAATTTGTGGGATAGGGAACATCAAAAGAAACTATGTGAAGTTTATTTGTCAAGTTTAGAAAAAATTGAAGTTAGTTTTTCTTTTTCTTTAGACCAATTTAGTTCTTCTTTGGCTGCTTTCATCTCCTTTTTGTAACTATTATTTGTCATATTTGTAATTGTTTTAGCAAGGTTTTTAGGAGTTCTTTCAGTAAGAAGTTCACCAACAGCATACTTTTTAATTACAGATCTCATTTCTGGTAAATCAGAAACAATTATGGGAACATTGGCATGTATATAGTCAAATATTTTATTTGGAAGGGCATATCTATAATTTAATCCTAGATCTTCTTCTAAACTCATTCCAATCACTGCATTTGGAGTCAGAGTTTTTAGTTCTTGTGGCGTTTTCTTTCCAAGAAATTTCACTCTATTTTCTAGAGAAAGCTTTATTACTTTTGTTTTTAACTTATCTATGATGTCACCATCTCCAATCACTATAAATAGATATCCATTAAGTAAAGGCATTGTATCTATCATTAGTTCAATACCTCTACCTATATTTACAGACCCTTGGTATAGAATTACTTTTCTTCCTTTGGTGTCTATTTCAAAGTTTTTTTGACTTATTTTTTCAATTTTTGGTATATTTCTTAAAACAGTTGCTGAAATTCCATATAAATTATGGTAGTGGTTTTTAATAGAATCACTCACTGTAATAACATTCTCTAGTCTTGGGATAATTATTTTTTCTAGATATTTCCAAACGTTTTTCACTCTTTTTTTATTGACCAATTCTGGAATTTCTGAAAACAATTCATGACTGTCAAAAAACAGTTTCTTTTTCTGGATTTTACTAATTAAATAATTGGGTAGAAGCGTGTCTAAATCATTTGAAAATAAAAAGTTTTTTCTGCTAAAAAGAAGGAATAAAAATAATCTTGTATTGTATTCTGCATAAAATAAAATCCCTTTATTAAAAACTAGTCGAAATCTTTTGCTACTATATTTTCTATGTATAGGGAGGCTATTTTTTAGTTTTCTACCTACCAGAATAACTTCAAATCCTATTTCAGTTAAGACATCACAAGTTTTGTCAACACGTTGATCTGTGACTAAATCATTGGTAACGGAAACTATAATTCTTTTCAACTCATTATATTTAGTTAGGGCAAGATATAAAAAACCTAGGTAGCCTCTTATGACTTATACTTTTTTTGGTGACAAAGACAAAATATAGAGAATATTTATCTTAAAATTAATTAATTAAAATATTGTAGAAAGTAATTTTTCGTAAAAAAGGTTGAATTTACTTTCTCCCCTAATTTCATATATGAATCAAGATACTTTATTTCATTATTCGAATTAAATTTATAGATATAATAATATAACAAGGCCATTTTTTCATAAGATTTACTAAACCCTTGCAACGTGAAATTTTCATCAATTGTTCCAACTTTTTCACGATCTTTTGTTTTTGTATAGTAGATTAGTTTCATAAATAAATAATTATTGTAGTGTTCATATTTGTAAAATAACTTATAGTCTTCTCGTTGTTTAACTTTTTCAATAATCCATTTCATTACTTCAAATCTTCTTGTGAGAATACTTGTAAATATAATTTCAAAAAGATATTCAATTTCAAGATATTTTTTTTGTTGGTATTTTTGATGATAATCAGTTAACTTATATATGATATTTTTATCATTAAGTAATAAGTTTTGAGCAAAGATTCTACTTTTTAAAATAGGGTGAAATTCTTTTTCTTCTTTTAAAGAATAAAATAAATCATTGTTTTTTTTATTAAAATATAGATTTAAATTTAAGATACCTTTACTAAACTCTTGGATGTTCTTTCTGGAAGAATTCGCATGTATTATTTCAATTATTTTTGAATAATATGTTTTTAAATTTCCATAATCAACAAAAATTGTAATCACTAAATCTTGAAAATTTTCATTTAAAACTAGTTGTTCAAATTCTTTATTTTTTATGTCTATTAAATGTAGTACATGTCCGATAGACATCCCAATAAGTACTTTGTCATCATAATTAAAATTATTGGCATTCATTTTATTAAGTTCAAAAATGGTGCGAATCAAATTGAAATTTCCAACTAGTAACAACTCTCTAATTATTTGTATTAATTTTAAGTTAAAGCTTCTAGTTTGATTGAGGTTTTTTTTAATGTATTCTAATAATTCAGCATCTTCATTTTTATGAATAATTTTTATAATTTCAAATTCTTGCTTCCATTTATTGCTTAGTTTGAAATTAACTATAAAATCAGTATAATTTTTAAAACCATTAAACTTAGATACAATATTTAATGTGTGATTACTTGCTTTTACATTTTTAACTACTCCAAACAATCTTCGGATAGTATTGTAACTTATCTCTAAATCATTTTCATTGGCTATTATTTCACTGAGCCTTTTACTGTCGTTTAAGCTTTTTATTTTAAAACCTATTTTTTTTTCTGTAATCTCTTTTAACTTAAATTCCATAGATGTACTAATATTGTACTAATATACTAAAATCTATGTCTTAAATTTGTAATCAAGACATGAATCTACCCCCTAGATAAAGTCCTGGGATTATTGACTGAAAAAGATTAATTAGTTAAAAAAAGAGTATGATTGGTTTTTTCATACTCTTTCCCTTTTTTTTAAATTAACAAAACTATTTTTAATAATATACTATTGCAAATTATTTTTAACTATAAAGTAAATTTGGTAAGTTTCTAAAGAATAACAAATATATTTGGGGGTCATCCCTAGAATAGATTTATTCATAATAACCAAACTAATAGTTTCAATGATATTTCTTATTCTTTCAAGTATTTTTTATGCTCTAAATAATTTGTTTTGGAAGCGTACTCTTTCAGAATTTAATTTATGGATCGTGGTAGGTTTAAGATCCATTCTCACAAGCATTACTGGGATTATCATTATTTCGTTTTTTTATTCAGAGGCAATCCAAACAATTAATGACACTATTCTAACAAGTATAATTTGTGCTTCTATTTTAGGCGCGCTAGGACTAATTTGTATGATTTCTGCACTTAAAAAAGGAAGTCTGTCTCAATTAGGTGTTTTTAATTTGATTACAGTTTTTTTTATAGCTTCATATTTATTTATTTTTGAAAATATTTTAATTCAGAATTATACGATTGCTGCTTTATTTATTATCATTGGTTTTTTATGTTATTTATTTCAAATTAAAAATAATATTAACAAAAGGTATTCTTCTCGCCAATTAGTTCTTTTTACCATGATGTCTTTTTCCTTCGCTGGATCTAGTTTACTGCACTGGTATAACTTAAAACAGGATATACCTGCTGTTATTTTCGTATCAATACAAGAATCAGTTGTTTTTTTATCAGTATTGTTATTAGTTGTGGTAAAGCCCACTCTTCTTCCTCAAAATGGATACTTTCAAATCAAAAAAGTACTGAATCCTGTTGTGTTGATGTCTATTATAATTTTTGCTGCAGTTTGGACTGGTTTTTTAGGATTACAGTCTACAAACCCCTTGATATCGTCATTAATTAGCTTAGTAACTCCAATGCTGACGATCTTATTTGGTGTACTATTATATAAAGATCAATGGAATTATTTTTCTTTACTAGCTTTATTATTTATTGCTTCTGGAGTTTACCTAATAAACTTAGAAATTATTTAAAATATAAATATTATTAAACCAGGATAAGAAATTGAGAAGTGGTTAGCTATTGAGATTTTCTTTACTATTTATCTTGTTTTTTTGAAATTAACTTGATAATTAAAAACATAGTACTTAATACAAGTATAACGCTAATAAAAAGTATTATTTTTTCTTGAGATAATTTTGATAAAAGCCAAAGGATTACAACAGATGATATTATTGGTATTATATATCCTCCTGGAACTTTAAATCCATCAGTTGTGTTTTTTAATTTTGAAGCTTTTAATTTTATAGTGGCAAACGATATTCCAAGATAAATCAGAAGGGTAGAGGCACTTGAAATAATAGCCAATTCTTTAAAACCACCAATGATAGAGAAGGAAAACCCTAAACAAACATATAATAGGATAGCCATATAAGGTGTGGCATATCTTTTATGAATAGTTCCAAGCTTTTTTATGGGAATTACATTATTTTTAGCAGCTGCAAATACAACTCTAGGCATGCTAAGAATCTTACTGCTTATACTTCCTATCATAGACAAAGCAGCTCCAAATGTTATGACGGTGAAACCAACAGGTCCAAACACAGTATTGGCAACCTCTGCTAAGGGGTTTTTATCAAAGTTAGAAAGAGTTTCACCCAATACACCTTGTGAAATAAGTTGAATTAAAATATAAATAATCAAAATAGTAATAATACTCAAAGCAATAGCTTTGGGAATTGTTTTTTTTGGGTTTTTAACTTCACCACTCAAAGACAATCCTTTTTCTGCACCCACAAAAGCAAAGAATAAAATTAAAGACATTTCACCAATTTCAGCCGTACTTGGTGTTCTTTCCCAGTAAAGATTGGAAATACTAACTTCTGTATATCCAAAAATAATAATTAGCAATAATGGAGCTAATTTTAGTATAGTAATAATTTTTACAAAACCGACTCCTTTTTTTACACCGATGATGTTAATGTATCCAAAACCAAAGAAAAGTAGAATAAAAAAAAGCGATTGTGCCCAAGAATCTCTAAAAACAGGTAAAAAAGTTCCTAAAATATCTACAATGGCATTTGCCACTGCAGCATCTCCAGTAAAGGAAGCTACTACAATAAGTATAGCAGTAAGAAACCCTGCATAGTTGCCAAAAGAAGACTCAATATAATTGTAACTGCCTCCAGTTCCAGTATATACACTTCCTAATTCGGCAAAACAACCCATCACCATAATTATAACAAAACCGCAAAATATATAGGCGGCAATACTTGCAGCTCCAAGACTGGCTGCAATTATGGCAGGAAGCACAAAAATACCCCCTCCGATAATGATATTAATAATGTTAGCGCTGAGCCCTAAAATACCAACCTCTCTTTTCAATTTCATATATAGTGAATGTGGTTTGAAGTTTTGTTAATTTATAAAACTACAATTTTTATAATTAATGTATGATAGTTTATGTTTCGGAATCTAACGTATAAACACTTCTGATTAATAAGTTCTAAAAAAAGAAACGAGCGTATAATTCATATTTATTTAAGTAAAATTTACCATGTATTATTCTTAACAATTAATTGGTAAGTTTTATGTAAATTATTAATATTTTTGAAAAATTAACCCCTAAGTAGTAAATACAATGTTAGAAAATGTAAATTATAGATCAACCTGTCATATATCAAGTCTTTTAGATATTATTGGGGATAAGTGGTCTCTACTTATTATTAGAGATATTTTTTTAGATCGAAATACTTACAGTGAATTTTTAAAATCTGATGAAAGAATAGCTACGAATATTTTAGTAGACAGAATAAAAAAATTAAAATCTCTTGATCTTATTTTTTTCCACAAAAAACCAGATAATAATAAGACGAAATATTATTATTTAACCAACAAAGGAATAGATTTATATCCTGTTATATGTGAAATGACTTTGTGGTCTCACAAACATTTGAATCTTAAAGAAATACCACCACTAGGAACAGACTTAATTAATTACATAGAATCCAAAAGTCTAGTTCACGAAATCTCTGAAACTGTTTCTGATTATCAAAGACGAAAAGAAATGTTGCTGTGTAATCAAGACATTTAATAAGCATATTATTCTAACTAATTCATAAACTCTGTGAAGTAGTTTTTAATATTCTATTCAAGTTTTTTTTTTTAAATTCAACATTATAAAAAATTTAAAATCATGGAAAATTTTTTAGGATTATATGCAAGTAGTTCGAACCAAAACATTGCCTGTAGTTGTTATACCATCTTTTGTAGTTTTTTACGAGATAAATTAAAAATTGTATTATTTTTACGATATATGCTCTCTGATTGACAGAGTACAAACTCAGTATGAAACACTTTTACAAAAATTTATACACTCGCTTTAAAGGACTCTTACCCTTTATTATTTTTTTCTTTATTATTTACAACATAGAAATTGTTAGAGAATTGGTTTTTTACAATGGATTGTTTCAATTGGCTTTATTTATTTTTATTACCTGCATTCCTGCATATCTCACCAAGCGTATGTCATATGTAGATATTGCTTGGCCGTGGGGTTTGGTTTTAATAGGTGTCCTAGTTTTGATACTTGGAGAGGGATATCAACCAAGAATTATATTGATTTCAAGCATGTATTTATTTTCTGGTTTAAGAATGGGTATTGGCGCCATAGTTTTATTAAAAAAAGGACACCTTGATATAGAACTATCAAGATATAAATACCAACGAAAACGATGGGATAAAGCTGGGTATAAAAACTTGGATTTATCTCTTCAATATGAAATTATGATTCAATGTTTTGCCAATATCACTTTTTTGGCTTTGCCTGCTTTTTTAATGGCACAAAATACAACTACTTCTATTTCAATTACAGAAATTATTGGTGTATTATTTTGGGCTATTTGGTTTGTAATGGAGCATATTTCAGACATACAAAAACAAAAATTCTTAAAAAAATCGTTTTTAGAAAAGAAAAAAAAACAAGTTTGTAATGTTGGTTTTTGGAAGTATACTCGTCATCCTAATTATTTTGCTGAATGGATGGTTTGGAATGCTATTATTGTGACCTCTATTCCATCTTTTTTGAAATTTTACACCAATGATCACATACTGTTATGGAGTTTTGTTTTTATTGCTTTATTATATGTTTCTTATATCATGTACACAACATTAGTATACTATACTGGTGCAGTACCATCAGAGTTTTATACCTTACAGAAAAGACCCAACTATAAAATATATCAACAACAGACCAATAGGTTTTTTCCGGGTCCCCAAAAGTCAGTTCAAAATAATGATTTATAAATCATTTTCGATCAAAATAACAGAAATAGAACTTTTTTACAGGAAAGTTCAACTTTTAAGTCAATAAATAACCAGTCCCATAAAAACAATTTTATTTTAATCAAACGTATGAAAAAAGTAATTCTCATTCTATTCATTCTAAGTATCCATTTGAACATTTATTCCCAGATAAATCCAGCTAATATAGAGATTGTAAGAGACCACTATGGTGTGCCTCATATCTATGCAGATTTAGATACAGAAGTTGCTTATGGTTTTGCTTGGGCGCAAGCAGAAGATCATTTTAAACTGATTCAAGAGGCCTATTTAGCAGGAAACGGATTGTTAGGAAAGCTTATTGGATTAAAAGGAGCTGGTGCAGATTTCTTAACACAGTTTATTCAATCCGAAAAAATTGTTAATGAAAAATTTCACACCCTCGATAAAAAGTTTGTTGCACTTGTAGAAGCATTTGCTCAAGGATTAAATGCCTACGCTGTAAAATACCCAGCACAAGTTCTTGAGAAAAAATTGTTTCCACTCACACCAAAAAAATTACTTCGCTACACTCAGTTGCAATTGTTTATATCAAATGGTGCTGATAAATTAGTCACTGGTATAGTAAATAACTCATTGTCTTGGCCCTTTGAAATTGAACAAGACACCAAGGGCTCAAACTTAATTGCGGTTAGTAGAAGCAGAACAGGCACTGATGAAACTTTTTTAACCATTAACACACATCAACCGCTGGAGGGACCTACCTCATGGTATGAAGCCCATCTAGTAAGCAAAGAGGGAACCAATATTATTGGAGCTGCGTTTCCAGGTACTCCTTGCATGCTCACCGGTGCAAATGAGTTTTTGGGGTGGACACATACCGTAAATTATCCAGACAAAGCAGATGTATATGCACTAGAAATGCACCCAAATAGAAAAGATGTGTACTTGGTAGATGGAATATCGCATAAATTAGAAAAATTTAAAGCAACACTTCGTTTTAAATTTCTTGGGATGATTATTCCTATTAAGAAAAAATTTTACCACAGTATTTATGGTCCTACCCTAAAAAATAAAACAGGCGTTTATGCTGTAAGAACACCAAGTACTACAAACATAAATGCTATAGAGCAGTGGTGGAAGATGAATAAGGCAACTAATTTCACATCCTTTTACAAAGCTCTTGAAATGAAGGCTTTACCGGGATATAATATTGGCTATGCAGATAGGAACGATACTATTTTTTACATCTCTAATGGTAAAATTCCTATAAGAGCAAAGGGCTATGATTGGACCGATGTTGTTCCGGGAAATACTCTCAAAACATTATGGGATACTTATTATGATATTAAAGATTTGCCACAAGTGATTAGTCCAGCTTCTGGTTTTGTATACAATGCCAATCACAGTCCCTTTAAATCTTCTGGAGAGGCAGATAATCCATTAGAAGGAAATTTCGCAAAAGAAATGAACTTTGAAACCTATGATAACAATCGTTCTACAAGACTGCTAGAGTTGTTAGAGGCAGAAGACCGTATAGGTTATGAGCGTTTTAAACGCATTAAATATGACCACCAATTACCAACGCCTCTGCAGTATAATTATATGGATTTAAATCCTTTGTTTGAGATGAAGCCAACAGATTATCCTGAAGTGAGTGTGCTATTAACAGAGATTCAAAATTGGAATAGAATTACAAATCCTTCTTCATACGGAGCTGGAGCATATGCTGCATTATATTATCAGCTAAGGCCTTTTTATGATCAATTAGGAGAAGGTCGTACTTTTACTCATGAAGCCTTGTTCAAGGCTTTGAAAGTTACAAAAGAGCACCTAAAAAAGCATTTTAATAGTGGTCGAATTCAGTTGGGAGATTTACAAAAGCTGGCAAGAGGAACTAAAGAACTACCTATTTTTGGTCTACCTGATGTGGTCACCGCAATGCGTGGTGTGCCTTATAAAGATGGACGTATAAAAATTACACACGGAGAGTCTTATATTGGCTTGGTAAGATTTACACCTACTAAAACATACTATGAATCTGTTATTTCGTTTGGAAATAGCCGAAGACCAGAAAGCCCACACTATACAGATCAGATGGAGTTGTATGCTAATTTTAAGACAAAAACAATGTCATTTGATAGAGTGGACGTTTTAAAAACTGCTAAAAGAAGGTATGCACCTAAATAGTTAGAGTTCATTTGTTTGCTAACATTTTAGCAACTTTGCAAGTATATTCATAATTGAAAAAGAAAGAAGTCTTTTAGTTAAAGGAACAATACGCTTCGTTTTTATCAACTCCACTAATTAGTAGTTATTTTGAATATCCAATAAAGTTACTCCAGTTCTAAAAATAAATGTTTTTTTAGCAGTGTGAACCGTGCCAATATTTTTTTTATCTTTAAAAATTATGAAAAAATACATCCTAGCGTTAGATCAAGGAACAACAAGCTCTCGGGCCCTTATTGTTGATGAGAAAGGAAGCATCGTTTCTGTTGCTCAAAAAGAATTTAAACAATATTTTCCAACACCAGGTTGGGTAGAGCATGACCCCAATGAAATTTGGTCTACTCAAGTAGGAGTTGCAACAGAGGCAATCGCTAATGAAGGATTGTCTTTTGACAATATTGCTGCTATTGGTATAACTAATCAGCGTGAAACCATTGTTGTTTGGGATAAAAATACTGGTAAACCTATCTACAACGCTATTGTTTGGCAAGACAAAAGAACCTCAGAATTCTGTGATGAACTCAAAAAAATGGGTAAGAGCGATTTGATTAGAGAAAAAACAGGCTTGGTGATTGATTCTTATTTCTCTGCAACCAAGATTAAATGGATACTAGATCATGTAGCAGGTGCAAGAGAAAAAGCGATGTCAGGTGAGCTTTTACTTGGTACCATAGATTCTTGGCTTATATGGAATTTTACCAAAGGAGAGCAACATGTAACAGATGTTACCAATGCTTCCAGAACCATGATTTTTAATATTCATACCATGGATTGGGATGAAGAATTATTAGACTTATTTACTATTCCCAAAATCATGTTACCTACAGTAAAGCAGTCTAGCGAGGTGTATGGTCATACAAAGACTGGATTATTTGATGTCAATATTCCTATTTCTGGAATTGCTGGAGATCAGCAAGCAGCATTATTCGGACAAATGTGTACTAAAAAAGGTATGGTTAAAAACACCTATGGAACAGGATGTTTTATGCTGATGAATATAGGTGACAAACCTATTATCTCTAAAAATAATTTATTAACTACCGTTGCTTGGAAAATTAACGGCAAAACTCACTATGCATTAGAAGGAAGTATTTTTATTGCCGGAGCCGTGGTTCAATGGCTTCGCGATGGGCTAAAAATCATAAGAAATTCTCAAGATGTAGAAAATTTAGCAAATTCTGTGAGCAGTTCTGAAGGGGTCTATTTTGTTCCTGCCTTTGCTGGTCTAGGAGCGCCTCATTGGAACCAGTATGCCCAAGGAACCCTATTTGGGTTAACTAGGGGTAGTACAGATGCTCACATTGCAAGAGCAGCTATAGAATCTATTGCCTTTCAAACAATGGACGTTCTAAAAGCTATGGAGGCTGATGCTGGTATTGCCATTAAAGAGTTACGAGTAGACGGAGGAGCAACCATCAACAATATGCTAATGCAGTTTCAAGCAGATGTCTTAAATACAGTAACAGTGCGTCCTAAAGTTGTTGAAACAACGGCAATGGGAGCTGCTTTTTTAGCAGGATTGGCAGTTGGTTATTGGAAAAGCCCTGAAGAAATTCAAGATATTTGGCAAATTGATACTTCATTTAAACCATCCGTTACAAGAGATCAAATAGCAAAAGATATTAAAGGATGGTATAAAGCTATAGATGCTTTAGAATATTGGACAAAAATAAATGATTAAAAATTAATAAATATGACACCATTCATTGCAGAAATTATTGGAACGGCACTCCTTATTATTTTGGGAGGTGGTGTCGTTGCCAATGTAGAATTAAATAAGACAATTGGTAACAATAGTGGATGGATTGTAGTAACTACAGGTTGGGCATTAGCTGTGTACGTTGCTGTAGTTGTAACAGCACCTTACAGTGGTGCACATGTAAATCCTGCTGTAACTATTGGTTTAGCCATTGCAGGAGAATTTGCTTGGAGCCAGGCGCCTTCCTATATTCTGGCTCAAATGCTAGGAGCTATGCTAGGAGCTTTTATTGTTTGGCTAGTGTATAAAAACCATTTTGACGTAACCAAAGATGGGGCCACAAAAAAAGCAGTTTTTTGTACAGCTCCAGCAATTCGTAATACTTTTTTTAATTTAATAGGAGAAATCGTAGGTACTTTTGTGCTGGTTTTTACCATTTTAAATTTTACAGATGCAGCCATGGCAGATTCAAATGAGATAGTTGGCTTGGGGTCTTTAGGAGCCTTGCCTGTTGCTTTTTTAGTATGGGCTATTGGCTTGTCTCTTGGAGGTACAACAGGCTATGCTATTAACCCAGCAAGAGATTTAGGTCCTAGAATTATGCATGCTATTTTACCAATAAAAGACAAAGCATCTAATGATTGGAGTTATTCATGGATACCCGTTATTGGACCAATTACAGGCGCTTCATTAGCTGCTTTATTAGCCATGTTCTTATCGTAAAAAACTATATATTTTCTCTAGTATAATTCTAACTATTTTTGCTTTTTTAAAAAACAACATTAACTATGCAACACATTGCTTCATCGTTTACACTCCCTAACGGTTCAATTTTAAAAAATAGAATTGCCAAATCTGCCATGAGTGAAAATTTTGGGACTAAATATCATGCCCCAAGTATTGGTTTAATTCATGCCTACAAAGTTTGGGCAAAAGGCAATCCGGGTTTACTTATCACAGGAAATGTAATGGTAGACTCTAAAGCGCTTGGCGAGGCACGTAACGTTGTTGTAGAAGATTACAAGCATTTTAAGGAGTTAGAGGCTTGGGCAAAATCTGTTGATGGAACTGGGGTACATCTTTGGCCACAGATCAATCATCCGGGCCGACAGGCTTTTGCGTCAATCAATAGAGTAGTAGTTGCCCCCTCTGCCATTCCGTTAAAAATGGGAGGAGCTTCAAAAATGTTTACTATGCCTAAGGCCTTATCTGAGGAAGCTATTTGGGACATTATAAAACGTTTTGGTAATACTGCAAGAATTTTAAAAGAAGCAGGGTTTACAGGTTGTCAAATTCATGGAGCCCATGGATATTTGGTGAGTCAGTTTTTATCTCCTAACAGCAATGTTAGATCAGATCAATGGGGAGGTACATTAGAAAATAGAGCACGCTTTGTGTTAGAAATATATAGAGAAATTCGACGTCAGGTTGGAGCAGACTATCCTGTAGGAATAAAAATTAATTCTGCAGATTTTCAGAGAGGTGGTTTTACCGAAGAAGAATCTATGGAGGTTATTCAATTGTTAGGAAATGAAGGAATGGATCTCATTGAAATTTCTGGAGGAACCTATGAAAAACCTGCAATGATTAAAGGAAACCGTAAAAAGAGTACTGTAGAACGAGAAGTCTATTTCCTAGAGTATATAGAAAAAGCACGAAAGCTAACAAAGACACCATTATTGCTTACTGGTGGTTTTAGATCTGTGTCAGTAATGGAAGATGCCTTGGCTAGCGGTAAGTTAGATGTTATTGGTTTGGCAAGACCTTTTTGTTTGTATCCAGAACTAGCCAATCAAATTTTTGATGGCTCTGTAAAACAATTTGAAGCACCCATTCCTCGTATTGGGATTAAATTTCTAGACAAGCTTGGTGGCGTAGAATTACCGTGGTATGAGCTTCAAATACAGCGAATTGGAAAAGGTAAAAAGCCTAAAAGGAACCTCCCAGGTATTTTGGCTTTCTGGTTCAGTTTAAAAAGCTTGTTTTTAAAATCATTTTGGAAAAACTAAATTTTATCACAAAATAAAAATTATTTAGAATATATCTAAATAATTTTTTTTTTTGAAGATTCGTATGTAGTTTTACAACTCAATGCAAAGCAATAAATTTACTTTAGAAAGGTATGGTGTAAAAAGGGTTATTTTATTAGCTCTACTATTTATGCTTCTTGGTACTCTATTGGAATTATACTTGCTTGATCATTACGAAGACACATTGCAATTAATTCCGGCTTTATGCATTGGAGGTGCACTTATAAATCTCCTCGTACTTTTTTTTAGAAGATCTCAAGTAATCATTAATCTATTCAAACTAGTCCTTGTGTTAACATCTCTAAGCGGAATCTACGGTGCTTTCTTGCACTTACAAGCTAATTACGAGTTTGAGCAAGACATGAAGCCTACAGCAAACTTCTGGGAGCTTTTTTCGGAAAGTTTATCAGGAGCTTTACCAACCTTAGCACCCATGAGTATGATTGTCTTAGCATTAATTGGTTATTCATATTTAATTTTAATAAAACAACAAAATGAAAAAATTTAGTAAACTAGTAATCGTCTTTTTATCTATAAGTGTTTTTTTAGTATCCTGTAAAGAATCTACAGATAAGAAACAAAAAACAAACACGACCGTAGAAAATAAAAAACCTGAAATTACAACAGTATCAGTTTTAAATGCCAATCTTGCTACCGAATCAGATTTAATGACTTTAGGACTTTCATCTGAGGTAGTTGCAAAGCTATTAGAAGCAAGACCTTTTGTAACGATGAATGATTTTAATGAAACAATGGAAGGAGTGAATACAGAAGAACTCTTTAAAAAATTGTTTGTACCATTTAACTTAAACACCACTGCAGAGAAAGATTTTAAAATGATACCTGGTGTTGGTGATAAAATGGCACATGAATTTGAAGAGTATAGACCTTATACTAGTATTCTTCAATTTAAACGTGAAATTGGTAAATATGTAGACAAAAATGAAGTGTCTCGTTATTTAGACTATGTTTTTGTGCCAATAGAATTAAATTCATCAACAGAAGATGACATTAAAGCTTTACCTGGAGTTGGTGATAGTATGTCACATGAGTTTATTGAATACAGACCTTATAAAAACTTAGTTCAATTTAGGAAGGAAATAGGGAAGTATGTAGATGAAAATGAACTGAAGAGATTAGAGCGATTTGTATATCTAAAAGAATAGTGTAATTAATAAATTACTATTAGAAAAAAATAATGCGATTGAGAATTAAGTGCGTGAAATTAAATTATTCACGTACTTGGTTTACTGACAAGCTTTGGGGTATTATTGTAATACTTGTTATGTTTTTTGTTTTGGATTCCCAACTTAAAACATTTGTTTCATCGTTGGTAGATCCAAATATTATTCTAATATCAGAGGCATTTATTTTTCCAGAAATAATACATTTATACCATCCATTTCCAAGATATTTTATTGAGGCTTTTTCATTTTCAAAATTTCCAGCTTTTTTTACTCCTTTTAAAACTCCTTTTTTAATATCAAAAACTGCGTCGACTCGATTTGGATAACCGCCTTGAATTCTTAAACCAAAAAGAGAGTTCTTATCTTTTTTAACCACAAAACTTGCTTCGTATTCTTTTCCATAATTAACTTCTATATTATTAACCACATTAAAAGCTGAATTTAATATATTTTTCCTGGATAACTTTAGAGCTTTTTTACCCTTATAGCTGAGAGAAGTAGTTTCTGTTTTGGTCTGACTTTTAATCCACGAAGAAAAGTCAGGAATTTTAATTTCGGTTACAAGTACTTGTTTTGAGGGTTCTAAATTTTTTATATTGTAAGTGTTAGAAAGTTTACTTAATTCTTCTCTAAGTATGTTTTGATTGTGTTTAAGATTTGTTATTGATAAGCTATTTATATTAAATTCTTTTTTTAGTATATTTTTAAAATTAGACACCTCTGCTTTGTTGGTTTTAATTAACTGATCTACATAACTAGGTTTAGAAATTTTACGCAAGGCAACTATAAGCTCTTTATTATATATTGAATCTTTAATGTTATTGTTTTTTATAAAGTTGAATGATTCATATTTTTGTAATTTTTTACCTGCATTTCCATCAAATGCAATTGGTTCTAATTTTGATGTAATAGGGTTGTAATAAAACCTTATGTTTATTATGGAGTTTCCGTGATTAGCACCAAATAAATTTAAAAGAGCATTATGCATTGCTAGTTTTTTTACATCAAAAGCATCACTTAAAGTTATTTGACCTTCTCGCGCACCTTTTAGTAGAGATTTTCCTAAAATAAAATATTTTTTCATTGTACTATCTTGAAGTATCTTGCTCTCTGAGAATGCATTTACTGGATAACTGACTCTCTTCATAAATTTGCTATATCCTATACCATAAGGCTCGCCTGTTTTAATTCCTTTTTTGACCTCATTCCACCAATAATTTTCAGAAAACTTTAGAATTATACTTTCTTTTCTTTTATTGCTTTCTATAGTCCTTTTGTCAAAAGTTTCTTCAATTGCATAAATCCCAAGGGATTTATTAATGTAGCCAGATGTGTTTTTTTGTTTAATATGAATGCTTCCTTCTATAAAGCTATATCTCAAACCAATTAATTCTTCGCTTTTTACAGATTTATGATATAACCACTCGTTTATATACCCTCTCGTTTTGGGATGATGAAGTGAGAATTTTCGCATGCCAAGTATGGTTTTATCATTTTTTAGCTTAATTCTAAAAGACCATTTATCTCCAGATAAATGATCTGTCCAATCTCCTTTTAATCTTGCCTCTGCTTTAAAATCCTTCCCATTGTATGAAACTGTTACTGGAACATAATCCGAATCCTTTGTTTCTAATATGCCAATACTTAAAGCTTTATCTCGTTTCTTCTTTAATTTATTATAATGATTCTGATTAAATGTCAGTTGAATGAAATCTAACGGGCTTTTTTGTTCAAAGTTAGGTGTAACAGCGTATTTCGATTTTTTATTCAATAAAAAAGTATTTAATATCAGTAATAAAACAGCACCTGTTATTAGAACTAATAAAAAAATAAACTGTTGTTTATTTGAAGATTTTAGCTTCATGAAACTTAATAATTTTCTATAAAATTAAATTGAATATCTCCCAATTCTTTAAGATCATTTTTAGCTTTGATAATACTTTCAAAATCCTTAAATTCAACACTCAATGAGATTTCGCTAATATCATTTATCACATCAAGTCTTTTTAAATCAATTCTTGAACAATACTTTTCTAATAATTCTATTATTTTATTTTCATTTATATGCTCTCCGGTAAGATTTGAAATGGAAACAATTAAGTTTTGTTGTGTAACACTTTTGTCAGCATTGTAATTTTGAATGATAATATATAAAATAATAATAGTTGCACCAGTCAATGTTACGATACGTTGATCAGCTCCCATACCTAAGCCTATAGCAATTGCAACAAAAAAATACACTAACTCTTCAGGTTCTTTAATTGCAGTTCTAAATCTTACAATTGAGAGTGCACCGACCAGTCCTAATGACAGGGCTAAAGATGATTTCACTATCGATATTACAAGCATAACTGTTATCGATATGAGTACAAATGTTTGGGTTAATTTCTTTCTGTTTGATAAAGAATTGCCATATTTGGAATAAACCAAACCAATAAGATAAGCTAAGATAATGGTTATCAAAATATTGATTAGAAAATCTAACATTGAGGATTCTCCAGATACAAATTGATTAGCAATGTTGTTTAAAAATGATTTCTCTTGCATTGTATTTGTCTTTAATTATTATTGTGGAAATTGTTTAATTGTATTCATTCCATTTACATATTTTGAGTTTTTATTCAATCTAAATGGAAATTGAGTGGTTACTTTATTGGCCAGATTATCATGTTCTAATTTATATTTTAGTTCAACTATTTTATTAGGATCTAAAGAAGGTTTTAAATTGAAATTATTAAATCGATTCTCAATTTTATGATATTGCAGCTCAAAATCTAATGTTGCTCTAAATTTTTTATCTGCAGATAAAAAATATCTTCTTTGGTATGAATTTAATAGTGAAGGAAAAACCATTTTAAGGGACTCTAAAATAGGTAATGGTAAATTAGAAACTAAAAAAACTTTTTGAATATCATCGCTAAGAAAATTATTGTCTAGAATAAAAGGTTTAAGTTTATAAGACCATTTATCTCCTACCAAGCCTTTTTTTATTTTGATTTCTAGAATTGGTTTTTCAATTTTACCAAACATTTCTCCATACCATCTAATTCTTATCTTTTTGCGGTCAGAAACACCTAAAACATTGTCAAAATAATCATTGTATCCTACCGTATCAAAATAAATATTATTAATCTTTCTTTGTTGAAAAACCTCTCTAAAAAACGTTCTATTTTCTTTAATTATTCTCACCAAACTTTTCACCGATCGATTTATTGGTATCGTAAACTTTCTTTCAAAACGATAATTGTTTTCTACATCTAAAAAATGTATTTCTTTAGTTTGAGTTAATTCTTCTTTTTGTTTAAGTAACTTACTGTCTATCATAACTGTCTGTTTCTTGTTTTATCACTACTAATGCCAAACTCAACCCCATACATCCTGCCTTTGACATTTTCGGAAGTTTCTACCACTTTGCCATCTTCTTTCATAGAGGAAGTGCTTTCAATTAAATATCTTGTTTCAACTGTTTTAAAATCGACCGATTCAACAAAAATAGTAGAGGGGCCATATTCAGATTTTTTTTGAAACGCTGTAAAAGCAAGCTTTGTATTGATGATTTTTAGGTTTTTCCCATGAATTATTGATAAATCTTTTCCCGCTATTGCAATTTCACTATTTTCAATAGTCACATTGTCTACAAACATTCTACTATCTTCACCTGCACTTAATCCTTTATCATTAGCGTTTGATATTACAACTCTGCTAATCTTTAAATCTGAACCAGAAACATCGATAGCATCATTGCCTAAGTTTATGAATTTAGAATTCTTAATGATACCTTCAACAAAATCCCCATCAAAAGCATCAGATTGTGTGTTGTTAATAGTACATGAATCAATAATGAATGTGGTTCTTACAATATTCAACGCGTCTTCACAATGGTTGTTTGAAATTTTGACATGCTTTAACTCAACCGGAGACTCATAAAACGTAACAGCCCCAGTAATATTCCAATTCAACTGTGTTGGGTTGGATAATTGATCAAAAATCACATGATTTAATTTAGATTGTTTTCCATTACTTAAAACTAATATACCTTGGCCTTTTTGGTCTGAAGAATATATTTTAATGGGTCTTTTCTTACTGCCAGTAAAAATAAGCGGTGAGTATGAAATAATTTTACCGCCATTTAAAATATTTATAGTTGTCCCTTGTTTAATTCTAAACTGATAGCCTTTTGGAATTATTAAAGGGCTCTTAACTACAATAGTCTCTTTATTAAATGTTATAATTTTTTGCTCTTCAAGAATGATAAGACCATCTTGGGTTGTCACGTTATTTTTTACTCTGAATAAATCGTCATTACTTTTTATAACCGTTTGTTGATAAGGGCTTATTGGTGCTAAATAAGAAGTGTTTAAATTTGATAACGAATATGCTATATTCAAATTATAGCTATCTTTGTAGGGCATAAACCCTGTCTGCTTTTTTTTCTTATTTACAAATAAGTTTTCAAAACTTCTAGGTAAATTTATTTCTATGGTGTCTTTTTGACGGCTTAAGATTTGAGATGCTGTATTAAATCTTACGATTTTTTTGTTTGTCTTAAAATTCAATCCTAAAATATCTACTGGGAAAATGGAATTATTACTTATTTTAACAATAATTTTATTTTTTTCAGATGAGACTAATTCTGCAATAATTTCTGTTGTTGCATCAAGACTTTTCTTAATTATTCTCTGATTTAAATACAATACATCAATATCAAAAATCAAATTAGGATAGTGTGAATTAATGATACCTATTTCTTGTTCAAATGAATCATCTTCTTCAATAAAATCCTCATACAGACTTATTTGACTTACTGAATTAAGTGCTTGTATATATAAATTGATAAAAGTTAGATTCTTAATTGAATGAGGCTTTATGTTTTTTGGGTTTAGACCCAAACAGTTAGATTGAGAAAAAAAAGGTTCTAGTAACTTTGTTTCTGAATTATACAATAAGTACATTTTTTCATTACAACCATTTGTAAATACATTTTTTAAAGCATAATAAGATGCTAGCATTTCTAGATTAATAACTGAATCTAATTGCAGATTTCCATTTATATATTCCCTTAGAAGCCTGATGGCCTCTTCGCCTTTTGTTCCAGAAAAACTAATATCTCTTATAAGTGCATTATTTTTTTTGTCTATCAAACTCCAAAATTGATTTGATTTATTAATAACCCCTATAGTTTGATTATTTTTAGAAATATATTGATCTAGACTTTGTTTTATTTGAACAAGCGAATCCTTTTTTAAGTTGTATGCATAAGGTAAAAAAGAGATGTTATTTTCTTTAAGTGTTTTTTGAAAAATCTTTAGGTAAGTGTCTGGTATTTTCTTTTGCCCATTAAATTTAGTTTGTGTGATATTAAACTCCTTATTAATTGTCTTAAAAGGACTAATTATTTTTTTTTCTATAGATTTTTGTCTGACGACTAGTTTTTCAACATTTATTAAAGGAAGTGCTTTTGTATAAACTCCATACACTTTCTGATTATGCCTATAAATAGTTGCTTCATTGGTTATATTAAACTGTAAAAAAGCTTGACCTTTTTTTAGAAGTGATTTGTTAGTTGGATACAATTCTACCAAAAAATCTAATTTTTTATCAATTTTTGAGGGAAATGTTTTAAAAATGACAAGCTCTTTTCTGGAGAAAGCTTCAAATGTAGAACAAAAAAAAGTAGAATCATTTTGCTCTGTTGAATCCAATGCATTTATGAATTTATCAGTTAATGTTTTGAAATTTATATTAGCTATTTTATCTGAAGAATTTTCTGTTATAGAAAGATCTTCAATCTTTAAGGATAATTGACCAAATGACAGAAAAAAAATCAGTAATATTATAGGTACTCCAACAACTACTTTAATGGTGTTTTCTTCAACAAATTTGTGTAACATCTCTTGTAACTTGTTTTGAATGTACATTAATTTGGATTATTGTAATCCTCTAATTTACCTAAGGAGTTTATGTTTTCTCCGTTTAAATGGATTAATCTAAATCTAACTGAATTATCGCTATAAACATCAATAATTATAAAATTATCTCTAACACCTCCGCCCATTCCACTTGTAACATAAGATATTCCTCTTTCTTTGTAATAAGAGTACTCAATTGGATTATTTCTTTTTCGTTTTTCCTTAGAAAAAGCACCTACATCACCTGCAAATACAAATGTAGGTTTATTAGTTCCTAACAACAAAGGTTCAATTTCTGACCAGTAATTAGTTCTTTCACTTCTGTCATAAAGAGAGTTTGGAACTGGCTCGGAATATTTCTCTTTATCAAACCACAATATCTGATGAGAGAAAATAAAAATATTTCTTGCTTTTTTAGCATCAATTCTAAGAAGGTTTCTTAAAAAGGTTAATTGCTCACCTGAAATATTCCAATGGTCTAGATTAAGATCTAAAATCACAAATAAATCTTTTCCATTAAAAAATTTCTTGTACGATTTACCAAATAGTTTTTCAAAATTTTCTAATTTTCCGTCATGATTGCCTCTGGAAATATGAATAGGCATATTAAATCTCGAAATATCTTTTTGGGTTCTCTTCCAAAAATTTTGACCCCACACTACATCTCCTAAAAGGAAACCATGTTTCATTTTCTCTTGGTTGTTTATAAACGCAGTTTTGTCTTTAAAAGGTTTGTAAAGTCCAATGTTTTTTGCTCTTTCGCTCGGGTTACCATATGTATGACCAGCAATAAAAAAAGAATACTCTTTTTTTGGTATTGATACACAGCTTATTAGAGTGAATAAAAACAACATGCTAATTATTAATTTCATTTTCTCTTATTTTTTTCTATTTCATAGATTGCTTCTTCTCTATTTCCCCATCCTTCAATAATAGATACGTCTTCCTTGTTATAGTTTAAAAACCATAATTCTATCATAGTTTTCACTGCAGGGTAATCTATTAAAAAATTATCTCCCAAGTCAACTTTAATTATTTGGGTAGCTTTATTTGCTGGTATTGCAATAATTTTATAATCAATTTCTCCCTTGTCTAATAGCTTTAAAACAGCTATAGGTTCAATTTCTATAATTGTTCCAGTTTCAACATTTTCAGAAAGGACCAATACATCTAAAGCATCTCCATCTCCTCCTTCTTTAGGATTGGAAAATGTAGATGGAATATATCCGTAGTTACCTATATAAGGAAGAAATTGAACTATTCTATCTTCCCCATTTTTTAAGTCAACTTCAAAAGTTTTAGATAAGTTATTGTACTCTATTTTCTTATTAGTGCCCGCAGGTATTTCAATTACTGCATTAAAATTCCCATTATTTGATTGAACTGATACGTTATAGTAATCTAATTTTCTGTTACAAGATATTATTAAGCAAACAATAACAAATAAAGAAATCTTTAGCAATTTCATAACAATACAATAATAGAAAATAATTTAGAATAATAAATTTTAAAATCAAAAATAGAATAATTTAAAATCAAATTAGGTCTTTTTTTTTAAAAGTCATAAAATAAAAAATATTACTAAAAATAATAATTTATTTTCGGGAAAATGTGGAGGAGTATAAATAAGTTAAATAAAACTTTTTTGGTTAGAATTTAGTAGACTTGATAAAGTTATGATTGGAATATCTTGCATTTTTTGTTATATTTAATGTCTATAGGTTCCGTCAGGCAGCACAGTTGGCATTTTATAATTAGGATTTGTCAATAACGAAAATATAGCAGTGTCTGTATTTTTAACTAATATCCGTGTATTTAATCTCCATTCATTGTCAATATCATTCAATCTATTTTCTTGAGCTCCCAACATTGAGGTTAATGTCCAGTATAGATATTCAATAGTTTGGCAAGAGGCATAATCACAAGTTTCATCATCATACGTATACCAAGCTTTTGATGGGTATTGATTTGGTATTGTCATAAATTGCCCTCCTCTTGCGATATCCATTGCATTTGCAAGTTCTGATCCTACATTCTGACCAAAAGCTTCCGGATAAGCATAGGAATGACCTGCATTGTTAATAATATGAAGTACTTCTTCTAAGGTAGCATCAAATGGACTAGTTTTTCCATCAGTCACAAAATTAGGATGCGTTTCATCATTCCCTAAATCTTGTCCTTTTCTTCCGTTTGGAATATCAATATCAAGATCATTTTCTCTTTTCCACATGACTAAAAATGCTTTATTTTGTGTCATATTGTCTAAAACTAGTTGATCATCTACTATTCCGTCTTCATCATTGTCAAGATATTGAGCCATCACATTTGCGGCGTGTAGTAATTTAATATCTTCTGAGGCTTTAACAGCATAAATATCAATTCCAAACACAACTACTTTTCTATTAAAACTAGTGAATCCCACGTCAGTATGACTAACAATAGTAAAGTTGGGGTCGTTTCCTGGAGAAATTACTGATGAGGTGGCTTTGTTTTTATCACAACAGATAAATGCCATGATAGTTCCCATCACAAAAACTTTCAATTTCTTAATGATCATGGTTATCGAATACTTATTTTTTTATAATTTTTTTTTTGATGCTACCTATTAAGGTTTCTATCTTCAAAAAGTAGATACCTGAATTTAAATTGGTAATATCAATAATTCTATTAGTTAAATTTACTTTTATACTTACACCCAATGAATTGTAGAGAATAACTTTATTAAATTGTATTGGAATGTCGTGATCTAAATGAATTAAATCACTAGTGGGATTTGGAAAAACACGAATACTTTTATTCAATGCTTCATAATTTGAACTTGATAATGTGTTGTCTATGTATTTTTGAAAAAACAACCAAGCCTCTTCACCAGCTTCAATATCCATGTTTCCAGATGAGCCAGGCCAATCATGTCCAGCACCAACTACCTCATAGTACCATACTTCATTATTATTTATACCATTTAAATGTTTTTCGCTTATAACGAAGCTACCGTCCGTAAAATCTGTATTAGGTAGTGTTTCAGTCTCTACAGTTGTACATTCATTTTTTTCAGAAAAATAATTAATGGTAAATGGTATACTTGGATAAGCTCCCCATCCATCATTATTGTTTTGATCACCTGCTAATGGTGTTACGTTATCTTGAGAACCATGTATTTCAAATATAGGGATAGGTGAGCTATTGTTACACTCGTTTAAAATACCTTGTAAAATCATTCCTGCAACAGGTGCTACAGCTTTAAATGTATTATATTCTTGGCAAGCTAGCATATAACACATTTCCCCACCGTTAGACATACCAGTTGCAAATGTATAATTTGGGTTTAACCCATTGGATACCTGAAGATACTCGGCTAATTCAGTTAAAAATCCAACATCATCCACTGTTTCATTTTCATGAAACGCATAGCCTACATTCCAAAATCTATCACCACTTGAATCTAAAGTTCCTCTAGGATAACAAACAGCAAAACCATATTGGTTTGCAAATTGATTCATTTTTGAGTAATTTCTTATACTGCTTGCATCATCTGTAAATCCATGCATTACAAATACCAATGGCATTTGATCATTTAAAACAGAAGGTTCGTAATAAATATATTGACGTGTAATTCCATCATGATCAAAATCTACATATTGAGCTTTTGCTGAAAAAATTGAACAAAAAAATACAATTACGAAAAGTAATAAACTGAATTGATCTTTCATTTAATATTTTTTTAAATTTAATGATTTAAATTCGATATTCTTACTCAGAGAAGATTTGAGCAATAAATTTGATTTATTCTGCTATTCTAAATGATAACTTTTGTACTTCACTATTATTTTATTTTTAAAAAATGATATTTTTTTAAAATTATACTACTAAAAAAATAGTCTATGACCACCTTTTTAATTGAATTGACCTAAAATGAAACTGTTTTATTTAGTGTTAATTTTATTTTTACACAAATTATTATATTCAAATTGAACAGTTAATAAATGAGAAAAAATAATCTAATCCTTTTAAGTGTATTAATACTTCTATTTTCTAATTCAACTTTAAGTGCTCAAAAAAAAGAAAAGACGTCTAAAATAAAGCAGCCAAACTTTTTATTTGTTATGGTAGACGACCAACCTTTTGATGCCATTGGTTTGTCAGGTCGCTATCCATTTTTAAAAACACCAAATATTGATTTATTAGCTAAAGAAGGTGTCAATGTAAAGAATTTCTTTGTTACGCAATCTATTTGCTCTCCATCTCGAGCTAGTTTTTTAACGGGTACCTATCCACATATTCATGGTGTAAATCAGAATAATCGTCATGTAGACCCAAAATGGGACGAATTTGCTCCTTTTTCAAGCCATTTACAAAAAGCAGGTTATCAAACAGCACATGTGGGTAAAATTCATATGGCACACAAAAGAGGAAAGCAACATATAAGACCCGGTTTTGATTACTGGTTTAGTTTTGTAGGACAAGGAAAATATTTTGATCCACCTGTTAATGAAAATGGACGCGAGTATCAAGAAAAAGGATATATGACAGATATTCTTACAGATAAAGCTATTACTTGGTTAAAAGAAAAACGAGATACAAACAAACCGTTTAGTTTAAACCTTTGGCACAAAGCTGTTCATCAACCGCATCTTCCAGCTCCAAGACATGCAGATTTATATGTAGATGTGGAATTGCCTACACCACCTTATGATACTCATAAAGAGACTTTTAAAGGTAAGCCTGAATGGCAAAGAAAAAAAACCTACGGTTTTGAATGGAAGAAGAATCTTCCAATTCCTGCCGAACTTCCAGAACAAGAATGGCCAATAAATTATGATAGAAATATGCAGCTTTTGAGATGTTTAGCTTCTATTGATGAATCTCTTGGCAAGGTTTTAGCAACTTTAGAGGAAATGGGCGAACTAGATAACACGGTAATAATTTACACTAGTGATAATGGTTATTTTATGGGTGAACACACTTTTTTAGATAAGCGCTTAGCTTATGAAAATTCTATGCGTGTTCCTATGCTTATTCGGTATCCAAAATTAATTAAACAAAATACCCAAATAAAAGAACAATGTTTGAATATCGATATAGCTCCGACAATTTTGAATCTAGCAGGAATAGAAAAACCAGACTATATGCAAGGAGAATCTATGGTAAATTTATTGAAGGGTGAAAAAGAAAAGAACTGGAGAAAAGCCATTTTGTTTGAATATTATGTAGATAGTTATTGGCCTTATGCTGGTCCTAATCAAATTGCTGTTAGAACTGAAAAATATAAGTTGATAGATGCATTTTTAGAAAATGATATTGATGAGTTATATGATCTTAAAACAGATCCCGGAGAAATGAATAACCTGATTAACAATACTAAATACGATAAAATAGAGGAAGATCTTAGGAGTCAGGCATCAATATTAAAAAAACAATATAAGTATAACCCAAACAGAGATTGGTGGTTAAAAGAAGTTATGAAATCAAAAAGAAATGAAACAAAACTCAAATAGTTATTATATGAGCAATACGTTTATTGTTGATTAGCCATACCTTGATAGACATTTTAAAAAATCGTAATTTTACATAGTAGAATATTTTTATCTTAAATTATTAAATTCTTGTGATATTTCGGCGATTTTTTTTTATTGTTCGTTTTTTGGTTTTTTTTATACCGTTTTCACTATTCGGACAGCAAATTAAACATCTTGGTGTTTATGATGGTATTAGAAGCGGAGCTGTTCGTGCTTTCGAAAAGGATTCCTTGGGTTACATGTGGATTGGTACTTCACAAGGTTTAAATAGATATTCTGGATATCAATTCAAAAATTACGATAAATTTCTATCAAGCGGTGTTGTAGATATTATTAGTGAAAATGGAAATCTTTTTGTTCTCGGGGCTAAAGGAGAACTTCTGAAATACAGTTACGAACAAGACACCTTTAAACAAATTTTAGCCTTAAAAAACGTAAAGTTTTTATCTTTTAAGATTCTCAACAGCACTACTATTATCATTGGACTTCAGAAAGGGCTACTAGTCTATGATTTAGAATCTAAAAGCTTAAGTAAGATTTTGCACTATAATGCAATGTTTAATCGAAGAATTCATCTAAAAGAAAATAAAATTTACGTCGCCACTACAAAAGGAATCAATGTATATGATTATGTTCAGAACCCTACTCGATTAGTAAAACGTAAAACATTACTAAAAACTATTGAAGTTCTTGATTTTGATTTCGATAATCAAAATAGGATATGGGTAGGAACTTATCAGAAAGGACTTTTTGTAATTGATAATAAAAATGTTCAAAAAATAAAACTCTATGATGAGCGAATAAAAACATATACCATTAGAGCACTTAAATTTGATAAAAATAATAAGGTATTAATTTCCTTAGAAGGCTCTGGATTAATTATTATGGATAAAGGTTTTAAAGTTCTAAATAAATTAGAATACGATCCTAATAGTTTAAATTCTCTGAGTCAGAATAGTATCTATGAGATTTTTGTTGATGATGACAATTTCTACTGGCTAGGTTTGAGAGAAGTTGGTGTTGATCTAATATACCCTAGAGATAACCCCTTTAAAAATATCTCTTATGTTCCTTACAAATTAAATAGTATTTACAACAATAATATTCGTTCTATTTATTATGAAAAAGGCGGGAATGTTTGGTTTGGTACCGAAAACGGGATCAGTAAGATATCACCTGATGGAAAGTGGGATAATTTTAATACGAACCCAGATTTAGCAAACAAGGCAGTATTAACAATAAACCAGTATGGCGATTATTTTATTCTAGGAGTTTATGGCATGGGATTGATTAAGTTCAACCCCAAAACAGGAGAAACAGCTAACTTCTCTCTAAAAGAAAAAGAAAAAAAATCTAAATTAATTTTTGCAACCTACCTTGATAAGAAAGAGCTATGGCTTGGAGGGTTTGATGGCCCTGTTAAACACTATCAAAATAATGTCTTAGTAAACAGTTATAAGACGGGTAATGCTAGGTCAATTGTTGCTGGGAAAGGAGATTTAATGTATATAGGTTCTGTAAATGGACTGTTTGAAATTAATAAGGTGACAAAGAGTTTACAAAGAATAAAAAATGTAGATTTTAAAAACACCGATCAGATTCATTCCCTATATTTTGACAAACAGAATAATTACCTTTGGATTGGAAATACACAAGGCCTATTAAAGTACAATCTAGCCACAAAGGAAATAAGACTAATTAACAAAGATGTAAACTTTGAATCGGGAACGGTATTTTCGATTCAAAAAGATTCGAAAGAAAATTTATGGTTTTCAAGCTATTCAGGTCTGTGGAAACTAGATATTCAAAAAGAAGTTGTTAGAAAGTATGACAATGGAGATGGTCTTACCATAGGTACTTTTGGATTTGGAGCATCTACAAAATCTGAAGATGGTCGCCTAGCTTTTGGAGGCCCAAAAGGAGCTACACTATTTAATCCATCCAATTTACCAAGAGAAGAAGGTATATCGAAGATTTATATTTCTGATTTTCAAGTTAATGGAGTTTCGGTAGATTCTGTCTTATTAGAGAAAAATATAAATTTTCTTAATGAAATTGAGCTCAATTACAATCAGAATTCATTAAGTTTTGATTTTGAAACGCTCTCTCTTCATGGATCAAAAAAAACTACATTTTCGTGGCAGCTAAAAGGGTACGATGAATTTCCAATAGTATCAAAAAATAGTAGAAAGGCTATTTACTCAAAATTAGCTCCTGGCAGCTATTCTCTTGAAACAAAAGTTACTAATGTAGATGGAGTGCCTTCTGTAGATACCTATAAAATTAATGTTTTAATTAAGAATCCTTTTTGGCTCAGCCATTGGGCATTTATATTATATGCTCTTGTGGGATCTGTGTTGTTGTATTTATTTGTTTTAGTAAAAAGATCAAGAGCTGATCAAATGTTTAATGAAAATAAAATAAAATTTTTCATTGAGGTAGCACATGATATAAGGACTCCTATTACCTTGATTCAATTATTGGTCTCTCAACTGTTATCAGAAAAAAATAAATTTAATAATAATATTGAGCTAATTCATCGAAATACTCAAAATTTAAACGAATATGTTACTCAGCTTTTAGACTTCCAGAAAGCAGATCGTAATATGCTAAAATTAGCTGTTCGACAATTAGACTTAAAGAAAATATTATACAGAATTGTTGCTGAAGTTCAGCCACTACTAAAAGATAAGTCAATTGATATTATTGTTTCCGTTCCCAAAATAAATTTGTGGTTTGATGAGACTAAAATGTCTAGAATTTTTTACAATTTAATTATAAATGCTATAAAATACAGTGATGAAGGTGCGACAATCGAATTGAAAGCTTCAGCAAATAAAAAAAATGTTACCATAGATTTTATAGATAATGGATTAGGGATTCCTGAGAAAGAACAGAAAATGATTTTCTCAAGATTTACAAGAGGAACTAATATTAATAATAATGGGATTGCTGGTTCAGGGATTGGTTTAATGATATCAAAAAAAATTGTTGAATTACATGGTGGAGAAATCCAATTAAAAAGTAAGGAGAATTTGGGTTCTACTTTTACTGTAATTTTAAAAAATGGAAGTGAGCATTATAATGAAAAAGATTTAGTAATTGAAAATACCACTGCTCATAGAGCAGCGTTTTTAGAAGATAATTTAGATACACATAAACTCATATTACTTGTTGAGGATAATGTAGATTTAAGGAGAACAATTAAAGATGAATTAGAAAAGAAATTTACAGTAATAGACGCTCCTAATGGTAAAGAAGCACTAGTACTAGCATTGGCAAAAAATCCAGACTTAATCATAACAGATGTTATGATGCCTGTTATGGATGGTAAGGAATTATGTAATATCATAAAAACTAACTTTCAAACCAGTCATATACCTGTGATGATGATTACAGCTTTAAGTGAAGTTGATGACAAAATTGAAGGACTTGAAATTGGTGCTGATGCTTATTTAGAGAAGCCATTTAATATGAAGATATTAAACGCAATGGCTATTAACCTAATTAAATCAAGACAAGCACTCCATCAAATTATTTATTCAAAGTCAGATGGAAAAATAAAAGTAAAATCACCCGACGAAAATTTTTTATCAGAAGTAGTTCAGATTATCACTAAAAATTTGACAAATAAAGCGTTTTCAATTGATTTTTTATCTGATAAAATTGGGCTTAGTAGATCTAATTTATTTAGAAAATTAAAAGGCTTAACGAACATGTCTCCTTCAGATTTAGTTTTAAAAATTAAACTAAATTACGCATCAGAATTGCTTAAAACCAACAAGGCTATTAGAATTAGTGATGTAGCTTATGAATCTGGATTTAATGACCCTAAATATTTCAGTACTTTATTTAAAAAAACTTTTGGAAAAACCCCTAAGGAGTATAGTGAAGAGTTTTAAATAATAGTGCACTATTTAAAAATTTACTTGAAATTATTCAGTAATGTCAAATAGTAAACTTTATTGGATAAAATTTAAACTGCAATTTATTTTTTTTTACAGAATTTGTTGCGTTATTAATAATAATGATTATGTATAAGAAGCTGTTTTTATTTTGTATGCTGCTACCATCCTTTGTAATTGCTCAACAAATTACACTTAAAGGAAATGTAATTGACGATGATTCAAATGAATCACTACCTGGTGTTACACTATTGATTAAAGGAACCTCTTTGGGTACATCAACTGATTTTGACGGTAATTTCACAATTAGCAGTAAAGTTGGAGATACTTTAGTAGTCTCTTTTCTTGGTATGAAAACTCAAGAAATAGTTGTTTTGTCATCACCAATATTAATAAAAATGATGGAAGACGTTAATCTATTAAATGAGGTGATCGTTAGTATTGGTTATTTTGATGTTAGTAAAAAAGACCTTTCGGGTTCTATCGTTCAGATTAATGAAGATCAATTAGAAAAAAACAGAACAAATTCTATTGAAAATTTAATTCAAGGTCAGGTTTCAGGTGTTGTTGTTAATGAAAGTTCAGAGCCAGGTGGTGGTATTGGGATATCTATTCGAGGTGTTAATTCAATGCTTGGAGGAACTCAACCACTATATGTTTTAGACGGAGTACCTGTTGATCCTGTTGCTGATGCTCAAGGAAATAGTGGGGCAGGGCAGTCTCAAAGTTCTCTGGGTTTTTTAAATCCAAATGATATAGAAAAAATTGAAATTTTAAAAGATGCAGCTGCTACAGCTATTTATGGAGCAAGAGGTGCTAACGGAGTTGTCTTAATCACAACTAAGACCGCAAATAAAGCAGAAGGGAGTGATAAGTTTTCGTTTGTTTATGATGCTTCTATCACAAAGGTTAGAAAAAACCTTGATGTACTCGATGGTCCAGGTTTCGAAAGATACATGAATCAACGAAATATCAATCAATTATACCAAGATATCACGAACCCTAACAGATCTGGAGGCCCTTTTGATGGGAGTCAGGAACTTACAGATGTAAATTATCCAGAAATATTAGATTTTCAGATTCCTTACCCAGAATCTACCGGTATTAATATTAATTGGCAAGATGAGACGTATCGTTTGTCTCACTCAAATTCTTATAACCTTTCTTACAGAGGAGGTGACTTTAAAAGAAATCTTTCTGTTAGTATAGGGATTTTAGATCAAGAAGGTGTCATCATTAATTCTAATAATAAGAGGATAACCTACAGTATGAATGTAAAAAGAAAAGCTTTAAATAATAAAGTTGACTTTTTCTCTAAAACAAATATCTCACATAAGAAAGGAAATGCCGCTTCCGTTGGTAATGGCGAGATTTTTGCTCAAAGAGGTGTTGTATCTCAGGCATTACAATTTCAACCAATTTTTCCGTTATTGAGTGTTGGAGAAGAAGATGATATTTATGCTGCTCTAAATGAAGGAAATATTGTTTCTAACCCTTATACCTTAGCAAAATACGTTATAGATGAAAAAAAGTCAGTTACATTAAGGCAAGTTTTTTCTATGGTTAGTAAAATTACTCCTAAACTTACAGGGACTCTCAAGGGAGCTTATAATTTTCAAAGAAGTTTACGAGATAATTATTATCCAACCAATACCACAAGAGGAAGAAGAAATAACGGTGAGGCTTCTCAATCTTCAATAGAAAATAATAAGATATACGCAGAAGCCAATCTTCGTTATAAAAATAGATTTAATGCACATCGTATAGATGCTATCTTAATAGGAACTTATGAAAAAAACAGCATTCGCTCTTTGTTTAATAAAGGAGTTGGTTTTGGAAGTGACAATACTTCTTTTTATAATTTTGCTTCTGCTTCTGAAATTTTTGTACCTATTTCACAATTTAGAGAGGTTGGTTTACTATCTGGCCTTTTTAGGGTTGGGTATAATTTTAAAAGAAAATATTATTTTGATTTTAACACAAGAGTAGATGCCTCGTCAAAATTTGCAACCAATAATAAGAGTGCAATATTTCCGTCTATAGCGTTGTCTTGGGTAATTTCAAAAGAAAAATTTATCAAAAAAATAGATGAAATTTCACAATTAAAACTTAGATTTTCTTTTGGTAAAACAGGAAGCAATCCTATTGCTCCTTACCAGTCTTTAGCACTTTTAACTCCTATTCGATATAATTTTGATAATAACTTAGTTACAGGGTTTTATGAATCAAATCTTGCAAATGACGATTTGTCATGGGAAAAAACAGATCAATTTAACCTAGGTCTAGATGTTAGTCTTTTTGATTCAAAATTGAATCTTACCCTAGAAGCATATCATAAATCAACCAAAGATTTACTTCAAAATGTGAGTTTACCCGTATCAAATGGCTATACAAGTCGTGTAGATAATTTTGGAAAGGTAGAAAATAAAGGAATTGAATTTAGCTTAGCTGCCAATATCATAGAAACAGCTAATTTTGATTGGAGCATAAGAGCTAATGCTGGAGTTAATAGGAATAAGCTCTTAGAGTTAAATTCTAATTTAGATTTCCAATTAGGACCATCTGTAGGGTTTAGCCAAGCCAATCCTATTCTATTTAAGGTAGGTCAGCCGCTTGGTATTTTTTGGGGGGCACAAACAAATGGTATTTATAGAGATTGGGATGAAGCTATTGCTAGTGGTATAGAAGGTGCCGCACCGGGTGAAATCAAATATATTAATAATTCTATAGAGTTAGATGAATTTGGAGAGCCTTTAGATTCACAACAAATTAATTTTGATGACTACGTAAAAATAGGAGATCCAAATCCTGATTTTACATTTTCAATCACCAATGATTTTTCATACAAAAAATGGGATTTTAATATTTTATTTACTGGGCAAAAAGGGGGGGATTTATTCTGGGTAGATTCATGGCAACTAAGCGGTTTACAGAAAACAACAAACGTCTTAACATCCTCATTTAATGATTCTTGGATTGCACCACTTTCTGTAGTTAATGGTGAAGTTATTTTTGATTCAACTACAGGGAATGTTGATAATGCGAGTCATCCTGCAGCAATTCTTGACAATGGTCCTAGGAGTCTTGTTTCAGACAGACAGATTTTTGATGGTTCTTTTTTTAGACTCAAAAATATCAATATTGGATATACTTTTAATTTATCTAAAAACAAAAGTTTTAGACTTTATGCAAGTGGACAGAATATTGCAATATGGACAAAATACCCAGGATATGATCCAGAAGTTCAAACCTATACAAAAAATCCCCAAAAAAGAGGTGTAGACTTTGGCACATACCCTGGAACAAGAACTTATTTGGTTGGCTTAAAGATTATGTATTAATTTATTTATTATGAAAAAAACATATTTTAAAAAAATAAAAAAAAGATCCATACTTTTACTTTGTATCTTTTTAACACTTAGTTCTTGCGAAGTCCTTGACGAAGAGTCTCTAACTCAAGTAAGCACAGAGAAATTCTATCAGAATGAATCTGATGCTTTGGATGCTTTAACCGCTGCTTATGCGCGCTTAAAAAGTGGAAATGGCTACTATAAGCAAGTTTTTTTATCAGCTCTGTATGCGTCATCAGACCAAGGTCTTTCTACTTTTTTATTCAGAGATTTTAAGACGGGTACAATTACAAATACAAATCCTAATCTAACTCCAATGTGGAGAGACATTTACTTTGGTATTAGAGATGCTAACAATGTCATTGTAAATGTAGGAAGTGTTGATATGGATGAACAGTTGAAATCACGTATCATAGGTGAAGCAAGATTTTTAAGAGGGTTACATTATTTTAATTTGGTCCGTTGTTTTGGGGAGGTTCCTTTAAGAACAGAACCACTAGATCCATCAGAATCTGAAGGCTTACCCGTTTCATCTATAGTTGATATATATGAGGTAATTATTGGAGATTTAGAATATGCTTCACAAAATTGTTGGGGTAGAAATGAAGTAATAAATAATTATTCGAATGACTTAGGAAGAGTTACGAAAGCAGCAGCTCATGCGATGTTGGCTAAAGTGTATTTACGTATAGCATCTTCTAAAAGAACAGCTTTGTCAGGTGTTGAAGGAAATAACAAATACCTTTCTTTTGCTGAATCTGAACTTAATTACTACCAACTAGCAAAGAATCAATGTGATTTGGCAATAAATCAATCTGGATTTCAATTAGAATCTTCTTTCGAAGGTTGGAACACAATTTTTAATCCAGAAAACGGAAATAATTCTGAGATGCTTTTTGAAGTTCAAGGTTCTTCTATTGTTGGGCAAGGTACAGCAGTTTCTAATCTTTTTACACCTAAAGATTCAGGTCTTAGTGGAACAGGTTTTGGAGGAAGTAATAAGTTAAAGCCTAAATTCATTAACAATCGCTTGAATAAAAACGACCCTAGATACCAATATACAATCATCAAAGAATACCAAAATAATACAAGGTCTTTTGCTATCAACCCAGGAAGTATAGGCTATGTTCCAACTCTTTTTTCAACAGGTAATTCAGTTGGGACACTTTGGCAAATATGGACTTCTAAGTATATCGATCCTGAGGCTACTACAGAGTATACAAGTCGCCAAAATTGGCATATTATAAGGCTAGCAGATGTCCATCTGATGCGTGCAGAAGCAATGGTAGAAATTTCTCAAGACCCGAGTCTCGCTAACAATGATTTTAACCTTTTAAGAAATAGAGTTCAAATGTCTGATTTTAATGGAGGTGTTATGTCTATTGAGAATTTTAGAATACTACTTCTTAAAGAAAGAGCAGTAGAATTATACATGGAAGGTCATCGGTTTTTTGATTTAACAAGAATGGGTGTATTGGATGAGTATTGTAGATTTCTTCATGGTAATACAGTTGGTCAAAGACAGCCAGAAGACTATTTTTGGCCAATACCAATCTCTGAATCAGCTGCAAATAGTAATATTGATTAACTTTTTTTTTAATAAATTATAATCATTAATGACTTTAATTAAAATTGATAAATGAAAAATAGTCACAAATTAGTAACCATAATATGCTTGACTGGACTACTTTATTTTAGCTGTAAACCCACCAAAGTAGTCACAAAAGCGAAAGCTCCAAATTTTATTCTAATCTTAACTGATGATCAAGGTTGGAACGGAACTTCAGTACAAATGATGGATGAAGAAATTTATTCAAAAAGTGATTACCATCATACGCCTAACCTTGAAAAATTTGCAAAACGAGGTATGCGTTTTTCTTCCGCCTACGCTAGTGCTCCAGTCTGCTCTCCCTCTCGATATAGTATTCAGTTTGGCCAAACACCTGCTAGACTAAAAATGATTAGAGTGGGGATGAATACCAATCATATTCAACATGAAACTTCTTATACAATTCCGAAGCTTTTAAAAAACATAAACTCTAATTATAAAACAGCCCATTTTGGCAAATGGGGTATCGACGTAGATCCGTCTATTCTTGGGTATGATGAAAGTGATGGGATTACTGGGAATAAAGATGGAGGATTTGATTTTAAATCTAATAAAAATCAATGGAAAAACAATATAAGAGAAGATCCTAAAAAAATATTTAGTACCACCAAAAAGGCTATTAATTTTATTGAAAGAAAAGCAAAATCAAAAGAACCTTTCTTCTTACAGATTTCACATTATGCGGTTCATTCAGATATTATGCTCCGAAAAGAAACATTAGAAAAATATAAAAATAAAGTAAAGGGTAAGTATCAAAATCACGAGGGTTTTGCAGCGATGACTGAGGATTTAGATACAGGCGTTGGGTTGTTATTAGACCGTGTTAAAGAATTAGGTTTAGAAGGAGATACGTATATCATATATACCTCAGATAACGGTGCTGTTCCTGTAATGCCTCCTAGACGTTTTTACAAGAAGGGTTCTAATTTTCCACTTAGTAGAGGAAAATGGGACGCTATGGAAGGTGGTATTAGAGTTCCTTTTGTGATTGCCGGGCCTAAAATTAAGTCAGGAATAGAATCTAAAATTCCAATTACCTTTTCTGATTTATTGCCAACCATTGCTGATATAGCTGGCTATAAATTACCATTAAAAGATAATTTAGATGGAGGGAGTTTGAAAAATATACTCGCTAATGATGGAAAAGGAAATATAAAACGTTTTTCTGAAGGATTGATATTTCATGTTCCTTATGAAAATGGAATCGCTATCAAAAGAGCGCATTCTGCAATTATTATAGATAATTTTAAACTGATAAAATTTTATAACAATAATCAATTGATGCTATTTGATGTTGTAAATGACATCGCTGAAAATAGTAATTTGGTAGATTCTCTACCTGAAAAAGTTTTAGAGCTAGAACTTCTCTTGGACAGTTATTTGAGTAAAGTGAAAGCGCCTAAATGGCAACCTGGCATCAGTTGGAAAAATAAACCCATTGAAATATTTAATTCGTATCACTAAGTCTCAGAAGCACATGAAACCGATAGATTGGTTAATTAATGTAACTTTCTGAACAAATTTCAAACCATTAATTGTTATTGTCTACATATTTTTATGCAAAAATTAATCTATAATTAATGAAGAAAACTATTTTATCAATATTCTTAACAATTTTATCACTAAATACTTTTGCTCAAGCTGACTCAAAAAAAAGAGCGAACACCTTATCAGAAAAGATGACAAAAGCTCTCTATTTAACAAAAGAAGAGCAGTCTAAAGTTTATGAAATTCAATTAGAACGTTTTCAGCAGGTAGCAATTATTAGAGATAAATATCAGGATGATCCAGAAATAAAAAAAGTTGAATTAAAAAAGGCATACAATAAATTACACGGAAAATTAACAAAAGCTCTTGGTAAAGAAAAAATGATTTTGTGGCAAAAACATAAAAGAAACAATTAAATAAACAAATTATGACAAAAAAAATTACTCAAAATTCAATTAAAACAATAGTGTGTAGCTGTATTATGGTCCTCACTTTTTTGTTTAGTTTAACAATTAACTCTCAAGAGGTTGGCGATGAATTTCTTGTGAATCCTGGTATTAATTCAACCGGAGCAAACTCTACAACACCCGATACAGGAGTAGACGGATCTGGTAATTTTGAACAAGGAAATTTAGGTGGTTGGGGAAGTGGATTAGGTGGTGCCTATGCTCCTTCTTCTAGTGGAAATGGTAATTGCCATTCTGAGGATAGAATGTTTAAGTTATTTAAAAAGGGGGGTACTGATGGACAATATATCACTCAGACAGTAACACTTCCAGCTGGGACTTACGAATGGTCTTTTTGGACTAAATGGGGTGCACTTGTCTCTTGGGATAATGATGATGACAGCACTCCTACATTCTCAATTTTGACTAATGACGACAATGATAATTCATGGGAAGTAGTTGAAACAGTAATTACAACTCAACCAACTGCTGTTGAAACTTGGGTAGATCAGACAGGAACTTTTATAAATGATATTGAAAGACAAGTAAGAATAAGATTTTATAAATATGGAGGAACCACTGCTGCTCAAACTAATCTTAATCAACTAATGTATATTGATGATGTTAGTCTCGAGTATGTAGGTCCTTACAATGCTTCACCTGACGATACTTCTTTATCAGATTTAACAATCGATGGTGTTACGATTGATGGATTTACTTCCACGGGATCCACCTATGATGTCCTGTTAGCAGAAGGAACAACTGTGGTTCCTACAGTAGTGGCAACAACTGCGAGTACAAATGCTACCAGTGCGGTTACAGATGCAACAAATATTCCAGGAACAACATCAATCCTTGTTACTGCTGAAGATGGAACAACAACAAATACAGTTACTATTAATTTTAGTGCCTTACAAGTTGGCCAAGAATTTTTAGTAAATCCTTCCATTAATTCTACAAACGCTTCAACTTCTACAACACCTGATTCAGGAGTAGATGGGTCTGGTAATTTTCCTGCACAATTAGGTGGTTGGGGAACTGGAAGTGGTGGTGCCTATGCAGTAAGTACCTCTGCAAACGGAGATTGTCATTCTGAGGATAGAATGTTTAAACTATTTAAAAAAGGGGATGCAAATGGACAATATGTAACACAGACAGTATTACTTCCAGCTGGGACTTACGACTGGTCTTTTTATACCAAGTGGTTGGTATTAGTTTCTTGGGGTAATACTGGAGATTATGAACCTACCTTCAAAATTCAAACCTATAATAATGACGATAGTTCATGGGAAGATCTTCAAGTAGTAGTTACGACTCAGCCAACTACTGTTGATACTTGGGTACAACAAACAGGTACTTTCACAAATAGTGTTGAAAGACAAGTTAGAATTAGATTTCATAAATATGGTGGAGTCACTGATAATTTATCAAACCTTGGTGAGTTAATGTTTATTGACGATGCTAGTCTTACCTATAAAAATAGTAGTTTAAGTATTTCAGATGAAGAATTGATGTCATTATCAATTTATCCAAACCCTGCATCAGATATTATTTCTATTAAAGGGGTTGAAAATATTAAATCAATAAAATTATATTCTATACTAGGGAGTTTAGAAAAAGAAGTTTTCAATACCAACCAAATTGATATCTCAGAACTTTCATCTGGTATTCATTTGATTAAAGTTGATAATGGAACTGTCTTCACTAGAAAGATCATTAAACAGTAACTTAACTATTTTTCTTTAAAAGCTATTTTAATCAAACACATCAAATTTTGGTTTTAATAGCTTTTTTATTCAATAAAAAAATTAATTTGTGAATTCTATTAACAAGCTATCTATTTTACTACTTATTTTGTCGAGCTTATCGGGTTTTAGTCAAAAAAAATCTGAATCAACAAAATCTCCTAATATTGTGTTTATTTTTTCAGATGATCATGCAACCAATGCTATATCTGCTTATGGTGGTATTTTTAAAGAATTGGCTCCAACACCAAATATAGACCGTATTGCAAATGAGGGTGCTTTGCTTACAAATGCTTTGTGTACAAATGCTATTTGTGGTCCTAGTAGAGCAGCTATATTAACTGGGAAATACAGCCATGTTAATGGGTATTATAAAAATTATAAAGGAGGAATTTTTGACAGCAAACAATGGACATATCCACAGGAGTTAAAAAAAGCGGGGTATCAAACAGCTTTGGTTGGTAAATGGCATTTAGCATCAGAACCTGTTGGTTTTGATTATTATAAATACCACATATCTCAGGGGCAACAGGGTTTATATTGGAATCCTGTGTATAATGACAATGGCAAAAAAATTAAAGAAAAAGGGTATGCAACAAACTTAACCACTGATTTTGCTATTGATTGGCTTAATGATAGAAAGGAAAAAGAACCTTTTTGTCTGATGTTACAATACAAAGCCCCACATCGTGAATGGGCTCCAGACACTAAATATGAAGATTTGTGGGACGATATAGAAATGCCATATCCAGCAACCTTTAATGATACTTACGAAGGAAGAAAATTAACTGCTGGAAATACAGAAATGACAATGGATTATTTTTCTAGAAAGGACATGAAAATGATACCTCCAGATTCTCTTTCCAAGAAAGAACGTGGTAAATGGCTACGATTTGGATTTAAACCTGGTGAGATTGTAGCTCCTAATGAGGGTTTATCTAGTGAAGAAATCCGTAAGTGGAAATACCAAAAGTACATCAAAGATTATTTGGCAACTATAAAATCAGTAGATGATAATATTGGTAGAGTACTATCCTATTTAAAAGAAAATGGATTAGAAGAAAATACCATTGTAATATATGCTTCAGACCAAGGTTTCTTTTTGGGTGAACATGGTTTTTTTGACAAACGTTTTATGTATGAAGAATCATTGCACATGCCATTCATTATTCGGTATCCTGGAAAAATTAAACCAGGAACTATTGTAGATGATATTATTACAAATATTGATTTTGCTCCAACACTATTAGAAATGGCAGGAGTTTCGTCACCAAAAGAGGTTCAAGGAAAAAGTTTTTTCTCTAATCTTAAAGGAGAAACTTCTAAAGATTGGCAACAATCTATGTATTACCATTACTATGAATACCCATTTTATCATCGTGTTCAGCCACATTATGGAATACGAAATAAACGGTATAAATTAATACATTTTTATTATGATATTGATGTTTGGGAGCTTTATGATTTAAAAAACGATCCCAATGAGATGCGTAATTTAATAAATATAGAAGCAAACTCAGAACTTATTAAAGAGTTAAAAAAAGAACTGTATAAATTAAAAGAGAATTATGGGAATAAACTTTCTTTAGAGGAATTAAGACATATTTCTGATACAGACTTTGGAGGATTGGAATCTAAAAAAAAATAACAAGTATGTTTTCAGGAAAGGAAAAAAAGTTATTTAATAAAATTGTACAACAGTTGAATAAAAATGTGACAAAAAACACCACGAAAATTGACTCAAAAAAATCTAATATTAGCGATAAAAAATTAAAAAATTAAAGTTCATACTTTATTAGGCTTAAAAATAAATCATTAATTTACAATCAAGGTTTTTATTAAATTAATATTAGGTGACCCATACCGGTAAAAAATTTATACTATTTTTATTTTTAATAGTTTCGCGCGTTTTAATAGCTCAAGAGTATTATTGGACTGGTGATGGAGATGGTATAGATTTTTTTCAAGAAGCTAATTGGATAGATGTTGTATCAGAGTTACCTCCTGCAAACGGGACTATTAATCCCTCTCAACCCATAGATTTTAATCTTTTTCTAACATGTGAAGTCAAAACAGCTTCTATTGAAGTAACAGATATTACCTCACAAACACCCGAACTGTATAGCCAGCAACCAAATAATGTAACTTGGCCTTATGTTTTCATTGCTACAACAAGTAATAACCCTACGAATCAAGAAGCTCAAACGTTTATAATTAATGTTATTAGTTTACCTTCTGAAGGGGCAAACTATCGAATAGTTAAGACAGTAGCCAACGGAAATTGGGATTATGGAAATCCCCAAGAGCTTTCTTTAGGGGCAAACACAATTAGTGTAAATAGTGTAAGTTTTAACCGAACTGTTAAATTCCAATTTAGTTCTGGAGCTATAGTCTTTGATGATATCATACTAAATGGCACTACTGTTTATCCATTTCAAAATAGAGCAATTTTATTGGCTCCCGCTAGTATACTAAGCATATCCAATGGAACTCTTGAAGCAAAAAGTTTTTCAGGTGGAACGATACTATTAAAAGAAAACTCCTATGTACATTTAAGTGATTCTGAACCACTATTAAATGATGTTAATGTCTATTTAGAATCTGATTCGAGTTGGTTGCGTTTAGAAAATGTTGATCCAATTCAAGTCTTAGATAATTATTCTTCACACCTTTTTGTTTCAGAAGATAATGCTGATTACCCTACCAATATCCGTTTTGATAATTACTATGACAATGGAACCGTAATAAGAACTCAAAATCTAGCTTCAACACCCTTGACTATTTACTCAGGTGAAAATAGCACGGGTACATCTGCTATCATTGCAATTGATCAAGTTTATAGTGGTTCATCAATTCCAAATCAATTAAACAACAATATTAAGTCCTTTCACTTAAAAAAAGGCTATATGCTTACATTGGCTTCAAATGCCGACGGTACAGGGAAAAGTAAAGTATATATTGCATCTGAAGAAGATTTAGAATTAATGTCATTACCAGATTTTTTATCTAATAAGGTATCCTTCATAAGATTAGTTCCTTGGAATTGGGTCTCAAAAAAAGGAACAGGTGGGGATATTCAAGGAATAGACAATACTTGGTTCTACAGATGGAATAATCAAGGTGAATCGGACCTTCAAAGAGAATACGCACCAATGTCTTGGGGTTTTGGAGGAGCTAATGAACCTACTGACATTGAGATATATCAATCTAAATATAAATCCACTCATGTAATGGCATTTAATGAGCCAGATGATTGCAACGGACAATCCGGCCAGTATAATAATCTGTGTGAAGTTACTACTGCATTGACAGTGTATGAAAACTTAATTAAAACGGGACTTCGCCTTGTGTCTCCAGCATGTAGACAAGATGTCGCATTAAGCTGGCTAAATACATTTAATCAACTAGCTATTCAAAATGATATTAGAATAGATGTTATTGCACTGCATTGGTATGACTGGGGTTCAGACCCTCAGAACTCACCAAATGGAAATGCGAATACTATTTTTAACCGTTTTAAAAATTTCTTAGAGCAGGTATATAACCTGTATGGTCTTCCAATTTGGATCACAGAATTCAATGCAAACAAATACAGAACTGAAGAAGTAAACCGTGAATTCATGCAGTTAGCGATTCCGTATCTAGAAAATTTAGAGTACGTAGAACGATATGCATGGTTTGAACCTTTACCGACAGGTAATAATACCATAGGAACTGCTGATTTTTATGACGCATCAATGAACCTTACCGAGATTGGTCAGTTTTATAAGAATTATAAGTCAACTGCTTCTATTTCTTCCTCTATTAAAATTGGTCAAGATAATTTAGATAATAGCGATGTAGATAATAATTATATATTTTCATGTATTCCATTTGAAACTTCACTTTCTATTGACGAATATATAAACCTTTCAAAAGTTAAATTGAAGATTTCTCCAAATCCTACTTCAGATAAAATTAAGATTTTAATTAAAGATAAAATTAAGACCTTTGGGATTTACACTGTAACTGGCGTATTTGTTGAAACAGAACTATCTGATGGATATATTGATGTTTCAAACTTAAAAAAAGGTATTTACATCGTTAAAGTAAACCAATATTACACAAAGTTTATAAAAATTTAACAATAAACTAATCTTTAACTACCCCTAAATTATCAGGTATTAAATGGATAATTAAATTTAAAATATTATATAATGAAGACACTAAAATATACATACATGCTGCTGATTTTACTCACTTTAACAGCTTCAACATCTCTGGAAAAGCCATTAAAAATGAATGTTTTATTTATCATCGCAGATGATTTAAATTGTGCTATTGGTGCTTATGGTGATTCTATTGTACAAACTCCAAATCTTGATCAATTAGCAAAAGAGGGTGTTGTTTTCGGAAATGCTCATGTCCAATATCCATTGTGTGGACCTTCAAGAGTTTCTTTAATGACTGGTTTGTATCCTGATCAAACAAAATCAAAGAAATTAAGACTCTATGTTAGGCAAACTATTCCAGATGTAGTTACAATAGGTCAAAAGTTTAGGAGGGAAAATTATCATTCGGTAAGAGTAGGTAAAATTTATCACTACCATAATCCAAGAGACATTGGAACAGCTGGACATGATGATTCCTTTACATGGGATAGAACTGTAAATCCCTACGGACGAGATAAAAAAGAAGAACATAAAATAAAAACCCTAAAGCCAAAATTAGATGGTGGAACTTTAAGTTGGTTAGCATCTGATGGAAAAGACGAAGAACAAACTGATGGTATTGGTGCTACAGCTGCTGTGGGTTTTCTTGATGAATTTGCTAAAAGTGGAGAAAACTTCTTTTTAGCTTTTGGCCTTTATCGTCCGCACGTTCCTTTTGTAGCTCCTAAAAAGTATTTTGATTTATACGATTTGGCTGATTTTCAAGTACCTGAAAGCTCAGAGGAATATTTACAAACTATTCCTAAACCTGCAGCTATTTCTGTACGATCAAAAAAAGAACAAGTGCATTTAGATCAGGAATTAGCAAAGACAATAAAAAGAGCCTATTATGCAACTACAAGTTTTATGGATGCGCAGATTGGACGTGTTTTAGATAAATTAAAAAAAACAGGGTTGGATAAAAACACTATTGTTGTCTTCACTTCAGATCACGGATATCACTTAGGTGAGCATGGTCATTGGCAAAAACAAACTCTGTTTGAAGATGCTACACGAGTTCCTTTAATCATTGCTGGTCCTGGAGTTCTTAAAAATAAAAAAATAGAAGATGCACCTGTTGAATTGGTAGACCTTTATCCAACAATAATGGATTTAGTTACTATGAATACACCAAAATTTGTAAAAGGAAAAAGTCTTGTTCCCATGCTAAAAAATACTCAGCATCGAGTTCGTGAAAGTGCCTTATCTGAACTACAGGTAAATACAGGAAATGGGTTAGCACAGGGCTATTCAATTAAAACAGACCGGTATCGATTAAGTCAATGGAAAAGCGAAGGTATTCTTAGTTATGAATTATATGATCATAATTTTGATAAAGCTGAACTTACTAATCTTGCTACTCGTATTGAGTATCAAAAGGTGAAAGATTCTCTAATAAATATTTTAGCTACTAGAGTAGTGGATGCTCAAAGTATTCCTAGAGGTCTAGGAAGACAAATTAAGAATGCAAAACCATGGCAAGAGCCCAAGAGAATTCACTCAAAACCAAAATAATTCAGATTAAAACCTCCCCAAAACAACTAATTATTTTGGGGAGGTTTTTGTTGAAATAAGGGGAGTGGAACAGACCATTTTTCTTGAATTAAATCGTTCTACGCTCTTTTATTTCTTTATAATAATTTTGTAACTTTTTGCGTTTTTATGATCAGATACTTTTAAAAAATAGATGCCATTATACAATGTATGTGTTTCCATAATACTTAAGGTACTTGCGGGTAATATTTCGCTTTTTAAAACTACTTGTCCTAATTCATTAAACAATTCTAATTTTAGTTTTTTGTTTAATAAATTAGACTGAATTGCAATAAAGTCTTGTGCTGGATTAGGATATACTTTTAAGTTAAAGCTATTTTCATCAAAATCACCTAGACCCAAGGTGGAATCATAATTGGTTGTAGTTTGATTTATTGAATTAACTTTTGATCCCGTTACATTTCCATAGAATGTTGGACCAACAGCATAAGGATAGGCCGAGTTGTGATTTGTATCTACGGTCGCATAATACGCATAGGTACCAGATGGGTATTCTGGAGTAACAGCAAAACGTCCATTGTGTTCATCTAGATAGTCTGGATTTGTATTAGAGAGGTATTCATAATCCTCTCTAAAATATCCTAAATCCATGACTTCTTGATTTCCAGCGTTAGGGCCGTTTGGAATGGTGAAAACTTGCCCTACATCCGGGCCATTTACACGAACTGTTATATTTCGTAATGAATAACTAGATTTCATTCTTACAATTCCACCTGTTCCGTCAGTATTTTCATAAGCATATGCACCATAGATAGGAAAACCATCATAAGCAAAACCAATCAAAGGAGAATGATTATCTATGTCTATTACGTATAAACCATCTGCAGGATAGGTATCACATACATCAGATACCACCAATAAATCTAAGTTAAAAGCACTTGGATTTTGGTGATGGTGATAATTACCCATAGCAGGATGTGCTTTTGCACAATCAAAACCATCCATTTCTGCAGGGATAGCATCTCTATTCCAATTTTGTGTTGCCATTGGACCTCCAGCACAATTAGGGTTTCCAGGGCCACCACAAAGTCTATTATTATTGTTATCCCAAGCTACGCCATCTCTATAATCAAATAAAGACACACCATTTATGAAGATACCTATATTTCCTCCATTTGTGTTTGTTGATGTTCCTGTATTTTGTGAGGGATTTAATGAGATTCTATAGATGGCATTTTGATTCGTTGCTAAAGACGGATTATTGTCATTAAATGGTCCAGTAATATAGGAGGGAATTCCTGTTGCTGTAACATAGACCCAATTATTTGAGTAATCTACAGATTGCACATTGGCTAAAACATCATCTTCTATGGGTGTTGAGTTTCCTGCAATATAATGGCGTCCTGTAGTTCCATCATTGTTTTGAATCCAAGATAAGATTCCAGGATTTGTTTGTGCTTTAGTGATGCTTATAAAAGCAAGCAGAATTGCAAATTGTATTAAGTTTTTTTTCATTATTTTAAGATTTGATTGGTTGTTTATTTTTAAGAGGGAAAGTAAATCGTTTATCAAATAAAAACTCCTTATCAGTAAGTGTTCTTAAAAAGACTAGTAGGTCTACTTTTTCTCTATGAGTTAATTTTATGTTGTTTTTTAGTACTTCAGATACGGTATTACTATGTTGTACATCTGAGGTATAATGGTTAATGACTTCTTGTAGGGTTTCAAAACGACCATCGTGCATGTAGGGCTTTGTAAATTGAATGTTTCTGAGTGTCGGTACTTTAAACTTTAGAGAATCTTCAGGATTATTTGTGACGAGTTGCCGCCCAAAATCATTTAAAGTAGGATCTATTTTTAACCCATTATTTTCAAATTGGTTGTTAGTAAAAAGAGGTTCAGTATGGCAAGAGGCACACTTATTTCTAAATATGCTTAACCCATTTTTTTCTTGTTCAGTAAATTCTCCACCCACTTCTTTTCTTATGTGTTTGTCGTATTTAGAATTAGAGGTCGTTAGCATCACTACAAACTGAGTTATTGCTAATAAGGTTCTCTGCCCTGTAATGATAGAGTCATTATGAACATTATAAAAAAGAGTTCTGTATTTTTCTGATGCATTCAGTTTATCAACCACCTGCTCTAGAGATGCATCCATTTCATTTTCACTAGAAATAGGTGCTAATGCTTGTAATTCTATATGATTAACTCCACCATCCCACATAAAAGAAGTATTCCAAGCTAAATTCATGATGGTCATAGAGTTTCTTTTTCCAATTCTTCCATCGATCCCGTGGCTTAACTCATGGTCTACATGCGCAAAGCCAGTTGCTTGTGTATGGCAAGAAGCACAAGAAATAGTGTTGTCTCTAGATAATATTGGATCATAAAATAAGTGTCTCCCTAGCTGAAATTCATTTTCAGACATCGATAGTTTTGAAAAGTCATAATGTGGAATAGGCCAATACTCAGGATATTCAAACAGTAATTTTTTATTTTTAAGAACAACAAAACCGAAGCATAAAAATAGCCCAAAACTAAAGAGTATATGTTTTGTAACTTTATTCATGAATAGAAAACATTTTTGGAAGTAAATTTGCAACTGAATTGGCTTCCTTCCCTGGAATCATAACTTGATTTTGAGAGTCTAAATGAATAGATTTAAAAAATGGATAAGCATCTAGATTTATTGTAAGTGTTTTTTCTTTTATAGATGCTAAATTAAATGCCAAAGTTCTTATTGTCGCATTAGGTTTTTGGTAACCACCAATATGAAATTGAAACTTATTTTTTCGTGTAGTACAACTCGGACTTTTTCCTTCTATCTTAAAGTTAATATAACCACTCTGCCATGACCAAAACATTCCATTTATAGGATCTAAATCTCCTGCATTCGCTCCGGAAGTATTAAATTTTTCATCCACACCAATGTCAAAATTTAAGACATAATTATTGGTATAAATTATATCAGACAATTCTATAGACAATGTTTTTTTTTTAAAAACATCAATTAGTTGCTGTTTTTTAATTGTGTCTGTAGAAGATTCTTTATCTATAAGTACAAAATTGGTTAGATAAAATTTTAGTTTCGATAGCTGAATTGAATCTTTTGATTGAGTGACATACCACGTATCTTTTAGGATAGATTCTCCATTGAAAATGGGAACAATATTTACAATTAATTTTTCAGTATTTTTTTGAGAAAAAACTAATTGAAATGAAAATATGAACATTGCCATAAAAAAATAAAGGTTCATAGATTTAGATTGCATATGTTTCATTAGAATTAGTTGCTGTTTTTATTTCTTGTGGTGTTTCTTTTAATCCTTTGGTTCACATCGTATTTGTTATACTACTATATGCATAAAATCCGGTGTCTTATCTTTAGATAAAAACACATTTTTTATTCTAAAAAAGACCTCAGTATTAAAAATCTCTAGGTGGCGGTCTTCTGTGTACATCTTTTCCTTTATTTCGAAATGGTCTTTCATTCGGATTGGTATGCAACGCGTCTTTTAAAATAGTTTTAAATGTTTCTTTTTGAGTTTCTTTACAGATACTTTCAATCATTTTAAAATGTTGAAACACCTCTTCTTGCTTTTGTTTCTCCTTTTTACCTATTAAAGACGTGATCGAATCAATAGATAGGCTAGAGTCAATTTTGTCTGATAAACTATTAAAAAGTAGATTCTTTAGGTCTTTAATGTCATTTGAGTACTGCATCATGGTCTCATGGTGCCCTTGAGACTTTCTTTTAAATTCTTCTACTTGAGAATCATTAAAATTAAGTTTTTTTATTAAAAAAAAATCGGGCATTTGAAGTCTTCCAGATTTTTTATGTTCACTATTTCCTATATAGTTAACGATAAAAAAACCATTAAATACGATTAAAAAAAAGAGTAAAAGATATAAGATTAAATTCTTCTTCATAATTATTTTAGGATTAAAGTTGTTGTGTTTTTTGATAAACCATAAGAGTTAGCAAACTGATCAACGTTTTTATTGTAGGTAGTTTCTTTAATATTGTTGAGTGCAATTATATTTAAAATAAGAACACACGCTAGGGTGGCAAACTGTATTTTTGGCGTAAACCAAGTCCAGCTAGTACTTACTTTTTCTTCAGGGATATTAAAAATTTGTTGCAGCACCCTTTCCTTAAAAAATGGAGAGACTTCTACGGTTTTGATTGTTTTGACAGCAAGTAAAGTGTCTTTAACGTTACTGTTTATTTCTGTACTTGTTTTCATAAATTAATTATTTAGATGCAGACAATTAAACAAACTTGTGCTAGTATTCTTTTTTATAATAGGATTTTAATAATTTCTGCAAATTTATTTTTGCTCTAAACATGACAGACTCAACAGAAGACAAACTTTTATTTGTGATCTCTGCAATTTCTTGATAGCTTTTTCCATCTAATTTATGAAGTGTGAAAACAACACACTGGCTTTCAGGCAAGTTGCTTATTGCTTTAAACAATGTACGATGAAGTTCTTTATTTTCCAGTATAATACCTGGGTGGTTCATGTCAGTAAAATAGTTAGTTTTATCAAGCGAAATTGCATTACTAGAGATAGACTGCATGAAAGCAAAACGTTTTTTAGCCTTTTTCTTTCGGATGAATTCTAAGCACTTATTTGTAGTAATTCTATAAATCCAGGTAGTTAATTTTGAGTTTCCTTTAAACCCATTAATAGAGTTAAAAACCTCTACAAAAACTTCTTGCGCAATATCTTCTGCATCTTCTTTGTTAGGGACAAAAGAAATGCAGGTACCAAATACTTTCTGCTGAAAATCATCTAAAAGTTTATGATAAGCATTCTCGCTTTTCAATTTTAATTGTTTTATGAATTCAGTTTCTGTCAAAAATAGTTGAATGTAGTTTATACACTATTATATAGATGAACTAACAAAATAAAACTTGTGCATATTGTTTTTAAAGATACATTATATTTTTTTTGATGTCTCTAATATATGACAGCTATTTATGAAAAGGATGTTTATAATTATCATTGAAACTTTAAAAAATAATAATATCCAAAATTTAGCTCACCATATGTAATTTATCAAATTTGATATAGATCCTGCATTTAATTCATTACAATCTATTGAATCAATATCTTCTCTTTTTTTTAAGTAGTTACTTCATATATTAGAAAATAATATTAGGTATTGGATATAAGCTTTTTAGTGAGGATTTAAATATTTTAATTTAAATCTACTCAATCATTTTATTACCTTTAAATAATTATTAAATATATAGACGATGAAAAAACAAGTAATGATTATATTCTGTGTGCTTTTTTGCACTTTTATATACACAACCTCTATACAAGCACAGGAAGCTATTTTTGAAAGTCTAGAAAAAATAGCTATTGTAGATCAAAAAGTAATGATGCCAATGCGTGATGGAGTAAGACTTGCAACCGATATATATAGGCCTAAAGGAAATGGTAATTATCCAATTATATTTTCTAGAACGCCCTATAACTTTAACTCTTGGGGAGATGGCGAACAAAAAACAAGGACTGCCAAGCGTGCGTTTGACTATGTTAAAAAAGGGTATGCTTATGTTGTTCAAAATGAACGTGGTCGTTATTTTTCTGAAGGAGAATGGGATATTTTAGGGGTACCTCTTACCGATGGGTATGATGCTTTTGAATGGATGAAAAACCAGTCTTGGTCTAATGGAAAAATTGGAACGCTAGGATGTTCTTCTACTGCTGAATGGCAAATGGCTGTATCTGCTTTAGATCACCCCTCACATGCTGCTATGGTTCCTCAAGGATTTGGAGCTGGTGTAGGGCGCGTTGGTGCTATTAACGAACAAGGAAATTGGTATCGTGGTGGTGTTGAACAGATGTTGTTTTTTTCATGGCTATATGGTGTAGAGCATGATAAATTTAAACCAAGAATTCCTAACGGAGCTACTCAAGAAGATTTAATTAGAATAGCACGATTTTATGATTTAGCACCTGAGAATCCCAAGGTAGATATGGCCAAAGCCCTAAATCATTTACCAATTCAAGATATATTGAAAAATATAAATGGCAAACATGAAATTTTTGATAAAATGATTCGTCGGAAACCAAATGATCCTGACTGGTTTACAGGCGGTATTTATCATGATGATAAAGATATTGCTACGCCTAGTTTTTGGTTTGCTTCTTGGTATGATGTTTCTATTACACCAAATATTTCACTGTTTAACCATGCTAGAAATAATTCTAAAGATGCATTTATTAGAGACAATCAATACCTAGTTATTGCACCAACACTTCATTGTGCTTTTACAAGAGCAACTGAAAATACCATAGTTGGTGAACGTAGCGTTGGAGATGCTCGATTAAATTATGATGAACAAATTACAAAATGGTTTGATTTATGGCTAAAAGGTGCATCAAATGATTTTAAAGAAACAACTCCAAGAATCCAATACTACACAATGGGAAGTAATCAATGGCAATCTGCAGAAACATGGCCTCCAGAAAATACTGAGTTGATTACCTACTACTTAAATAGTGATGGAAATGCGAATAGCCGTTTTGGAGATGGAATCCTGTCAACTCGTAAAGCTAAAAAAGACACCCCAGATCAATTTACATATGACCCTATGACGCCAGTACCCTCTTATGGAGGGAATGTTTGTTGTACAGGAAATGCAGTAAAAGGTGGTGCTTGGGATCAACAAGACATGGAGGCTAGAAATGATATTTTAGTCTATACAACAGAAGTCTTGGATCATGATACCGAGGTTAGTGGATTTATCAACTCTAAACTGTATGTGTCATCTGATGTTAAGGACACCGACGTTACTATAAAATTAGTAGATGTTTACCCAGACGGATCTGCATTTAATTTAGACGAAACCATACAGCGTGTTCGTTATCGTGAAGGATATGAAAAAGAAGTTTTTATGGAGCAAGGAAACGTATATGAAGTTAACTTAACTCCACTGTCTACAAGTAATATGTTTAAAAAGGGACACCGTATTAGAATTGAAATTTCAAGTAGTAACTTTCCAAGGTTTGCTAGAAACTTAAATACTGGTGGTAATAATTACGATGAGAAAATTGGAGTTACAGCGAATAATACGATTCATCATTCTGCAAAATACCCATCTCAAATACAAATACCGATTGTTAAAAAATAATGTAAATCAGCTCAGCTTCAAGGCTATTTTATAACGTACATCGTAAAATACAACTGAGTAAAATATTCAAGAATATAATTTTTTTTCAATAAAAATATGTTTGGATTCATTCAATAATGTAGTACTAAGGTCAAAAATCTATTGTAAGTTCTAATTTTGAATTAACTTAAAATTTTCTAGTATGAAGCTAAACATTTGTATATTACAACGTTAATATGAAAAAGCTTTGTATGATTAAGAATTATTTTTTGTTACTTATTTGTTTAATATCTGTTCATCATTTTTGTTTTTCTCAAAACGTACCAATAGATAATTACTCTGTAAATGGTTTTGGTCAAGCCCAATTATCTATTCAAGCTCAAGAAGGAAAATATTATATGCTTCATGCGCAGCATAGTTCCACATTTAACTGGGCAACCTCAATGACTATGGGAGTTAATGGACCCATGGTAATCTCAGATCCAGCAGGAGCTTATCCATTATCAGAATATACAGTAACCGAACATGATGTGGCGTCTCCTTTAGATTATGATGGAGATGGTATAGATGATATTACAGAATTCAATAATATGCCAACCGATGCTCCGATTAACTATGCAGATGCCGTTGCATTTGTAGATGGAGCAACATCAATACCAGATGCTGAAACCTTTTTGGATTTGGCAGCAGTGAACAACGTCGGTTGGGCACCATTTCTAGATGGGCAGTTGTATGTTAAATTCGGGATACTAGATAGAGACACGCCCCAGCCGAAGATTTATTTTATAAATAGTAATACCTATACTATTCATGCAACCTTTTTTAATGCTATTGGTGCAACGGTAAATGGAGATGACAGCTCTGGAGAGATTGTTTTTAATCCCAATGACATCCTTCCAAACGGAACTATTGGTAGTTACTCCTTCAACTTTTCTTTTGGAAACGCCTATAATTTTGATGCCACACAAAGAACATATGAGCTGTTGGCAGCCAATATGCCTTTTCTTCAAAATAACATGAATCACTTTATTGGTCAGGCAGATGAGAATGACTACCTCAATAATTACGCTACAGATTTTGTGGATACTAGAATTGAAGTTGTTTTAGAATCGGATGTCTTTGCTGAAATAAACTACATTCCTTTCCATGAAGCAGAAGGATATGGATTCTTTAAACATATGGAAGATTTAAGTGAGACCCCTGGAAGTAGAGATATTGTTCTCTATGATGCATTACCAAATTCACTGCCAAGAGTTGGCGGAATTATCACTTCCGTTATACAAACACCTTTATCGCATGTCAACCTAAGAGCTATTCAAGATAATGTTCCGAATGCATATATTGCAGATCCTTTATCGATTGATGAAATAGCAAACTTGTTAGGGAATTATATTTATTATAAAGTAGAAAACGAGCAGTATCAGATACGAGCAGCCACTTTAGCTGAAGTAAATGACTGGTATGAAGACCTTAGACCTACCGAACCACAAATTCCAATACGAGATTTAAGTTTTACAGATATTTTACCTTTAGATGACATTGATTTTGGAATGTCTAGCTCATATGGTGCAAAGTGTTCTAACGTTGCTACCATGAGATCATTTGGCTTACCTATTGGAACAATACCTGATGGCTTTGGAATTCCATTTTACTACTATGATGAATTTATGAAATTCAATAACTTTTACGAAGAGGCGCAAGTCATGATTGATAATCCTGTTTTTAAGAATGACTTAAACTTTAGAATAGACCGTCTAAAAACATTTAGAAGAGATATTAAAGATGCACCAATGCCACAGTGGATGCTAGATAATTTACAAGACATGCATGATGATTTCCCAGAGGGTACTGCCGTTAGATGCCGATCAAGTACTAATAATGAAGATTTACCCGGATTTAGTGGTGCGGGTTTGTATACCTCTAAAACCCAACACCTAGATGAAGGACATATCTCTAAATCCATTAAACAAGTGTATGCTAGTATGTGGAATTTTAGAGCATATGAAGAAAGAGATTTTTATCGTGTTGATCATTTTATAGCGGCTATGGGTGTGTTATGTCACCCCAATTTTCAAGAAGAACAATCAAATGGTGTAGGGATAAGTATTGATCCTATCTACGATACTGAAGGTACATTTTATCTAAATACCCAAGTAGGAGAATCATTGATTACAAACCCAGATCCAAACTCTGTTCCAGAGGAGATTTTATTGTATCAAGATCCTTTACAAGGAGGTGGTTATCTTGTATTAAGACTGTCCAATCTAGTAGATCCCGGAGAGTTGGTAATGGATCAAATATATCTTGATCAAATGAGAGAGTACCTTACTGTTATTCATGATGAGTTTGAAATACTTTATGCTGTTGAGGGAGCAGAAGGTTTTGGAATGGATATTGAATATAAGGTTACTGCTCAAGATCAATTGATAATTAAACAAGCAAGACCATGGGTTTCATTTTGGGCAGATATTACTGCAAATAATGATTTGGGTGTTACTGCAATTTTGGAACCCCAGTCCTCTTCTAGCCTTGGAAGTGATGAGCTTGTAACAGCAACTATTGCTAATCATGGTTTAAATGATATGAGTAATTTTGATGTCGAGCTACTGGTAGATGGCCAATCGATGGAAATAATTAATATTCCTCAAACAATTCAACCTTTTAGTGAAGCTGATATTCAATTTTCAGCTCCGCAAGATTTTTCAACTATTGGCGATTATGATGTCACAGCAGTAGTTAGTCATGTAAATGATGAATATGAGAACAATAATACTTTAAATGTTGTTCTAAGTAAGGTTCATGAGTTGGATGGAGCACTTTCACTAGGTGATCTATCTGTAGTTTGTGACGGTGTGGTTGAGATGAACGCTATCCTTACTAATCATGGCGATGCTACCATAACCGATGTGACAATTGAGGTGTTGGTTAATGATTTAGTTGTAGACCTTGTTAATGCCACTGTAGACATACCATTTCAGGAGGAAGGAACAGTAACACTAACAATTGATCAAAACCTTCAACAAATTAATAATAACATTACGCTAAAATTAGTAGAGGTAAACAACCTAGAAGACGGAGATATAACCAACAATACAGTATCAACAACAACAACTTTAGATTCAGATTATGATATTGTAACACTTATTATTAACGCTGATAATTATCCTCAGGAAACATCTTGGGAACTATATGACGAAGGAGCAAACCAAATGATAGCTAGTGGTTCTTTACAATATGGAACGGATGTCTTTAGTCAAGACATTTGTTTAGATTATAGTTCTTGCTTCTCATTATACGTATACGATTCGTTTGGAGATGGTATTTGCTGTGGTTATGGTGAAGGAGATTTTCTTCTTCTCGATGCAGCAGGCAATACAATTTTAGCAAATACTGGTGAGTTTGATTCCAAAGTGCAAGAAATGTTCTGTCTTAATGAGACTGGATGTGAGATTACTGCTGATATAAACATATCTCATGTAACTTCTGCAGCTGCTAATGATGGATCCATTACAATAAACACAAGTTCTGGATTGAATCCATTTCAATACAGTATCGATGGTGGACAAACATTTTTTGACTCTAATACCTTTAGTGACCTATCTACTGGGGTTTATGACGTTTATATACAAGGTGCTTTAGAACTTTGCTCATATCAAGAGACCGTTTCAATAGATGCTTGTACTTTTTCAACAGTTGATATTGTAGCGACTACAGTTTCTTCTGTTGTTTCAACAGAAGGTTCAATAGTGATTACTCCAACCTCAGGACTTAGCCCATACTTATATAGCATTGATGGAGGGCAAAACTTTGTTACCAGTAATATATTTTCAAACTTAGCTGTAGGTAACTATAACGTAGTTGTGCAAGATTCATTAAACATCTGTTTCTATAAAGTGGGTGTTCCTATTGAAGTTAAAGAGTCAATGGTTATTAATGAAATTAATTTTAGTTCTAGTGAGGCATTTAACCCTGGTGACTGGATTGAACTGTACAATCCAACACCAACACCAATCAATGTCTCAAATTGGCAAATTAAAGACAATGATGATGATCATGTTTTTGAAATACCGGCGGGTACTCAAATTGAAGGGAATGGATTTTTAGTATTCGTAAAAGACACATCAGATTTCAATAGTATATATCCAGAAATTCCTCATATTGGTGATTTAGGCTTTGGACTTGGAAGTTCTGATGCTGTGAGATTATACAACTCATATGGGACTCTTTTAGATGAAGTATATTATGATTCTGAGTTGCCTTGGCCAAGTTGTGCAGATGAAACAGGAAACACATTGGAATTAATTTCACCCGATTTAGATAATTTATTACCTGAAAATTGGAATTGCATTAATGAAAATGGTAGTCCAAAAGCTATAAATAGCAACGAACCTCCAGTTGATGATTCTAATTCGATAGTAGTGTATCCAAACCCTGTAGAAAACATCTTGTATATAAAAGGAAATTCTGAAACGTATAACATTGAAGTATATTCATTGTTAGGTCAGCTTGTGACTACTGCGACTAATGTAAGTGAAATTGACATAAGCTTTATTAACGATGGAATTTACTTGATAAAAATAAGTACTATTAATAGCACAATTACGAAGCAAATTATCAAGTTTTAACATATTTAAAAATAAATGTTAAGGCAATACAAAATACCTCATGTATACTGCATGCTTGATCATAGTATTGGTTGATTTTTTTATTGATATACTATGAAATGGTACAGGTTTTAAAAATTTAGACTTGTAGATATTCATCTTTATTTTCAAATTCTAAATTGTGGTAAGTTATATTTCTAACAGAGAACTAGCTAACATACAATTTTTGATACAAGGTAATTGTGAATTATGTTCAGCTTAATAGTCACTGGTAAAGGTTTTAGTATGTGTTGTGTCAGTTGTTTTTTTATGGTCGACTTTTTCAAGTTTTCCACAACATAATTAGTGCCATTAAAACCATTGTCAAATTTTCTATAATGGTAACCATACTCATAGGTAAATTAAAAACAGCTCCTAGGCAGGCACAACGAATTTTCTTTTTGTCTAAGACACTTTGGATCACACCAATACTGCTAAAGCCCATGATACATATAGTTGCAATATAAGTCACCGTAGGTTCAAAATCTGTTAGGTAGGCAACGCCCAATGCTAATTCAATAAATGGATATACAAGACCGTATACTTTTACTCGTTTTGCGAGTACGTCATACATAGCATAGCTTTCTGAAAAACCGGTAAGGTTTAAAAATTTGAAGAAGGAAAACACAATAAAGAAACCAGCCATGAAGTATCGCATCCACTGCATAATCTCAATTTTACCATGGTCTATTGAGGCAATTCCTGTTGTAGCTGCAATGAATAAAAATATAAGCAATAGTGGTTTATAAGTAGTAAAAACACTTTCATGTTGTTTGTTTTCTTCAGTGTCAGGAAAAGTGATGGTATATTTAGGATGTGCTTCAAAAAGTCTCTGTAACTCATAGATTGCTATCTCCTTTTCCATGGTTAATTTAGCGGTATTGTTTTTAAGCACAATTTCAGCCGTTGAGATATTTGAATGTTGTTCAAATAGATATTTTACTTTTGCAACGCAGCCTTCACAGGTCATGCCTTTTATTGTATATGTAGTAATCATTATCGTTTATTATAAGTCAAATGTAATCGTTTTAGTTTTCTATATTTTTAATTTTAGAAATAAGTTCATCTGTTTTAGACCGAAAACTTCACAACCAGTTTTTCTAACATTTTTACACACTTATCAAGTTGTTCTTGTGTGGTAAATTCATTGGCACGATGTGCCTGCTCTATAGATCCTGGTCCGCAAATAATACTTTCATACCCAGCTTCATGAAATTGTCCTGCCTCTGCAGCATAAGCAACAGTTCTCCATGTATCACGGCCTGAGATTTCTTGAGTCAATGCAACAATACTATCTGTTTCTTTAGTATCTAGTGCTGGCACAGGAGGGTGTAATAATGTATTGGTAATTGTAAAATCTGGAAACAGTTTCCTTACCTCTTGTTCTCGTTCTTCGCAAAACGCAAAAAAGTCATCAAAAATAGTGTGGATATCATCTTTTGGGATAACTCTCACATCCCACTCAAAACGGGTGTAATCTGCTACAATATTAGTAGCAACACCACCGCTTATTTGGCCTACATGAATGGTTGAATGTGGTGGCTCAAATCTATCATCTTGTCTGGCTAGCGATAATTGCTTCATTTTATTTTCTAGCCACATAATAAGTCGCGTACTTTCATGAATAGCACTTATTTCTTTATGAATTCCGCTACTATGTCCGGCCGAGCCATTTACTTCGGTTTGTACATAACAGACTCCTTTTTTTCCAATAACAGGCTCCAATGATGATGGCTCACCAATAATGGCATAGGTTGCATTTTCTTCATAGCTTTGTTTGATATGTTCTATGAGTTCTGGTGCTGCTAAACAACCAATCTCTTCATCATAACTAAAAGCAAAATAGATGGGTTTTTTTAAATCAGCTTCTCTCAACGTTGGGAGTGCAGCCAGACAACATGCAATATAACCTTTCATATCGGCACTTCCTCTAGCAAATAATTTACCGTCTTTTTTTACAAGTGTAAATGGGTCTGTATCCCAAACTTGACCTTTTACAGGTACAACATCTGTGTGCCCAGATAATATAACTCCTCCATCTACTGCTGGACCAATTCTACAATGTAAAGAGGCTTTCGTTTTTTCTTTATTTGGAACTAATGTAGTTTCTATGCCAAATGTTTCAATATAATTCTTAATCCAATGGATAATATCAAGATTACTTTCTCCTCCTAAAACTGGAAAACCAACCAGTTTTCCTAAAATGTCTTCTACATTCATATTATTGATAGCCAATAGTTACCGCTATAATTAAGAATATAGCTGAGAGCAAAAATACAATTATTGCCACAGGAAAAATAAATCGCAACCATTTATCTAACGGAACACGACACATACTTAGCATGGCAATTAACCCACCAAGAGTTGGGTTTATTAAATTAGAAATTCCGTCACCAATTTGAAATGCTAAAATAGTTGTTTGCCTAGTAAGACCAATTACCTCTCCAAGCGGTAACATAACTGGTAAGGTAGCCAAGGCTTGTCCGCTACCTGAGGGAATAAAAAAGTTAATGATACTTTGAGAAATTGACATCCCTATAGCAGATAAATACAAGGGTAATGTTTTTAATACTTCAGATAAATGAAAAGAAATCGTATCACTAATATGTCCCATTTCCATCAATACTTTAATGGTTGTAGCAAAACCTACCATAAATGCTCCAGGAGCAACATAGGCTACTGATTTCAATACAGTTTCGCTAATTCTATTTCCTTTCATTCCTGCTATGATTCCTGTAGCTATCGTAACCATTAAAAATATAGCAGATATTTCGTTAATGTACCAATTCAGATTAAAAACACCATATAATATAAAACCCAGTCCAACAATAAAAGCACCTATTACCAACCAATTATTAATTGAAATTGAATATTCGGATATAGGTTTAGAAAGAACAATTCCGTCTTCATTTAACTCTTTTCCAAGACTACTTTCAGGATTTTTAGAAATCTTTTTTAAATATCTAACATTATAAAAAGCAAGAAAACTTAAAGCAGAAAAACATAATAGACTACGTAATAAAGCTCCAGAAAACAAGGGGAGTTCTCCAATTTTATGACCAATACCAACTGTATATGGATTTATGGGTGAAAGGCCAAAACCAATGGTTACGGCACCAACAGATATTCCTGCTGCCAGCACCAAGTCTCCACCAAGTGCTAAACTTACGACAGCTGCAATTGGAATTAGAGCAATATTGTGTTCGTATCCAACAAAAACACCCAAAGCACCGTATATAAAAGTCATAATAACAACGGCCAAGTATTTTTTTTCTCGTCCAATTTTCTGCACAAAAGTACCTACAGCGTTTTCTATCGCTTTCGTTTCTTCCATAACACCAAACATAATACCGCCTGAAATTACCACAAACATCACCTCAATAGCGGCTTTAAAACCTAAAGGAATGGCTTTAAACATATTTAAAAAACCTATAGGGGTACTAGGAATAATACTGTAAGAACCCGGAATTACTCTGTTTCTTCCCTCAATTAAAATCCGTTTAAACTCACCTGCAGGAATAATGTATGTTAAAAGTGTTACAAAAACGATGATCATAAACAGCATGGTTACTGCATGCGGGATTCGTTCGTACCAATGGTTAGTTTTCATACATGAGAGCTTAAGAAATAAAAGTGTCTAAAATAGGTGTTTTTTTAGACTAATTTATTTTATACGTTGGTTAAGTTTTATACTAGGTTCAATTCTGTTTTTAATTACAATCAGAATCGAATTTTTGCCAATCATACCTTTCTGATTTAGAGTCTTGAAGATTAATTCTATTTCCACTACATTTAAGTTCGTTAGTTAAAATTAAAAGAGTTCTTTAGTGTGAGCTTCTTAATTACCTAAAAAAATTATTTAAAACTTTTCGATCAGTTTATTGAGTTTTCTACTTTTTTTCGAATGTCAAGTTTTTGACCCTACCAAAATCAAATTCAAAGCTTTTTACGACTCCATTATGTCTGATAAATCTTAAAATAGCACTCCTAGAGTTAAAAACATCAGTTTTATAAATCTGTAGTTCTTTTGTGTCGCTATTTGGAATTTTCACGTTCAATTTGTTCTTTCTATTTGAAACAGTAACAATCTTGTATTTTTTTCTTCCAGTAGGGTCCTCTTCCAGTATTGGTTTGGAAATTTCATTATCTTTTAGTGTTGCAATCTGGTTGTATACTTGTACATCAAAACTGGCTAGTGAAAAATGAGTATTTCCAGTTTCAGGATTTATCAAAGAACCTCCATTAGTACTACTTATTTTATCATCTGAAAACTCACGTGCAGCATCTGAAAAACTAATTTCACCATCTGTAATTCGTTTACTTAGAAGATTCAAAGTGTTTTGTGTTTCATCCAAAGCAGCACTAGATACAATAGGAACAAGTAATATGTGTCTTACATCTATTAGTGCCCCTTTAATTTTATCAACGGTAACAATATGCCACCCATATCCTGTCTTGAAAGGTTGAGAAATTTCACCCTCTTTAAGTTGAAAAGCCTGTTTTCTAAATTCCTCTACCATTTTAGGTTGATTTTTATCTAACGTATAGCTACCACCTCGAGATCTCGATTCAGGGTCTTGTGAATATAGAATTGCTTTTGAGGAAAATGAAGAAGTATTTTTTAAAACACTATTACGAATTGTTTTAAGCTTTTCTATTGTTTTATTTTCTTCTTCATCGGATGCTTTTGCTTGAATAACAATTTGTGCTATTTCTAATCCAGGTTCCGTAGATATTAAATAATCAATACCTAATTCTTCGCTGAAGAAATCTCCAATATAATCTTGTAAGTTTACTGTCGAGATATTTATTTTTTCTTTCCTTTTACAGACTGTCTTTTCACCATTCTGTAAAATGGTAAGCTGTTGGGTTACATTATCTTTTAGTTCTGAGAATACAAACTGTAGGGAGTTATCATTAAATATTTCATAGGTATTACCAGTTGTGTTGATGATGTTGTATGAATTAGAATTCCAAGTTTGAAAGACGTGAAGAGAATCGTTTTTTATGCTTATTTCCAAATCTGCACCAGTTTGTATTTCGTATTCACCAATTAATTGAGTATTCATGTACTCTTGTGGATTAATTTTAGCGTCTTTCAAGGGTATATTATTTTTTTTCTTTTCTTTAACCTCATCAAGTTTATAGTCTAAAATTAGATCAGCAATTTGAAGGGCTTTACCTTCAGTATTTACACTACTAAAATTACTCATCACTGCAATGGCTAAATCTTTATCAGGAAATTGTACGTAATGAGCTCTAAACCCTCCCCAAGAACCATCATGACCTATTGTTTTTAAATTTTTATAAACACCATGCGTTAGTCCTAAAGCATATTCAATAGTATCACCAGTAGATAACCTCCCTTTTGTAAGCATTTTTTCTAAGAAGGAGCTATTTCCTACTTTGATGGACTTGAAATTTTCGTTCCATTTAAAGAAATCTTCAACCGTGGTGTAAACTTGTCCATCACCACCGCCAAGAAAATCAAAATGGTGTTCTCTTTTATATTCATACCCTTGTTCTGAATAGCCGATAGCCCTATTTTTTACTACTTTAGTTCCGTCTTCATAAATGAAAGTATTTACCATCTCCAATGGATCAAATATGTTTTTTTTTGCAAATTCTCCAATAGATTCCTCACTTACTCGTCTTATAATAATTGCCAAGGCTAGATACCCTGAATTACTATACATATATTCTGTTCCTGGAGTAAAATTCAGTGTTTTTTGTCTTGTTAAAATATCAAGTCCCATTTGTTCTGTGAAGTAATCATCAAATGAACGACCTGATAAAAACATTAATGTTAGGTAGTCTCTTAAACCACTTGTATGGTGAAGTAAATTTCTTATGGTGATTGTACCTTCTTTGAATTCAGAAATTTCAGGAATGTATTTACGTATATCATCGTCTAAAGACAATTTTCCACGATTTTCTAAAATAAGAATACAGGCTGCAGTAAATTGTTTTGAGACAGAACCAATATCAAAAACTGTCTCAGGACTTATTTTAATATCGTAATCTAGGTTTGCGATTCCATATCCTTTCTTAAAAAGTATTTCTCCATTACTGTAAACACCCACAGCGCATCCTGGTGAATTGTTATATTCAGAAAAAATACTGTCAATTTTTGCTTCTAATTGTCCGAATACCATAGTGGTAGACAACATAAGTAATATGAATATTGTAGATAATTTCATTGGTACATCTATTATTTTAGTTAATGCTAAATTAAAAAAAAATATCCCCAAAAATTAAAAGTTATTTCCAATAATAATTGTGGAGCAGAGGTGAGTTAAATCCAACTATTTTGGGGAGGATTGGAAGTGGATGCTCTAGACTTGTTTTAATTACTGTTCAATGGAATTTCTATCAACAGTAGTTTTGCACTATTTATTCTTCCAACATTATAAGTTTTTTGTTAAACAAGAACCTTATAAGCGAAATGCTAGCAAAGATAATAATGAAAAGAGCAGGAAAGCCTCCAAATAATGATAGAATTCTTATACCATCTAAGCCTTTCGTAGATAGCATGATATACGTTAAGCCTCCGATTACAAGTCCCCAAATAATTTTTGTAATGATTGAAGCTTCCTGATTTGAATTAGTTTTTTCATTTTCGGACATTGCACTCATTGCAGAAATATTAGAGTCAGCAGCAGTTACATACGAAATATAAATTAAAACCAATGTTATTGGAATTGTGATTTTGCTAAATCCAATTTTATAAAGTAAACCATACATTACAGATTCTTCTCCTTTTAGTTGCATCGTTTCAAATAGTAAATTTTCATTGATCAAATTAGCATGAAGCGTAGCTCCACTAAAGATCGAAATCCAGACAATAGCAAACAAGGCTGGTAGAATTAAGTTAAAATTAATGTATTGCCTAACCGTGTATCCCTTTGATATTTTTCCTAGGAAGAGTGCTGCAATTGGCGCCCAAGCAAACCAATTTGCCCAATAGAAAATACTCCAATCATGTCTCCATGTTTGTGAAATTCCTGAACCAATATTTAGGCTTCTTTGAGGAAAAGTACCAATATATTCTACCATTCCAGAGAAAGCAATTTTCAAAATATCTAGCGGGTAGCTAACTAAGAAAATAAAAATTGCAAGAAGTATGAATCCAATAATATTAATTGTTGAGAGCCACTTTATACCTTTTTGTAGACCACTTATTGCAGAGAGAATAAAGCTGATAATAATCACAGCACCCACACAACCGATTACGAAATTTGATTTTGGTATGTCAAATATTTCATTAAGTCCTCCAATTATTGAATAAATACCTGCTCCAAGAGATGCAGACATTCCTAGTACAAGGCTGTATAAACAAATTACATCTATAACGCTCTCTAACCTTTTATTGGTATTTCCTTGCTTAAATGGAATTAGCGAAGCCACACTAAATTTTCTTTTTAAATTGTAGAATGATAATGCAAAGACTAATCCTGCTACGCAGTAGATTGCATATGGTGTAAAAGACCAATGCATAAACATAGTGGACATAGAAAAATTCATAGATTGACTAGATGCAGTACTTATTGAAGAAATTGGTGGAGTTGCATAATGAAAAAGAGGTTCAGCACATCCCCAAAAGAGAATTCCTGTAGCAATAGTAGTACAGGTACTAACAGCAAACCATCTAGATTTACTTAATATAGGTACTGCATTTTTGCCGCCAATCTTAACATTAGCAATAGGAGAAAAGTAGGTGATCAGTAAAAGAACTAGAAAGAAAAAGCTACTCCAAGAGAACAAGAAACCAAAGTTTTCTAAAATCAAAGTATTTAATTTCGAGATACTTGAAGAGAATAAGTCATTGTTAATTTGACTGAATATAATCGTACAAAAAATAAGTATTAATGGAGGGTAGAAAACATTTTTCCTAAGGCTATTCATACTAGTTTTATGATTTTTTCACAGTGAGTTCCTTATTTGTAGTTTAGAGCTCCACTTTATAGAAACATACTTGTAGATAATAGGAACTCAAGTTCTCGTTTATCGTTTTTATTATACGTCCAATATAATCAAAAATACCTTCATTAATTAGTTAAATAAATGTTTTACATTTTTTTACAATTATTTCAATATCTAATGAAACTTGCCCATGAGTTCAATATTTGCCAACTTTATAGCCTAAAAACATCTTCATTTATACCTAATTTTTCAAACAACGGACGAAGATTTTGATGGTACTTAGTTGTATAAAAATACCCTCCACCAAGGGAGGGTACTATTATTTTAAAATGTAATCTGATTCAGTAAACTATAATATTAAAGTTTTGTAGATAAATCTGATCTCAACATAAAGTCATATGTAGGACGAGTCCATTCAACAAGACGCTCATTGTATTTTTGAAAATCATCTTCCCATGTTCCATCACCAAACATTTCGTCGTACATGTCTTGTACAACTCCGTTTTTTGTTTTACCCTCTCTCTCATTCGGATTATTAAACGCAGTTAGTATCCGAACCGTATTGGTGTTTCCTCCAGAACTCATGATAAACACCCCTTGTTGTACGTCTGGACGTGCTTTTCTCAATACTTCGGAATAGCGTTTTAAATAGCGCCAAAAATCTTCATTATTACCGTTTTTAAGAACACGAATAAATGAGCGAAAATATTTAGTTGGACGTGGCTCTTCAAAATTAATTGACAAACTTTTATTTCTTTCCCATACATATGGGCCTTCTCCAGTTTGAATATAGTTTGCAACGTTTTTTTCCCAAAAATTGGTCTCTTCTGTATTTGTAGAGTTAGTATACCAGTCGTTTGTTCTTCGTGGCATGATACGCTCATATCGTCCGTTTTCAGCTTCAGAACCGGTCATTAATACAGCAGTATATGCGGCATTTTCAGTAGTATTGTAAAGTTTTGTTTTCTCTGCAATAGCTGCTTCAAATTTTTGATTCATTCCTTTCTTTGGGGTATATTCATAAGTAATCCAAAGTTCTGTTTCAGTAGCTTCTTGAGCATAAATAAAACTGCAAATAAAGAGGGCAAATACGTAAAAATAATTTTTCATTTTAATTGATTTTAATTGTGATTAATTAACTAATTGAAGAACTTCGTCCGACATTCCATCACTATATTCGGATAGGACATCCCAGATGTCTTTTCTAAAGGATCCCATACCATTAATTTTCTCATATTCTGCCTGAAAATTTGCTGGTAAACCGTTTTCGTTTTTGAATCTTGTAAATGACTTGAAAGGATAAACTAAGGTAATGTTTTCACCATTTTCGTTGCTAAAAACACTTTCATACACCCGTCTTGGATTTTCTGCTTTAATTTGATTTAAAACTTTTCCAATCTTAGTGACTGCTTCTAGCACCTTTTTATAACTCCCATACTTTCTGTTAATTTTAATTGTACGATGAAGTAAATATTTAGGGCTTCCCCAAGAAGGAGGAGAATAACTAGCATCCCAATTTAATTTTCCAAGAACAACTGATTCTGAAGTTACATTATTTCGGATATTTTTTTGCCAGTCTGACATATGATCTTTGTTTGGCATATTATCATAATCAGATAATTTCATTGGGCCATTAAGCCAAACATATTGTCCAGAACGTCGTCCTATAAGAACACTATATAGTGAAGCCAAAGTTCTGTCCTCACTGTGATACTTATTGTTGTGACTTTTTACACCATCAATTAGGTTTAATTCGTTGGTCTTTTCAGGAGTTAAATAAATACTTTCATAAACAACCTCTTGGTTTTGAGTAAATGCTGATAAAGAACTCAACATAAAAATAGTAAAAATAATTTTTCTCATTTTAAAATAATTTTGTGATTAATAATCAAACATACTATTATTAATTTTATAACACAACTAATTGTGTGTGATTATTACAGAACCGAACCTCAAATTGAATTATTTCAAACTATTTTGACTTTCTTTTAATATTTGTTGCGTTTCTGTTAACATAGCTATAGTTCAAATGATGGACTAGTTACATATCTTTAAACTCCTACATCTTTTTTAGATTTACACAATTCGCAAAAAATAAATAAAATACGATATTAGTATTTCACAATCTAATAGATCTATGTGGAATGTTGAATTTAAAGGAACTTATACTTATTTTTAGAGATACTTTATTATGATAGCCTATTGAGAACTCTCCTCATCTTATACAAATACATTGTTATCAAGCTTTATAAAATAGTTTTAGCGAAATAAATTTAAACTTTTAGTTATATAAGAGTAGGATTTAGTTCTAATTTTTACAAATACGTAAAATGAATATTCATACTCTATTAAAAGAGGATATATTGCCATAATTGTACTACATAAATTAGTTATCAATATTCTAACAAATAGTATTAACAGTTTTGCCAAAACAAATAGCCTTTTAAACACTTTTAGAGAATTTAAATAGTGATAAAATGAACATTAAGACTACTTTAGATAAAGTAAAAATAAACGACATTGGTATTTCGCTATTGTTATCCAAAATAAAAAATCAAATCATCTAATATTAATAGTATGAAAAAAATCATTTTCCTTCTCATTTTCCTCCTTATAATTTCGTGTAAAAAACAAACCCCCCAAAACTATGACGTGGGCTATATTGAAACTCCTATAGGTGAAATGTACTTCTGGCTCTATGAAGAAACTCCACTTCATAAAGACAGTTTTATTGAATTAGCAAACTTATCCTATTGGGATAGTCTTAGTTTTAACAGAGTGATAGAAAACTTTGTTATTCAAGGAGGTTGTCCTGATACATCTGAGGGGTTTTCAAATTCTCCGTATCTGATCAAACCTGAATTCAACCCTGACATCAAACATATTTATGGGGCAGTTGGAATGGGGAGAGATGATAATCCTGAAAAACTGTCTGCAGGTTGTCAATTTTATATAGTTCATGATACTTCAGGGATTTCCAGACTTGATCAAAATTATACTATTTTTGGTCAAGTATTTAAAGGCTTTAACGTTTTAGACAAAATAGCAACACTTCAAACAGATTCTACAGATACCCCATTAAATCGAGTTTCATTAAAAGTTAGAACACTGAAGATGTCTAAAGAAGAATTAAAGGCACTAGGAGGAGATTCTTTTCTGAAGAATATTGATGAGGTCTACTAAATTTTCTCTGGAATATCTATCGTATATGAGCTTATAATTACTACTATTTTTTTAAAATAATATTTCAATAGGTTTAAGACTAGATCTAGACTAGTACCTTTTTAAAGATTATTAAAAAAGAAAACTGTGGCAGCACTCATTGCACATAAGATGGTCCAAATAATGGTTCTAATCCAATTGTTTTGGACCAACTTTTTTAATAGTTGTTCATGGGTATTTCCTTCAGAAATTTGCTGATGCATGGGTGCAAATTTTAATAAAGTAATGCCCCATAGAAAAACAACCAATACAATGCTGGTGAAGGTATAGGTGTTTTGTACAAGAAATACCTGATATATGGTAATGCCCAACTAACCATTTTTAGTGTTAGTAGATTTGTAATTCCTTAAGCATCTTCTTAACCTTCTTAACTTTCCCTTGAGACGTTTTAGAGAGTAGGGCACATCTTGAAATAGACTCACCATTCTCTAGGTGCTTTAGTATAGACTTAGTAGAAGCTTTACTCATGAACACTTCTCTAGATTCTCTAGTTCCTCTAGCACGACCTCCATACACTCCTTTAGCTTTTGCTTTCTCAATACCTTCTAGTTGTCTTTCCTTGATTCTATTTAATTCAAACTCACTTAGAGTTCCAAGAATACCAATCATAAGTTTAGCGATAGGATTAACCTTACCCAAATAGAAGTTTTAAAGGATTTAAAGTAAACGACACCTTATTTAACAAGCTAATTGATTTAAGCATAGTGAGACATTTCAAATAACAATAAGAAACTAAATCCTTTTACTAAAGGGTTATAAAAATTAAAGAATGATGAATTATAGAGAAGAATACGAGTATAGTGAACTAAACATATACACGAGCGAGAACGTAACGATATTAAATAAAGAATGGAAGAAATTATATACTCCAATACTATTTGATATTGATTTAACAATAAACGACAAAGATACGAACCTAGCACTATTAAGTAAGTGTTATAAAATAGGTTATGTGAATAAGAATAACCAATCAATATATAAGGGAGTAAGTCAAGACACCTTAAGTGTTATAACAAGTATCGATAGTAAGAATATACATAGGAGTATTTCTAGACTTGAGAGAGAGGGTTATATACTTTCTAGGGATGGTGGGGTTAGAAATGAATACCACTTAATAGAAATGGTTAAAGAGAATGGAAGGGTAGAATCATTCTTACCAATACCTATTGAATACTTTACCAATCTAAAACATAGCAAGAAATTGTTTATAGATACTATTAAAGCTCTTCTATTATCATGGGGGAACGATAAGGTACCATCTAGAGCAAGTTGTTTAAATAGGTTTGGGAACTTAAGCAAGGACGAGTACTTTAAGCTTAAGAAGATTCATGGAGGCATGGAGGACGTAACTATCTATAAGAATCTAATACATGTTCTTCCTCAAACACCTTTATCAATCAACTATGATGAGAACCCATTCGCTAGTCAATTTGACGAGATTAATGACCTACTCAATTTGGATATTACAATTGAGGAAGAGGTAGAGACTATTGAACCTATCCAAGTGGAGACCAAGACTAAAACTATAGAGATACCTATCCAACCAATTGAAGAGGTGGAGGTGCTTTCTTATGATGAGCAATTAAACGCTCTACTAGACGCATAATAAAGAAGACAATAATAAGAGGGGAATTAAAACCAGCTAAATCAGCATCGTCAATTAAATTATAAACGGTCTGTGCTAATTCTTTAAATTTAGGCTCTGTAACTACTCTTTCATTTGTGATTCCGTGAATAGCACTAGTTTCTGCAGGTATTTCTATTTCTGGGTTCACCGACCATGTATTACTTTCCTTATTTCCATTAGGAAAGATTTTAAGCATAGAAATTTCAACAATTCTATCTTTTCCTATATTAATTCCAGTAGTTTCTAAATCAAAAAAAACAACAACTTTAATTCCATAAATAAAAAGGTTATTTTTATCTATTAAAAGCACAGAATTTTAAGTAAAATTATACATCTTTTTATGAATAAAAATTAGAGGTTAAAAAGAATTAAAAACTTTAATTAGTTGTACTTTGAAATTATAAAAAATTATATTAATTTTGATTTTTAAATCAATAATTAAATCCCTTAAAAATGAAAAAAATTATCGCATTATTGCTGTTATCTAGTCTTGTTCTTTCTTGTGTTAAAGAAGATGAAGGCCCACAAACAATGTTTATGGGTAGTCAATTGAATATTGGAAACGGAAAGGTATGGACTTTTGTTGAATTGGATGCAACCTCTTTAGAACCAACGAAAATGGGTGTTCAATTTGATGCTACTGCTTTAGAGAACTTACCACCACCACATAACGATGGACATACGCATGGAAATGAATACCTTATGGATTTACCGGAAGTACCGGATGTTGATTTAAGTCTTTATAAAAATATTTCTTTTGATTGGCAGGCGGTTGGTCATTTTCCTCCGGGAACTTATGATATTTCTCACTTTGATATTCATTTTTATATGATCAGCGTTGCCGAAAGAGCATTGATTGTTCCCCCTCTTGATTCTGATAAATTTATGGCCCCAATGAACCCCGAACATCTTCCAGAAACCTATATAGAAATTCCTGGAGGTGAAGCAGGGCAAGGAAATCATATGATTTCATCGTCCTTTCCAGAAATTAACGGAACGGGGATATTTACGCATACATTTATCTTTGGAAAATACGAAGCGCAAATTAATTTTATAGAGCCTATGGTAACACTAGATTACCTCTTAAGTAAAACAAATGTTACCACACCAATTGGACAGCCTCAAGAGTGGCAGCAAGCTGGATATTATCCAAAAGAATACACGATTCATTACGATGAAGCTACTGCGATCTATACTATCAGCTTAGATCAATTGACTTGGTCTAATTAAGATAACTTCAAACTAAAAAAGTCATCCCTAATTTTAATCATTCTAAAGCAATAGGTACAGGCTATGCTAAAATAAGAAATATAGATAAAAATTAATGCAAGTTCACCGTGTTATCAAGAAAGTCTTCAAGTAGCAAAAGAAATATCTGGTTATTTAGATGAGAAAGAGCAAAGAGATTGGGACTTAAATTATGAAAAATATAAAGATAACCTAGCTGTTAAGAATAGAAAATTAGACAATGCAGCTTCTATGATAAAAGCAGCAAGAGATGTTGGTGTTGCTTAGGGTAAAAACCAACCTAAAAGTGTTACTTACACTAGAATTATTAAATAATAAATTTATTAAATTTAATCATAAGAGCCACCTGAAAAAGGTGGCTCTTATGATTTCAAATAGTTTTTTTGATATAAAAATTTGGGATAGCTATCCGTATATTTATCTACTCAGTTTAAATCGTATTTTTCTAACGCCATGGTCTGTATCCCACTGCCTCACTTCTTTAAAGTTAAATTTTTGATACAATTTAGAAGCGGGTTTGTTTTGAAGACCAGTTTCTACTGTAAAAATCTCCGAGTCAAAATTAGTGAGTACAAACTCCATAAGTTGTTTGGCTACTCCTTGCCTAAAAAACTTTGGGGCTACCACCAAACTATTAATATGTGTTGCTGTTTTTTGGTGACTAATTTCTATAACTCCGGCTAATTCTTGGTTTTTATAGTATCCAAAAAAAAGTAGTATTGCTCTCTACATAATTTTTGAGAGGTCTTTGCAAAGGCGGAAAATTAACAGCATTTAGCAACTGAGCCTCTACAGCATATGATACTTGAAAAACAGCACGCATCTCTCTTGATATTTCTAGATTAGTATGTTGAAGTTTTTTAATCATTAGTTAGTTGCTGCATGCCACAAACGAATATAGGAAATCTAATTAAAAGAAAGTTAGTCTATGTGCATATGAGGCTATAATTTAGAGTATCTAAATTATAGGAGACGCCATCATATTTTAATACTTATAACTGATTTAAATTGTATTCAAAAAAATATTTATTATTTACAGACAACCTTTTGCATAACTTTTGCGTCTATATAATTAGAAGATAAAAAAAACTCGCTATTGAAAGTTTTAAAATTGTATGAGAATGATTTAGAGCTAATAGGGAAAGCATCTAAAAACCATCGTGATGCGCAGCAGGTTTTATATCAAACACATGCGCCTAAAATGCTAAGTATTTGCCGGTTTTATATAAAAGACCTTCAACAAGCAGAAGAGGTATTGTTAAATGGTTTTTTTAAAATATTTAAGCGGTTAGAAACTTTTAAAAACGAAGGAAGTTTTGAAGGTTGGATGCGAAAGATTATGGTTCGAGAATCTATTTCTTATTTAAGAAAAAAAAAACAACTCGAATTTTCAGCTGAAGACATGGGTCTCTATGAAAAACCAATTATACATGACACTACAGAATTAGACATTGAAGAAGTTCAATTACTAATAGACAAGCTTCCACAAGGGTACAGAGTAGTCTTTATAATGTTTGCTATTGAAGGCTATAAACACAGTGAAATTTCAACATTGCTTGAGATTTCCGAAAGCACCTCAAAATCACAATTATTTAAAGCTAGAAAGCTTTTACAACAACAGATGAAACAATTAAATACTACAAGCTATGGCATCAATTAAATTTGAAGAACAGGTTAAAAAAACGCTAGAGCAACGAAAAATTACACCAAGCTCAGATTCATGGAATGCCTTAGCTAAAAAGCTAGACAACAGCGAGAAAAAGAAAAATAAAACAGCTATTTGGTGGAAAGCTATTGCAGCAATATTTATAGGAGTACTATTTTCTTTGCCACTTTTTTTTAATTCAAAAGAGAATATTATAAAACCAGTAATAGTAGACGTAAATGAAAAACCTGCACTAAAATTAGAGAAACCTGTTGTAATAAAAAACGAAGAGGAGCAGATTTTAATTGCACTAGAAAAACCAATCAAAAAAGAAGTAAATTCTGTTCAAAAATCAAATTTTAGAAAAGAAGTTAATCAGCCAGTTGCTTCAAAAGAAATATATGCTACAATAAAAGGAACAGACAATGTAAGTTCTAAACATACATCGGAAAATCTAAATTTTAAAATTGAAGAAATAACTGAAGAAGTGGCCCATGTTAAACAGGTTGAAGTAGCCAAGAAACCAGACATAGACACAGAAGTAATGTTACTTCTTGAAGCGGCAAAAAAAGCTGTTGCAATTCAGAAAAATAAAAATAATTTTAGAAAATCTATAGATGCAGATGCCTTGTTGTGGTCTGTTGAAAATAATATAGACATGTCTTTAAAAGATAAAATTTTAATAGCTGTGAAATCTGGATATAAGACTATATCAGTAGCATATGAAAAAAGAAATAATTAAAAAGAAATAAATTAACAAACATACCTATGAAAATAATTATTACATACCTGTCAATTATAGTTTTATCGCTAGCTTTTACGACTATACAAGCTCAAGAAAAACAATCAGATTCTACAAGAACTATCTATAAAGAATTAGAAATTAAAAAATTAATAAAAAGCAAAAAAACAGTTGAATTAAAAGAGAAAGCGTTTTTGAAAGATGACATTTTAGCAATTAATACAAGATTAAAAAAAGGAGAAATAACGATAGCGGAAGCCAATAGTTTAAAAACTGAAGCAGCCCAAAAAAGGGCCTTAAATATAGAAAACCATCTAGCAATTATAGACAACGAAATAGCTTTGTGGAATAGAACTGACAAACCTTATCAACTAGATATTAGAGTTGAAGGAAAACGAAAAAGATTTAGAATTGGTTCAGGTTCTTCAACTGGTGATAATTTAATTTTTATTGGAAAAGAGTCTGATGATACTCCCAAAAAATATGATAAAAGAACCTATAAAGATCTTGTTTTTGCCTTTGGTTTTAACAATGCAATAATAGAAGGGCAAAGCTTAGAGAGTTCACCTTATAGAATAGGAGGGTCTGGTTTTATAGAGCTAGGGCATGACTGGAAAACTAGAATCTTTAATACCTCTAATTTTTGGAGATTTAAATATGGTTTTTCATTTCAATGGAATAAATTTGATATTAAGAATAATAAATTTTTAGTGAATACCAACGGAACTACATCATTAGAAGAGTTTTCTTCAGAATTAGGTAAAGCAAAATTTAGAACCACAAATTTGGTTTTTCCTTTTCATCTAGAATTTGGGCCGTCTAAAAAAATAGAAAAGAAAAACTACTTTAGATATTCTACGAAGAAAAAATTAAAAATAGGCTTGGGTGCTTATGCTGGATTAAATTTAGGCAACATGCAAAAATTAAAATACAGAGTAGATGGAGATAGAATAAAAGACAAACAAAAAGGAGAATTTGAAGTAAGTAATTTTGTGTATGGTTTAAGTAGTTATGTTGGTTTTGGATCTAGTGCTTTGTATGTAAAGTATGATTTATCTCCGGTTTTTAAGAACCAAACGAACAAACAAAATAATATTTCAATAGGTTTAAGACTAGATCTAGACTAGTACCTTTTTAAAGATTATTAAAAAAGAAAACTGTGGCAGTACTCATTGCACATAAGATGGTCCAAATAAGAGTTCTTATCCAATTGTTTTGGACCAACTTTTTTAATAGTTGTACATGGGTATTTCCATCAGAAATTTGCTGATGCATGGGTGCAAATTTTAATAAAGTAATGCCCCATAGAAAAACAACCAATACAATGCTGGTGAGGGTATAGGTGTTTTGTACAAGAAATACCTGATATATGGTAATGCCTAACTGCCCAAGCATTAACGGAATTACAATAAGAGCAATTGCTTTTGTATACATTTTATGCCACGCAATAAGTTCTTTTGCTGTGTAAAATAAAAAACTAGGATAGACAATTAATTGAATCATCCATATTAAAACCAAGAGACCAACGTCTAAAACTAAGCGTGTAATTTCTATCATAGAACAAGGATAAAATTTGTCATAAAATGTGTATTTAATTGTAGTAATTTTACAACTATTCTTTTAATTAATGTAGCATGGCTCAAAAAGATTTAAAAATATACATTATTGGAGCAGGAGTTAGCGGTTTAATAGCCGCCAAAGTATTAGAAAACAGCGGGTATGCACCTGTTGTTCTTGAAGCTACTGATAGAGCAGGTGGCCGTGTTAAAACAGATCTTATAGATGGGTTTCAATTAGATCATGGTTTTCAGGTGCTATTGTCTAGCTATCCAGAAGCTCAAAAATACTTAGATTTTAAGGCCTTAGAATTGCAAGAATTAAGATCTGGTGCTGTTATTTTTAAAAATGGAAAACAGCAAGTTATTGGTGATCCGCTGAGAGATATTTCTGTACTTTTTTCAACCCTATTTTCTGGAGTTGGAAACCTGTTAGACAAGATTAAAATTTTACAACTAAGCCTTCGCTTACAAAAAAAATCTATTGATGCTATTTTTTCATCTCAAGAAATAAGTACCAAAGAGTATTTACAAGAGTTTGGGTTTTCTTCTCAAATGATAGCTCAATTCTTTTCTCCTTTTTTTACAGGCATATTTTTAGAAAACAAGTTAACAACCTCTAGTAGAATGTTTGAGTTTGTTTTTAAAATGTTTGGAGAAGGGTTGGCTGTAATTCCAAAAGGAGGAATGGAAGAAATTTCTAAACAGTTAGTAGCCAAACTTAGCAACACAACTTTTCAATTTAATACAAAAGTACGTTCAGTTTCTGATGAAGAAATTATACTAAATACAGGAGAAAAGCTAGCAAGCACAGCAACAATTATTGCCACAGATGCCAGTAAGCTTGTAAATAATGCACCACCAAAAAACCTCTCTTGGAAATCTTGCCAAACACTTTATTTTACGGCAAACAAACGTGTAATAGAAAAACCTATGATTGGCTTAGTTTCTGAGGAAGATAGTCTTATAAATAATATTTTTTATCATACCAGTGTGCAGACTATTACCCCTTTTACCCAAGAATTATTATCTGTAACCGTTGTAAAACAACACCAATTGTCTGAAAAAGAATTGGTAACTAAGATACTTATGCAATTAAAAGAAGAGTGCCAAATAGACGATCTCACATTCTTGGCTATCTATCATATAAAAAATGCATTGCCAGACTTAAAAGATGTAAAATATGAAGTTTTGCCATCAGAAACACAGCTGTCTTCTGGTATTTTTTTAGCAGGAGATCTACAATTAAATGGGTCTTTAAACGCTGCTATGATTTCTGGAGAAAAAGCTGCATTAAGAGTTATAGACTGTCTTGCATAAAAACTTATTTCTGAACAAAGGCATATTGTTGCAACAATTCTAAAGAAGCATATTGCAGGGTTTTTTGATGTGTTGCCTCTAAAATAATAGGCGGTGCTTTGCCTGCTTTTTCTGCCTCTAACCATCTAGAAATGCACAAACACCATTTGTCTCCGGGTTGTAGCCCAGGAAAATTCCAGTGAGGCATAGGCCTCATTAAATTATTTCCTCTAGAGGCAGAGTATGTCAAAAACGCTTCAGTTACTACTGCACAAACCGTGTGTGTTCCGGTATCTTCAGAAATAGTTCTGCAGAAGCCATCTCTAAAATAACCTGTCATAGGATTTGAACAACAAGCAATAAGTGAGTCTCCAAAAATATTAAGTTCCATAGTGTATCTACTATTTTACAAAGATATCTTTTTTAAAAATTGACATCTACATTTGAGTTATTTTTCTTTTTTCAAACTTTGTTAACTATTTTTAAGGCTTTTATCTGACCAACTGCACCATAGCAAAGTAGTAAATAGAACATAATGAAGGATATTTTTTCCATGGCTTTATTAGGTGAATTTTTGGTATTGCATAGAGGTTTAAAAAGCATATCCGAGGCCTACACTAAAGATGCCTAAAATACCTGCTTTAACCTTAAAAATGAGCCCTCCTTCAGGTTTTTGATATCGGTATCCTACATCAAGTAAAGGCAGTATAAAAGGGTCGTTATTATCTTTTCCAGAAAAAATCCCAAGGTTAAATTCCATATGAGAATTTCTTTTTCCAGTAAGCAATGTTGCTGCACCTAATACTCCACCACCTGCATCACCTAAAATCATTCCAGCATAACCAAAACCTACTCTCCCATACAAAGAAATCTTGTCTGATTCGTGAACCTTTCGTTCATAGTTCATAAAAATATGAGCTCCTGGGAAAATGCCTGTATCAAAATAGACATTGTTTTTACTAGAAGTATTTACAACTTCAGATTGTGCTTTGGCAGAAATATTAACTAGTGTACTTAAAATAAAGATGAGTACTATATTTTTAAAAAATGAGACTGTTTTTTTCATATACTTATGTTTTAATTTTTTTTTCAACAAACATTCTTAATTTAACAATGGCAATAAAGCAATACATTTTAGTGTAGGAATTTATATTTTTTTTAATGTTAATTTTAAAACCGTTTCCCTATAGAAACTCCTATCCAAGGTAAGGTTACATCTTTGTTATTTGTTATTAATAGTGTGAAGTTCGCTTTCCACATCCAATCTTTACCAAAATGCTTTTTGTAACCTACAGATAAAAATAAATTATTCAAGTTATCGGAATTTTTTACGCTTTCATTATTAAAAATATCATCGGCTCCTGCATCAGCCCAAGTATAACCAATTCCCGTCTCTATAAAATTATTTCTTTTTAGGTCAAACAAATATTGAATTGAAAATGGCAAAGTTAAATAAAAACCTTCTTCTTTATGATTGGTTATTAAAATCTTAAAAAAGACAACCTTAATTTGTCAATTTCGTATTTATTTAAAAATCAGGACACTATTGTTTGTTTATGTAAATTTAATACTTAGATTTGTTAGCACAAAATAAATAATATGAATATGCAATACGTTTGGAATAGTTTCTTTTTTTACTTCTACTTTTTTAGTAAAAGTTGAGACTCCATGTATATTGTACAAAAACTATATAACTGAAAGTCTCGAATTTAATTCGAGACTTTTTTTTTGATACAAATGAATAAAATTATTGCCATACAAGGAGCAGAGGGCTCAAACCACCATAAAGTTGCAAGAGACTTTTATGGAAACACCATGTTGTTAAAAGAATGCATGTCTTTTGATGTATTGGTCGCTAGTTTATTAAGCGGTGCTGCAACACACGGAGTAATGGCTTTAGAAAACACCATCGCTGGATCTATTATTCCTAATTATGCTTTAATAGACACTAACAATCTTCACATTGTGGGAGAAGAGTACTTAAACATACACCACCACTTAATGGCATTACCAGGCCAGCAAATAGCTCATATTAAAGAAGTGTGGTCTCATCCAATGGCATTATTGCAATGCAAGGAGTTTTTTAAAAAACACCCACATATTAAATTAGTAGAAGATGTAGATACGGCAGAAGTTGCCAAAAGAATTGCAAAAGAAAATTTGGTTGGTATAGCAGCAATAGCTCCTAAAATTGCAGCAGAAATTTTTGATTTAGAAGTGCTAGAAGATGAAATTCAAACCATGAAAGACAATGCTACTAGATTTGTAATTGTACAAACACAGGAGCCTACCCATGGAAGTGATCACGTTAATAAAGCGTCATTAAAATTTCAATTAAATCATAAAAGAGGAAGTTTAGCGGCAATTTTAAATGTATTAAGTGATTGTAAAATGAACCTTACTAAAATACAATCGTTGCCAGTTATAGAGATGCCTTGGAAATATTCCTTTTTTGTAGATGTAACTTTTGAAGACTACAAAGACTATTTAAAATTGTTAAAGATTATAGAAATAATGGCAGAAGAATTCAAAATTTTAGGAACCTATAAAAACGGTAGAAAATGATGAAAGCTGCTAAAAGATTAGACACCGTACAAGAATACTACTTCTCTAAAAAATTACGAGAAGTAAGAGCGCTATTGGCAGCAGGAAAACCCATTATAAATATGGGAATTGGAAGCCCAGATTTACAGCCGCCACCAGCAGTAATTGAAGCAATTCAGCAAGCGGTGCTGCAAGAGGGTGCTCATAAATATCAGAGCTACCAAGGATTGCCAGCATTTAGACAAGCTGTGGCAGATTTTTATCAAAAAAACTATCAGGTTGCTGTAAACCCAGAGAATGAAATTTTACCACTCATGGGAAGTAAAGAAGGAATTTTACACATTTCTATGGCGTTTTTAAATAAAGGAGATCAGGTTTTAATTCCTAACCCTGGATATCCTACCTATACATCGGTTACCAATTTGGTAGAAGCAGTTCCTGTATTTTATGACTTAACCTCTGAGCACAATTGGGAACCTAATTTTAAACAATTAGAACAACAAGATCTGTCTAATGTAAAATTAATGTGGGTAAATTACCCTCATATGCCAACTGGTGCAAAAGCAACAGAAAACTTGTTTAAAAAATTGATAGCTTTTGGGAAGAAGCATCAATTATTAATTATAAATGACAATCCGTATAGTTTTGTGTTAAACGATACTCCTTTAAGTATTTTAGGCACAGAGGGAGCAAAAGAAACTGCCATAGAATTAAATTCTTTGAGTAAGTCTTTTAATATGGCTGGTTGGAGAGTAGGTATGCTGTTAGGAGCTACCCCTATTTTAGAAGAGGTTTTAAAGGTAAAAACACAGATGGATTCTGGAATGTTTTACGGAATTCAACAAGGAGCCATTGCTGCCTTAAAAGTTAGTTCAGGATGGTTTGAGAACATGAATGAGATTTACCAAAAAAGAAGAAAACTCATATGGCAAATAGCAGAAGCATTAGATTGTACTTTTGATAAAAACACCTCTGGGATGTTTGTTTGGGCAAAAATTCCAGCAGAAAAAAAAGTAGAAAATATAGTTGATGATTTATTGTATAAACATCATATTTTTATTGCTCCAGGTACAATTTTTGGAAGTAAAGGAGAAGGATATATTCGGTTTTCATTATGTGTGCCCGAAGAAAAAATTAAAGAAGCATTAGATAGATTGTAAGATGAAGGTTTTTATTATAGGAACAGGATTAATTGGCGGGAGCTTTGCATTAGATATTCAACAAGAATATTCAGAGGCTATTATTTATGGAATAGACACCAATTCTAGACATCTAAAAGAAGCTCTAGAGCACGGCGTTATTCATAGAGAAGCATCCATGAGCGATTTGCCTTTGGCAGACATTGTTTTTTTAACCATTCCTGTAGACATTGCATTAGCAGTATTGCCAAAAGTATTAGATCTTATTAGTGATGATGCTTTGGTAATTGATGTTGGATCTACCAAACAACGTATTTGTGACGTGGTAAAAAAACATCCAAAAAGAAGAAATTTTTTAGCAGCACACCCCATTGCAGGAACAGAGTTTTCTGGCCCTAAGGCAGCATTGCAAGGATTGTATAAAGATAAAACCAATATTATCTGTGAAGTAGAAAAAACAGCGTTTAAATTACAAGAAAAAGCACTAGAGATTTTTTCAAAAATTGGAATGAGAATTCGATATATGGATGCTGTGTCTCATGATAAACATATTGCCTACGTATCTCATTTATCTCATATTAGTTCTTTTATGCTTGGAAAAACTGTCATAGACAAAGAAAAAAATGAACGAGATATTTTTGATATGGCAGGAAGTGGGTTTGAATCTACTGTTCGTCTGGCAAAAAGTTCGCCCGCAATGTGGACGCCTATTTTTGAGCAAAACAAAGACAATATTATTGAAACTTTAGAAGAGTATATAGGAAACCTACAGCAGTTTAAAACATTGATGGAAGAACATAAATTTGATAAAGTTTTTGAAGAAATGCAACAAACAAATCATATTGCAAGCATTTTAAAAGGAATAAAATAAATGACTAATAATTTGTGGTTTGTAAGAACCATTAGTAGCACAAAACAGTAAATAATTCAATAGAAATAGTATAATTAATAAGTAAAGATGAAGAATACAAAAGAATTAAGAACATGGTTGGATGATTTAAATTTAGATCACCCACTCGTAGTAGCAGGGCCTTGTAGTGCAGAAACAGAAGATCAGGTATTAAAGATCGCGCACGAATTAAAAGATTCTGATGTAAACTATTTTCGGGCAGGAATTTGGAAGCCAAGAACACGACCAGGTAATTTTGAGGGGGTAGGGGCGCTAGGGCTAAAATGGCTTCAGAAAGTAAAGGCAGAAACAGGTATGAAAACCGCTACAGAAGTTGCCAATGCAGCGCATGTAAAGTTGGCTTTAGAACATGATATAGATTTATTATGGATAGGAGCACGGTCTACAGTAAGCCCTTTTATAGTGCAAGAAATTGCAGATGCTTTAGAAGGAACAGATAAAATTGTATTGGTTAAAAACCCAGTAAATCCAGATTTAGCATTATGGTTAGGAGGTATAGAGCGTTTGTACTCGGCAAATATTAAAAATTTAGGAGTCATTCACAGAGGTTTTTCTACGTACGAAAAAACAAGGTACCGTAACAATCCAGAATGGCAAATAGCCATAGAATTACAAAATCGTTTTCCAGATTTACCATTAATATGTGATCCGTCTCATATTACAGGAAAAAGAGATATGATTTTTGAAGTCTCTCAAACAGCACTAGATTTAAATTTCAATGGTTTAATGATAGAAACACATGTAGATCCAGACAATGCTTGGAGTGATGCTGCACAACAAGTAACTCCAGATACTCTTATTCAGATGATGGAAGATTTAAAAATTAGAAAAGAAACCGATACAGAGGTAGAATACAGAAATTCATTAAACACCTTACGAACTCAAATAGATGTCATAGATCATCAATTAATAGACATCTTAGGAAAACGTATGAAAATAGCAGATGCTATTGGAGCACTTAAGAAAGATAAGAATGTAGCGGTGTTACAATCTAAGAGATGGAACGAAATTTTAGGAAAAATGATTCTAGAAGGAGAAGAAAATAAGCTAAGTGAAGAATTTATATTGAGAGTATTTAAAGCAATTCACCAAGAATCTATTAATCATCAAGAAAAAGTGATGAATGGATAACAAAAAAAAGCGGCTTAAAAGCCGCTTTTTTTTGTTATAAACTTGTATTATTCTTTTAGTTTTTTAAAGATATAACGAGTAATAAAGATACCTCTTCCATCATTTTTACCTGCATCACTTTCTACAGCACTTGTTACAAAAGCCAACTCCCATCCTTCTTCTGTCATGGTGTTTATTTTAGAAGCAATTACCGCGTCATTAGCAGCAATATTTTGAAAACGAATACCAGC
>Ga0115563_1000034_pt1 | contig 97716 bp, 94 predicted proteins | sample COGITO_mtgs_1105_2_FD_87198 | JGI IMG/M metagenome (GOLD analysis project Ga0115563, IMG submission 87198) | Pelagic marine microbial communities from North Sea - COGITO_mtgs_110519 | ecosystem: Environmental > Aquatic > Marine > Epipelagic | place: Germany:Helgoland, sampling site Kabeltonne...
CTATATTACAACTTAGGTAATTCTTATTATAAGCTCAATAAAGTTGGTCCCTCTATTTACTATTATGAAAAAGCCCTATTATTGAACCCTCAGAATGAAGATGTCAAGAAAAATTTGGTGTTTGCAAAACGTTTGGCTCTAGACAACATTCAAAAGTTGCCACAAACTTTTTCGGAAAAAATTAATACGGATTATCTCCAAAAGCTTTCCTATGATAAATGGGCTGTTTTAGTTCTTGTGTTTTCAATTGCAGGAAGTATCCTGTTTTTATTATTCTTTTTTGAAGAAACTCCATCAAAAAAAAGACTTTATTTTGTCACTAGTATTGGATGTATGCTGTTTTTTATAAGCGCGCTATTGATAACAAACAATCAATATCAATTATCAAAAAACAAAAAAGAAGCAATTGTCTTTGCCAATAAAACCGAAGTTAGAAATGCACCTACCCTAAATTCTGAAAAAATATTTACTTTGCATGAAGGCACTAAAATCATTGTATTAGATATGGTAGATAATTGGAAAAAGATTAAATTAGTGGATGGAAAAATTGGTTGGATTATTGCATCCGACATAAACCTATTAAAACCCTTTTAATTACCGTGAAATTAATTCAGATTCGCATCGCTATTTTTTTTACATTAATGTTTTCTAGTGTAATCATAACTCCAGGAATTATCTCCTTGGTTGATGACAATCAGGACATTACTTTTTTTCTTGAAATAAATGAAGAAGAAGAAAATAAGGGGACTGAGTCGGAAAAAAATTTAGAACTAAAAATTGATTTTTCAGAAGAATTTAGTGATTATATCTTGAGTGGTATTCAGAAAAAAAAGAACATCATTTTTAAATCAAAAAACTACACGTCAGAATACTCAAAAATCACAACACCTCCCCCAGAGCTGATTGTGTAAAATCTTCGTTAATTAAAATAAATCAAAAAAATCATTTTAAAAATTACTCTAAAAATCATTTAGAGTAAAAAATATCTATATCTATGTTTAAATATATTAAAAACGACCTGCCAGCGAGTATGGTTGTCTTTTTCGTCGCATTACCCTTGTGTTTAGGAATCGCACTCGCAAGTGGCGCGCCTCTTTTTTCTGGCTTAATCGCAGGAATTATTGGAGGAATTGTAGTGGGGTCTCTTAGTGGGTCTAAAACTGGAGTAAGCGGCCCTGCTGCTGGACTTGCAGCTATTGTTCTAACAGCCATCGGCACTTTAGGAAGTTATGAAAATTTTCTGGTCGCGGTTGTATTAGGTGGGGTCATTCAATTAATTTTTGGACTCTTAAAAGCAGGAATTATTGGATATTACTTTCCTTCATCTGTAATCAAAGGAATGCTAACGGGTATTGGAATTATCATTGTTTTAAAACAAATCCCTCATTTTTTCGGATACGATACAAATCCAGAAGGAGATTTTGCTTTCTTTCATGTAGATGGTGAAAACACATTTTCTGAAATTTTTAAAACGATTAATAATATTAGTGTAGGATCTACTATTGTCGGTTTTATTGGGTTGGGAATTCTAATACTTTGGAACAATATCTTGTCAAAAAAAGGAAAAATTTTCAATATAATTCAAGGCCCTTTAGTCGCGGTTGTTGTTGGGATTATATACTATTTTTTCACAGATTCGGAATCTAAATACGGCATTAGTGCCTCTCATTTGGTGAGCGTTCCTGTGCCTGACAATTTTGATTCTTTTGTGAGTCAATTTAGTTTTCCAAATTTTGCTGCAATATCGAACCCAGAAGTATGGGTTATTGCATTTACCATAGCGTTGGTTGCTAGTTTAGAAACTTTATTGTGTGTTGAAGCTACTGACAAATTAGATCCGCATAAAAATGTAACCCCAACAAATAGAGAGTTACTTGCACAAGGAACAGGAAATGTCATTTCTGGATTAATAGGAGGGCTTCCGATTACCCAAGTAATTGTCAGAAGTTCTGCGAATATTCAATCTGGTGGGAGAAGTAAATTATCCGCAATAATTCACGGATTCTTTTTATTAATTTCTGTAATTTTAATTCCAAACCTATTAAATAAAATTCCGTTGTCTGTATTGGCTGCTATTTTATTGATTGTTGGTTATAAGTTAGCAAAACCTCAGCTTTTTAAACAAATGTTTCAGCTAGGTTGGAAACAATTCATTCCTTTTACTGTTACTGTTTTTGGAATTGTTTTTACAGATTTACTAGTCGGAATTGGAATGGGATTAGCCATTGGAATCGTAGTCATTCTTATTAAAAGTTTCCAAAACTCTCATTTTTTACATATTGAAGACCAAAGTAATGGAAAACATAAAATTAAAATGACGCTCGCAGAAGAAGTTACCTTTTTTAATAAAGGAGCTATTTTAAAAGAGTTGGACAGCTTGCCTATTGATACTTTTCTAGAATTGGATGTAAGACAAACCAGGTATTTAGATCATGATATTATAGAAATATTAGAAGACTTCGCCTTTAAAGCAAAGGAAAGAAATATTGATATAAAAATAATCTCTGAACGTGGAATTGTAGAAAATCCAAATAGCTTTATTGAATTTTTTAAGCTAAAACCTAAAATAAATTAAAAAACACATTAATTATTAAATTTAAATACATAAAAAATGAGTAATCAAATTATTTCAGAACAAGAAATCCTTAATGTACAAAAAGCATGGGGAGAAGGAATTATTAAAATTGGAAAAGTATTCCAAGAAGGAGGAAACTATAGCGCAGCTGCAGAAGATCATATCAATCAGTTTTATAACTATCAAGATGGAAGTGTCTTATTTAAACCAACTCTTGCATCTGAGAAGCAGTTCAGACCAGATTTTGAAGGAGCGTTGTCTTATTTCGTTGGAGGAAACACGAACTACCCTGAAGATCACGGATTTGCAATTAAACCATGGTCTCAAGTTCGTTGGGAAAGTGTTGGAACGAAAATTATTGGAAACATGGCTGTAGCTATGGGTAATTATTTCTTTACGCCAACAGAAGGAGGTGAAGACGTAAAAGTTGAATATTCTTTTAGTTATACTAAAAATGATAAAGGTGAACTGAAAATTATCCTTCATGGGTCTCATTTACCTTATTCTCCAGCTTAGAATAGATACTATATTAATGAGAAAACTTTTAAGGAGATATCATCTGAAAGCCAATGAAAATTCATTGGCTTTTTTTATTCATATAGATCTTTAATTCATCAGGCTATCATCAAAAATATTTTGACTTAGCGTTATTAAACCCTATTCAATCTTTTGTATAATCTTTAACGATAATCTTTTTGTAGAAGATTTTTGTAGTTTGTAACACTGCTTTTTAGGAAAAGAAAAAACTCTTAACTAAAACCTCTATTTAGTCTCTATATTCTGAATTTCTTTTTCGATTTCTCCACTTATAATTGATGGAAAAAGCATTGGGGCTATTTTTTTTACAGGTCCAAATAAAATAGATTCTTGTAGGGTTTCTTTTTTCATAAATGGAATCGTGTCGTTCATCTTCCCAAAGAAAATAAATACAATACTCAAAATTAATCCTATTTTTAAAAGCCCAAACAGACCTCCAAGTGCTTTGTTTATGATGCCTAAAGAAGCAAAATTAGCGGCTTTAGTTAAACCTTTACCAACAAGTGACACCACTACAATGATTACGATAAAAGTAATTGCAAAAGCGACTAGCGAAATGTATTCTGTTTTCCAAGCTACCTGTTTTTGTAGTAAATCAGAAATTAAATATGAAAAATGAATGGCACCATAAACCCCTCCAATCAACGCTGCTATAGAAGCCATCTCAACAAACAAACCCTTCATGAAGCCCCTAACAAATCCAAAAAGCAATAAAGCGGTAATTATTATATCAAAAATATTCATAAAATTAATTTTTTCAAACCTACATATTTTTTTTCATAATTTAAAAATGTCAATTGTATCTTTACAGAATATTAAAATAAATAGTATGCAAAAAACAAATTCTCTAAAAGAAAAATGGGAACTATTGGTTGATAAATTAACCCATCAATTTGCCGATGGAGATGAATTAAACATCGATGGTATCATCTATTTAATTGGCGTTCAAGAACTAGGACAAAATCATCGAGAATTTAAAAAGGACGAAAAATTAAACCTCATGCATATTGCAATCTGCAAACTTCTAGAGCCCTACGGTTATTACGAATTTGATTATTTTGATAGTGATGGTTGGCCGCATTACAAAACAGTTACAGCGCTGCCAAATTTAAAGCCTGGAGAACAAACAGTGCTAATGAAAGAAGCAATTATTAATTACTTTGAAGCGCTTTCGTATTTTTAAAATTTAGGTAACACTCATTTTTCTTATCATTTTTGAAAACAACTTTGGAGACAACCTTTTTACGAACACCCCCAGTTTTTCTTTAGCTCCTGCGATGTATACTTCTTCCTTTTTATGTAGAATTGCTTGTATCATTAATTTGGCAAAACGTTCTGGCTTTATTCCTTTTTTGGTTGCTGTATCCATTTTTTCTTGAGGTGACCCATCACCTGTTAATGCATTTAAGGAAATGTTCGTGTTCACAAAACCAGGACATACAAGCGTTACTATAATATTATTCTTATACTGTTCTGCTCGTAAGCTATCAAAAAAACCGTGTAAGGCGTGTTTGCTTGCGGCATAGGAAGAACGCAAAGGAGTCCCTATCTTTCCAACAATACTTGTGGTTACAACGAAATGCCCCTTTTTATTTTTTATAAAGTGAGGTAATAATGCTTTAGATAGAGCCACTGTTCCTAAATAATTTATATCCATTATGCGTTTATCTACAGCTATTTGTGTTTCCTTTGCTAAGGAGCGTTGACTAATCCCTCCATTGTTAACCAAAATATCTACTTTATCAAAGAGAGCAATGGCTTTATCTACCTTTTTTTGTACATTCAAGTAGTCTTCTAAATCTAAGGGAAGAATCTTTATTTCAGAAGAATTTTGACATTGCTTTTTGACCAATTCTAATTCTTCTTTATTTCTAGATGATAAAATTAATTTCACCTTTTGTTGAGACAATTCAATCGCTAGAGCCTTTCCAATTCCAGAGGAAGCGCCAGTTATCCAAACAATTTTATTTTTAAAACTCATACTTTTATTTTTAGTATTACGATCTCTTTTCTACCGAATTAATATTATTTTTGGGATATCTCTTAAAAAACCATCTAAAACATTCCCTTAAAAATGAAGAAAATACTCGCTTTTGTCTTTTTAATTTCTTCCTCTATACAAGCACAATATACAATTAATGGAAGTATGTCTCCTGCTCTAAAAAGCGATTGGGTCATCTTGTATGAGATTGAAAGCACAAAACTAAACTATGTTCAACACTCAAAAATAAAATTAGACACAATTAATGCTCAAGGGGAGAAAAAAGAAATAGCAACATTTCTATTTGAGTTGCCTAAAGACACACGAATAGGTGCATACAGAATCTCGTATGGTATCGTAGAAGGAAATTTTGTGGATATTTTTTATAATAAAGAAAATATACATTTTAATTTTGATCCGGCATCTCCGGAGGAATCCATCAGCTTTACCAGTTCTAAAGAGAACATATTGTATCAAGAATCTATGACTTTGATTTCCAAAGAGCAACAAAAACTAGATGCAATTCAAAATAGAGCTCTGCAAAACCCGTCATTAAATTTAAACAGCGCATACAAAAAAGCTTTAAATTCATTAAATAGTATTCAAAAAAAATACTTAGAAGCCTCAAGAGGCATGTATGTTCATACTTTTATAAATGCCTTTTTGAAAAAAAACCCAACAGAGATTATAACAACTCCTCAAAAGTATCAATCTCATTTAATGACTACTTTTTTTAATCACATCGATTTTTCTGATAAAAAATTGATCAATTCCCCTTTTTTAACAAATAAGATCATTGAGTATCTTTATTCAATAAATTATTCTGAAGACACTAAAACACAGAACAACTTGTTTAAAAAATCGATAGACCATGTTCTATCCAAAATAACCAACCTTGATTATAAGGAAGAAATTATTGTATTCTTAATTGCTAAATTCGAAACAATTAATGCCTTAAAAATTTTAGATTACTTGTTAGAAGATCAATACAAAAAATTACCTCTTACACTCCAAAAAGAGGAATTTTATATTGAAAAAAAGAACTTGCTAGCCACTCAAATTGGTAGAACAGCCCCTGATTTCTCATGGAAAGAAAATGGGGAAATATTTGCCCTTTCAAAATTAAATAAAAGTCAATATTATCTGTTGGTTTTTTGGAGTACAGAATGTTCTCACTGTTTGCGAGAAATTCCTCAATTAGATCAATATTTAGAAATCAATAAAAAAATAACCACCATTGCTGTTTCTCTAGAAAAGAATGATCTTGAATGGAAAAAATACAAGAAAAAATTACCAAATTGGCATCATGTTTTTGGGGAAGGTAAATGGGAAAATAAAATTGTAAAAACCTACAATATAAATGCAACACCAACTTATTTTATTTTGGATGCTACAAAAAAAATAATTGCAAAACCCTCTGAATTAGAAGATGTAAAAACTTTTATTGAAAGGCTTTAAAAAGAAAACATTTTGCCAGTATTAGTTTTTTTACAAAATTAATATAGTTAATATTGTGTTTTTAGTTTTAATAAAATTATGAACACAAAAAGGTTATTATTATTCTGTACAATCATATTTACCTGCTGTAACGTTTCTTATTTTGATAATGAAATTGAGATGAAATGGTCTGGAGACCTCAACATGCCAATTGGTCAAATCAACTATACGCTCTCGGATGTATTACAAGAATTAGACATCAATGATTTTAGCGAAGATGCAGAAGGAAATATGTCTTTTAATTACATCGAATCAATCTCTGGAGGTAAAAACACAAGCTATGACGTTGCCATCGAAGACCTTTCCTTTTTTATAGAAATTGAAAGCCCTTTAACACCTGCTATTTTTAACGCTGCGGGAGTTAGCTCTCCTCATACGATTACTGCTTCTGAAATAGCACCCGGAATCCCTAATCCATTGATTCGATCTGAAAAAATTACTAGGCAGAAAATACAGAAATTTGAATTGACTAAGAATCTTACAGGCGCTTCTTTTATTGATGGCCAATTGATTATTGATATTGCTTCAAACTTTACTGTAGATATTAATGTAACCCTAGAAATTCCTTCACTAATCACAAAGTCAGGAAATGTACCCTACCAAACCTCCGAAAAAATTACATCATTTGGAAAACAACTAAGCATCCCTTTAGAAAACTATACGATTGATTTTACTCAAAATGCCGATAACCTTGAATCAACAACAAACAATTTTGTTATAAATGTTACCTCAGAATTAGATTTTAACCTTGGTGATACTGTAAAAGATGATGAAAAAATCTCTGTTAAAGCTAATTTAACAGGCGCTGAAACAGCTGTTGTTTATGGCGATTTTAAGCAAGAATCTTTTTCCTTTTCTTCACAATCACTAAATCTCGACTTCTTTGATAGTTTTGATCAGGGAGCAATTACATTTGCCAATCCTAAAATAAAAATTAAAGCCTCAAACGGATATGGTTTTCCTATTGGTATTGATCTTTCAAAGATAAGAGCAGTAAACCAAACAAGTACTTTAAATTTGAAATATGATAACGATCAAGGTCCAGTAAACATGGTTGTTGTTAATGGAATAGAAACTTACTCCTCTGAGGCGCCTTCTGTAATTACAGAAGTAATCATGGACAAGACCAATTCTAATGTTTCAGATTTTTTCTCTCTAAGACCTACAGAAATTACTCTTGATGTTATTGGAAATGCCAATCCAATAAACAAGCTCCCAAATTTGAATTTTTTTGCATCAAACAACAAAGGTTTTGAAGCAGAATTAGAAATCGAAGTCCCTTTAGAGGTCAAATTCGAGAACATAGAATTAACAGGAAGTATGGACTTTAATAATGGAGAGGACATCGAGGATCTTGTCAACTTTGTACTCGTTTTAAATACTGAAAACAGCATTCCTTTAAGTGGAAATTTGGAAGTTATATTCCTAAATAATGGGGTTGACTTAAATGTTTCTAAATCATTTGTAGCATTTGCTGCTGCAGATATTCAATCCAATGGAAAATCTAGCGAATACAAAAAAACATCAACGGAAGTGACCTTTTCAGAAAATGATCTTAAAAAAATCAAAATGGCAACGGCAATTGATATTAAATGTACTTTGAATAGCCCTAAAGAGAAGAATTCAGTAAAATTATTAGGGATAAATGGCCTAATCGTAAACGTTTCAACCAAGGCGAATATAAAACTTTAGTAAAAAACACATGAAAATAAATACATTTACGCTGATAGCTATCCTTTTATTTACAATAAATAGCGCCAAAGCTCAAAATACTTTGTCTTTTTACAACTTAGGAGATTATGTTGCACAAACACAAAATGTTTCCGCTGTCTATCTCCCTAAAAATAATTTTACATTAGGTTTACCAGGAATTGGATTTAACGTAAACAACCCTTTTAAATTAAATGAGTTTCTAATTCAAAACAATACAACAAACAAACTAGAAACTAATTTTGATAATTTATTACTTAATTCTAAAGCCTTAAATCAATCAACAATGCAGATAAATGCAAGCCTTTTTATGCTTGCGTTTAAAACAAAAAAAGGATCTATCTCCTTGTTTGCAAATTCAAAATTGGTAAATAATATTCAATATACCGATCAATTCATTGAGGTTGCAGCAAATGGAATTAATAATTTTGACCTAAAAAACAATCAATTAAATACAACAGGTTATCACGAAATAGGACTTGGTATTACCCAACAATTCTTGAAAAACAAATTGGCGATTGGTTTGCGGTTAAAATACTTAAACGGAGTTGCACATGCATCTCTCAAAAACAATGCCTCTCTTGGATTGGATATTGACGAAACAACTCAGAATTGGAACATAATGGCTGCAAATGCTTCGCTAAGAACATCGGGTCTTTCAAATGAAGATACATCCTATTTTACGGGCAACAATGGTTTTGGAATGGATCTTGGAGCAACATATCAAGTGTCTGAAAAATGGTCTATAGCATTAAGTGTCAACGATATTGGAACGATACATTGGTCTGAAAACAACACTAGCTATAACATCAAAGATACTGAAGGAACCGTTTATAACGGGGTAGATTTGAACACAGATGGGAGTATTCAAAATGAGATAGAACGTGCGATAAATACTGTTTTCAAAGCAACAGAAACCGTTGAGAACTTCTCCACAAAACTAACGAGTAATACCTATTTTTCTACAAAATATTACGCCAGTAAAAAAAATGTTTTTACTGCTCTATTTGCAAATAGAGCTGTTTTTGGAGCGTCTGTTACAAACTATGCTTTGGGTTATAATAGACTTCACAAAAAAGCCACTTACGGACTTTTGACAAGCATCAATCCTCAAGATAAAAAAGTAAAAATAGGAGGAAATGCAGCGGTTAATCTCGGTGCTTTTCAAATGTATGTAGCGACAGATAATTTTTTAAATGCCTTTAAAAAAGTAGAAGAAGTTTCACAATCATCACTTTCTCTGGGAATAAACCTTACCTTTTAAAAAAACCAACCCCCTCTAAAAATAGAGAAAAGCATCCTTTAGATGTTCAATTGTTGTTTGTTGTTTATGCTGAATGATGGCAATAATATCAAAACGAACCTCAACTTCTAAGTCTTTTTCTATTACATAATGATCGATAGCAGAAAGTAGCCGTTTTATTTTCTTAGGACTCACAAAGTCTTGTGGTTTTCCAAAAACATCAGTCGCTCTTGTCTTTACTTCAACAGCTACTAGAAGCCTGTCTTTTTGAGCAATGATATCTACTTCGGATTTTAAATAACGGTAATTTTTTTCTAAAATTTTATATTGTTTTTTTACTAAAAAATCGATCGCAAGTTGTTCTCCTTTTTTTCCGAGCTCATTGTGGTCTGCCATTGTTACTTTTTAAAAAGGATTGAATAGTTTGTATTGGTTATTGTTAGTTCGAGGGCTCGTCCAAAGATTAAGGCCCTGTTATCTGCTTCATGACCCGAAGGGAAATCAAATAAAACGGGAACCTCTTCTGGAACAACATTTAGTATTAATTCCTCGATGGAACTACCCCAGGAGGTCGTATTTTTCTTTATGTTAGTCATATTCCCCACAAGTATTGCTTTTACATTTTTGAAATAGCCGGCTCGTTTTAAACTTTGTAACATCCTGTCAATAGAATATTTATATTCTCCTATTTCTTCAATAAAGAGAATTTTATGATCGGTATTTAATTGGCTTACAGAGCCTAACATCGACATTAATATAGAAAGGTTTCCACCAACAAGTTGTCCTTCAAGTACTTTTTCAGTAGTTAAAATTGTCGTTCTGTTATAGGGTGAAGATGGAATTGAATACGAGAGTTGTTCTCCAAATAAGACCTTCTTAAATGATGATATTGTTTCGTTTATGCTTGCTGGGATCTCCTCAAGACTGGTCGCCATCATTCCATGAATTGTTTCAACTCCTAGAGTATGAATGTGACTGTGAAAAGCCGTGATATCAGAATATCCAATAATCCACTTTGGATGTTTTATAAAATTAGCATAGGCTAACCTGTCTATAATTCTAACAGAACCGTATCCTCCTCTTGCCGACCAAATTGCTTTGATATTTGGATTGTCCAAGGCGTTTTGAAAATCTGAAGCTCGTTGCTCATCTGTTCCTGAGAAATGATTGTTTTGGTGAAACGTATGACTGCCTAATACAACTTTCAACCCCCAACTTTCAGCTAATTTCGAAGCTTTTTTAATCGTCGATTTCCTATTTTTTAAAATTCCTGCAGGGGCAAGAATAGCAATTGTATCGCCAGCTTTTAAATACGCAGGTCTTCTCAATTCCTTTTTTTTTATGGAATCATTTTCTACTTTAACTTGCCCAACTGTTTTATAATTGATCAGTAACAATAAGATGAACAACAGCTTAAAAATAGCCTTTTTACTCATAAAAGATGTTTTTGTAAATGTATCAAATTTCAATCGTTTTTAAAACTCGGTTTTTTGTACTTTTGTCACACAAAGATTAACCTTTAAAATAAATCAAGGAAAATTCGATGAATACTCCAAAAAGATATACCATTACAGCAGCGCTTCCTTATACAAACGGCCCTATTCATATTGGTCATTTAGCAGGAGTATATGTTCCTTCAGATATTTATGCCCGTTATTTGCGATTAACAGGTAAAGATGTTGCTTACATCTGCGGTTCTGATGAACATGGAGTTGCAATTCCAATGAGAGCGAAGAAAGAAGGGGTGTCTCCTCAAGATATTATCGATAAATATCATGGAATTATTAAAAAATCTTTTTCAGATTTTGGAATTTCTTTTGATAATTATGCCCGAACCTCTGATAAAATTCATCATGAGACTGCTTCAGCATTTTTTAATAAATTATACGAAAATGGTGATTTTATAGAAGAAGTTTCTGCGCAACTATACGATGCTGAAGCCAACCAGTTTTTAGCAGATAGATTTGTTGTTGGAACCTGTCCTAAATGCGGATTTGAAGAAAGCTATGGAGATCAGTGCGAAAACTGTGGAACAACACATAACGCAACAGATTTAATCAATCCAAAGTCTGCAATAACAGGTAATATACCTTCATTAAAAGAAACGAAACACTGGTTTCTTCCCCTGGATAAACATGAACGTTTTTTACGAGAATGGATTTTGGAAGGACATAAAAAAGATTGGAAACCGAATGTCTACGGACAGGTTAAAAGCTGGGTAGAAGACGGTTTAAGACCAAGAGCGGTAACGAGAGATTTAGACTGGGGAATCCCTGTTCCTGTAAAGGGAGCAGAGGGAAAAGTTCTTTATGTATGGTTTGATGCTCCAATAGGTTATATTTCATCTACTAAAGAATGGGCGGCTAGAGAGGGAAAAAACTGGGAAGATTATTGGAAAAAAGACGATACTAAATTAGTCCACTTTATAGGAAAGGACAATATTGTCTTCCATTGTATTATTTTCCCAAGCATGTTAAAAGCACACAGTGATTATATTTTACCAGACAATGTGCCTGCAAATGAATTCTTAAATTTAGAAGGAAATAAATTATCAACTTCAAAAAACTGGGCTGTTTGGTTACATGAATATTTAGAAGAATTTCCAGACCAACAAGACGTGCTTCGCTATACGCTAACGGCAAACGCACCTGAGAGCAAAGACAATGATTTTACTTGGAAAGATTTTCAAGCTAAAAACAACAACGAATTGGTCGCTATTTTTGGTAACTTTATAAATAGGGTAGTTGTTTTAACCAACAAATATTACAACGGAATTGTGCCTACTCCCAATGATTTTTCTGAAATTGATGAAGATGTTTTAGCGGCTGTAAAAGAATTTCCAAATACTATTGGTAAATCTATTGAAAGATACCGTTTTAGAGAAGCTAGTCAGGAGTTAATGAATTTAGCAAGACTCGGAAACAAATATTTAGCAGACGAAGAACCTTGGAAAGTAATAAAATTAGATGAAAAACGCGTACAAACCATCCTATATGTTGCGTTGCAAATATCTACCGCTCTAGCGGTCGTTTCTGAACCTTTTTTACCTTTCACTTCAATCAAGTTAAAAAATATTTTAAATGTTGATGAAAAACTGTCCTGGGAAAATGTAACTGATACTCCTATTTTATTGCCAACAAATCATCAAATAAAGAAAGCTGAATTATTATTTTCTAAAATTGAAGACAAAGCTATTGAGGCTCAAATTGAAAAATTGCAAGCAACTAAAATTGCCAATGAACAAGAAAATAAGATTCTAGAACCACAAAAAGAAACCATAGATTTTGAAGATTTCACCAAGCTAGATATTAGGATTGGTACGATTCTAGAAGCAGAAAAAGTGGCTAAAACAAAGAAGCTTTTAAAATTAAAAGTAGATGTTGGTATTGATACAAGAACCATTGTTTCCGGAATTGCTGAAAGCTTTTCTCCTGAAAGTATTATTGGTCAGCAAGTGTCTGTATTGGTAAACTTAGCGCCAAGAAAAATTAGAGGAGTAGAAAGCCAAGGAATGATTCTAATGACAGATACTTCAGATGGTAAGTTGGCCTTTGTTGAACCAGAAAAGACTGTTAAAAACGGACAAGAAGTTAGCTGATGCTAAAGATAGCATTCCATCCTATTTACAAACACGAGCTGCCTAAAGGTCACCGTTTTCCAATGGATAAATATGACCTGTTGCCACAGCAATTAATCTATGAAGGAACCTGTACGGAAGAAAATTTCTTTGAACCAAAAATTCCGAATAACAAACATTTCTTTTCGGTTCACGACCCAGAATATTTTTTCAATTTATTAAACATTACACTCTCCCAAAAAGAAGCTAGAAAAATTGGGTTCCCACTTTCTGAGGTGCTCGTCGCAAGAGAAATGATCATTGCAGACGGAACGATAAAAGCCTCTAAATTTGGACTAAAAAATGGAATTGCAATGAATATTGCTGGCGGAACTCATCATGCTTTTTCAAGTCATGGAGAAGCTTTTTGTATGTTAAATGACCAAGCAATTGGAGCAAGGTACCTTCAGCAAAAAGGGTTCGCAAAAAAGATTTTAATTGTAGATTTAGATGTACATCAAGGAAATGGAACTGCAGAAATTTTTAAAAAGGATGCTTCCGTTTTTACCTTTTCTATGCACGGAAAAAGTAATTATCCTTTTATAAAAGAAACAAGTGATTTAGATATTGCTCTGAAAAATAACACAAAAGACAATGAATATTTATCTATTTTAAAAAACACCCTCCCAAAAATCATCAACAAAGAAAAACCTGATTTCATCTACTATTTATGTGGTGTTGATGTTCTTGAAACTGATAAATTAGGGAAACTATCATTAAGTGTAACAGGCTGCAAGGAACGAGATCAATTTGTACTTCAAACCTGTCGTGATTTTAATATCCCTGTAATGTGTAGTATGGGCGGAGGATATTCTCCAGACATTAAAGTTATTGTAGATGCACATGCCAACACCTTCAGACTCGCGCAAGAAATTTATTTTTAAACGTTTTCAAGAGAGTCTTTGATAAGGTGAAAAAGGAACAGAACCCTGAGAGCGTCGTACCCTCCTTATCTTCCGAAGAATGTGTTGTTAGTTTACCTATAATAGGAACCTCTTTATTCTTAGTTCTATATTTCTCAATATTATCAATGGTCTTGTTCCAGGCAATTAGATTATGTGTTCGCTATAAAAATCTTCGTTAAATAAATAATATTTTGTGAATAAAAACTGACCCTCTACTTCTTACTAACCAATCCTTTAGTAAACTCATTAAGTTTTTCTACTTTTTCCTCAAAGTCACCTTTAATTATTTTTCTGTATTCATTAAGATTTTTTACGAGGTCGTCGATGTTGTCTGGGATCACATCTTCAAAAAATTGTCGTAATCGTTTTGCTGTGGTTGGTGATTTTCCGTTAGTTGAGATGGATACTTTTACATTTCCTTTAGTGACGATTCCTCCCATGTAAAAATCACAATACGGAGGATTATCCGCGACATTCACTAAAATATTACGAGCGCTACAATCATGATAAACTAATTCATTAACAGGCACGTTATCAGTAGTTGCTATAGCAATGTGTTTATTTTGTAAATAATCACTATTATAGGTATCTATAGTCATTTCTATCTTAAATTTTTCAGCAAGCGCAATAGTTTCTTCTCTAAACATGGGTGAAACCATTTGTACTTGTGCATTTGGACTCGATTTAAGTAAAAAACTTAATTTTTCTAAAGCCACATTTCCACCACCTACTATTAAAATATTAAGATGAGACACCTTTAAAAATATGGGATAAAGCTCGTTTCTTTCCATTTTTTCAATATTTGATATTATTCACTATTAATTTATTGCAATTTAATAAAAATAAGTATTATTACTTAGTTTTGTATAAGTATTTTGACTCAATTACTTACTTTTGAAGTGTACTATTTAATTCTAACTTTATATGAAGTCATCAAAAAAAGCAAAAGTAACCTTAGTAGGAGCTGGACCAGGGGCTAAAGATTTGATAACTTTAAAAGGCTTAAAAGCAATTCAGAATGCAGATGTTATTTTATATGACGCACTAGTTAGTGATGAGTTGCTTTCAGAAATAGACGATTCAATCCTTAAAATATACGTAGGCAAGCGTTGTGGTCAACATTCTTTTACTCAAGACGAAATTAATACATTAATTGTAGAAAATGCATTTCAGTATGGTCATGTTGTTCGTTTAAAAGGAGGTGATCCTTTTGTGTTTGGTCGTGCTAATGAAGAAATTAATCATGTAGAGTCTTTTGGTATTGCTGTTACTGTAATTCCGGGTATATCAAGTGTTATTGCAGTCCCTGGTAGTCAAGGTATACCAATGACACAACGTGGTATCAGTTCTAGTTTTTGGGTAATGACAGCGACTAAAAAGGACGGTTCATTTTCAAAAGATTTAAAATATGCTTCGCAATCAGCAACGACAATGGTCATTTTAATGGGTATCAGGAAATTCAAAGAAATCATCGAAGAAGTTAGTAAGTATAGAAGTGGTTTAACTCCATTTGCAATCATTCAGAATGGAACACTAAAAAACGAATCGTTTTCGATTGGTTGCATTAGTGATGTTTCGGGAGTAATTAAAACCTTAGATGTGTCAGCACCAGGAATTATAGTAATTGGTGATGTAGTTGCTGAGCATCCCTCGTTTTTTGAAGAAGAAGTACAACGTGTGTTGTATTCTAATTTTTAAATAAAAAATTAAGTCTCGTCAAAAGTATTTTTAATGTAATACTTAGACTTTTTATAAATACGTAATTATGAAGAAAATCATTATAGTTGGTAATGGGATGGTTGGTTATAAGTTTTGTGAAAAATTTGTAGCTCAAGAACATAGTAAAAATTTTGAAATTACTGTTTTTGGTGAAGAACCAAGGCCTGCTTACGATCGCGTTCATTTAAGCGAATTTTTTGAAAACCAAGACGCAAAGGCTCTAGAAATGGCCCCTGCTGAATGGTATAAAGAAAACGGGGTTACTTTAGTTGTAGGTGAACGTGTTTCAGATATAGATAGAAACAATAAAACTATCGCAACTTCTAAAGATAGAGGGTTTTCTTATGATTATTTGGTTTTAGCAACAGGTTCTTCTGCCTTTGTGCCACCAATAAAAGGTGTAGAAAAAGAAGGCGTTTTTGTATATAGAACTATTGAAGATTTAGAAGATATGCTGGCTTATGCGGCAAAAATAAAAGCTAAAAAGCCTAATGCAAGAGGTGCAATTTTAGGTGGTGGTTTGTTGGGTTTAGAGGCAGGGAAAGCAGTTATGGATATGGGTTTAGAACCACATATTGTAGAGTTTGCTTCAAAGTTAATGCCAAGACAATTGGACTCTCGAAGTAGTCAGGTTTTGCAATTAAAACTAGAATCCATAGGGTTAAATATCCATTTAAGTAAAGCGACCAATCAAATTTTAGGAAATGGAGCAATTACAGGAATGGAGTTTGGAGAAGATGATGCTCTAGATGTAGATATGCTTGTAATTTCGGCAGGTATTCGTCCAAGAGATGAATTGGGTAAAACCTCTGGTTTAGAGATGGGAGCTCGTGGCGGAATTGTGGTTGACAATAGAATGCGAACTTCAGATAAAAATATTTTCGCCATTGGTGAAGTTGCCTTATACAATCAAATGATTTACGGTTTGGTTGCACCTGGTTATGATATGGCAACAATTGCTGTCAATCAAATTTTAGGTGAAGATAGTATGATGGCAGAAAACATTGATATGTCAACAAAGCTAAAACTAATTGGTGTAGATGTGGCTAGTTTTGGAGAGCCCTTTATGCCAGCTTCAAAAGGACATTCTGTTATTTTTGAAAATAAGACACAACATCTATACAAGCGAATTAACGTCAGTTTAGACGGTAAAAAGCTGTTAGGAGGTATTCTTATAGGTGACGCGACAGACTATAATATGTTGCATCAAGTTTACTTAAATGAAATGGCAATTCCAGAGGATGCAGCGCAATTAATTTTACCTGCAAGTGATGGAGGTTCGTCGTTTGGAAGTGTTTTAGATTTACCAGACACAGCTCAAGTATGTTCTTGTGAAAGTTTGTCTAAAGGTGAAATCTGTTGTTCAATTACAGAAGATGGTTGCAATAATTTATCAGAAGTCATTTCAAAAACTAAAGCAACTACTGGATGTGGTGGTTGTAAACCTATGGTTGTAGATTTGGTTAACGAAACTTTAAAGTCGCTTGGTAAAGAAGTTAAAGATACTGTTTGCGAACATTTCAATTATAATAGACAAGAGCTTTACGATTTAGTAAAAATCAATAAAGTAGCAGATTATGATGAAGCGTTAAATTTATTTGGTGATGGCCATGGCTGTGAAATTTGTAAGCCCGTTTTTGCTTCAATTTTTGCAACAATTACGATGGAAACAGCGAATCGTCAACCAGGAATTCAAGATACAAACGATAGATTTTTAGCAAACATCCAAAGAAACGGAACCTATTCTGTAGTACCAAGAGTTCCTGGAGGAGAAATAACACCACAACAACTCATCGTTTTAGGTGAGGTCGCTAAAAAATACAATTTATATACTAAAATCACAGGGGGTCAACGTATCGATTTATTCGGAGCGCAAGTACATGAATTACCTTTAATTTGGAAAGATTTAATCGATGCAGGTTTTGAAAGTGGTCATGCCTATGGAAAATCGTTAAGAACTGTAAAAAGTTGTGTAGGTTCTACATGGTGTAGATATGGAATGCACGAGAGTGTAACCTTTGCGATTGATATCGAAAAAAGATACAGAGGTTTGCGTTCGCCACACAAATTTAAAGGTGGAGTTTCGGGTTGTATTCGAGAATGTGCAGAAGCAAGAGGAAAGGATTTTGGACTAATTGCTGTTGAAGGTGGTTGGAATTTATATGTCTGTGGAAATGGTGGAGCTACACCAAAACATGCGGTTTTATTCGCAGAGCAACTCGATGATGACACTGCTATTAAATACTTAGACCGCTTTTTAATGTATTATATAAGAACTGCTGGTCCATTAGTAAGAACAGCACCTTGGCTAGATAAATTAGAAGGTGGAATCGATTATTTAAGACAGGTTGTTATCGAAGATTCATTAGGAATTGCTGAGGATTTAGAGAATGAAATGAAAGGTCTTATCGGTAAATATGAATGTGAATGGAAACAGGCTATTGAAAGCCCTGAAATCTTGAAGCGTTTCAAGCATTTTGTAAATTCTGATGATACTGATGAAAATATTGAATTTGTACCAATGCGTGGTCAGAAAATGCCAAAACCTTGGTAAAATCAATCTAAAAAAATAAAAATGGAAAACATATTAGAACAATATAAATCGGTCTCTAATACTGATGTAAAAACTTGGTTTAAGGTTGGCGTAATTTCAGATTTCCCAGAAAATAGTGGTGCTTGTATAAAGTATAAAACGAAACAAATTGCTGTGTTTAATTTTACAAGAACTGGCAAATGGTATGCAAGTCAAAATCTGTGTCCTCATAAAATGGAAATGGTGATATCTTTAGGAATGATTGGTAATAAAGAAGATGTACCAAAAGTGGCTTGTCCTTTGCATAAAAAGAATTTTTCGTTAGAGGATGGCTCTAACTTAGCAGGTGAAGATTATAAAATCGCAGTATATCCTGTTAAAATTGAAAACGAAAATGTTTATATTGGCTTCAACGATTAGGAAATTTTACAATGAATCCAACAAATTTTGAAATTGCGATAGCATTAATTGATAAAAAAAATGCGGAAGATACTAATTCAATACATCTTCACGACGCATTGTTTTCAAAAGAATTGTTGTATTCTAAACGGATGTCTCAAAAACTATTGCAGTTTAAAGGAGGTGCCTCAGAAGAGCTTCAAATAGCTGCAAGAGCGCAACATATTTGCCGTTGGAAAATTACTCGAAACGAATTTCCGATGGACAGAGTCGGCTATTTAAAATGGAGAGAAACCTTAAAGCGAATGCATGCAGAAATTACTTCAGAAATATTAAAAGAAGTCGGTTACCCTGATGATTTTATAAAAAGAGTGTCTTTTTTAATCAATAAAAAAAGGATTAAAAAGGATGAAGAAAGTCAGGTGATTGAAGATGTTATTTGCCTCGTTTTTTTAGATTATTATTTTGAAGCGTTTTCGGAGAAACACGAAGAGGAAAAAATCATCACTATTCTTCAGAAAACTTGGAAAAAGATGTCGAGTGAAGGTCATAAGTTTGCCTTAAATCTCAACTTTTCTGAAAAAAGTTTAACGTTAATTAAAAAAGCAATTGCTTAAAGATTTAAAATCAAATGGCTAATAAAAATGGGGCTCTAGATCAACGAACGTTTAAAAAATTAAGCCGTTTGTATATTATTGCGTTAAGCACAATTGCACTTTCTGTAATTGTTAGTCAGGTTTTAGTTCGTAAGCATTTAAATAAACAACAAAGCGATTCTACAGTCATAAATATTGCTGGTAGACAACGTATGTTGAGCCAAAAGCTTACCAAAGAAATTGTCTCACTTTCCGTTTATTCTGACCAAGAAAATAGAATTTCATTAAAAAACAATATTCAAAGTACACTCGATTTATGGGAGTTGTCTCATAATGCTTTGCAAAATGGAAATGATAGCTTAGGACTTCCAAATCAGAATAGTGTTGATATAAAAAATAAGTTCACAGCGATTAATCCTGTGTTTAATGTTATTCAAAAATCATCAAAATCAATTCTTAAAAAGTTAGAAAATGACCCTTTAGTTTCTATTGATGATTTAGCCTTAGACGTTAATAAAATAACCAACACAGAGAGTTCATTTTTAGTAATGATGGATGCTATTGTAAATCAGTATGATTTAGAAGCAGACGGAAAAGTGGCTTGGTTAAGACGCTTAGAATTGCTATTAATGGGTTTAACATTGCTAATTCTATTAGGTGAATTTTTATTCATCTTTTGGCCAACAGCAAAATCCGTTAAATCTACATTATCTAATTTGTTGTCTGCGGAAAAGACAGCGAAGGAAATGGCTTTTAATGCTGATGAATTAAGTAAGGCTAAAGAAAAATCTATAAGAGAGTTACGTGCTTTGAGCCAAGCCATTGATGAAACATTATTATTTGCAAGAATTTCTCCAAATGGCGATGTCATTCATATAGGTAATAAGTTTTCGCGTTTGTTTAAATTTTCAAAATTCAAAAAAGAGGTTTTTATTTGGACTGTTTTGTCAACTAATGAAAAGGAACAATTACTAATCGAAGACTTAGTAAGTAAGTATAAAAAAACAGGTTGGCAAGGTGAAGTAAAAGCGACTATAAAAGGCAGCGTAGATGTTTGGTTAGAAATGTCAATTGTGCCTTATAGGCCGACAGAAGATAAATCCGAATTGTTGATTATAGCTTCAGAAATTACGGCTAAAAAAGAAGGGCAAATAGAAATTGAACGCTTAACTCAAGAAAGTTTTGAGGAGAAAATGAGTCAACAAAAAATAATTTCTAGCAAGATTATTGAGAATCAAGAAAAGGAACAAAACAGAATTGCAAAAGATGTCCATGATGGTATTGGGCAGATGCTTACAGGATTAAAGTATAATTTAGAAAGCATAAATGCGACTGATGTTGAGAAAACAACGTCTAAAGTAGAACACCTTAAAGAGTTAACATCTGGTATTATAAAAGGGGTAAGAACAGCGACTTTTAATTTAACTCCTCCAGAATTATCTGATCATGGTATCGTGCCTGCAATTTCTAAATTAACACAAGAACTCGGGAAGTTAACAGGAAAAGAAATTCTGTTTTTCAATAAAACGGATTATAACCAGCGATTAGATTCTCTTGTAGAAATTAATATCTATAGAATCATCCAGGAGGCGATAAATAACGCGATTAAATATGCGGTTTCTTCACATATTTTAGTGTCGCTTTCTCACAGTAAAAATATACTTAGCATTGTTGTAGATGATGATGGTAAAGGTTTTGATCCCTCTAAAGTAAAGAAGGTTAAAAATGGTGATGGTGGCATGGGAATGACGTTTATGAAAGAGCGCATTAAATATATAGATGGTCGTTTATTTTTAAATTCTCAAATAGGAAAAGGGACACGAGTTACTCTAAATATTCCTATATAATAATGAACGCGTTTAAAGTCTCTTTTTAATATTATTAGTGTAAAATATATGACAAAAAAATTTAAACATATAAAAGATTCTCAGATCACCATTACTGAGTTAATGTTACCATCTAATTCAAACTTTAGTGGCAAGATTCATGGAGGTTATATTTTAAACTTAATGGATCAAATTGCTTTTGCTTGTGCTTCCAAACATTCAGGGAATTATTGCGTAACGGCTTCTGTAAATAAGGTTGATTTTTTAAATCCAATAGAAGTTGGTGAGTTACTGACCTTGAAGGCCTCAGTTAATTTTACTGGAAGAACGTCTATGGTTGTTGGGGTACGTGTAGAATCTGAAAACATTAGAACAGGAGAAACAAAGCACTGTAACTCCTCTTATTTTACAATGGTTGCAAAAGATGATGATGAAAAAAGCACACCAGTTCCCGGAATTATTTTAACAAATAGTCACGAAGTTAGGCGCTTTGCAAGAAGTATTACAAGACAAAATGAAGGTAGAAATAGAGTGTCTAGATTTAGCGGTAAAATTTTTAAAACTAACGATTATTTAGATTTACTTAAAGATAGTAACTCTAAAATTGATCTTCGTTAAATAATATAATGGTTTAAAAGTAATTTTCAACTACGTAGTTTTACTTAAAAAAAACTATTTTTGTACGTATAAATTATTTGTAATTATGATAAATGTAGTTTTGGCTGACGACCATGTTTTGGTAAGAGACGGTATAAAAGCCCTTTTGGAAGATCAAACAGGAATAAATGTTATAGATGAAGCTTCTAACGGAAAAGAGGCTTTAGCTGTCATCGCTAATAACAAACCACATGTTTTAATTGTAGATATCCGTATGCCAGAAATGAATGGGATAGAAGTTGTTGCAGAGATTAATAAGCACCATAAAGATGTGAGAACCTTAGTGCTTTCTATGCACGATTCTGAAGAGTATGTCGTAAAATCTATTCAAGCTGGTGCTGATGGTTATTTACTAAAAGGTGCGAGTAAAGAAGAATTTCTAAAAGCTGTAAATAAGGTGGCTTCGGGTGGAAAATATTTTACAGGGGATGTGTCGTCTATTATAATGAATAACTTTGTAAATGGTAATACTACTGAAGCCAAAGAACCACAAAATGAAACAAAAACTCTTCCTTTTAAGCTAACCAAAAGAGAAAAACAAATATTAGTTTTAGTTTTAGATCTAAAGAATAATAAAGATATTGCTGAAGAACTACAAATCAGTAAACGTACAACCGAAGTACATCGCTTTAATCTAATGAAAAAAATGGAGGCTAAAAATCTTCAAGAATTAACTAGTAAAGCTCAAGAATACCAATTGGTGTAACTAATGATAGGATTATCCCCTTGAAAGGACTTTAGAGGTGTTTTTTAATTCTGATAATTTATTGCCTTGTTTTTAACAAATTCTTAAAATTGCTATTGTGCAATTAGCAATCTACTAATAATTATTTAATACGTAATTTTTAACACAATAACTAAGTATAAATACTTAGTTTTGCTTTTAAAACCATGTATTATGATAAGTTCAACAGAAGAAGAACAGGAAGAAGTACGAGAACTAATTCCTTTAAAAGAAAAAAGCAAAAAAAAGATTGTTTTTTATTAAGTAATTCTGAATAACGAAATCGACTATTTTAACTGTCTTTTTTTATGGATTTAAAAATACAATACGCTCTTTTTTAGAGCATTCAAAAAAATAAAATCAAACTTGGTTTTGTGAGATTTTAACGCCATATTTAATAGTATTTCTTTTGGAAATTGCTGTAAAAAAAATAAAGATTTTTTGTTTTTTAAAAAATATACAAATAAAGCATAGCAGTAGTTACAGTTTATTTTTCTATTGAAGTAGAAAGTAAAAACGATTGTTTTATTGCAGTTATTTCAAAAGCAAAAAGGTATAATATAAAACCTTGCTCTAAATGATTAAAAATGAAATAAAAACAACCTGTTCATATTGTGGAGTAGGTTGTGGTATTATAGTAAAAAAGGACATAAACAACACCATTTCTGTTGAAGGTGATTCAGAGCACCCTGTAAACAAAGGTATGTTGTGTTCTAAAGGAATGAATTTGCATTATGTTGCTAATGATACTTCAGATAGAATTCTATATCCAGAAATGCGTTGGAGTCGTTCTCATCCACGTGAACGCGTCAGTTGGGATACCGCTTTAGATCGAGCTGCAAGCGTTTTTAAATCTATCATAAAAAAATACGGTCCAGATGCTGTAGCATTTTATGTTTCGGGTCAAAGTTTAACAGAAGAATACTACATCGCTAATAAATTAACCAAAGGTTTTTTAGGGACAAATAACATAGATACCAATTCGCGTTTATGCATGAGTTCTGCAGTGGTTGGTTATAAAAAAACATTTGGAGAAGACAGTGTGCCAGTTTCATATGAAGATATAGAGTTAGCAGATTGTTTTTTAATTACAGGCGCAAATCCTGCTTGGTGTCACCCTATTTTATTTAGACGCATAGAAAAACATAAAGAAGAAAACCCAGACGTACAAATTATTGTTATCGATCCTCGTAAAACAGATTCTGCAAACTTTGCAGACTTACACTTACAATTAACACCAGGAACTGATATTATTCTGTACAACGCCATTGGTAGGTGTTTGTATAAGATGGGGCTTATTGATGATGGCTTTATTAAAAATCATACAGAAGGCTTTGACGATTATAAAAAGTTAATTTTTAATACGTCATTAAGGAAAGCTTCAAGTTTATGCGGAGTTTCTGAGAAAGAGATCAAAAAAGCCGCACGAATCATTGGCTTGTCTAAAGGGTTCATCAGTATGTGGGCAATGGGTTTAAATCAAAGTGTTATTGGTACAGATAAGAATACAGCGCTTTTGAACCTATCATTAATTACAGGTCAAGTTGGTAAGCCAGGTTCTGGTCCTTTTTCCTTAACAGGTCAGCCCAATGCCATGGGAGGCAGAGAAGTTGGAGGAATGGCGAATTTGCTAGCAGTTCATAAAGATTTACAAAACGAAGAGCACAGAAGAGAAGTTGCACAATTTTGGGGAGTTGATAAAATATCTGCGAAACCAGGATTAACCGCTACAGAAATGTTTGATGCTTTAGAAAGCGGAAAACTAAAAGCCGTATGGATTGCGTGCACAAATCCTTTAGTGAGTTTGCCAAACTCTCACAAAATAGAAAAGGCAATGGCAAATTCTAAGTTTGTTGTAGTACAAGAAATCTCTCATAAATCGGACACTGTAAATTATGCAGATTTGGTATTGCCAGCAGCAGCTTGGTTGGAGAAAGAGGGTACAATGACAAATTCTGAACGTAGAATTTCATATTTACCAAAAGAGCTTGATGCACCAGGAGAAGCTAGACCAGATGTAGAAATCTTTTGTGATTTTGCTCAAAGAATGGATTTTAGAGGTTTTAATTATAATAGTGCTGAAGAAATTTATGACGAATATGCATCCATGACTAAAGATACCAACATTGATGTTTCTTTTTTAAATTATGATCGCTTAAAAACTGAAGGTACGTTTCAATGGCCTGTAAATGAATATCGTCACTCAGGAACCTCTAGACTTTTTGAAGATAAAAAGTTCTATACACCATCTCAAAAAGCGCAATTCAATTTACCTAGTACTATTGAGAATACTTCTGTTAAACCAGATGAAAACTTTCCGTTGATTTTAACTACAGGTCGCGTGAGAGATCAGTGGCATACTATGACCAAAACAGGAAAAGTATCTAGATTAAAAACACATTACCCAAAGCCAGTTTTAGAAATTAACCCTATCGATGCATATTTAAATAAAGTTACTGAGGGTAGTATTGCAGAAATTAAGAGTAAAAATGGTGTTGTAAGATTGCGAACAAAAGTTACAGATAATGTAAAAAAAGGTGTCGTGTTTTTACCAATGCATTGGGGAAAAGTATTGCAGAGTAATTTAAACAGGGCAAACAACTTAACCAATACACATGTTGATCCTGTTTCTAAAGAACCTGATTTTAAGTATACCGCAGTATCGGTTTCAAAATATAAAAAGCCCAAAGAGAAAATAATAATTGCAGGAGCTGGAGCTGCAGCTTTTCGATTTTTACAGAATTATAGAGATAATAATGAGGCTGATGAAATCCATGTGTTTTCAAAAGAATCTAACCTATTCTATAATCGTGTTTTATTACCAGAATATATTACTGAAGAATTGTCTTGGGAACAATTATTAAAGATTAATAACGCTGAATTAAAAAAGCTGGACATAAAAATTCATCCTGAAACCATTATAGATGGTATTGATAAAGAAAATAAGACCGTAACAGATTCTAATGGAGAAACTCACTCTTTTGATAAACTAATTTTAGCCACAGGAAGTCGTCCATTTATTCCAAAAGATGTTCAAATAGATTTACTAGGTCGTTTTACAATGCGAAACAAGATTGATGCAGATCGCTTCAAAACGTATTTAGACAATACTGGTTTGCCTCCAGAAGAACAACATGTAGTTATTGTTGGTGGTGGTTTGTTAGGTTTAGAGTTGGCAGCAGCAATGAAGCACAAAAATGTAAAAATTACCATTGTACAAAGAGCGTCTCGTTTAATGGAACGCCAATTAGATAAAATTTCTAGTAAATTATTGTCTTTAGATGTTCAAGAAAGAGGTATCCAAATTTATTTTGATAATGAAGTGAGTACAGTTTTTGATGATGAAGATACAGGTGAATTAAACATTACTTTAAAAAGCGGAAAATATATTACTGCCAATGCTATCGTATATGCCATTGGTACCAGACCTAATATAGAAATTGCTAAAAATAATGGTATTATTTGTGGTCGAGGAGTTAAAGTAAATCAGCATTTACAATCCTCGCATCCAGATATTTTTGCCATTGGTGAAATTGCAGAGTTTGAAAATAAGTTATTTGGTATTACATCTGCTGCAGAAGAGCAAGCAGGTATTTTAGCCAACTTTATTGCTGGTGATATTAGTGATGCCTATAAGGGTTCTGTATTGATGAACATTCTAAAATTTAACGATTTAAACCTGTGTAGTATTGGTGAAATTTCAGTCCCAGATAACGATCCAAGTTATGAGGAAATAATTTTCACAGATATTTCTAAACGTTATTATAAAAAATGTATTGTAAAAGATGATTTGTTAATTGGTGCTGTTTTGGTAGGTGACAAGAATGAGTTTGCAGAATTTAAAACATTGATAGAGAGTAAAATTGAAATGTCAGATAAACGAGGCACCTTGTTGAGAGGATCTTCTAATGATAAGCCAGTTTTAGGCAAACTAATTTGTTCGTGTAGCCAAGTTGGTTCAGGAAACGTAGAAGAGGCAATTGCTAAAGGCTGTATAAATTTCACAGAGCTTTGCAATACAACTGGTGCAGGTTTAGGGTGTGGAAGTTGTAAAACGGAAGTAAGAGAAATACTTAATAACGCTAAAGTACGAGTATGAGAACGCAGTTAAATAGATTAATAGTAAAAGGCGGTGTTTTGTCACCTGGAGAACTGCAATACATTTGCGAATCTGTAGAAAGCTTAGGGTTTAAAACTATTTCTTTTGGATCTAGACAAGATATTATTTTACCAAAAAAAATAAATCAAGAGGATCTTATGCAATTTGATAAGCTTAAAATTGTTGAGGCTGACGAAACTGGTGTTGAAAATATTGTATCCTCATATTTATGTGCAGATATTTTTCCTAATACGTCTTGGTTAACTGGAGATCGCTATTTATACCTTTTAGAGCAGTTTAGTACTAAATCGAAATTAAAAATAAATTTAGTAGATCCGAAACAACGTTTAGTGCCTTTATTTACAGGAAATGTAAATTTTATAGCTTCAGAACATGAGGATTATTGGTATTTGTACATAAGACTACCCGATTGGAAACAGGCCAAAATGTATCCTGCATTAATTTACAGTTGGGATTTAGATAAAGTTGAAACTGCTATTGAATCTATTCTTCAGGAAGAACCAGAAACTATAGAAACTATTTTTGAGTTAGTAAGCGATACCGTTGACACCAATAACAGAACAGTAGACAAACCATTAGAAGTCCCATTTTATCCTTTCCCATATTTTGAAGGTATGAATAGAATTGGTAGTGATAAATACTGGTTAGGGCTGTATTGGAGAAACAACAAATACGATATTTCTTTTTTAAAAGATATGTGTGAGCTTTGCTCTGTAAATAAAATTGGTAAAATATCAATCACACCATGGAAGTCATTTATAGTAAAAGGGATACCGAGAGAATCTAAATTAGTTTGGGAGAAGTTTTTGGGGAAAAGAGGAATCAATGTACGTCATTCTATGTTAGAGTTGAATTGGCATATTCCAGTTGCTAATAAAGAAGCACTTAGTCTTAAAAAATATTTAGTTAATAATTTTGATCAAAACGATATTAGTACCTATGGTCTGACTTTCGGAATTACAGATTACAGTAAAACTGCTCATTATTTTACATCCATTGTAGTTGAAAAAAACAAACAACCAGAAATTCATGGTGATTTTCAAATAAGAGATACATATAACCTTTTGTATGCTCAAAACTTTGATCCAAATACTAGAAAATACATTATGCATGTTCAAGATTTGGATAAAGTAGAATTACCTGGTTTGTTGATGGAATTAAGTCAATTGTATTTTGACCAGTTAGGAAGTGAAAAAGACGTTGAAAAGTTAGTTGAAGTAAAAAAAGAAAGTATAGAATTAGAAGTTTATCAATGTCAAGATTGTTTAACAATCTATGATGAAGCTTTTGGAGATGTTACTCAAAATATTCCTCAAGAAACGGTATTTAGCGAATTACCCGAAAGTTATAAATGTTCGCTTTGTGAAGCACCAAAAAATAGTTTTCAAAAAGTAGTTTTAGTAAAATAATTAGAAAAAACAATGACATTAAATTCAAACATAGCAGCAAAAAAGTCAAGAAAAAAAGTCATAGATTTTTCTTGTGTGTCTTGTAGTAATGCTAAATGTTTGATTAAAAATAATTTAAACACTATAACGAGTTCAGTTTTTGTAGAAAACAAAAAAACCTTAAAATGTAAAAAAGGACAGCAATTTATAATTGAAGGTGCGCCAGTAAACGGCTTATTTTTTATTTTAAAAGGTGCGGTAAAAGTGTTTAGAACAGGCATTAATGGTCGTGAACAAATTGTGCGTTTTGCAAAAGATGGTGAAATAATTGGTCATAGAGGTTTTGGTACAGAAGAGTATTATTCAATTGGTGCAATTGCATTACAAGATGCCGTTTTATGTTATTTTTCTAAAGATGATTTACAAAAGGGATTGTTAGAAAATCCAAAATTTGGATATGATATGATGTTATTCTACGCTAACGAATTGAATCGAAGCGAATCTAAAGTCAAATCAATATCACAGATGACGGTTCGAGAACGCGTCATAGACACCTTGTTATACATTCATAGAAAATTCGGAGAATTAAACGATTTTTTAAACCTGCCATTAAGTAGAAAAGAATATGCTGACTATGCTGGCACTAGAGAGGAGCAGGTTATTAGAGTATTCTCAACGCTAAAAAAAGAAGGCTTAATTACTGCAAAAGGTAAAAAAATTGGTATCGTAAACGTGAATTTTCTCAAAAAAGAAATAGACGAGCATAATTATTTCTTAGACCTGTAGGTTTTATCTTTTTCCTGCAAAAAAAATGTTTCTTTCCTGTTTTTGGAAAATTTAGGAAAACGCACGCAGGATATAGGGTAGAGAAAAAACATTATTATACAGTAGGTTTGGCCCTATTAGGCACACTTGAAACTTGTCTTGGTGACGATTTCACACCAGAAATAAAAGACGCATAGCTTCTACTTACACTAAGATGTCTAGTGCAATGATAGACGCAGCATATTAAAAAATTACGTAATTCTTATGAATTTACTTAAATATAAGTAAGTGTACGTATTTTGCTTTTAATAATTTAACTATCATGTATTCAGTATTTTATAAACTATACCTGTGTAAACGCAGGTTTTTTTATGAGTAAAAAAGAGGTTTTTATATGTGTCTTGTCATAAGCTAGAATAATAACTACTTATATATTTGTAGAAAAATAAGTATTAATACGTAGATTACTAAAACTTACAAGAAATGAATTCTCTTTTAAAAAAATCAACTTACATTCTAGCTACAGCAGCATTACTATTTGCTTGTGGTGGTAAAGAAAGTAAAAAAGAAACAACAACTACAGAAGTAGAAACGTCAAAAACTAAAACTTTAGACATTGAAAAACCACAACTAACGTTTGGTTTTATCAAATTAACAGATATGGCACCTTTAGCCATTGCAAAAGAAAAAGGATTCTTTGAAGATGAAGGTTTATTCGTTTCAGTTGAAGCACAATCTAACTGGAAAAATGTTTTAGACAGAGTTATCGATGGTCAATTAGATGGTTCGCACATGTTAGCTGGTCAACCAATTGCTGCAGGTGCAGGTTTTGGTCGTCAGGCTAAATTAGTGACACCATTTTCTATGGATTTAAACGGAAACGGAATTACAGTTTCTAACGATGTGTGGTCTAAAATGAAACCAAATGTACCAAAAGGTGCAGATGGAAAGCCAATTCATCCTATTAAAGCAGAAGCGTTGAAGCCAGTAATTACAGAGTATAAAAATTCTGGTAAAGCCTTTAAAATGGGGATGGTATTTCCTGTTTCTACTCATAATTACGAAATAAGATATTGGTTAGCTGCTGCAGGAATTCATCCAGGAATGTACACCAAAGAAAATGTACAAGGACAAATAGACGCAGAAGTTTTATTATCAGTAACACCGCCACCGCAAATGCCAGCAACTTTAGAAGCAGGTACTATTTATGGCTATTGTGTTGGGGAACCTTGGAATCAGCAAGCCGTTTTTAAAGGTATTGGAGTTCCTGTAGTTACAAATTATGACATTTGGAAAAATAACCCAGAAAAAGTATTTGTAATGACTGAGAAGTTTATTGAGGATAATCCAAATACAGCTATTGCAGTAACTAAAGCATTAATTAGAGCTGGTAAATGGTTAGATGAACCGAGCAACAGAAAAGAAGCTGTTGAAATCCTATCAATGTCTCAATATGTTGGTGCGCCAGTAGAGGTCTTAGCAAACTCTATGACAGGTACTTTTGAGTTCGAAAAAGGAGACAAGCGAGATATGCCAGATTTCAATGTATTCTACAAATACAATGCTACATATCCATTTTATTCGGATGGGATTTGGTTCTTAACACAAATGAGACGTTGGGGGCAAATACCTGATGCAAAACCAGCAGATTGGTATGCATCTACAATAAAAGATATATACAGACCAGACATCTGGAAAAAAGCAGCAGCACTTTTAGTTGAAGAAGGAAACATTCCTGCATCAGATATACCAACAACAGATGGTTACAAGACAGCTACAGCAGATTTTATTGACGGAACTACTTACGATGCTAAAGACCCTTTAGGCTATATCAATAGTTTCAAAATAGGAAACAAGGATAAAAAATAATATTGTTTAGTAAAGACCTCACAGGTTTCAAAAATCTGTGAGGCTTTAAAAAATAAATGACACCAAGATATGAAAGCAAGTTTAACACTAAATAAAGTCTCTAATTTTTTAGGATTAGGATTATTTAGAACATTAAAAGACCTCTTTGCTAATAAGCTAGAAAAAGAAGATTTTAAAAACTTTTTACGAAAGACTATTGTACCACTTGCTTCGATTTTATTATTCCTAGGTTTGTGGAATATAGGTGCAAAAGCACTATATAATACTGAAGCTGATTTTAAAATTGAAAAAGCATTGCAAAACCAGGGTCAAGCTGCAGCAGATGCTTTGCAAGTTTGTATTGCTTCTGGCGAATCAAGTTGTCAGCCAAACACATTGCCATCGCCATCACAAGTATGGGGCTCTTTTCAATCTTTATTAAGAGACCACAATATCATTAACGCAGATAAAGCTGCATTTGCAGAAAAAACGGCAGCATTAAATAAAACACGAATTGCCGAAGGAAAAAATGCTATTGTTTATACAGGAAGACCCTCTTTTGTAGACCAAATATTTAGAAGCTTAAGAACAGTATTTGCTGGTTTTTTATTAGCCTTATTTATTGCTGTTCCTTTAGGAATCTTTATCGGATTGAGTCCTACTTTAAAGAGTGCTTTTAACTGGTTTATTCAAATTTTTAAACCAGTATCGCCCGTAGTTTGGTATTTATTGGTTTTTATGATTGTAAAAACTGTTTTAATTGGATCTGCAGACGATAGCTCATTTACTATTTCATTTATCAGTGTTGGTTTATGCTCAATGTGGGCAACTTTAGTAAATACCGCGATGGGAGTTTCTACGGTAGATAAAGATTATATAAACGTTGCAAAAGTATTGAAATTAGGAGCGTTTCAAAAGATATTTAAGGTGGTGTTGCCATCGTCTTTACCATTAATTTTTACTGGTTTAAAAATAACATTATCAGTAGCTTGGATGGTTTTAATTGCGATAGAGTTATTAGCACAAAGTCCTGGTTTAGGTCTATTTGTTTGGGAAGAATTTCAGAATGGAGCAAACGACTCAAACGCAAAAATTATAGTAGCCATGTTTGTGATTGGTATTATTGGATTTTTATTAGACCGATTAATGTTAATGATACAGAACTGGGTGTCGTTTGATAAAACAGATGCGATATAACAAATCAATAGTTAAACAATAAAGAAATGGCATATTTAGAACTAAATAATATTTGTAAAACCTACGGTCAGGGGGATAATGAATCTCAAGTGTTATCTAATATTAATTTAACAATTGAAGAAGGAGAATTTGTTGCCATTGTTGGCTTTACAGGAAGCGGGAAAACAACATTGGTTAATTTAATCAATGGTTTGTTAGAGCCTACGAGTGGAGAGGTTCTGTTTAAAGGTAATCCCGTTTCTGGCACAAGCCATGAGCGCGGCGTAATTTTTCAAAACTACTCTTTATTACCCTGGTTAACCGTTGAACAAAACGTATTAATGGCTGTCAAAGAGGCTTTTCCGAAACGTGAAAAGGCGATTTGGAAACGTAAAGCAGCCTACTATATTGAGATGGTAAACTTAACGCCTGCGACCAATAAATTACCTAAAGAATTGTCCGGCGGAATGCGTCAACGTGTTGCTGTGGCTCGTGCGTTGGCAATGAAGCCAGACATGATTATTATGGACGAACCTTTGGGTGCCTTAGATGCATTAACACGAGGAAATCTTCAAGACCAAATCTTAAATATTTGGGGAAAGGATAAAAGAACAGCATTGTTAATTACCAATGATGTAGATGAAGGTATTTATATGGCAGATAGAATTATTCCGCTACGTCCAGGTCCAAATGCAACGTTAGGTCCAGAATTTAAAATTGATTTGGAGCGTCCAAGAGATAAAACCGAATTGAACGACAATGCTAGTTTTAAGAAAACGAGAAATGCGATTATTGAGTATTTAATGGATATTGGAGATGAACGAAAATCTGAAGCAAAGGAACAATTTATACTTCCAGATTTAGCGCCAAAAGATTTTGTTAATCAATTTAGATAAGAAAAAAGATGAGCATTATAACAGAAAATACAAGTACGAAAAGTGTATTAGATAACGGCCTTTTTCCCTCTAATGAAGTGATGTTGGATTTAAAAAATCTAAAGAAAGTGTATCCAACACCAAAAGGAGATTACGTAGTTCTTGAAGATTTAAATCTTCAAATCCGCAAAGAAGAGTTTGTAACTATAATTGGTCATTCTGGTTGCGGAAAGACAACAATGCTCTCTATGATTGCGGGATTAAATCCTATTTCTGGAGGAAATATTGCGGTTTTAGGAAAACATATAAAAGGACCAGGGCCGGATAGAGGTGTTATTTTTCAGTCGCCAAGTTTAATGCCGTGGATGACATCTTTACAAAATGTGTTATTAGGTGTAAATAAGGTTTTTCCTCATGCTAGTAAATCTCAAAGAAATGATATTGCCAAATACTATTTACAAAAAGTAGGTTTAGAAGACGCTTTCAATAAAAAAGCAAGCGAATTATCTCAAGGTATGCAACAGCGTGTTGGTATTGCCAGAGCATTTGCCATTAAACCAAAAGTGTTGTTGTTAGATGAACCTTTTGGAATGTTAGATTCTTTAACGCGGGGTGAATTGCAAGACATCTTAATTGAAATCTGGAATAAAGAAAAAATCACAGCTGTAATGATTACACACGATGTTGATGAAGCTATTTTTTTAGCAGACCGTGTGGTAATGATGACGAGTGGTCCAAGAGCAAAAATAGGAGACGTTCTCGATATTAATTTTGAAAGACCCAGAACTAGAAAAGCAGTTTTAGAACATGATGATTATTATAAATATAGAAAGCATTTAATAGACTTTTTAGAACACTAAATAAAAAATAAAGCTTTTGAAAAGTAGAATTTTCACTAGCACAAGAAAAGTACAACCTAAAAATAATTAATAAATGAAACGTAAAAATTCAAATAGTAATTTAAATTTAAAAACAAGAACAATGAAAAAACAATATATTTTAATAGGCTTTATGGCATTGATTGCTCAATTTGCACAAGCACAGTTTACTTTAGATGGTGAATTTAGACCACGTACAGAATACCGAAATGGATTTGGAAGTATAATCCCAGAGGATAAAGACGCTGGTTATGGTATTTCAACAAGATTAAGGTTAAATGCAGGTTTTAAAACTGAAGGTTATAACTTTTATTTAAGCTTTCAAGACGTTATGGTTTGGGGTGAGAACAGACAACTTTTACCTTATGATCAAAACAATTCGTTCTCTGTTTTTCAAGCATGGGCAGATATTAAATTAGGAGAAGGTTTTTCTACTAAAATTGGTCGCCAAGCATTATCTTATGATGACCAACGAATTTTAGGAGGATTAGATTGGGCACAACAAGGTCGTAATCATGATGCTGCACTTTTAAAATATGCTAAAGATGGTTTAAAATTAGATGTTGCCTTAGCTTTTAATCAAGACTATAGTAATCCAACAGGTTTTGTTTCTACAGGAACATCTTATGATACAAAAGGCTTTTTCTCATATAAAACCATGCAAATGTTACATTTAAGTAAAAAGTGGGATAAATTCTCTGGAAGTTTATTAGTATTGAACAATGGTTTTCAGGAATACGAAGATGATGGAGCAACAGCAGATGGAACAAGTTCTTTACAGACTATTGGTACACACTTAAAATATAAGGCTGGTAAATTTGGTTTAGCTGCCAATGCATATTTACAATCAGGGCAGAGACAAGGTGAAGTAGATATTAAAGGGGCACATTTATTAAGCTTAGATCTAACGCATAAAACTTCATCTAAAGTGACATTAGGAGCTGGTATAGAAATTATTAGCGGTAATGATGGTGACGCAGGTGAAACAGGAGCATTTTTCCCATTATACGGAACAAACCACAAATTTAATGGATTTATGGACTATTTCTATGTAGGGAATCATGCAAACTCTATTGGTTTGGTAGATATACATGCAAGTGCAAACTTTAAATTAGGTAAAAAATCTAGTCTTTTAGTAAAAGCTCTGAACTTTAGTGGAGAACAGGAGTTGGCTAGTGGAGAAAAATCTTTGGGAACTGAGATAGATTTAGTTTTTAAGCAACAGTTTAAAGGTTACGCTTTAGTTCTTGGTTATTCTCAAATGTTTGCAAGCGATGGTATGTATGAGTTGAAAGGAATTACAGAAGATTTGGCAGCAGGAAGCCAGAATTGGGCTTGGGCAATGTTAGTCATTAAACCTAAGTTTTTAAACGGTGGAAATTAGAAGTTATTAAATTATAGTAACAGTTTGGCTAGTTCAGTTTATGTGTTAATAATTGTAACTGTTATTATTTGAAATCCCTCTTTTTGAGGGATTTTTTTATTTTTTAATTGATTCTGAAATAGCTGTTTTGAATCAACCACCAATGGTAATCATACTTCTGTTTTTGTTGTGCAATTTTGGTTCTTGAAGTTTTTCAAGAGTATCCATTCCACCTCGAATTTTAAACTTGGCTTTAACAGCTTTCTCAATAACAGGTTCAATAGAATTTCCTTCACGTAATGTGGTTAGTAAATCTGATTCTGTAGCAGAGAATAAGCAATTTTTTATTTTACCATTTGCAGTTAAACGCAACCTGTTGCAAGAATCACAAAAAGGATTGGTAACAGAGCTTATAATTCCAAAACTACCTTGATAACCTTCAATTTTGTAGTTTTTGGTTGTGTCGTTTTTAGCATCTGTTAAACGTATAATTTCGTTGTTGTTAAATGCATCATGCACATAGTCCATGATTTCTTTATACGACACCATTTTATTTTTATCCCATTTGTTACCATCAAAAGGCATAAACTCAATAAACCGAATTGAGATTGGTAAGTTTTTCGTTAGTTTAATAAAATTGATGATTTCATTATCGTTAAAATCTTTCATTAAAACAACATTTACTTTTACTTCAAAGTTTTCTTTTACAAGCAGAAGTATATTAGTATATACCTTCTTAAACTGATCTCTAAGGGTGATTTTTTTAAACTTTTCTCGCTCTAAAGAATCTAAGCTTATATTAATTTTGTTAACGTTATTCGCTTTTAAAACAGCTATGTGCTTGTCAATAATAACAGCGTTAGATGTTATAGAAAGTGTAACATCTAGAGACGCTAGTTTTTCTAAAATTACAGGAATATCTTTTCGTATTAATGGCTCGCCACCTGTGAGTCTGATTTTTGTAACACCATGTTTTACAAAGGTTTTTGCAATATTGTAAATCTCATCGCCTGTCATTAAATGACTTTTTGGTGATAGTTTTACGCCTTCTGCCGGCATACAATAGGAACAACGTAAATTACAACGCTCAATAAGTGAAATACGTAAATATGCATGATCTCTTCCAAAATTATCATGTAAAATAGATGTTGACTTTGCTGAGGTGTTAGTCATGTCTTGCACCTTTTAATATTTTAAATACATGTAATGCTGCTGGGAAAATTGCATCCATAGATTCTTTTGCACCATTCGTTGAGCCGGGTAAAGCTAAAACTAAAGTGTTTTTTATAGTTCCTGCAACGCTTCTAGATAACATGGAATAAGGCATTCTATCTTGGCCATAATTACGAATTGTTTCTTCAATACCTGGAATTCTTCGATCTAGCAAAGGTAAAAGCGCCTCTGGCGTAGTATCTCTTACAGAAAGTCCTGTTCCACCAGTAAAAACAATTAAATCTACTTTGTTGTTTTGGTGTTTTAAAGCTTGTTCTTGAATGTTTTCTACTTCATCTGGAATAACTGTATAATCTACTATTTTTACATTACAATCTTCTAGTTTTTTTATAATGGCTTTGCCTGCTTTATCTTCTTTGTGTCCTGCAGAAATAGTATCTGAACATACAATTACAGCGGCAGTTAGGTCCTTTCTAAAACGATCTTTATAGTCCGATTTCCCACCTTTTTTCTCTAAGAGTTTTATGGCATGTATTTCGATGCCTTTATCAATCGGTTTTAGCATATCGTACATGTTTAATGCAACAACACTTGCGCCATGCATAGCTTCTACTTCTACTCCAGTTTTGTAAATGGTTTTTACAGTAAAGAATACTTTAATTTCAAGGTCGTTTATTTCGTATTCAACACCTGTAAATTCGATTGGAAGCGGATGACAATCTGGTAGAATGTAAGGTGTCTTTTTTACGCCAAGCAAACCTGCAGCTTTGCTCATTGCAAATACATTTCCTTTTGGGACTGTATTTTCTTCAATCGCTGTGATCGTTTCTGGCTTACTAACTTTAACAATAGCTTGTGCAATAGCAGTTCGTAATGTTGTGTTTTTATGAGTGATGTCTACCATTTTATTTGTTTGTTTTCCATTGATGTGTGTCGTCTTCAAAAATCTCTTTTCCAAAAACAGGAACGTGCGCTTTTATTTCTTCAACAATATATTCAATAGCCTTAAAAACTATTTTTCGTCTTGGTGAAGATGCAAAAACAAACAGGCAGATTTCGCCAGCTTTAACGGTTCCCAAACTGTGGTAAATATGCATACATGTTAAGTCGAACTTCTTAAAAGTTGCTTCTCTAATAGCGTCAAATTTTTCATTAGCCATATCTTCGTAAGCTGAATATTCTATAGCTACAACTGTTTTGTTTTCTATGACATCTGCCCTTACTTGACCAAGAAAAATATTATGAGCTCCAATGGTGGTTTTAGATTGGTGTTTCTGAATAGAGTTTCCAATAAATTCTGAAGTTATAGCACCTTCTTTAAATACGTTTTTAATTTTTTTATCTTTCATAATTGATGTTTTCTAACTGTTTTTTTATTTCAGAGCTTGTTTCTTTTATAGAGAAACAGTTATTTATCTTTAATTGTTTTAAAATGGAAACCGCTTGTTTACTTCGTTTTCCAGATTGACAAAAAAAAATGAGTCTTTTATTAGTGTCTAATTTTTCTAAATTTTTTTCTAAATCATTTAACGGAATTGAAGTAATTGTAATGTGTTCTATTTTGGGTAATTCTGAAGTTTCCCTAACATCAATAAACTGAATATTTTCTTTTTTTAAAGCCTCTTCAATTGAAATTTGAGTGGTTTCAGAATTGCAACTGAAACTCATTGTCTTGGTTTCAAAAGCATGTTTTTCATTTAAGATTTTATTAATCTTTTCTTCAGATTTATTAATTTTTATCACTGAACTTTGGAAATTAAGTGCATTATATAGAAGTAGTTTTCCAGAAAGGATGTTCCCTATTTCTAAAATCATTTTTAGAACCTCATTCGCTTGCATGCTACCAATAATTCCAGGTAAAACGCCTAAAACACCAAGGTCTTCACAATGACCAGATTGTTCTTTTTCTTGTTGATTAGAAAACAAACATCTGTAACTAGGCCCAGCTTTATAATTAAAAACAGAGACTTGTCCTTCAAATTTATAAATAGCACCAAAAACCACAGGTTTGTTGGTGATAATTGCTGCGTCGTTTATAAGGTAACGTGTTTCGAAGTTGTCCGTTCCATCTACAATAATATCATAGTTTTTGAATAGAGAAAGCGAGTTTTGGTGTGTCAGTTTTTTAGGATAAGCTGTTATTGAAATCGTATTATTTAAATCTTGTAAACGTGTTTTTGCAGCTTCCGCTTTATTCAAACCAATAGAAGCAGAACCAAATAATACTTGACGTTGCAGGTTAGAAAGTTCTATCGTGTCAAAATCTACAATGCCAATGTTGCCAACTCCTGCAGCAGCTAAATATTGTAAAATTGGACAGCCCAAACCACCCGCTCCAATAACTAAAACTTTAGCGTTTAAAAGTTTGTTTTGTCCTGCTTGTCCAATTTCGGATAATGCGATATGTCTACTGTATCTATTCATGTTAATTATCCACCAGCAAAAGGTGGTAAAAGTGCTAGTTCGTTTCCTGTAATTAATGCGTCTTGCGTAACCAGTTCCTGGTTTTGCGCAACTTGAAAATCTTTATTTTCTAAGTTTGGATATTTTTTATATAACAGTTCTAAAAATTCTGAAACATTACTTTTTGTAAAAAGAATAGTTTCCTTTTCGCATGCTGTAATTTCTGCTATCAGTCCAAAATATTTAACGTTAATAGTCATTCCTTATCTGTTTTAATTGTTCTGGTATATAATTTTGTAAGCTTTCAACTAAAGGAACTGTTTTAATTGATTATCTAAAAAGTTCCAACAATTTTTATTAATAGTATCAAAAGCAGTAATTAAAGATTTACCGTAGTTGGTTAAGGTTGTTCCGCCACCACCTTTGCCACCAATACTGTTAATGGTTACAGGTTGTTTTGCAGATTTATTTACAGAATCCATTAAACGCCACGCTTTTTTATAAGATAGATTTAGGGATTTTGCTGCTTTAGATAAAGAACCCGTTTCCTCAATAGCTTTTAATAAACTAACACGACCTTCTCCTAAAAGGACATTGCCTTCGTTTTCAATCCAAATTCTACTTTTAATTTTATAGCTCATAAAGGATTTATATTGGAAGTAGAATAACTTCTACGTTATCATTCATATTGATTTTAGATGTTTCGCTAGGCATAAAAACCAACGCATTTGCAAGTGCAAATGTTTGTTGCATTGCAGAACTTTGTCCTTCTAAAATCGTAACAGACTCATTTTTAAAAAGCGCTTTTAAAAATTGAGGTCGATCTCCTTTTTTTATGAATTCCGAACTTGATTTAGCTGTAACTCTAGGGAGTTCGATGTTGTGTACATCTATCATTTTTTGTAGCGCTATGTATACATATATATAAAAACAAATTAAAGCAGCAGCAGGATTTCCTGGTAGTGCAAAAATGGTCGCCTTGTCTTTTTTTCCGAAGAATAAAGGTTTCCCTGGTTTTTGTTTCACTTTATAAAACAATGTTTCTACTTCCAATGTATTTAGTGCTTTGCCAACAAAATCGTAATCTCCAACAGAGATCCCTCCAGAAATAATAACTAAGTCTTTTTTGCTAATTATTGTTTTTAATGTGGAATACGTTTTATCGTAATCATCTACAATTTTATAAATAGTAACATCGTAAAACTTTAAATTGTACAATGCATTTTGAAGCATTTTAGAATTACTCTCATAAATTTTCCCATAGGTTAAAGGTTGGCCTGCTTCAATAAGTTCGTTACCAGTTGTAACCAATGCAATAGACGGTTTTTTGTACACAGAAACCTCTGTGATTCCTAAACTAGTTAAAAAACCTATTGCAGCAGGTGTTAATTTTGTGTCTTTGAGAAGCGCAACTTCTCCTACTTTTACTTGTTCTCCTAATGGACGAATATTTTGATTGATTGCAATGTCTTTTTCGGTATGTAAAATATTTCCCTTGACGTTAACTTTCTCTTGAATGACGATAGCGCTTGCAGAATCTGGAACAGGCGAACCTGTAAAAATCCGAACGGCTTCTCCTGGTTTTAAAATGGGATTGTCATCATCTCCAGCTTTAATCTCTCCAATAAGTGTGTAGTTTGAATCTTTGTGTATATTTATAGCATAGCCGTCCATTGCAGATTGCCTGAAAGGGGGCATGTTTATAGGTGAATAAACGTCTTTAAATAAACTGTAATTACCAGATTTTTCAATTGGTTTTAAAACCTCTCTTAAAAGTGGTTTACAGTTGTCTTTTACTTTCTGAATAGCATCTTTAACTGAAATCATTTTAGTATCGTTGTGTCCTTTAGGGTATAGCGACAAATGTAAGTAATATATAATAAATCAAGTATCTATTTTTAATAAAAATGAGATATTAGAAAAATTTCTAATATCTCATTTTTATTATTATTAACCGTTAGATAAGGATTTAATATAAAAAAATTATCTATTATTTTCCCAACATCAACAACTCATTAACTACGACCTCAGTTACAAATCGCTTCATACCATCTTTACCTTCCCAAGAACGTGTTGTTAATTTTCCTTCAACAGCAACCTCACTTCCTTTTGTTAGGTATTTTTCTATAATTTCTGCTGTTTTATTCCATGCAACAATGTTGTGCCACTGAGTATCTGTTACTTTTTCTCCCTGAGAGTTTTTATAGCTTTCATTCGTTGCTATAGAAAATTTTGCTACTTTTTTTTCATTTTCTAAAGTGATGATTTCTGGATTGTTTCCTAAGTTTCCAATTAATTGTACTTTGTTTCTTAACGTACTCATAAGATAAGTTTTTAAATTATTATTATTATTATTTAGTCAATTCGTTTTGACATGGCAAAGTTGCGATATAACTAAAATTTTATTCGGTTATAAAACAATTACTTTCGGTTGTAAATGGATGTAGTCGTTTGTAAACGGATAAGTTTCAGTATCTTTATAGCATGGAAAACAAAAAATGCTTAGAATGTAAAGAGCCTTTAAAGGGAAGAATTGACAAAAAATTTTGTTCAGATTATTGTAGAAATGCTTATAATAATAGCGTAAATAAAGACAGTAAAAACCTCATCAGAAACATCAACAACCGTCTTCGAAAAAATTATAAAATTCTATCTGAGTTAAATACCAAAGGAAAAACAAAAGTAACAAGAACCAAAATGTATGACAAAGGTTTTGACTTTCAATTCTTTACTTCTATTTATAAAACAAAAACAGGAAACACCTATTTTTATATCTATAACGAAGGGTATTTAGCATTAGAAAATGAAACTTTTTTATTGATTAAGAGAGAGAAGTAATCTATTTCCAAGTATTTCCTTTTATTTTTAATGCTGCTTTTAAAACATCTTTTTGACTGATTTGTCCTATTAATTTTCCGTTTTCTACAATTGGAAATCGTCTTCTTTTTGAGTTTATGAACTTCGTTGCTGCATCAAAAATAGTCATGTTTTTATCAATCGTTTCTACTTCTGTAGCCATGTGTTTTCCAACAATATTATCTGTGTCAGAAGGCATATTATAATACTTGCTTTCAGAAATATGTTTGATGCAATCCGTTTCAGAAATAATCCCAATTAACTCTTGTAGGTCATTTACAACAGGTCCCCCAGAAATTTTATAGGTAATTAATTGATGAATTACGTGATCTAAAGAGTCTTCTGCTTTAAAAGTTATCAGCTTTTTAGTCATATAATCAGATACCAAAATTTGAGCACCTTCCTTTGATTGATTTAAATCTCTTTTCCCTTGAAAACTTTTTATACCCATATGAAACTATTTTAAACGCTCCTTAAATCTACCGTTTTTAACTCTTTAAAACAAAAACTTCTCAATTTTAATTTTTTATTCTTATTAAAAACAACCTTCTTTAATGGATGGAAATATGAATTTTAATCATAAAAAAAGCATTCTAAAATTAGAATGCTTTATAAAATTTGCAATGAATGTTGTTATCCTATTTCAGAAACTCTCAACGTATTTACCATCCCTTTTTCCTCAACCGGCATAGATGTTAAATTGATCATTAAATCTCCTTCTTTCACATACCCTTTTTCTTTAGATAATTTATTAATATCTACAACGGTATCATCTGTGCTTAAATTTTTATCATAAAAGAACGCTTTCACTCCCCATAATAGGTTTAATTTTCCTAAAATTCTTTTTTCGGATGAAAATGCCAATATTTTTGATTGCGGTCTCCATGCAGAAATCTGAAATGCAGTATACCCACTATTTGTTAGTGTAGAAATTGCTGTCGCATCGATATTATTTGCCATTAATGCAGCATGATGACAAACCGATTTTGTGATGAATCTATTTGTTCGAATGTGTGGTGCCTCAAGAGGTACTTTAATCATTTTTGAATTTTCAACAGACTTGATGATTTCTGCCATTTTTTGAATAACCCTAACAGGATGTTTCCCAACAGAGGTCTCTCCTGAAAGCATTACAGCATCTGCACCATCCATAATCGAATTCGCAACATCGTTTACTTCTGCTCTTGTCGGAACAGAATTGTCAATCATTGTTTCCATCATTTGAGTCGCAATAATTACAGGAATTCTTGCTCTTTTTGCGCGTCTTACTAATTTTTTCTGAATTAAAGGAACATCTTGCATTGGTATTTCAACTCCTAAATCTCCTCGCGCAACCATTAAACCGTCACAATAAGGGATCAAAGCATCCATATTTGCAACCGCTTCTGGTTTTTCAATTTTTGCAATTACAGGAACTCTGTATTCAGAATGTTGGTCTATTAAATCTCTTAACATTCTTAAATCTTCCGGGGTTCTTACAAAAGAAAGCGCCATCCAGTCTACATCTAAACCTAAAGCAAAAATTGCATCTTCTTTGTCTTTTTCAGTTAAGGCAGGTAAAGAAATCGCCGTATTAGGCAAGTTTACTCCTTTTTTCGATTTTAAAGGTCCTCCAACAATTGTTTTTACAACTACGGATTTCTCTTTATCTGTAGAGACAACCTCAAACAGTAGTTTTCCGTCATCAACCATGATTTGCTCACCGACTTTTACGTCTTTAGGAAAACGTTGATAGGTCATGAAAGCCTTTTCCTTGTTCCCAATACATTGTTCAGTTGTAAAAGTAAACAAGTCTCCGTCATTTAAAACTACATCTTCCTCCATCACTCCAACGCGAAGTTTGGGTCCCTGTAAATCAGCTAAAATTGCAACATTGTAGCCATTTTCTTGGTTAATTTCTCGAATGGTCTTAACTGTTTTTTTAACATTTTCATAATCTGCATGAGAAAAGTTAATACGAAAAACATTGACTCCTTCTCTTGCCAACTCTGTTAATGTTTTTTTGCTATCTGTTGCTGGACCTAGTGTTGCAACAATTTTAGTTTTCTTGTAATCGTTCATTTTTAAAATATTAAAAAGTCTCTAGACTTTAACGTGTTTTTATCTATTGAATATGCAGTAATTACATTTTCAATATTTATTATTTTCTGAATTGTTTTCATCACAAAATCATATTCTGAATCTCCACAAATCTTTAAAAAAAAATCTACTTTTTTCTTTTCTGGGATTAAATATGTCTTTGTTTCCGAGGTCAATAATAACTCATTAGAAACGGTTTGGTTTTCTCGTCTGTAGCTATTTGCTATTAAAAACCAATTGAAACCATCGTTCGTGTTTTCATAGTTATAAATTGAAAAAGATGCTTTTTTTTTATCTCTTTTAAACTCTAAATCTTTAATTGCTTTGTAAAACCTTGTGTTGAGATTTTGATTTATTAGGTAGGCAAGTTTATAGTCTTCTAATGTAGAGTGTATTCCAATTAAAGAATAAGGTTCTTCACAAAAATCATCCATTTCTAGAGCGTACACCTGCATAAATTATAACTTATAATCGTTTTTTATGACTTTGCTAAATTACTAATTGTTTATGAGTCTCTGTCTTTAATTTAACGAAAACGTTATCGTAGACTAGCCCATATTAATCTTCTTTTGAAAAGCAAAATAAACTCTTTTTGAGGCTAATTCTTCGGCTTTTTTCTTTGAAGTTGCTCTGCCCTTTGCAATTAGCTCACCATCGATACTAATTTTAACGCTGAAGTGCTTAACCAACTCATTTCCAGAATCTTCATACGTTTCAAACTTGTATTTTTTCTTTTGTTTTTGACACCACTCAATGATTAAGCCCTTGTAACTCGTTATCTTTCCCTCAAGTTTTTCAATATCTACATAGGGAATAATCACATTTTGATGAATAAATTTTTGACATCCTTTGTATCCTTTGTCTAAATATATCGCTCCTAATAATGCTTCAAAAATATTTCCATGAATATTATCTCCTACTTGAGTTGAAGTTACCTTACTTTTTACAAAACGGATTAAGTCTAGGTCCTTCCCAAGTTCATTCAAATGCTTTCTACTTACAATTTTAGAGCGTATTTGTGTCAAGTACCCCTCAGTTCCTCTTGGAGCCTGTTTGTATAAGTAGTCAGATATTACGGCATCTAAAATTGAGTCTCCCAAGAATTCTAATCTTTCATAGTTAATGAGAATACCTTTACTGTCCGTAATTTGAAAAGATCTATGCGTAAATGCTTTTTTGTAAAGATTTATTTTACTGGGTGATAACTTCAACGTTTTTTTTAATTCATAATATAACCAAATATCCTCTTTAGAATACCTTTTAATTATTTTATGAAAAAAAATCATACACGTCTATTCATCTATTTTTTTGAAAGCAACACATGCATTATGGCCACCAAAACCAAAAGTATTACTCATTGCAACCTTAATGTCTCTTTTTTGAGGAGTGTTTAAAGTTAAGTTTAATTCTGGATTGATATTTTCATCAACTGTAGAGTGATTTATTGTTGGCGGCACAATACCATGTTTCATGGCTAATATTGATGCAATAGACTCAATAGCGCCTGCAGCTCCCAATAAATGACCTGTCATTGACTTTGTTGAGTTGATGTTGATCTTCTTAGCATGGTCTCCAAAAACAGCTGAAATGGCTTTCAGTTCTGCAACGTCTCCCAGCGGAGTAGAAGTACCGTGTGTATTAATATGGTCTACATCTTCTGGTTTAATTCCAGAATTCTCTAGACAACTTTTCATTACTGCAATAACTCCAACACCTTCAGGGTGTGGTGCTGTAATGTGATAAGCATCTGAGGACATTCCCCCCCCGATAACTTCTGCATAAATTTTGGCACCTCTTGCTTTAGCGTGTTCATATTCTTCTAAAACAATAGCTCCAGCACCTTCACCTAATACAAAGCCTTCTCTGTTTGCATCAAATGGTCTTGAGGCAGTTTCTGGAGTTTCGTTTCTTGTAGACAAAGCCTGCATCGAACTAAAACCTCCAACACCTGCTATCGCAATAGCAGCTTCACTTCCTCCTGTTACAATAACATCACAATATCCTAAACGAATGTAGTTTAGAGAATCTATCATTGCATTTGCAGAAGATGCACATGCAGAAACCGTTGTGTAATTTGGTCCCATAAAACCGTGTTTTATAGAAATATGACCCGGTGCAATATCTGCAATCATTTTTGGAATAAAAAAAGGATTAAATTTAGGAGTACCATCTCCTTCGGCGTAGTTTAATACTTCGTTTTGAAACGTTTCTAAACCACCTATACCGGCTCCCCATATTACACCAACTCGTAGTTTATTAATGGTTTCTAAGTCTAAATTTGCATCTGCGATTGCCTCGTCTGAAGCAACCATTGCATACTGCGTAAATTTATCCATTTTACGAGCATCCTTTCTATTGATGTAATCTGTAGGATTAAAGTTTTTTACTTCGCATGCAAAACGAGTTTTGGACTTGGAAGCGTCAAAATGCGTAATAGGAGCTGCTCCGCTAACTCCGTTAACTAAAGCGTTCCAATACTCTTCAATATTATTTCCTATGGGCGTTAAAGCTCCAAGTCCAGTGACTACAACTCGTTTTAATTGCATAAAAAGATTACTTTTTTGCTTCTTCTATATAGCTTACTGCTTGACCTACTGTTCCGATATTTTCAGCTTGATCGTCTGGAATTTGAATATCAAATTCTTTTTCAAACTCCATGATTAACTCAACAGTGTCCAAAGAATCTGCTCCTAAATCATTTGTGAAGCTAGCTTCTGATGTTACTTCGTTATCGTCTACCCCTAATTTGTCAACGATAATAGCTTTTACTCTTGATGTAATGTCTGACATAATTTTTTTGTTTTTTAAAATTTAAATCGGGGCAAAAATACAAATCTTATTAATTATAACTAATTTTTGAACTAAAAATGATCATTAAAAGTGAATAAAAAAATTAATCTTCCTTTAAAACAATCAAATTGTTAATAATTATTCTTTTTTTTGTGCACTTAGAAACATCGTTATGAAGCGTATTATTATTTTTGCTTCTGGTTCTGGAACGAACGCAGAAAATATCATTAAATTTTTTAACAAAACAAAAACTGCAGAGATCACTAAAGTGTTGTGTAACAATGAACATGCTGCTGTTTTTGAAAAATGCAACAAATTAAACATCAACTGTATCCTCTTTAAAAAAGAAGACTTTTATACTTCTGAATTTGTTTTAAATATTTTAAAAAAAGAGGCTGACTTTATTGTTTTAGCTGGTTTTTTATGGAAAGTTCCTCAAAATATTATTGACTCCTTCCCTAATAAAATAGTAAATATTCACCCTGCATTATTACCAAAATATGGAGGAAAAGGAATGTATGGGATGCACATTCACAGAGCTGTAAAAAAAGAAAAAGAGAAAGAAACGGGAATTACAATTCATAGAGTAAATAAAAATTATGATGAGGGTGCCATTCTTTTTCAAGCAAAGACGAAAATTACTCTTGACGATACTCCTGAAATTATTGCAAAAAAAATTCATATTTTAGAGCAAAATCATTTTCCAAAAGTTATAGAAGATGTAATTTTAAAAACCGATGAGTAAAAAAAAGTTTTACGTAGTTTGGAACGGAAGAAAAAAAGGAATTTATACCTCCTGGAATGTCTGTAAAAAACAAATTGATGGTTTTGAGTCTGCACAATACAAATCTTTTTCAAATTTAAACGACGCAGAAATTGCTTTCTCCAAAACATATAAAGATTACAAAGGTGTAAGCACCAAAAAATCTTCTTTAACTCTTTCTGAAAAAAAAGCCTACGGTTCGCCTAATCTAGAGAGTCTCTCTGTAGATGCAGCTTGTTCTGGAAACCCAGGAAAAATGGAATACCGCGGAGTATTAACCCATAATAAAAAACAGCTTTTTATAAAAGGTCCTTATCAAAACGGAACAAATAATATTGGTGAATTTTTAGCTTTGGTCCATGGCATCGCCTTATTAAAGTCTAAAAACAATAAGAATACTCCCATCTATTCAGACTCTAGGATAGCAATGAGCTGGGTAAAACAAAAAAAATGTAAAACCAATATTCATTTTGACGCCTCTAATAAAGATTTGTTAGAGCTTATAAAAAGAGCCGAGAAATGGCTAAGAGAAAATAGCTTTGCAAATCCTATTTTAAAATGGGAAACGAAAGCTTGGGGGGAAATTCCAGCAGATTTTGGGAGAAAATAGAAACCACCTCAGCTTTAACTAAAAAATCCAACCCTTTTTTCAGACTGAAAAACCTGTTTTTAAACAGGAAGAGTCTTAATGTGAGATAGCAACTTACTTAAACAGAGGCTTTCATTAATTCTCTATTCATTCTTGCGATGTTGTCTAAAGAAATTCCTTTTGGACATTCAACTTCACATGCACCGGTATTTGTACAGTTACCAAAACCTTCTAAATCCATTTGAGCTACCATGTTCTGAACTCTATCTGCAGCTTCTACTTGACCCTGTGGCAGTAAAGCATATTGAGATACTTTTGCTCCCACAAATAACATTGCAGAACTATTTTTACAAGTTGCCACGCAAGCACCACAACCAATACAGGTTGCTGCATCCATTGCTTCATCTGCAGCATGTTTTGATATGGGAGTAGTGTTAGCATCTTGAGTATTTCCAGAGGTATTTACAGAAATATACCCTCCAGCGTGCTGAATTCTATCAAAAGCAGATCTGTCAACAACAAGATCTTTGATTACAGGAAAAGAAGCTGCCCTAAAAGGCTCTATTGTAATTGTATCCCCGTCTTTAAACATGCGCATGTGCAACTGACAAGTTGTTACCCCTCTATCTGGACCATGTGCCTCTCCGTTGATATACATCGAACACATTCCACAAATTCCTTCTCTACAATCGTGGTCAAAAGCTACTGGTTGTTCACCTGCATTCACCAGTTGTTCATTTAAAACATCCATCATTTCAAGAAAAGACATGTGTTCTGAAATTTCAGTGACTTTATAATCCACCATTTGACCCTTTGTACTAGCGTCTTTTTGTCTCCAAATTTTTAATGTTAAATTCATGGTCTGTTTTTTATTTGTAACTTCTTTCTTTAACTTCTATGTTCTCGTAAACCAGTTCTTCTTTGTGCAAAATAGCGTCTTTTGGCGCTCCTTTGTACTCCCACGCAGAAACAAATTGAAATTCTTTAACCCTCTTTGCTTCTCCTTCTTCTGTTTGATGCTCTTCTCTAAAATGACCCCCAGCAGATTCTTCTCTAACTAAGGCGTCTTTTGCAAACAATTCTCCTAATTCAAGAAAATCTGCAACTCTTCCTGCCTTTGCTAATTGCTCGTTGTATTCTGAAGCTGTCCCGGGAACATTTACATTTTCCCAGAAATCTTTTCTTAGGGTAGAAATTTCCTCAATAGCAGTTTTTAAACCGTCTGCATTTCTAGACATTCCACATTTATCCCACATAATTTTTCCTAATTTTTTGTGGTAGTAGTCTACAGAATGTGTCCCTTTATTATTGATAAAAAAAGCAATTCTTTCCGAGACTTCTTTTTCTGCAGCATCAAATTCTGGAGAATCTGTAGTGATTTTTCCAGTACGAATATCATCCGCTAAATAATCTCCTATTGTATACGGCAACACAAAATACCCATCGGCGAGCCCCTGCATTAAAGCAGATGCTCCAAGTCTGTTTGCTCCATGATCAGAAAAATTTGCTTCTCCAATTGCGTAACAACCAGGAATTGTTGTCATTAAATTGTAATCAACCCAAACGCCTCCCATCGTATAATGGACTGCTGGGTAAATCATCATTGGTGTTTCGTATGGATTTTCATCAACAATTTTCTCGTACATCTGAAATAAATTTCCATATTTTGCACGAACGATTTCTTGTCCTAATTCTTTTATTTTTGCTGCTGATGGATTTGAAATATTTTGAATCTTTGCTTGTTCTTTACCATAACGCTCAAAAGAAGCTGCAAAATCTAGATACACTGCCTCTCCTGTTGCATTAACACCATAACCAGCATCGCAACGTTCCTTTGCGGCCCTTGAAGCAACATCTCGAGGAACCAGGTTTCCAAATGCAGGATAGCGTCTTTCTAAATAATAGTCCCTTTGATCCTCTGTTAAATCTGTTGGCTTTAATTTCCCTTCACGAATAGCTTGTACATCTTCTAAATTTTTTGGAACCCAAATACGTCCATCGTTTCTTAAAGATTCAGACATCAATGTTAATTTTGACTGATAATCTCCAGAACGAGGAATACAGGTAGGATGAATTTGCGTATAACAAGGATTTGCAAAATAGGCTCCTTTTTTATGTACTTTCCAACCTGCGGTAACATTAGAACCCATTGCATTGGTTGACAAGAAATAAACATTTCCATATCCTCCTGAAGCGATTACAACCGCATGCGCAGCGTGACGTTCTATTTCTCCTGTAACTAAGTTACGTGCAATAATTCCTCGAGCTTTTCCATCGACAATAACCACATCTAACATTTCGTGGCGATTGAACATCTCAATCTTTCCACGAGCAATTTGACGATTCATTGCTGAGTAAGCTCCTAGCAATAATTGTTGCCCTGTTTGTCCTTTAGCGTAAAAAGTCCTTGAAACTAAAACCCCTCCAAAAGAACGATTGTCTAGAAGCCCGCCGTAATCACGAGCAAAAGGAACTCCTTGTGCTACACATTGATCTATAATATTTGCTGAAACCTCTGCCAATCTGTATACATTAGCCTCACGAGAACGATAATCTCCTCCTTTTACAGTGTCATAAAACAATCTGTAGGTAGAATCTCCGTCTCCTTGGTAATTTTTTGCTGCATTAATTCCTCCTTGAGCAGCTATAGAATGCGCTCTTCTTGGAGAATCTTGGTATGCAAAAGACTTTACGTTATACCCTAATTCCGCTAATGTAGCTGAAGCAGAACCTCCGGCTAAACCCGTACCTACAACAATAACATCTATGTGTCTTTTGTTTGCAGGGTTTACCAGGTTAATATGATTTTTATAATCTGTCCATTTATCTTTAATTGAACCTTTTGGTACTTTTGAATCTAAAGCCATAATTTTAAGATGAATGTTTTAGGTGATGATAAATCGCAATAAAAATAAAACCAGCTGGGATTATGATTGAATAAGCCTTACCAATATTTTGTAGTAGTTTCTTTCTTCCAACAGTGCCTCCCATAGACTGAAAAGCAGATGTGAACCCGTGTGCTAAATGCAGCCCTAAGAACACAAAAGCAATTACATATGCAATTACCCTAGCAGGGTAAGTAAACTTATGAACTAATTCTTCATGGTAACGAAACCCATCAACACCCTGAAGTGTTCCTGACCAATCTCCTTGTATGAATTTTGTGTTGATTTCTGGAAACCAAAAGTCTATAAAATGTAAAACTATAAACGCTAAAATTGTAATGCCGCTATAGATCATGTTTCTACTGAACCAAGTAGAGTTCGCGGCACCATTATTTTTCGTGTAAGAAACCCCTTGGGCTTTCTTGTTTTTTAATTCCAAAACAAAACCCATAACAAAATGAAAAACAACAGCAAAAATTAAAATTGGCTGTAATGCAAATTGTACTAAAGGGTTTGTTCCCATAAAATGGGATACTTCGTTAAACGTTTCAGGGCTAAAAACGGATAAAATATTAATTGCTAAATGCTGTAGCAAGAAAAACATTAAAAAAAAGGCAGAGAGCGCCATTGCTACTTTTCTTCCAATTGAAGATTTAAAAAATCCACTCATTGTATAATTAATTAAATTTTAGAGTACAAAAATACGGCGAAACAAATAGCAAAGCAAAGAATTTAAAACGTTTTCGCAGGTATTTAGAATTATTTTAAATAAAAAAAACTTTATTTTTGAGTACAGATAAAAATAATTGGAACCCCCTAAAAAGAGGTCTTTGTCGTCTTTAGGACAGGCAGGTTAAAAACCAATGGATGTGTTCACGCCAATTCATCAAACTACATTGCGTATTTTAGTTCTAACGCCATTAAATATAAACTCCTCTCCTTTTTGTTTTCCAAGCAATAATTTTCCTATTGGAGAAAAAACAGAAACTGCAAAATACTCTTTGCCATGAGCTGTTATTTTACCTACTGAAATTGCTAGAAAAAAACAAACACTACTTGTTTCTATAACACTCCCCAAATGAGCTGTTTTAGACTCTTTTACAAGGTCTATTTTTGCTAAAACTGTTCTCATATCTCGAATTGCTTTGAATTGCTGACTTGCTTTTTCTATTTCTAATTGTAGCATTGCTCTACCTGTTTCATGTTTATCTCCCGCAGAACTCTTGGTTTCAGATTGAAGAGCTTTTTGATTTGAAGAAATTATTTGTTCTACCGTATCCATGCGATTATTCACAAATAACTCACATTGTTTAAAAAGTTTTTCTTTAAGATTCATTTTGGAGGGTGAAAGCAAAAGCGCCGTAATTTCCGTGATGTGAAATTGAGCATGAATTGGTTAATAATTTTTCTTTTTGATAATACAATGGAGCTCCGACAGAAGATTTTATTTGTGTCATTTCTTCTGCTAAAACACCTGTTAACTCTTGGAGTTTTTGTTTCATTTTGCGGCCTATGTTCTCTGGCAAGCCGATAGAAGAAAAAACAACTAATTTGTCATTGGTTTTCTGTGCAATTGTATAACAATAATGCGCGTTTAAAAATGTTGTTGTGAAAAATGTGTTTTTTTCAAAAGAAACCATTCCTTCACTTTCAGAAATAAAACTACACTCAAATTTTTGAGGTGCAAAAAATCGTTTTTTATGTTGTTGTGTGTAAATTTTGTAGGCAGCTTCTTTCATGCTCCAAAGCCTCCATACATCGTTAAAAGAATTACCATTCTGTAAAATTAGCTGTTGTTCTTTGATTGTAAATTGCTTTTCTAAAAAGCCTTTTCGGCGCCAGTTACTTTGACTTTTAGCGATTTGTAAATCAACTAAATCGTTCCCAACCATTATGGATTCATTTTTATTTGAATAATCTCTATCGTTGCTTTTACAGATAACATTTTCTCCATAGAATCATTATCTATTTCTATATTGAATTCATCTTCTACGTCTAAAATCACATCCACTAAATTTGCGGAATTTATTTCTAAATCATTGATGAAATCTGTATTTTCATTCAAGCCTTTAAAAGCCTCTTCATTTTGAATATAGGGCTTAACAATCGCTGTTAATTTGATAATTAATTCTTCTTTTGTCATTTATTTGATATATTTTTTAAAGATAACACATGCATTAACATCGCCAAAACCAAAACTTGCTTTTACAATGTTATTAATTTCTTTCTGAATCATTTTTCGAGGAATTTTTTCTTCAGAAATCAGTTTCAAAATTTCTGGGTGAATGTCTTCGCAATTTATATTTGGAAAAACAAACTGCTCTTTAATTTGTAATACAGATGCAACACACTCTATAGATCCAGCAGCGGCTAAACAGTGACCCACCATCGATTTTAAAGAATTAATATATGGGAATTCTCCTTCTTTTCTTTGCAATGCTTTTACCCAGTTTTCTATTTCTAAAGTGTCTTTAGCAGTCGCTGTTAAATGTCCATTAATCGCGTCTATTTCTGATGAATTTATCTGAGCATCTCTCAGTGCATCTGTAATGCATTTTTGAACGGCTTCAGCATTTGGAGCAGTTAAAGTGCCTCCATTTCGTTGTCCTCCAGAATTAATATTTCCTCCTAAAACCTCAGCATAAATTACTGCCTTCCTTTCTAGTGCACTCTCTAAAGATTCCAAAACCAGCGCACCAGATCCACTTCCAGGCACAAATCCAGATGCTGTTTCACTCATTGGCCTCGATCCTTTTTCTGGAATTTCATTGTGTTTATAGCTCATCACCCGCATAGCATCAAACCCTCCCCAAGTATATAAACTACTGTCACTAGAACTTCCAACTAACATCCGTTTTGATTTGCCGTTTTTAATGCGCTCAAAGCCCATTAATAGTGCTTCTGTTCCTGTTGTACAAGCAGATGAATTCGTTGTAACCTGATTTCCAAAACCTAAAATACCCCCTAAATATGCAGAAATACCACTTGCCATTGTTTGCACGACAGTAGTACTTCCTAATCTTCTAACTTTTTGGTCGTCAATTTTATAGATAGCTTCTCTAAATTTCTCAATTCCGGAAGTTCCTGTTCCAAAAATAATTCCAGTATCATAATCTAAATTCGACTGTTCTTCCATAGAAAAGCCTGCGTCTTTCCACGCGTCTATTCCCGCTATACATCCATATAAGATAGAGGTACTATTAAACCCTCTTAACTGTAAAGAAGACAAATATTGATGTATTTTTTCTTGCGATATCGAAGGCACCCCTCCAATACAACATGAAAAGCCTTTGTCTTTTAAGTGCTGATGAAAGGTTACTCCAGAAATTCCCGCTTTTATTGCTTTGGTAAATTCTTCAAGCCCAACTCCATTTGGGGCAACAACTCCTAAGCCAGTAATTACAACTCTGACGCTCATATCTGTTTTGTGATTATCATTCCTGATATTATTCCTCTACAAACCAACTCGTTCTTTTCATTGATCATTTTAACAGAACATTTTAACTTGTTGAATCTAAAATATTTTTTCTCTGAAATTACGGTAACTTTTTCATTTGGTAAAACTGAAATAAAAAAATCAACTTGACTAGACGTTAGGGCTATTTGCATCATTTTTTCTGATGTAAATTCATTTTTTAGAAGATAAACCCCCAAACAAACAACACCGATTTGCGCCATTGTTTCGGTTAAAATAACCCCTGGTGTAATTGGGTTATTTTTAAAATGTCCTTCATAAAAAAACTCATTCTCTTTAAATGTGTAGTTTCCTGTTACTCCATTTTCTGTGATCTCTGTGAGTTCATCAACAAACAAAAAAGGGCTTTGATACGGTAGCTTTTTTATAATTTGATTATTTGTCATCTTTTAATTTTTACCACTCCAATAAAATTCTTTGTGCTGAAAAACCTGGTCCAAAACTTAACATAATTCCTCTTTCTCCTTTCGTTGGATTTCTGTCCATAAATCGTTCTAAAACATATAAAACTGTTGCGCTCGACATATTCCCATACAATCGAAGAACCTCTTTTGTGTCCTTTATGTTTTTTCCAAGCACCCCAAATAAATCTTCTACTGTTTGAACTATTTTCTTTCCTCCTGGGTGAAAAATCAAATGATCAATGTCGTTAATTGATAGGTTGTTTTTTTCTAAAAAAGGATGAATAATTGCTGGAAAATGTTCAGATATTTTCTTTGGAACCTCCTTGTCTAAAATCATTTGTAACCCAGTATTTACCAATTTAAAACCCATCATATGCGTTGCGTCATAAAAATGATACATGGCTTGATCTATAATTTTAGGTCCATTATCTTCCTCGTACGAAGACAGAATTACACTAGACGCTCCATCTCCAAAAATAGCGGCACTTACGATATTTGTCATCGAGTAGTCTTCTAACTGAAACGTGGCAGATGGGGCCTCAACAGCAACTACTATCGCTCTTTTATTCGGATTGGCTTTTAAAAAATTTTTCGCATATATAATTCCAGATACCCCTGCGGCACATCCCATTTCTGTCACTGGAAGACGTACAATATCTTGTTTCATTTTAAGAGAATTAATCAAATAAGCGTCTAAGGAAGGAATCATGATCCCTGTACAACTCACGGTAATGATGTAATCTAAGTCTGTTGCTTTTAACCCTGCCTTTAACAAGGATTTTTTTAGAGATTTTTCTGCCAAACGAACAACTTCATTTGTGTAAATATTGTTTTTTTCCTCAAAAGAAGTTGCGGTAAAAACCTCTTCTGGGCTCATGATGGAGTATCGTTTATCGACCCCTGCACCTTCAAAAAGCTTAATTACTTTTCTTTGAAAGCGTTCGTCTTGATCTTGCATCCATAATTTTACAAACGGAATAATTTCTTTTGTTTCCCTAGAGTACTTTGGAAGTTGTTTTGCAACTGCGATTATTTTTACTGCCATTTATTTTTTTATTATCCACAAAAAACGGAATGCCCATTTCCATGAAATTTGTGATTTTACATTTATTTTTTGAGAAATTATTTCTAAGTCTTTTCGGATAAACCCTCTTAAAACAGACGTCAGTCCGTCTTCAATTATCATTTTATTACGAATAAAAACAGACACTAGCATAAACAAATAATACGCTAATTTGTGCCGATGTAAGTCATTTACAACAATCCCTATTTTTGATTGATTAACCGTCTGTTTTAAAAAAGAGACCAATTGTTTTTCTTTAAAGTGATGAAAAAAGAGGGTTGCTATAACCACATCAATCTTTCTGTTCTTAAATTCCTCAGAAAAGATGTCTTCTGTTTTAAACTTAATCTCAGAATATTCTGTTGACAATTCATTTGCATACGCAATCGCCGCTGGATTTGCATCTACTCCCAATAACCTCATCTTATAGCCTTTTTTCCTGCCAAAATTTGCGATATCACGTAAAATGTCTCCATGTCCACAACCAATGTCTACTATGGAAACCTCTTGTTCTTTTGGGTGCTGTTTTAAAATTATTTCTAACCCTCTTAAAGTGCCTTTATTTCCACCTAACCATCGATTTATATTTTCTAATTTATCTAAAGTATCACGCAACAAATCTCCTCCAATAGAAAAATCATCCATTAACTCGTCTTTGTCTGTTCTCTGTTTTGTGCTGATAAAAAAATCCATTAAATGTCTATCGGTTTTCCGTGAGTTTGTTTAATAATAACAGGCAATAAAAATGGAAGCCGTTTTAAAACTTGTAATAAAATGGAAGCCGCTTTATCATTTCGAAACAACATTGCAATGAAGTGCCCCGCTTTTAGTCTCCATTTAAATTGAGCATTCCACTGCATAATATACCTTTTTTCTAGCGTATCTCTATTCGTATTATTCCCTTTCAGGTAATTTAGAATGAGTTTAGAGGCAATTTGAGCAGATTGAATTGCCATGCTCATTCCGTTACCACAAAGTGGATGAATCATTCCGGCAGCATCGCCACACATCATCATGTGATTTTCTATTGGTTTTTTTGTTTCAAAAGAAATTTGACTAATAGAAAGGGGTTGTTCAAAAACTGAGGTAGAATTTTCAAATATTTCTTTCAAAAATTGATTTTTTAAAACAACATTTTTCTCAAAATCATTGATGTTTTTATACTTTTGAAAAGACAAGAAATTTGTAATATAACAAACATTGATTGTATTATTTTCTACTTTAGAAACACCACAGTAGCCCCCCTTAAAATTATGAAGTGCTACTAAATTTTCAGAGAAACTTCCCTTTACATGAAATTTTACACCTAAATAAGGTGATCTTTTTTTAATAAAACCTCGCTTAAGTTTTACGTCTAATGTAGACCGCTTCCCATAAGAACCGATACATATTTTTGAGGTAAATTTTTGTTTATTTTTTGTCTCAACTAAAAAAGTATCTTCTTTAAAATCAACATCAATGACGGTATCTTGTATAATTAAAACATTGTTTTTTTTAGCTTTTTCTGATAAAATAAAATCAAGCTGATAACGTGAAATACCAAAACCTCCCAATGGTAATTTTGCTGAAATTAATTTATTTGTTGTTGTTGAAAGTTGAAAGGTGTCAATTTTAACTGCACCAAAACGAAACGGATCAATCTCCAAATACTGTAAATAAGGCAACACCTCATTAGAAATGTATTCACCACACACTTTGTGCTTGGGGTATTCATTTTTTTCTATTAATAAAACTTTGGTTCCAAACTTTGACAAGTGAATCGCATTGCATAAGCCTGCTAGACCTCCTCCAATTATGAGAACATCGAAAGCCGCTAAGTTCTCTTTTGAGTTCGAAATAGAATGTGTATGTGTGTTCATGAATCTACTAATTCTGCTAATTCTTTTCCTACTATACTTCCGATAGCAACCCCCATACCTCCAAGCCTAACTCCACAAAAAACATTGTTAGAAACTTGTTTTACAATTGCTTTTTTCTGTTGTCCAACCCCCATTATACCGCTCCATCGATGTTCAATTTCAAAAGGGAGGTTGTGTAAAACAATCTCTTTTAAAATTTGCTCTAATTTATTTTGAATCTTTTTTGTGCATCCAAATATGGTGGTTTTTTCAGCTTCAAAATCAATATTTCTTCCACCGCCTATCAAAATTCTATCATGTATATTTCTAAAATAATAATATCCTTTGTCTAAGTGAAAAGTTCCTCTAATATGAAGGTTTTTTATCGGTTTTGTAATCAAAACTTGCGCTCTTGCAGGTTCAACTTTCTCCTCTAACAGTTGGTTTGAGAATCCATTTGTAGCAATCCATAATTTATTTGTTTTGAAGGTGATTTTATTCGTTTCTATTGTTACTCTATTTCCACTTTCAGCAAAACGTTCAACTGAAATATTATTAAGAATTTTTACCCCTAATTTTTGAACCTTATACAGCAATTCAAGAGCCATTTTACCCGTATCGATTTGACCTTCAAATTTATTTGAAACATACTTCTTGTAGCTGTTTTGAAAATTAAAAAGATTCTCTGTAACCGAAAAAACATCCTCCTTAAACATTGGTTTTAACAACCTATTTAAAGACTCTTTCTCAGACATACATTCTTCAAAAACTTCTTTAGAATCAAATAATTCAAATCCTTTGTGTTGCTGAAAATCGATCTTCTTATCCCCTAAATTTTCTCTTAATAATCGCAAACCATTCCACCGTTTATCAACCAAGTTATAAACCTCTTCTGGAGTGTGTGATTTTAAATCATCTATCAACTCGGATATACTACCAAAACAAGCAAAGCCTGCATTTTTTGTACTTGCGCCTTGAGGCAACATTCCTTTTTCAAGAATTAGAACAGTTGCTTTAGGGTGCCTTTTTTTTAAGTATAAAGCACAGTTTAAGCCAACAATTCCACTGCCCACAATTGTAAAATCTATATTGGTAAACCATTCTTTTAATTCCCAGTAACTATACTTCATTTCTCTCTGTTTTTAAAAAGATTTTCAATATTAAGTCTAGAGGTTAAACAATTTCTACTATTAAAAATTAAACTTTAATTGCACCCAAAAAGGGGCTGTTTTTTCAGTATCTAAATTACCAAAAGAGATTCCTAACAACCGTACAGAGTTTTTTAATTTTTCTTGATACACCAACTCTTTTACTAGAGGAAAAAACTCTTTTTTTGACTGCATAAAAAAAGGAGTTGTTTTACTTCTTGTTTGTTGTGTAAAATCTGAGTACTTTATTTTTATTGTAATCGTTTTCCCTTTTGTTTGATTGTTAATCATTCTCTTTTCTAGCTCGTCCGCAATATTATTCAATCGCTCAATCATGAATATTTCGGAAGAAATATTCTCTTTAAAAGTTCTTTCTGCAGCAATAGATTTGCGAATTCTATCTGGTTTTACTGGGCTGTTATGAATACCGCGAACTATATTGAAATAATGAGTCCCTGTCTTTCCAAAAAAGGCTACTAATTCTTCTAATGATTTTCTCTTTAAATCATTTCCTGTAAAAATACCTAAGTTATACATTTTACCAGCAGTTACCTTCCCAACTCCGTAAAATTTATGAACAGGAAGTTCTTCTAAAAATCGAATTACTTCTTCAGGGTGTACTGTTTTCTGTCCGTTAGGTTTGTTTATATCTGAAGCTACTTTTGCGATAAATTTATTAATAGAAATTCCAGCAGAAGCTCGCAAACCTGTTTCTTCAAAAATACGCTGTCTTATTTCTCTTGCAATGTCATTTGCCGAGGGATTGCCTTTCTTGTTTTCTGTGACGTCAAGATATGCCTCGTCTAGAGAAAGTGGTTCAACCAAATCTGTATATTCATAAAAAATTGCTCTTATTTTACTTGTAAATTCTTTGTACCGAGCAAAATCTGTTTTCACAAATACAATATGAGGACACTTTTTTTTGGCTAATACGTTACTCATTGCTGATTTCACTCCAAACCTTCTAGCTTCATAACTTGCCGCTGATACCACCCCTCTATCACCTCCACCACCAACAGCTATTGGTTTTCCTTTTAATTCAGGGTTGTCTAATTGCGCAACAGAGGCATAATAAGCATCCATATCTATGTGAATAATTTTTCGAAAAGGAGGTTTTAGCTGCATTTATTTAAAAAAATTGTAGCGTAATTAATTAGTTCACCTAATTCTTTAGAAATTGTTTTTTCTTTCCAAGGGTGAAAAATATTAAATACATGATCTGCATTTTTAATGTTTTTAAATTCGCTCTTTGGATTCCATTTATGTAAATTTTCTGCTTCTTTAATCGAAACAGAAGTGTCATTATTTCCATGAATGATTAGCTGTGGAATTTGTAAATTTTGAGTAGCTTTTTCAATATCCAATCGATTTTCATTTTTTTCAAAATCTTCATAGAATTGAAAAAAATGAGGCATTTTTTGATGAGTTCGTCCATTTTTTACAAAATAAACCTGTTTTTCTTTCCATTTTTCAAATTTTTCGTTTTTAGGAAATCTGCTTTTATAATCAGAAACTCCTGCCAAGGTGATGACTTTTTTAACTCTTAAATCTTCCTTAGACTTTAACAAAACGATTCCTCCGCCTCTGCTATGACCAATTAAAGAAATATCGTTTAAATCAATTTCACTTGCATAGGTAGAATTCTTAGATATCCAATCAATAACACTTCCTAAATCATCCAATTCTTTGGAATAATTATTATTTCCGAAAGCTTGTAAGTCTGGAAAATCAATCGGTTGTTCTGGAGTTCCGCCGTTGTGAGAAAAATTAAATTTAATAAAGAAAAAACCTGAATTAGCAAATGCTTCAGCCATTAAATTCCAGGCACCCCAGTCTTTAAAGCCCTTGTATCCGTGACAAAAAATAATTACTTTTTTGGATTGATGATTCTCTTTGTAAAAAACATCTGTTACAATTGGTTTGGTGTGAACTCCTTCAATTTGTATGTTTTTTATAATTTCCATTTGTTTTTAAAAACTAGTTTGGCAACAAAAAAATTAACTTTTTTTTGTAAAGATTACTTTTTAAAACAAAGTATACAAAAAAACGCATCAATTTATTGATGCGTTTTTATAGTTTTAAATTTAAACGAGCCTAAACAACTCCTTGAGCTAACATGGCATCTGCAACTTTTACAAAACCTGCAATGTTCGCTCCTTTAACATAGTCTATAGAGCCATCATCATTTTTACCGTATTGCACACAAGAATCATGAATATCTTCCATGATGTCTTGTAATTTTTCATCCACCTCTTTTCGTGTCCAGCTTAGTCGTAATGAATTTTGACTCATTTCTAATCCTGAAGTTGCAACACCTCCTGCATTACTTGCTTTTCCTGGAGCAAATAAAATTCCCGCTTTTTGAAAAGTATGCATTGCTTCTGGTGTTGAAGGCATATTCGCTCCTTCAGAAATACACATACAGCCGTTATCTATGAGTATTTTAGCTTCATCTCCACTTAACTCGTTCTGAGTTGCACATGGCAAAGCAATGTCACATTTAACAGCCCAAGGTCTCTGTCCCTTAAAATATTGAGCAGAGGGATACTTTTGTATGTATTCGCTTATTCTACCTCTACTTTTGTTTTTTAATGTCATTACAAAGGCTAGCTTTTCAATATCTATTCCTTCTTCATCATATATATACCCTCCTGAATCAGACATGGTAACAACTTTAGCTCCAAGCTCTATGGCTTTTTCTGCAGCATACTGTGCCACATTTCCAGAACCAGAAATAACAACTGTTTTGCCTTTAAAAGAATCTCCTTTGGTCTTTAACATGTTTTCGGCAAAATAAACAGTTCCATAGCCTGTTGCTTCAGGGCGAATCAAAGAACCTCCCCATGAAGCTCCTTTTCCTGTCAAAACTCCTGTAAATGTATTGTTTAGCTTTTTATACATTCCAAACATAAATCCAATTTCTCTTGCCCCAACACCAATGTCTCCAGCGGGAACATCAGTATTATGGCCGATATGCCTGTATAGCTCTGTCATGAAGGCGTGACAAAAACGCATAATTTCATTGTCTGATTTTCCTTTAGGGTCAAAATCAGACCCCCCTTTTCCGCCTCCCATTGGAAGTGTGGTTAAAGAGTTTTTAAAAACTTGTTCAAATGCTAAAAATTTTAAAACACTCGCATTTACTGTTGGATGAAAACGCAGTCCTCCTTTATAGGGTCCGATTGCAGAGTTCATTTGAACCCTGTAGCCTCGATTTACCTGAATTTCACCACTGTCATCTACCCAAGAAACTCGAAAGGATAATAATCGCTCTGGCTCTACCATCCTTAAAAGGATGTTTTTTCCATGATAAATGTCATTATTTATAATATAAGGAATTACCGTTTCTGCAACTTCTTGTACTGCTTGTAAAAATTCTGGTTCATGATGGTTTCTTATTTTAACCAACCTCATGAACTCATCAATTCTAGATGTGATACTTTTATCCATGTTTTTTTATGATATTAATAAAAATTTAACGGGTCAAAGATACATAATTTTCAATATCACAAAAACAAAAAAATTAAAATAATTTTTCCATAATCCCTTATTTCAATCGATTTCGACGGCTGTTTTCGTTTTCTTATCAAATACAATATAAATCTCTTTAAAAAAGATTAAATTTGCATCTTAATACTCCAGGAGAATGTTAGATAAAGTAAAAGAGCTTATTGTTGAAGTAGAAGGGTTTAACGCAACAACAAAAGACGAAGTTGAGTCTTTTAGAATAAAGTATTTAGGAAGTAAAGGGTTGTTAAAGGGGCTTTTTGCAGAATTTAAAAATGTGGATGCCGAACTCCGTAAAGATTTTGGTCAAGCTTTAAATAATTTAAAAAAATCTGCTGAGAATAAAGTTATAGAACTAAACGAATCTTTAGAAAAATCAACCTCAGAAAGCTTTTTTTATGGAGACCTAACACGTCCTTCAGAGCCTATTAATTTAGGGTCTAGACATCCTATTTCATTAGTTAAAAACCAAATCATAGAGGTGTTTAATCGAATTGGATTTACCGTTTCTGAAGGCCCAGAAATTGAAGATGACTGGCACAACTTTACCGCCTTAAATTTGCCTGAATACCACCCGGCTAGAGATATGCAAGATACATTCTTTATCGAGCAAGATCCAGATATTTTATTAAGAACACACACTTCTTCTGTTCAAGTTCGGTATATGGAAGAAAACCAACCTCCAATAAGAACAATCTCACCAGGAAGAGTTTTTAGAAATGAGGATATTTCTGCAAGAGCTCATTGTATTTTTCATCAAGTAGAAGGGTTGTATATCGATACCAATGTTTCTTTTGCCGATCTAAAACAAACCCTTTTGTATTTTACAAAAGAAATGTTTGGAAAATCTAAAATACGTTTACGTCCTTCGTATTTTCCTTTTACTGAACCAAGCGCAGAAGTAGATATTTATTGGGGTTTAGAAACTGAAACCGACTACAGAATTACAAAAGGAACTGGATGGCTTGAAATTATGGGTTGTGGAATGGTGGATCCGAATGTCTTAAAGAACGCAAATATTGATCCTACTAAATACTCTGGCTACGCCTTTGGAATGGGAATAGAACGCATCGCAATGCTTCTCTATCAAATTCCTGATATCAGAATGTTTTATGAAAACGATAAGCGTTTTTTAGAACAATTTAAATCTGTGATTTAATCCCTTCCTTTTAGAAATTTTGAAACGCAAACAAGCTCAATACACATGAAAAAAGACATTCAAATACCTGAGGTTAAAAATGTGCACCTTGCCGTTGTTTTCGAATATAATGACATTTATAAAACAGATGATTGGAATGTATATGTCATTAACAATAAAAACAGTGATTTAGAAATGATGGTCATAGTTTCTCAAGGTTTCTCTGAAACAAAAACCACTTCTGTATTGCGTAAAAAAATAGCTGCTTTACCCGCAAATTCTTTTGCTAAAATTGAACTGATTCAACCGGAGTTGTTCAAGTTAAACAATCGTTTTCAAGTTTCTTTTTTTGAAGACAACACCCTTTATGAAAAAACCTTTATTTTTAAAGAAAACTCCATTAAAGAAGGAGTATTACGCATGATTCCTGAAATTAAAAAAAGGGGTGTTTTAGCGAGTTAAAGTTTCTTGATAATTTTACCTGAAGAAAAAAATTATACTAGCCAAAATATCCAATCAGCACATACAAAGCAGTCGTAATTAATCCACCTATAAGCGCATAGGGTAATTGGGTCTTTACATGATCTATGTGATCACTTGCAGAGGCCATAGACGAAATAATGGAGGTATCTGAAATTGGTGAACAGTGGTCTCCAAAAACTCCTCCTCCCAAAGTAGCAGCAACAATTATTGTAAGGTCTGCTCCGTGAATATTTGACATAGGAATAGAAATAGCCAACATGATTGCAAATGTTCCCCATGAGGTTCCAGTAGAAAAAGCGATAAAAGAACTAATTATAAAAACAACTGCTGGCAATAATTCTGGTGACAGCCAACCTTTCGTTACGTTTGCAATATACACACCTGTTTCTAGCTCTTTACAGGCGTCACCAATCGCAAAGGCAAGCAACATTAACAATGCAAGAGGCATTAGCTCACTAATTCCTTTTAACGTCAGTGCTACCGCTTCTTTGGGCTTCATAATTCCTTGTATAAAGTACATTGCCATAGCAACCAACAATGCAGTAATTACAGCATATAAAACAGCAGAAGACCCTGAGCCTTTTCCTATTGCTTCCATTGCGTGATTAAAAAAAGAAGAGGAGGTTTGAACAGCGTTCCAGCCTGTATATATCAAGTTTATTGGCATCATAAAAACCATGACTAAAAGCGGAACGATCATGTTATACGCTTTTGCTTGAATTCCCTCTTTAGAAGGAAATGAGGTAATTTCATCAGACACCATTGGCTTAGAGTTTGGGTTCATTAGTAGACCCGTTTCCTTGGTTCTTCTTTCTGCTTTTTTCATTGATCCAAAATCTTTTTTTGTAAAAATGATGATGAAAACAGTGGCAATCGCTAATAAGGGGTAAAAATTATACTTAATAGAGGCAAGCATCACAGAAAAAGGTTTTTCGATTCCTTGTGTTAATAAAAGCCCCATAATAAAAGCTCCCCAGGCATTAAAAGGAATTAAAATAGAGGAAGGCGCAGAACTAGCATCTGCTATATAAGCCAATTTTTCTCTTGGAATTTTTAATTTATCAAAAATTGGTCTGTATAAAGTACCAACCGTTAAGGCGCTTATACTTGTTTCTACAAACAATAACAACCCTGTTAAAGCCGCCAAAACCTGAACCATTACTCTGCTATAACCCGCTTTTTTATCTTCAATTTTTACTAGTTTTCTGTTAATAACTTGAATAAAACCCTCTACCCCTTTAGAATATTGAATAAAGATTAATAACGCACCAACGAGTGCGCTAAACATGATTGTTCTTGTATTTCCCTTAGATTGAAAAACATTCACCATGCCCTCGATCATGGCAATCGTTCCCTCTAAAAAATTCCAGTCTTTTATGATGAGCCAAGAAAACCATATGCCAAATAACAACGCAATATACACTTGCTTTGTTCTTAATGCTAAGACAATGGCAACAATTGGGGGTATTACTGAAAGAAATCCATACTCCATAAAAAAATCATTTCCCGAAAGATAAGGATTAAATTGAAAATTATATTTGATACTACCCGTGTTTTTAGAAGCGAGAAAAGTGTTCTTATAAAAAAATTAATTTCTATAAATCCAAAAACCAGCATATATGCTGGTTTTTGGATTTATTCTATTGGGAAGCTATTTTGAAACCATGATCTTTTTGGTTGCTTTTTTATTTCCCTGTTGAATCGTTAACAGGTACATTCCTGCCGCAATATTTTCAACATTTATTTCCTTGGTAAAAGTATTCGTTTTTGACGCTTCAAAAGATTTTAAAATTTGTCTTCCTTGTAAATCAAACAAACCAATACTTACTTTTTTAGTATCAGAATTAGGTAACTGTATTGTAAATACATTTTTAGCAGGGTTTGGCCAGAGAACAACTCCTTCTAAAAAAATTTCTGAAGAACTTAGGGCTGTTGTTTCTCTAATCTTTATCGTTTGGTTTGGTAGCCACCCTTTTGTTGCGCTAATTAAATCAACTTTAAACTCATCATTGAAGGAATTAACCTCTGTGTTAACGTATGTTATAAAGCCTCGTGTAATTTGCCTTTGAGTAAACACATCTCCAGCAGATAAAATAACACCCTGCTTTTCTATGTGCCCTTTTAAAGGAGTTGTTATCAACTTAAACTCAATGTTTGATAGTTCTGAAGTTGTTGTCCCTTTAATTTCGTCACTAGAGATGGTATGGGTCGTGTTTTTATCAACAACAATCTCAGAACGAATTAATGATGGAGTCGATGTAATCATGTCTAAAGTACAGACTGTAATACTTGCGGAATTTATCTGACCGCCATCTTCATCATAAGAATCATTTACTCTTAATTTCCACTCTCCAATCGCGTTTTTTCCTGCAAAAGGCAAACTCATATTATTGGCTGGAGCAATCGACCCTGAAATTACAGGAGCTGAACTATTACAGTATAATGGATTTGCAGCACCATCAAAAGTAGCATTGATATCATCCCCTCCTTCACATTTATTAGAAAGTAGGGTCACTTGAGTAGAACCGGCATCCGTGAAACTCGGACCTTCTATTTTAATTGTCATGTCCGCAACATAGGTGTGAGAAATATCTACTGAGACTAAAATCTTTTCTACAATTAAGTTATCTGTTACGGTAATAGGAACAAAAATATCTTCTAAATTTTCAGCGGTCTGGATTGTTGCTGAAGAAAAATCTGTTGCTTCATACGTGTTTGAGCAGTCACTGATACCTGTTTGAAAACTATGAACTAAAGAGAAGCTTCCTGATGCGCAGCTGTTTTCAGGCTTTACCCTCCAATAATAAACTGTTGCTGATTCCAGCGCTTGAATAGAAAAAGATGATGCTATCCCTTTTTTGGAAAACAAAATAGTGTCAAAAGATGGGCTCTTTGAAACTTCTACAAAATAACTTTCAGCATTAATATCCTTCTCCCAAGAAAGCGTAATTCCCATTGTAGAAGTTCCTGATAAACCATTAGAAGGAAATATAGGTAAGGTTTTGTTCTTTAAAAAAATTTCACTTATGATTCTCAACTCGATAGGTGTAGAAGTTGTTTCAGTTCCATTTTGACCCTTAACATTGATTGCATAGGTTCCTGGCGCAACATTGTTTAAGTTTCCAAAAGTCACTGTTAAGGTTCCATCCGTATTTAACGAGCTATCAGATAGATCAAAGGTTGCATTAATAGGCAACCCTTCTACTGAAAAAGAAGTGGTTCCTCCGATGGTTTCTATAAAATTAAAACTAAACTCTTCTGAGTCATCACAAGAAATTTTAGCGTTTGTATCTGTAAGTAGCGCAATTCCTGAAGAGATCCCAGTAACAACCAGTGATACTTTTTGCGACCCCCCCTCTAATGTGCCTTTGTGAGAAATAGTAATGATATACTCTCCTGAGGCATTTTCAACATCAACTCTTTCGAAAGGATCTACAATATTATCTTCTTGTTCGTTAGTATCTACAGAGGTAAGTTTCCACGGCATAAATGTGCTTGCTGTTTCAGCGTTTTTTACAACCCTTATATCTAAATCATTTACCAAAACTGGGGTTGAATCATTTGCCTCTCCTGTGTTTTCCGTTCCAGGCATATCTGTCCAAGATATTGACGCTAATAAGGGTTCTAAGCCTTCAGACTTTACAACAATAGAATACGTGCTTCCTTGTGATAATTCTATCTCAGAAATAATTGATTGTAATCCTTTTTTAGTAATCGTTTCTGCGGCTTTTTTTGTGTTCATTAACCCCCAGCCTGAAACTGCATCCGGTCCCACTGCACCAAAATCATCTGCAGTATGAAGTGCAAGGCCTTTTAACGTGGAGGCTCTCATAAAACTACCATCTGTTTCTTTATAATATTGTTGAAGCAACAATAAAGAGCCTGTTATGTTTGGGGATGCCATTGATGTTCCTGAAATAGTATTGTATGCGTCGTCTGTACCGTCATAAGTCGAATATAAACCGGTCCCATTTCCTGTAATATCAGGCTTAATTCTTAAATCATCTGTTGGCCCTTCAGAACTTGATGAGCTTATTCTCACTGAGTTTAAAGTTCCATTTGCGTTTATTGTAGCGTCTTGTCCATTCGCGACAACCATACTGTTTTTTGCGACTTTGTTTCCTGTTAACTTATCGTAAGAATTATTTCCTTCCAAAGGCGCATCGTTTGCAGAGTTATCATTACCGTCATTCCCTGCAGAAGCAACCATTAAATAATATGGAGCATTGTACATGATGTTGTCCCAGTCTCTTGCGTAAGAAGTATATCCTCCAAAAAAGTAACCTGGAAGCTGAGACTCCCCTGATGCATTTCTAAGGGCAAAACCATAAGAATGGTTGGAGAGTAACATCCCATTTGCAGCTGCAGCTGTGGCCTCTCCACTATCATTTGACCAATCATACCCAATTCCGCTCGCTTGTGGAGCCATTCCTTTTGCGAGTGGGTCTACGCCAGAAGAAATAATAGTCCCCATAACATGTGCTCCGTGAAAATCTAACTCAGTTGTGCCGTCTCCTACTGAAAATCTATCGGACCCTCCATCTCCGTCATATTCTTGGTGAGTTGCTCTTGCAATACCTTCGTCCCAAACATGAACTGTCATTTCTTGACCTTCTACAGCCAACCCAAGACCTCCATCATTGTGTAAAAAATTTGCTCTTGTAGAAACTGCTGCGTCCAAATTATGGGTTTTAAAATAAATAGGGGACCCATCTTTAGTAAGTTTCATCAACTCATACTTTGATCCTTTCGAATCTGTATATTTTAATTTCCAGCCATTTTTATTGGCAAGCATGATCGCTTTTTCTTTTTCTTCATAGGTTGATTTATAAAACCCTTTTTCGATGTTTTGTAGTTTTATTAAATCGTACTCTTTCGTAATTACGCTTCTTTCTTCAGGGGTTTGAGAAAAAGCAGTGTGACATATAAATATTAAAAAAAAAAGTGCTTTTTTAGGCGAAAAATTCTTAAAAATACTAAAGTGTTTCATTAATAAATGATTTTTTATAAAATTAACATATTTTATACATAACGCTTTAACAATTAACTTTTTTTAACATTTCTTAAAAACATCCTTTTTTTTCGAGAAGGTTCTTAGTTTGAGCAGGGTTTCGTTAAAAATATTGCAAGGTTTCGTAAGTAATAATTTTGTTAATTTGACGCACTTCATGTTTACACCTTAATATTTTAACACTATTTAGCACCTCTCAAGAGTTGCTCTTTTTTTAGTTGGCCTTCGTTTCTTTACTTAAATCTAAGTTTCTTAGGGTGGGGTTTAAAGCTCCTGAAACAATGGTTGTTATGATGGTCATAATTCCGCCAAAAACAACAGCATTTACCGGTCCTGCAATTTTGGCCGCCAAACCACTTTCAAAAGCACCTAGTTCATTTGAAGAGCCTACAAACATGGAATTTACAGAAGAAACTCTTCCTCTCATTTCGTCTGGTGTTTTTATCTGTAAAATGGTTTGTCGAATAACCATAGAAATCCCATCTGCGGCACCACTCACAAAGAGAGCAAGGACACTAACCCAGTAAATAGATGACAGCCCGAAAGCAATAATGCTTACTCCAAAAACAAAGACTGAAATCAACATTTTTTTTCCTGTTTTTTTGTTGATTGGGATGTATGTTGTTATGAACATTGTTAAAATACTTCCTAAAGAAATAGAAGCATTTAAAACCCCAAACCCTGAAGGTCCAATCTTTAAAACATCTTGTGCAAAAACAGATAAAATAGCAACGGTTCCACCAAACAAAACAGCGACCATGTCTAAGGTTAGGACTCCTAAAATTGCTTTGTTTTGAATAACAAACTTTATCCCAGCTTGTAGGCTTTGTTTCATGGGTTCCCCTATTTTCTTATTAAGAACTGGTTTTCTTTTTATCTGAAAAAGAATGATAAACGATAAAATAACCAAAATAAAAACAACAGAAAGAGTCTTATCAACACCTATCCAGCTTATAAAAAACCCTCCAAAAAGAGCTCCAGAAACAGCTGCTGATTTCCAGGTACTTGTGCTCCAAATTGCGGCATTGTGATATATGTTTTTGGGAACCAATAAGGCAACCAAAGAAAAAATTGTAGGGCCAAAAAATGATCGTAAAAAACCTCCAAAAAAAACCAATCCATAAATAGCATATAAAACAGAATCTACAGGCCAATTTTCAACAACGTTTTGTGTGGTTAACAAAAAAAGACCCAGGCTTATAAATGAAAAAGCAGCTGTACAAACAGCAAGAAGGTTTCTTTTTTCTCTTTGATCTACAATATGACCAGCAAATAACGCCATGGTAAATGCAGGGATAATTTCCATTAATCCAATTATTCCAAGAGATAAAGGATCTTTTGTAATAGAGTACACCTGCCATTCTATGACAATAAATTGCATAGACCACCCAAAAACAAGTAAAAATCGAACAACCAAAAAAACATTAAACTCTTTTATTCGAAGTGCTGCATAAGGGTCTTCTCTCCTCATTTTTAGCTTAATTTCATGTCCATTAAGATTGAGAAGGTTTGGTTGATGTCTTCCTCTTTAACGACAATTGTCATCTCATTTGTGGTAGAAATAATTTCTTGTAAAGGAATATCCGCCCAGGCTAGTTGTTTTAAAATAAAATAATAAACTCCGGATTGTTCTAAATTTTCTTTTGGTAACTTTATAGTGATGGAAGCCAGCTCTAACATGCTATTTGTTAGGGTTTCTTGTTCAAAAATTTGACGAACAAATGGCTGAAGGTTTTTACTTGTCACAATATTAGTTTCAAAAATACCTTGTGAAACCGTCAAAAAATAATCTGTATTTTCTGATGACTTTGTCAAAATCTTTGCAATTTCTTTTAATAACGAAGGTGTGTTTTTAAAGGTAAAGTCACATAGATCTGATCGCACAATCACATCGCCTAAATCTAAAGATAGTTTTTTAATGTTTTTTCTAATACGCAACTCACTGGCTGGTGATAGTCGATTAATCGCCATCATAACAGCGCCAACCTTTACGTTTTTTTTCAAGACAGATGAAACTTCTGGTAAAATAATTCTCGCCAGTGAAGAAACGTTGATTAATTTTTCGTGCAGCGCTTCTTCTATAAAGGGTGTTTTTCTAATGGTAGTTTCGACAACCTCTTGTATTGTTTTCATTGTTTTTGTTTAATACTTTACATTATTGTTCAAAATTAAACATTTAATTTAATTTATCTGTCAATTTCTTAAATTCTTTTTTGGGGTTCTTAGCCACGTATAATACCTGATAAACAGTATCAATAATTGGGGTACAAGAGGAGTTATCTTTAGCGATTTTAAAAGCGCTTTTCGTAGCGTAGTAGCCTTCTGCAATCATACTCATTTCTATTTGTGCCGACTTCACTGTATACCCTTTACCAACCATATTTCCAAATTGGCGATTTCTACTAAAGAGCGAATACCCTGTGACTAATAAATCGCCTAAATAAGCAGAATTATTAATATTTCGTTTCATTTTATGAACCTTTTTTATAAAATGTTTCATCTCGCGAATTGCGTTACTCATTAAAACCGCTTGAAAGTTATCTCCATATCCTAATCCATGAGCAATTCCGGCAGCGATTGCATAAATATTCTTTAACATAGCGGCATATTCTGTACCAATAATGTCGTCTGAAATTTTTGTTTTTATATACCAACCTCGGAATGATTCTTCTATTAAAATAGCTTTTTTTTCATCTTGACAAGCGATTGTTAAATAAGATAATCGCTCCATTGCAACCTCTTCTGCGTGACAAGGCCCTGTAATTACACCAATGTTTTCAAGCGGAATATTAAATACTTTATGAAAATGTTCTCCTATGATTAATCCTGTTTCAGGAACAATACCCTTAATTGCTGAAAAAATGATTTTATCCTTAATTGAGGTGTTAAGTTTTTTTAATTCACTCGTTAAAAAAACAGAAGGAATCGCAAAAATAAGAATCTCATAATTTGCAACGATTTCGCTTATATTACTTGAAAGATCTAATTGTTCTGCATTTAATTCTGCTGATTGAAGGTAATTTGGGTTGTGTTCGTTTTCTATAATATGGTTGATTGCTTGTTTGTTTCTCATGTACCAACCAATTGTGTCTAAATTTTCACTCAAAATCTTTACAATTGCAGTTGCCCAACTTCCTCCCCCTAAGACCGCTATTTTTTTTTGTTCCTTCATTTATCTGTAAAATTTAACTTCAAAAGTAATAAAAGTATTAACGATGGATGAAAGCATTTGCTTATTATTATATTTGTTTCTTTAAAACCTCTTTTTTAGAGGGGTTGATTTCTCTTGTTATCACCTCATTAATCAAGATATTTTTTAAACCTTTAATCATTTTTAATAATACGCTTTTTATTGAACCCAAAAACCATGAACGTACAAATTATAAACAAATCTAAGCATGCAACACCAAGTTATGAAACAGAAGGTGCTGCTGGAATGGATATAAGAGCAAATATTAATGAATCAATTATATTAAAAACACTAGAGAGGGTTGTTGTAAAAACAGGTTTGTTTATAGCGCTACCTATTGGTTACGAAGCACAAGTGAGACCTAGAAGTGGTTTGGCTGCTAAAAAAGGAATTACTGTATTAAATTCTCCTGGAACCATCGATGCTGATTATAGGGGAGAAATAGGGGTTATTTTGGTAAACTTATCTAATGAAGATTTTTACATAAAAGATGGAGAAAGAATTGCACAATTGGTTATAGCAAAGCACGCGCGTCTAAATTGGGAAGTAGTGGATGTTTTAGAGGAGACAAAGCGCGGAGAAAATGGTTTTGGAAGTACTGGTGTATAAAAACAATATTACTCCTGCGAATTACATTATCTATTTAAAACCTTGAATAGTTGGTTCATTTTTCTAACCTTTTCATACAATAAGCTGAAAGGTAAGGTCACATGAGAGTGATAGGTATATCCTTGCTTTTTATAAAATTGAAGTGCCTGCGTGTGTTGGTCCATCGCGTCTAACCAAATTATTTGATATCCTTTTTTTCTTGCCTCTCCCTCAAGCCAAGAAAGTAGTTTTTTGCCTAGGCCTATTCCTTGTGTTTCATTACTTAAATAAATTCGGTGTAATTTTACTTGAGGTTGTTTCAAAAAACCTTTTAGTGTTTCATCCCAAACAACCCTGAAAACTCCGACGATTACCTCTTTGAAAAGCACAAAGTAATAATCTGTTTTTGGTTCTTGTATTTCTCTTAAAACAACTTCCTTTGAGTATTGTGAATTCACATACCACACCCCTTTGTCTTCCCAAAAATGACTGTATGCGCTCGTGTATATTTCTTTCATTAATATGAAAAGAAAACCTGTATCGCTATTTCTAATTTTTTTTAATTGTATGTTTTGAGAAATTTCAATCATGTTTGTTTTCATAAAAAACTGCTATAAGTAAAACACCTATAGCAGTTAATAGTAGTAAATTTTATTCCTTTTAAAACCTTTTATTCTTGATTTTCTATCGCACTCTTAATCTTTGCTTCAAGCTCTTCTGCTAGTTCAGGATTGTCTTTTATCAGTCCTTTTACAGCATCTCTTCCTTGGCCTAGTTTTGTTTCTCCATAGCTAAACCACGAACCACTTTTCTTAACAATTCCTAGCTCTACACCAATGTCTAAAATTTCTCCAACTTTGGAGATTCCAAGTCCATACATGATGTCAAACTCTGTAATCTGAAAAGGAGGTGCAACTTTATTTTTTACCACTTTTACTTTGGTGCTATTTCCAATTACCTTATCGCCGTCTTTAATTTGAGTTCTTCGTCGAATGTCTAGACGTACAGAGGCATAAAATTTTAATGCATTTCCTCCTGTTGTTGTTTCAGGATTACCAAACATAACCCCAATTTTTTCTCTCAATTGATTGATAAAAATAACCGTACAATTTGTTTTTGAAATAGTTCCTGTTAACTTACGCAATGCTTGAGACATTAAACGCGCATGAAGCCCCATTTTAGAGTCACCCATTTCTCCTTCAATTTCAGATTTTGGAGTTAACGCGGCAACAGAATCTATAACGACAATGTCTATTGCGCCTGAACGAATTAAATTTTCTGCAATTTCGAGGGCCTGTTCTCCATGATCTGGTTGAGAAATAATTAAATTATCTATATCTACTCCTAAGTTTTCTGCATAAAATTTATCAAAAGCATGTTCCGCATCAATGAAAGCGGCTATTCCTCCTGCTTTTTGAGCTTCTGCAATGGCATGAAGTGTTAATGTTGTTTTTCCTGAAGACTCTGGTCCGTATATTTCAATAACCCTACCTCTTGGATACCCTCCAACACCTAAAGCTAAATCCAATCCCAAAGAACCGGATGAAATTGCGTCTACTTCTTCAGTAACAACATCTCCTAATTTCATTACAGAGCCTTTTCCGTATGTTTTATCTAATTTATCTAACGTTAATTGTAATGCTTTTAATTTTGCTGCTTTTTCTTTGTCTGCTGCCATAAGTGTTTCTGTCTGTTGTTTTAAATAAGAGCCACAAGTTACAAAAAAATAACCTACATTTTTGTACTATTGTCCTAGTTCGTTTAAAAAAGTAAAATATTAAATTTTGACCAAAAAACACCGTCATTTTATCATTCACAAGCCCTGGGGAATGATCTCTCAATTTATAAACCCGGCTAAAAGGAAAAAAAAACTATTAGGAGAATTATACAATTTTCCTACAGGAACTATGGCGATTGGCAGGTTGGATGTTCCTTCAGAGGGGCTACTTCTCCTAACAACCAACGGAAAAGTATCAGAAGAAATTAGAAGTACTAAATATGAAAAAGAATATTATGTACAGGTTGATGGAAAAATAAATCAAGAAGCAGTAGAAAAATTAAAAAAAGGGGTGGAAATCGGTTTTGATGGAAAAAAATATACAACAAAACCAAGTGTAGCTTTTATAATAGAAGATCCAAAATTTCCTTTAAGAAGTCAAAAAATCAGAGATGAAAGACACGGTCCCACGAGTTGGGTGGTGGTAATTATCAAAGAAGGAAAATTTAGGCAAGTTAGAAAAATGACTGCTGCTGTCGGTTTTCCAACACTCCGTTTGATACGTGTTAGAATTGGAAACATTAAGTTAAACAACTTAGAAGTAGGTAAAGTTATAGAGGTTAAAAATTTAGTTTCTTAACATTTCAATATGAGGTATTCCGTCTTCTAAATATGAAACCCCCACTTGTGTAAATTGATGTGATTCATAAAAATTTTTTAGATACACTTGTGCAGAAATAGTAATTTTATCAACTTTAAAATAATCTTTAATTGCTTGTATAGAAACCTTCATTACGTCGTGACCATAACCTTTATTTCTCTCTAAAAAAGCTACAACCACTCTACCGATACTTGCATTATCAAAATAATCTCCTGGTTTAAAAATCCTTGTGTAAGCTACAATACTATTCTTTTTTACACCTAGAATGTGTAATGACTTTTGATCTTTAAAGTCTAAATCTTGATAGACACAATCTTGTTCGACTACAAAAACTTCAGAACGTAATTGTAGTATTTTATATAGTTCTGTTGTGGTTAATTCTGAAAAATTTTTTACGAGATACTCCATTAACCCGCACAAGAAATTTTATCAACTCTAGCCCCATGACGTCCTCCTTCAAATTCTGTTGAAAGAAATATATCTACAAATCCAATAGCTTGTTGTAAGGAAACAAAACGTGCAGGAATTGTTAAAATATTTGCATTGTTGTGTTGTCTTGTTAGTGTTACTAATTCATTGTTCCAGCATAATGCTGCTCTAATACCTTGGTGTTTATTGGCGGTCATTTGTGCACCATTTCCACTTCCACAAAGAATAATACCTAAAGCTGCTTTACCGGTTTCAACAGCAGAAGCTGTTGGGTGTATTGCATCTGGATAATCCATTGAATTATTTGAATCAGTTCCAAAATTTAAAACTTCGTACCTTTTTTCTTTTAAATACTTTATAATTTCAAATTTATATGCTGTTCCTGCATGATCATTTCCAATAGCAATTATCATAATAGATTGATTTTAATTAGGTTGTAGTTACAAAAATACAGAAATTAACAATGAACAACTGTTATAAACAACTAAAAAATTAGCTTTTTAAATAACTGTTTAGTTTTGAACTATTTAAGTATTTTATCACAATGTTAAAAAGTATCTGTAAATTTTTACAAGTTTTTTAGGTAGATCAGAAAAAAATTATAATACAAACAAAGGGTTTAATTACACAACTTTTTTTATGAGTTTTTCATAAAAGGTTATCAACATTAAAACAGTTATTTATCTACATAATTTGTTATACTAACTATTAATAATTTTAAGTTAATTGCTTTTATATATGTTGTTAATAACTCTTAAATTTAATTGATTATTAAGTATTTAACAATCTAACATACTGTAGATATTTTTTAATAAATGATAAAATAAAATAAAAAGCAATAAAATTATAGTAGCTATTCACATACTATTATAAACATCATACTTTTTTTTAATTTTATAAAATAAATATTATTATTATATAGAATGTTTATAAGTTTAACGGATTACAAAATTTATTGCTTTTGAAATAATTTTAAAAGTGACTTTCCCGACACCTATTAATTCACCGTCTGCTTGAATATAAGTTTTTGAAGCCCGGGGAATTACTGTTATTAGGTTGGTTTTATAGGTTTCCACTTTTTTATGATGCACAATATGTCCGTTATATAGTTTTTTAATATTAGAGATTAAATCAAAAATATTTAAATTTTTAACGATGGTAATATCAAGCAAACCATCAGTAGTATTTACATCTTTTGTAAACTGCATTCCACCTCCAGAAAATTTACAAACTCCAACCATTGTCATTAAACAATTGGTTTCTATTGATTTACTATTAAAATTAATTTTAAATATAGTTTTTTTATAAAATAAAAAACCCGCTAATCCGCTCAATAAATAAGCTACAGCTCCAAAACTTTTCATTTTTTTTAGTTTATTAACGGTATATCCATCATAACCTAAACCCGCAACATTATTAAAATAAGAAACTTTATTATTTTCTGTATTTGCAACACCAATATCTTGTAAAATTGTTTTTTTATAATGTATTAATTCTATTGCTTTCTCTATATTATTAGGAATATTATATGTTTTAATCCAATCATTACCTGTACCTAAAGGGATCACACCAATAGTTATATCAGAACTTTTTACATACCTTTGTATCATTATTCCGTTTACTACATGATGTAGCGTACCATCTCCACCAACTGAAATAATATTTCTAAAACCCTTTTGAATAGCGTTTTGTACTAATTCAACTTCATGTCTAGAATATAATGTGACAGCAAAAGAATAGTTTATTTTTCTAACATCAAGCAATAACTGAATTTTTTTCCATGCAGTAGAAAATTTTAGATTACCCGCAATAGGGTTTACTATTATAAACCAAGAATTAACCATAAGTAATTATTTATCATATTACCAAAATACAACAATAGATTAGATATCTTTTTTAAAATTATTAATTACATTAAATAATTGTAATTTGGTATCATAAAAAAACAAGTAAGAATTAATGTCAAGAAAAAAGAAAGGAATTTATAAAAAGAAAGGAAACATCGTAAAAGATTTAACTAAAAATATATTTAAAATTCTAAAAGAAGACAGTCAAAAGTTTTATAACTACAAACAAATTGCTGCAAAACTCAAAATCCATCACACTGATGGAAAAACTCAATTAATTAAAAAACTAGCAGAATTAACCATCTCTCAACAAATTAAAGAAGTAGAAAGAGGAAAGTTTCAAGTAAATACAGATAGAAAATATTCTATTGGAACTTTAGAAGTAACATCTAATGGAAATGGATATTTTATTTCAGATGATTATGAAGATGATATTTTTATTTCAAAAATAAACATAAGCAAAGGGCTTCATCAAGATACCGTGAAAGTATTTGTTTTTAAGAAAAGAAATGGGAAAAAATTAGAAGGAGAAGTTGTTGAGGTTTTAAAACGTGCTAAAACAGATTTTGTAGGCGTTTTACAAATAAATAAAAACAAAAATTTTGGATTTGTAATTCCAGATAATCATAAAATGTATGTAGATATTTTTATCTCAGAGAATCGAATTAATGGAGCAGAAGATGGTGATAAGGTTCAGGCAACTATTTCAGATTGGCCTAAAAACTCAAAAAATCCTTTTGGAAAAATTACTAAAATTTTAGGAAAACCCGGTGATCATAATACCGAAATGCATTCTATTTTATTAGAATATGATTTACCATTTGAATTTGAACCTGAAATAGAAAAAGAAGCAAAAAATTTACCAATAGAAATTACTCAAAATGAGATTTCTAAACGTAGAGACATGCGAAAAGATTTAACCTTTACAATAGATCCAAAAGATGCAAAAGATTTTGACGATGCATTGTCATTTACAATATTAGAAAATGGCAATTATGAGATCGGAATTCACATAGCAGATGTTTCTCATTATCTTCAAACAAAAACTATTTTAGATGATGAGGCTTATAAAAGAGCAACCTCTGTTTATTTAGTGGATAGAGTAGTACCTATGTTACCTGAAATGTTAAGTAATGGAGTGTGTTCTTTAAGACCAAATGAAGAAAAATTAACATTTTCTGCAGTTTTCGAAATCAATGAAAAAGCACAGATTATAAACAAATGGTTTGGAAGAACAGTTACTTATTCAGATCAACGTTTTGCCTATGAAGAAGCACAATCTATCATAGAAAACTGTAAACCATCTGATATTAACCGTAGTTATACAATGCCATCTGATATTTCTATCATTGATAAAGAATATGAAGTAACACCAGAAATAGTACAAGCTACTTTAAAGCTAGATAAATTAGCTAAAATTCTTCGAAAAAAAAGAATGAAAGAAGGAGCTATTTCTTTTGATAGGGTTGAAGTAAAATTTAACTTAGATGAACAAGCAAATCCTACAGGTGTTTTCTTTAAAAAATCTAAAGATGCTAATAAATTAATCGAAGAGTTTATGTTATTAGCAAATAGAAAAGTTGCTGAATTTATAGGTTTATCTAAAGGAAAAGCAACTAATAAAACATTTATTTATAGAGTTCATGATGAACCAGACGTAGAGAAATTAGCGTCATTACAAAACATGATTGATAAGTTTGGATATAAAATAAATACAGATACCAAAGAAACAACCTCACAATCATTAAATAAATTATTAAAAGATGTAGCTGGTAAAGCGGAATCTAATATGATTGAGACCTTAACTATAAGAACGATGTCTAAAGCGGTTTATACCACACAAAACATAGGTCATTATGGATTGGCTTTTGATTACTACAGTCATTTTACATCCCCTATTAGACGTTATCCCGATGTAATGACCCACCGTTTGCTTCAGTATTATTTAGAGGGAGGAGAAACACCAAAATCAGAATTATTTGAAGAAAAATCAAAACATTCTTCAAAAAGAGAAGAACTGGCAAGTAAAGCAGAGCGTTCTTCTATTAAATACATGCAAGTAAAATACATGCAAAACCACAAAGACGAGGTTTTTCAGGGTGTGATTACAGGAGTAACAGAGTGGGGAATTTATGTAGAAATTAAATCTAACAAGTGTGAAGGAATGGTTAGGATTAGAGATATAAAAAGTGATTATTATGTTTTTGATGAAAAACAATATGCAATTATAGGTCAAAACACAAAAGACCTCTATCAATTAGGAGATGATGTTAGGGTAAAAGTTAAACACACAGATTTGGAACGGAAACATTTAGATTTTTATTTAATAGAAGAATAAATTTTAACCTCAACGAACAATAAAAAAAAGAAAATACCTTTAATTTAATATACTTATTTAATTAAAAATAAAATGAAAAAAACACTCCTAATTTTAATAATATCGTTAACTCATTCTATCCATTCTCAAACAGTTGTAAAGAAAACTTTAGGAGATTATTCTATTCTTAAAGTTTATAACGGTATTGAGGTCCTATTACTCCAATCAAAAGAGCAAAAAATAGAAATCAAAGGAGAAAAATCAGAAAAAGTAAAAATTAAAAATGTAAACGGTGTTTTAAAATTATCCTTGCCTTTTTCTTTAAAACCAGAAAATAATTATGGAAAAGGAAAGGTTTTTATAACACTATATTATAACTCAAATATAGATGTTATTGATGCTAATGAAGGATCAATTATAACAGGGAAAGAGTTTCATCAAGAAAAATTAAAAGTAAATTCACAAGAAAGAGCTTTTATAGACTTAGCTCTAAAAGTGACACATCTTAATATAAGAGCCTCTTCAGGAGGTGTTATTAAATTAACAGGTTCGTCTGAGTCTCAAACCGTAAACATTGATTTATATGGTGTTTATAATGGCTTTGGATTAAACGTAACAGGTAATACGAATGTGTTTTCAGGCACTGGTGCAAAAGCAGAAATATCTGCAGGAAAAACACTTAGTGCAAAAGTAAATTTTGGAGGTTCTATATTCTACAAGGGTTCTCCTGAGGTTCAAAAAAACAAAAAAGTTATAGGAGGGATTATTCAAAGAAGGAAATAAGCCTTATAATCATAACCTTTTTTGTATATTTGTTGGGTTAAATTTAAAAAAATGAACAGTTTAGTTATATATTTCGGATTGATAGGCATGCCTCAAGTTATCATTATTATTGTGGTAATTCTTTTATTATTTGGAGGAAGAAAAATTCCAGAATTAATGAGAGGTTTAGGGAGTGGCATAAAAGAATTTAAAAACGCTGCCAAAGAAGAGACAGAAGAAAAGTTAGAAGAAAAAAAATAACCACTTATCGTGATTATGTGGTTATAAAAAAACTCAATTTGTTTGAACAAATTGAGTTTTTTTTATAAGAAAGCGCTTGTTATTTTTTATTCTCTTTCTTGTTTTTCATTGCTTCCCCAATTTGATTGCTTGCGGTAAAACTAGCAACCATGTCATTAAGCATTGTGCTTCCTGCTTGAGGAGAGTTAGGCAATAAAATTAAATTACTATTTGTTTCCTGTCCTATAGATTGAAGCGTGTCATAATGTTGGGTTACAACAATTAACGCAGAAGCTTCTTGACTATTGATTCCTACTTTATTTAAAACCTCTACACTTTCTTCTAAACCTCTAGCTATTTCACGTCTTTGATCTGCAATACCCTGCCCTTGTAATCGCTTACTTTCTGCTTCTGCTTTTGCACGTTCCACAATTAAAATACGCTGAGCATCCCCTTCGTATTGTGCTGCAACTTTTTCTCTCTCTGAAGCATTTATTCTATTCATAGCTTCTTTAACTTGAGCATCTGGATCGATATCAGTAACCAATGTTTTAATAATATCGTACCCATAAGTCATCATCGCTTCATTCAACTCCGATTTTACCGCAATTGCGATATCGTCTTTTTTTACAAATACATCATCCAATTTCATTTTTGGAACCTCTGCTCTTACAACATCAAAAACATAAGATGTAATTTGGTCGTGAGGATAGTCTAGTTTGTAAAAAGCATCATATACTTTTTCATAAATAACCTTGTATTGTACAGATACTTTTAACTTAACAAAAACATCATCCTTTGTTTTGGTTTCTATAATTACATCTAGCTGTTGAATTTTTAAACTTAATTTACCAGCTATTCTGTCAATAACGGGTATTTTAAAGCGTAATCCAGACTGTCTAATGGCGTTAAATTTACCAAAACGCTCTAAGACAGCAGCGGACTGTTGTTTCACTGTAAAAAAAGAAGCAAAGATGACCAATGCTATTAAAACTATTAAAATGTAAGTAAAAGAGAACATGTTTTTTTAGTATTAAGATTCATTGTAAATATACAAAACCATTTATTTATTATTGCATTTAATCTTCTTCTTTAGGAAAGTTCTTGTATTTTTTTCTATTGTATTTAATCCATTTTTTATATTGTTTTCTATTAAGCAGTTTTGTAATAGCCTTATTTAGTTTCTTATCCTCTTCCCTAATCACCTCACCAATCGGTTTTAATCGGGTATTCATTTCTTTTCGAATTGTAGCTTGTTTTGAAAAATCCCCACTCTTCATTGCGGTTTTTTGAAAATTTTCCACCATTTCTTTAGTGCCGCGGAGTAAAAAACTGTTAATCCTTTTAATATCTTTAGTTTTCTTGTTGTAATCAGTTATTATCTTAGAGAATTCTTTTCCTTTTTCTGATGCTAATTTTACACCCGATTTTTTTGCGGTTTTTTTAAGATCGTAAATGATAATTCCAATGTATTTTTCTACTTCAAAATTAGGCTCTGGAGCTTTTCGTTGAGGCTGCATTGGTTGCATTTGGCGTTGTCTTTGTCGTTGACCATTACCATATCCATACTGAGCCTGAGCTGTAAAACAACTGCTTAAAATTAAATAAAAGAGTATTTTTTTCATTGCTATAAATTTTTCATTGCGTTTTTAAGTCTTTGAACCGTTTCTTCTTTACCGATCATCTCTATGATATCAAATAAATGAGGCCCCTTCAAGGCCCCAACCAATGAGAGTCTTAAAGGCTGCATTACCTTTCCAAAGCCAATGTCTTTTGCTAGAATCCAGTCTTTTATTTCTTTCTCTGTATTTTCAGATGAAAATAGAGCTATCGATGAAATTTTTAACACCAACTCTTCCATGAGCGCAGCCGTTTCCTCTTTCCAGTTTTTTTTAGAAGCTTTGGCGTCATATGTTGTCGGAGCCTCAAAAAAGAAAGATGACAGGCTCCAAAAATCACTCACAAAAGTTGCTCTTTCTTTTACACAAGAAACAACTTTTTCTATGAACGCAGAATTTTCGGTAATTCCTTTTTCTTTAAGAATTTGAGCGTATGCTTTTGCCAACTCATCGGACTCTTTATTTTGCATATATTGTTGGTTAAACCACTGTGCTTTTTCTGCACTAAACTTTGCACCAGATTTACCAACCCTTTTTAAATCAAAGGATTCTACAAGGTTGTTAATCGAAAATATTTCTTGCTCAGTCCCTGGGTTCCATCCCAAAAAAGCCAACATATTGATAAAAGCATCTGCAAAATATCCATCCTCTTTATAACCTCGAGAAACTTCACCAGAGATTTCATTTGTGTATTCTAAAGGGAAAACAGGAAACCCTAGTTTATCTCCATCTCTTTTACTCAGCTTCCCTTTTCCTACAGGCTTTAAAATCAAAGGCAAATGTGCAAATTTTGGACACTCCCAATTAAATGCGCGGTATAACAAAACATGCAAAGGCATTGACGGCAACCACTCTTCTCCACGAATTACGTGGCTAATTTCCATTAAATGATCATCAACAATATTTGCTAAATGATAGGTAGGCATTCCGTCGCTTTTAAATAAAATTTTATCATCTAAAGTGTTTGTATTAATTGAAATTTGCCCACGAATTTCATCCTCCATTTGTAAATTTTCATTTTCTGGGCTTTTAAATCGGATTACAAATTTTTCTCCAGCGTCTATTTTTGATTTCACTTCTTCTTTATTCAAGACAAGCGAATTTATTAAGCGCCCTTTTTCTCTGTTGTGCCAATTATATATAAATGTTTTCCCTGCCTCTTCATGCCCTTTTCTATGCTTATCCAATTGCTCCGAAGTATCAAACGCATAATAAGCCCAGCCTGAATTTATAAGGATATCAGCATATTCTTTATAGAGACCTTTTCTTTCAGATTGTCTGTAGGGTCCAAATTTTTCATTTTTCCCTGGCCCCTCATCAAAAGGAATCTTAGCCCATTCGAGAGCGTCTACTATATATTGTTCTGCGTTTTTAACATAGCGAGTTTGATCTGTATCTTCAATTCTTAGGACAAAAGTTCCCTGGTGTTTTTTAGCAAATAAATAATTGTATAAAGCAGTTCTTACACCACCAATGTGAAGAGGCCCTGTTGGACTGGGTGCAAAACGAACACGAATATTAGGTTTCATCTTTGAAAAATTTTAAGGTGTAAAGATACTTTACTAAACGCATAAAAAAAAGAGTTTATGAAAAGGCTTCACACATACACTTATATGACAACTGTCCGAGAAACTATTCATTCGGAATAAAAGCACACCCTTATTTATAGGATTTAACAAAGGATTTTTATTAAACACACTTGATTAAGCAATGGTTTTAACAAATTTATGCTGTTACATCGTTTTAAAAACAGTATTTTTATTTGTGATTATGGATCCTTTCGAAAGCATACAAATTAAATTACATCACTTTACGCGTAAATATTACACCAGTGAGTTGATAAAAGGGGTGATTTTGTTTTTTTCTTTTGGCTTTTTGTACCTTTTTTTTATTTTATTTTTAGAGTATTCTTTATGGTTTAAACCAACAGCTAGAACGTTCCTTTTTTATTTTTTTCTTGGGGTAGAGCTTTTTTTACTAATTCGTTTTATTGCCTTTCCTTTTTTGAAACTGATTGGTTTAAAAAAAGGGATTACAAACGTGCAGTCATCAAAAATGATTGGGCGTCATTTTCCGGAGGTCCAAGACAAACTTTTAAATGTTTTACAATTAAAAAAAACCCATCTTCAGTCCGATTTGTTAAACGCAAGTATTGATCAAAAATCAATAGAATTGGCTACTTTTTCTTTTTCAAATGCAGTTGATTTTAAGCAAAATAAAAAATATTTAAAATATGCAGTTTTTCCTTTATTAGTCTGGGCAGGGATTGTTTTTACAGATTCTCATTCCCTGTTCAAACAAAGTTTTGAGCGAGTTGTTAATTATAAAACAGCTTATGCCCCACCTCCTCCGTTTTCTTTTTATATACCAAACCCTAATCTTGAGGTTGTTCAAGGAAAATCAATCACCATCCTTGTAAATATTGAAGGATCGGAAAGACCTAAAGAGGCGTATATTCATTTTAAAAGTCAACAATATTATTTAAAAAACACCAACAAAGGAGCGTTTGTCTATACGTTTACGAATGTTCAAAATTCCTTTTCTTTTTACTTAGCTTCCAATGGAATTCAGTCGAAGAGTTATCAGGTAAAAGTTATAAAAACACCAACAATTAACAATATTTCTCTAGGTTTAAAATATCCGAATTATCTTAATAGACAAAACGAACAGATTGATAATTGTGGAAACATTTCCGTACCTGAAGGAACAAAAGTTACATGGACTGTAGATGCAATTCAAACAGATTCAATTGCTTTCACTACGAGCGCTAAAAAATCTTTTTTTAAAAATTATACTCAGCAACGTTTTGCATATTCAAAAATCGTAAAAAGAAATCTTAATTATCAAATTAGTTCTTCTAACAATTATTTACAAGATTTTGAAAAACTTCAATTTCAAGTAGAGGTTGTTAAAGACGCCTCTCCTTCTATATATGTTGAAACGAATAGAACCAACACAACTCAAGAGACCTCAGAATTTATAGGACAGATTTCAGATGATTATGGAATTAGTAGTTTTCAAATAGTGGTACACGAAGAGGGGGACCCTAAAAAAGAACAAAAGCTAGATTTGCAAATCACCAAGAATAACATTCAAACATTTTCTTATCAATTTCCGGATGGATTCAACCTTAAAGAAGGAATTGGTTATCAATTCTTTTTTCAGGTTTTTGACAATGACGCCATAAATGGAAGTAAAAGAACAATGAGTAAGTCGTTTACTTTTAGAAAAAAAACAAGCGAAGAAGTTCAGCAAGAGTTGCTACAAAATCAAAGAAATGCTATTGACAACATGCAGCGCATTTCAAAAAATCAGCAACAAATTCAGCAAGATTTGAATTTAATTCAAAACGAAGTACAAACAAAAAAGAGGTTAGGGTGGGGTGATAAAAATAAGTTTGAAAAGATTCTTGAGCGTCAGCAAAAATATTCTAAAATGATGCAGCGCCAAACAACAAAGCTAGAAGAGACTTTTGATAAAAAAGAACCACTAAACCAGGAGTTCAAAAGTAAAAAAGAAGCAATACAGCAGCGCTTAGAGGAGTTAAAAAAAGCACAAAAAAAAGAAACACTTTTAAGAGAAATCGAAAAAATAGCAGAGAAACTCAATAAAAACGACCTCCTAAAAAAAGCAAAAGAATTAGCGCAACAAAACCAACAACAAGAGAGAAGTCTCACTAGGATTTTAGAGCTAACCAAACGCTTTTACATAGAGCAAAAAACAATGCAGATTGCAAATAAAATTGAAAATTTATCTCAAAAACAACAAGAAGAAATTAATAAAAAGACGCCTTTAGTTGGTGATCAAAATAAAATCAACAAAGAGTTCAAAAAAATTAAAGAAGAATTAAAACAATTAACAAAAGACAATATAAATTTAAAAGACCCCATGCAGCTTCCCGACTTAGGAGAAGAAGAAAAAGCGGTTGACTCCTCCCTTAATGAGGCGGAAAAGAAGCTCTTAAATGAAAATTTTTCAGGAGCCAAGGCGTCTCAAAAAAAAGCCTCCAACAAACTAAAAAGCATGAGCGTTAAAATGGAACAAGCAATGCAACAAATGCAAGGAGAGTCAATGGAAGAAAACTTAGATGACCTTCGAAAAATACTAGAAAACTTAGTCATCTTTTCTTTTAAACAAGAACAATTAATCAACACTTTTACAGATCGATCTACTGTGCATCCAGATTTTGGCGAAGACCTAAAAAAGCAATATCAATTAAAAACGTATTTTAAACACATCGATGATAGTCTTTATGTTTTGTCCATGCGCCTGCCAAAGCTTTCTGAAACGATCAACAACGATTTATCTACAACGCACTATAATTTAGATCAATCCTTAGATAATTTTTCTGAAAACAGGTTTTCAAAAGGCGCTTCAAATCAGCGTTATGTTATGATGGCTGTCAATAATTTAGCAAATTACTTAAGTTCAACCTTAAGCAACATGAAGAATGCTATGTCTATGAAAAGTGGCTCCGGAAAGAAGAAGAAAAGTCTAGGGTTTCGATTGCCAGACCTCATTAAAAGTCAAGGAGAGCTCACTAAGAGAGTGAAACAAGGGCTGAAGAAAGGTTTTCAGCGAGAAGGTGATCAACCCGGAAATAAAGGAAAACAATCAAAGAAGGGCGATGGGTCTAAAAATAAACAAGGGAACAATAACGGCATAGGAGACGCGCTTGACGAGGAACTTTATGAAATTTACAAACAACAAGCTTTTTTACGACAAGCACTGCAAGACCAGTTTAAAAAAGCATCAAACAAAAAAGGAGGTGCAGGCGCTCCAGCAAGAAAAGCACTAAAAAGCATGGAGGATTTAGAAAATGAAATTTTAGAGAAAGGGTTTCATTTTTCAACACTTCAAAAAATGCAACGCTTATCCTATGATTTACTAAAACTAAACGCTGCCTCACTAGACCAAGGAAAGGACAAACAAAGAACTTCTAAAACAAGTAACACTCGTTCTCAAAAGAATAAAATTAAAGCAATCAAATTTCAAAAGCAGTTTTATAATCAAACAGAAATATTAAACAGACAATCCTTACCTTTGCGTCAAAATTATAAAAAGAAAGTTAGAGCTTACTTTTCAGACACTAAGAATAATTAATTATGATCACCTTTAATTTCGAAACCCTCTTTGAATTAAAAAAAACAACACATCTAGAGGACTGGGTTGCAAAGATTGTTGATAATCATGGATTTACTATCGGTGAGATTAATTTTATATTTTGTGATGACGCTTATTTACATAAGTTAAATGTCGATTTTTTGCAACACGATACCTTAACGGATGTTATTAGTTTTGATAATACTATTGGAAAATTAATAAGTGGAGATATTTATATTTCTATTGAGAGGGTGGCAGACAACGCGAAAGACTATAACGTTTCTTTCGATAAAGAATTACATAGGGTGATGATTCATGGGGTATTGCACTACATCGGCTTTAAAGATAAGACGGTATCAGAAAAAAAACAGATGACTGCTGCTGAAGACGAAGCATTAAGCTTGTTAATTAACTGATAATCAATATAATAAATAAAAAGTTTCACGTGAAACTATAAAAAATGAGTTTATTTACAACAACATATGATGTAATTGTAGTTGGTGGGGGGCACGCAGGAAGCGAGGCTGCCGCTGCCGCTGCTAACATGGGTGCTCACACCTTGTTAATTACAATGAATTTACAAAATATAGCTCAAATGAGTTGCAATCCTGCTATGGGGGGTATTGCCAAGGGGCAGATCATAAGAGAGATAGATGCTCTTGGAGGGTTTAGTGGTATTGTTACAGACAAAACCGCTATTCAGTTTAAGATGCTCAACACCTCAAAAGGCCCAGCAATGTGGAGTCCAAGAGCTCAATCCGATAGAATGCAGTTTGCTGAATGTTGGAGAACAGTTTTAGAACAAACAAATAATCTAGACTTCTACCAGGATGCTGTGAACGGCTTGATGTTTGAGGAGGATACAATAGTTGGTGTCAAAACAAAACTTGGATTAGAAATTAAAGCAAAGACAGTTATTTTAACTGCAGGAACATTTCTAAACGGTTTAATTCATATTGGAGATAAAAGTTTCGGAGGCGGAAGAGCTGGCGAAGGAGCTTCAACAGGAATTACAGAAGATTTAGTTTTAAAAGGATTTGAATCTGGTAGAATGAAAACAGGAACACCGCCACGTGTTGACGGAAGATCTTTAGACTATTCCAAAATGACCGAGCAGCCAGGGGATGAAGTCACGGAAAAGTTTTCTTATTTACCCTCTACCAAAGCGTTGACAAAACAACGTTCATGCTATCTCACATACACTAATTTAGACGTTCATTCCCTGCTTCGAGAGGGCTTTGATAGGTCTCCAATGTTCAATGGACGAATTCAATCAACAGGACCAAGATATTGCCCCTCTATTGAAGATAAGATAGATCGCTTTGCGTCCAAGGATCGCCACCAAATATTTGTTGAACCAGAAGGCTGGACTACTGTTGAAATGTATGTCAATGGTTTTTCAACCTCCCTGCCAGAAGATGTTCAAGACAAGGCTATTAGGTCCGTTGCTGGCTTTGAAAATGTGAAGTTTTTAAGGTACGGCTATGCTATAGAATACGATTATTTTCCTCCAACTCAACTTACGCATTCTTTGGAAACAAAACGAATTAAGAATTTGTTTTTTGCAGGCCAGATTAACGGGACTACTGGATATGAAGAGGCTGCAGCACAAGGTTTAATGGCTGGTGTAAATGCAGCCCTGAAAACCCAAGGGAAACCCTCTTTTATTTTAAAAAGAAACGAAGCTTACATAGGGGTTCTTATAGATGATTTAATCACTAAAGGAACAGATGAGCCTTATAGGATGTTTACTTCTAGGGCTGAGTACAGAACCTTATTAAGACAGGACAATGCGGACCTAAGGCTAACACCCTTGGGGTATAAAATAGGTTTAGCGTCTAAAGAACGATTAGATCGTGTAGAGGAAAAACAGCAAAAAACAAGCCTATTGATAAAATTCTTACAAGAAACAAGTGTTACGCAAGAGGAGATAAACCCTATTTTAGAAGCAAAAAACCTAGCATTAATCAATCAATCTGTTAAGTTTTACAAAGTAGCAGCAAGACCGCAATTGGCTTTTTCTGATTTTAAGAATATTGAAAAGTTAACCTCTTTTTTATCAATTCATGAAATTGACAAAGAGGTCATAGAACAGGCTGTTATTCACTTAAAGTATTCAGGTTATATTGAAAAAGAAAAGAACAATGCAGACAAACTAAATAGACTGGAAAATGTTGTTATTCCCGCTACATTTAATTATCAAAAAGTGGCATCTCTCTCTTATGAGGCTAGAGAAAAACTAAGTAAAATTCAACCAACATCTATTTCACAAGCGAGTAGAATTAGCGGTGTTTCTCCAAGTGATATCTCTGTGTTGTTGGTGTATATGGGTAGATAGGTTCTTTTAAAAACTCAGAGGTTCCTCGTGGAACAATATAATTTATATGTCAAATAAAATAGACTTTTTTAAAAATTTAGAGCCATATTCAAATTGTAAAGATCATACCGTCTCAGGCGAGGATTTTAAGGTCATGATTAATAAGGAGTTTGAAATGTTGGTCACACAACCTGTTCCCGAAAACCTATCGAACTACTATCAAAGCGAGGATTATATTTCTCATACAGATTCAAAAAAAACACTATTTGATAAAATTTATCAAGCTGTAAAAAACATTACTTTAAGAAGAAAGCTAAGATTAATAAATGAAAGTCTACGAATCCAAAATAGCGATACTAGACCAGAAAAAAACCTTTTAGATATCGGTGCAGGAACAGGAGGTTTTTTGAAAATTTGCAAAAGCAACTCCTGGAATACCTTCGGAATTGAGCCAGATGAAGGGGCAAGAGCTAGTGCTAAAAAAAAAGGAATTATTCTTGAGGAAGACTTGTCCAATTTCAAAAATCAAACATTTGAAATAATAACGCTTTGGCATGTTTTAGAACATGTGGAAAATTTATCAGAGTATATTTCAAACTTAAAGAAGTTGCTTTCTAATCACGGTAGATTAATAATTGCAGCTCCTAATTTTAAAAGTGATGATGCAAATTATTACAAAGAATTTTGGGCAGGGTTTGATGTTCCTAGACATCTTTGGCATTTTTCTCAAGATTCAATTCGCCAACTTTTTTTATCAGAAAACATGGTGATAGAAAAAACAATTCCCATGAAATTTGACTCTTATTACGTTTCTTTGTTGAGTGAAAAATATAAAAAAGGGAGGATGAATATTGTAAATGCGCTTTACAGGGGTTTTGTCTCTAATTGCAAAGCCATGACTTCTTCTGAGTATTCTTCTTTAATATATGTGATAAAAAAGCGCTAATTGGCTTTTTAAAGCGGTTTAAGGCTCTTTTGATTTGGCGGACACAAACTGTTGACAGAAAAACTAAAAAAACCCTTAAAAGGCTTTTTTGAAGCATTTTTAAAATTGATTTTAATTATACTCAAGCCTATTTTCTATAAGTTTTAGCTATTTAATAAATAAACACCTAAAATAGTTATGATAAAATAGACTGCTAAAGACATTGCTCCTGCATAGTCTTTTGCTAAACGTTGTCCAATAAGTAAAAAAATTAATGCAATAGCAGAGAGAACGACTCCTAATAATGCAATCTCTTTGTTACCAGAAGTGTAAATTTGATATACTCCCACCGTCATTAAAATACCCGCACATATTTCAATAACCAAGATAATAGCAAGTAATAAAGGAACGCTATTTTTTAGAGGTGAATTTTTAAAATGAGATTTAATAAATTCAACATTTCCTTTCCAATCGATGGCTTTGTCAATTCCAGATTGAACAAAAGTTACGATTAAAAAAAACAGGATTAATACTTCTGTTGGATGGTTCGATAGGATTTTCATAATATAAGAGATGTTTGATTAACATGGGCTAATTTAAAGCCTTTTATTGTAATCATCGACTTCTTTATAGCGTTGATTCTTTCTGATCCGATTTATTGTTCACAACAAACACATAAATCACTGTAAATCAAGGTGTTGGTTTTTTATACCCACGCTCCCCGCTCCTATTTATGTACCACCTTTAAGGTAAGCTTTTGCTAATGGGTTTATCTAAGAATTGTTATAAGGAAAAGGTTGCTTTGACTTTGGAGGCAATAGTTTGCGCTAACTTTTCTTTACTTTCTTTGGTCCAGCCCCCTACATGAGGTGATAGTAAAACATTTTCAGCTTGAATTAGATATTTAAAGTCGACAGGTATTTGGTCGTTAGAAAAGAGGTTTTCGAAGGAAGATTTTTCATACTCCAACACATCCAATCCTGCTCCCAATATCTTCCCAGATTTTAATGCTAAAACCAATTCTCTTGTGACCACCGATTTTCCACGAGCGGTATTAATGATCCAAAAATTCTTTTCAAAACCTTCGATAAAAGCTGTATTTACCATTTTCTCTGTAAGAACTGTTTGTGGCGTATGAAGGCTTAAAACGTCTGCTTTTTTTTGAAGTTCTTCTAGAGAAACCTGTTTGCAGTTTTCATCGCCTACAGATGATTGTATGTCGTAACATAAAACTTCTACATCAAATCCACGAAGTTTCTTAGCGAAAGACTTCCCCATATTTCCATATCCAATTAATCCGACCGTTTTTCCGTCGAGCTCTACTCCTCGATTTTCTTCTCGAAGCCACATTCCGTTTCTAACTTCTTTATCCGCTTTGTTTAGTTTATTAAATAAGGAAAGCAACATTCCTAATGCATGTTCGCCAACAGCGTTGCTATTTCCTTCCGGTGCAGCAATTAGGGTGATGTTTTTTGAAGCCGCAAAATCACAATCGATATTTTCTAGACCAGCTCCGACTCGCCCTATGAATTTCAATTTTTTTGCTTTGGTTAAAAATGATCTGTCAATAGAAAATCGACTTCTAATGATACATCCATCATATAAATGAATTATTTCTTCAATTTCAGCCTTTGTAGATGCGTAGTCCTCATCATTATCAAAACCAAGTTCTTTAAGCTGATTGATTAATAAAGGGTGATTCGAATCGATATGGAGAATTTTCATACACAGTTTTTTAATACTGCTCTTTATCATTTGGAAAATCTCCACTCTTTACATCTTCACTGTAGGTTTGAAAAGCACCTGTCATTTCATTGTATAGATCCAAATATCTTCGTAAAAAACGAGGATGAAACTCATGGGTCATTCCAATCATGTCATGCGTAACAAGTACTTGTCCATCAACACCGTTTCCAGCACCAATACCAATGACAGGGATCGTTAACACATCAGCTACTTTTTTAGCCAATTTTGCTGGCACTTTTTCTAGGACCAATGCAAAACAACCAATTCTTTCTAGCATCAAGGCTTCTTCCATTAGTTTTTCCGCTTCTTCTTCTTCTTTTGCTCTTACGGTGTAGGTACCAAATTTATAGATAGATTGAGGGGTTAAGCCTAAATGTCCCATTACAGGAATTCCCGCATTTAAAATACGCTTGATAGACTCTTTAACCTCTTTTCCTCCCTCTAATTTAATAGAATGCCCACCACTTTCTTTCATAATTCGGATCGCAGAGCGCAACGCCTCTTTAGGATCAGATTGATAGCTACCAAAAGGTAAATCTACTACGACTAAGCACCTGTCTATTGCGCGAACAACAGCGCTTGCATGATAAATCATTTGATCTAAGGTAATAGGGAGTGTTGTTTCATGGCCAGCCATTACATTGGAGGCAGAATCACCAACTAAAATCACATCGATTCCCGCTCCATCGACAATTTTTGCCATGGTATAATCATAGGCAGTTAGCATAGAGATTTTTTCTCTGTTTGCTTTCATTTCTATCAAAGATTTAACGGTTACCCGTTTGTATTCTTTATTTGCTGCAGACATTTTTTTGGTTTTTAATGATGATGTAAATGTAAGAAATATCATCAGATATAAAACATCTTTATAGTATTCCACACAGAGACACTTCTTTTATTGATCGGCATCTTTATTTATTGCTGCTTTATTTCTCTCGGAATGTTAAGGTTAGATTTTGCTAAGTAGATTTATTTTAGTGAGTTTTTAATAGGATATTATGCACGATCATTTGCATAGTCACTCAGAGTTGATTAGAAAAAAGGAGGCACATTATTCATAAAAAATAACAGTACATTTGTTTTTTATTTTTAGCAATAAGACAAACGAAACGATTCTCTGATAAGAACTATTTGGCATGCATTTTCTACCTGAAAAAATTGATGATTACGTTGTTGAACACTCTCAGCAAGAACCTGAAATTCTAAAAGAATTGACCAAAGAAACTTGGCAAAAAGTATTAAACCCAAGGATGTTAAGTGGGGCATTTCAAGGAAGAGTTTTGTCGATGATTTCAAAAATAATTCAGCCCAAAAACATTTTAGAAGTTGGAACGTATACCGGATATTCTGCATTGTGCTTCGCTGAAGGGTTGCAGCACAGAGGAAAAATTTTTACTATTGATAAAAACGAAGAACTAGAAACACTTCAAAATAAATTTTTTGATAAATCAGGATATAGAGATCAGATAATTCAGTTTGTTGGAAATGCGTTAGAAATTATCCCTACAATTGACGAAACATTTGATTTGGTTTTCATCGATGCAGACAAAGCGAATTACATCAATTATTTTCATTTAATTATTGATAAAATGAATCCTGGGGGAATGATTCTGTCAGACAATGTTCTTTGGAGCGGTAAAGTTGTTGAAAAATTAGATCGAAAAGATACAGACACAAAAGCCCTTTTAGCCTATAACAAACTTATAAATGAAGACCCAAGAATAGAAACGGTTTTGTTACCAATTAGAGACGGTTTAACACTGAGTCGTGTAAGGAAGTAAAAACTACAGATTCCGCTTTATGGGGCCTGTGAGATCTTCTATGCTATCCTTTACATCGCTCACCTCTTTCTGGATGTTTTTTGCAATATTGGTGTCAACTTTGTTTTTTTCAGAGCTGTCTTTAATTTCCTTTTTGATGTCGTTTGTAGCATCTTTTACTTGACGCATCCCTTTTCCTAAGCCCCTTGCAATTTCAGGAATTTTATCTGCTCCAAAAACCATTACCACAAGTAACATAATTACCATAATTTCGGGTCCGCTGATAAATAAGAGAGTAAGATTCATACTACAAATATAAGCAGATATTTCAATAAATATGTAAAAACGGATTGATTGAAGTTCTTTTTTCTAGCTTGATGTTTCTTCAGAGCGCTCTTGTTAAAAAAAATAAAGAGGCTCCTCAAAATTAGAAAAAGAATATATATTTGAAAGAAATCATAACCCGAGTTATTTGGTTGAGTTAAAAAAGAGAGAAAACAACGATCCACCGAGAAATAATTGAAACAAAAACAACTTTTTTAAACCATTCATACATCATTAAAAACCATTCATACGTTATTAAAAACCATTCATACATTATTAAAAACCATTCACACAATACTACTTTTTTATAAAAGGGTTTCTTATATCTTTATTAAAAATCCAATTAATAAACAGTAAAACTATTTTATATTATGAGTAAATTATTATTAGATTCCCTTAAAGAAACGCCATCATTTGATAGTAAACGTTCATCTCAATTTATTGAGCCGGAAACCCATTGCATAAAACTTACGAAAAATGACTTTGTCAAATTTGAGGGGGATCAATTTTTAGAAGTATTAGATGCTTCAGACAAAGAAAGTTTAGAACAATTTTGTGCAGGTTGGAATGATCTTCCCGAAGACACTTATATGTCTGACGGTGGCCGATACCGTCTCCGGAGGCATGCGGTTTTTTCAGCTAACAAATCTGGACTAGAAGTTAGACCAAAACCCCACCAACCTCATTACCAAACAACCCACTTCAACACTTTGAATGGTGGGCTTCAACGATATTTTGAACCAATAAAAAAGGATATTTGTGATTGTAAAATAATGCGCAGTATCCTTAATTTTGGAGCACGCACTTTTGGTACATTATCACCTTTAAATGAATGGCATATTGAGGTGCATCAATTTCGGATACTTGCTGGTGATGATCAAGGAAAGCCAACGCCGGAAGGCATGCATCAAGATGGTGTAGACTATGTTTTGATGACTTTGATTCAAAGATCCAATATCGTTGGAGGAGAGACTACCGTGCAGAATTTGGAGGGTAATGAAGTTGCTAAATTTACACTTACGAATCCTATGGAATCGATTATGATCAATGACCTCCGAGTTGCACATGGGGTATCTCCCATATTGAAAGCAGATTCAGCATTGTCAGGACATCGTGATATGCTTGTAATTACTTATAAACGTGCGTGAAATTAAAATTATTAGCAGCGTTTTTTGGCGGCAGTTGAATGAGAGATGAAGATGCGCGCTTTGTTGATTTTGAAGTAAATTTAATAGATCGTTAACGGTCATAGGCAACTGATACAGGTTTTGCTATTGTTTTTAGCGTGCTGTTTTTACCAAATTTATCTCTAACCAAAAATCCGCTATAAATAAATGTTATTTTTTAATCAGCATTCTTTTAATCTCATTCAATTTCATGAGTGCTTCGATAGGGGTTAAGGCATCGATGTTAGTGGCTAAAATTTCTTCCTTAATGTTTTCCAACAAAGGGTCATCTAATTGAAAAAAGCTAAGCTGCATTTTTTCTTCTTGATGTTGTTTTAAAACCTCTTTAACTTCTTTGTTATTTGACTTCTGTTCTAATTGTTCTAATATTTTATTTGCCCTATGTATGACTCTATTCGGCATTCCTGCAAGTTTTGCTACATGAATACCAAAACTGTGGTTAGACCCGCCAGAAACTAATTTTCTCAGAAAAATAATGCTATCTTTTAGTTCTTTTACAGACACATTAAAGTTTTTAATTCGCCCAAAAGTGGCCGTCATTTCATTTAACTCATGGTAATGTGTGGCAAATAGTGTTTTTGCTTTCGAGGGGTGTTCGTGTAAAAATTCAGAAATTGCCCAAGCAATTGAAATTCCGTCATAGGTAGAGGTTCCTCGGCCAATTTCATCGAGTAAAACCAAACTACGTTCAGAAAGGTTGTTTAAAATAGAAGCGGTTTCATTCATTTCTACCATAAAAGTAGATTCCCCCATAGAGATGTTATCACTTGCACCTACTCTCGTGAAAATTTTATCGACAATCCCTATTTTTGCGTTTTGAGCCGGGACATAGCTTCCCATTTGAGCCAACAAAACAATGAGCGCTGTTTGTCTTAAAATAGCCGACTTACCAGACATATTTGGCCCCGTAATCATAATAATTTGTTGCTGATTTCTATTCAATACGACGTCGTTTGCAATATATTCTTCGCTAATTGGCAGCTGCTTTTCTATAACAGGGTGTCTTCCGTTTTTAATTTCTAAATCGGTGCTTTCATCCATTTGTGGACGCACATAGTTGTTGTCAATTGCTAAAATAGAAAAAGACAATAAGCAGTCGATTTTGGCGATAATTTGAGCATTTTCTTGTACAATTGGTACAAATTGAATGATCTGTTGCAATAATTTAGAAAAAATTTCTTGCTCTAATTTTTGAATTTTCTCTTCGGCGCCTAAAATTTTAGTCTCATATTCTTTTAACTCTTCCGTAATATAGCGCTCTGCACTTACTAATGTTTGTTTTCGAATCCACTCTTCAGGAACTTTGTCTTTATGTGTATTTCTTACTTCTATATAATAGCCAAAAACATTATTGAATGAAATTTTTAAACTTGAGATTCCTGTTCTTTCTGTTTCACGCGCCAACATATCATCTAAATACTGTTTTCCACTGGATGAAATAGCTCTTAAGCTGTCCAATTCTTGATGAACACCTGTTGCAATTGCGTTTCCTTTATGAATGTTTACCGGAGCATTGTCAAATAAAGTTTCAGAAATTTTTGCAATCAACGTTGTACAAGTATGCAGTTGATTTCCGAGTTCTTTTACTGTTTTATTAGCACTTTTCTCTGCGGATTCCTTTATGGGTAAAATTGCTTTTAAAGAGTCTTTTAATAAGACAATTTCTCTTGGAGAAGCTTTCCCGGTAGCAACTTTAGAAATAAGCCTTTCTAAATCTGAAATTTGCTTTAATTGATAGGTTACGATCTGTGAAAAATCATCGGAATCAATAAAAAACCTCACCAATTCATGACGCTTTTTAACGGCATCAATATTTTTTAAAGGAAGTGCTAACCAACGTTTTAACAATCGCCCACCCATTGGTGAAATGGTTTTGTCTATCACCTCTAAAAGAGTTACCGCATTGATCGAATTGGGATGGTATAGCTCTAAATTTCGAACCGTAAAACGATCCATCCAAATATAATTATCTGCAGCTATTCGGCCTATAGACTGTATGTGTTTTAGTTGGTTGTGCTGTGTTTCTGATAAATAGTACATAACGGCACCTGCAGCTATAATTCCATTTTTAAGATCCTGTACTCCAAAACCCTTTAAGGTTTTCACTTCAAAGTGATTTTGAAGGGTTTCATTTGCGTATTCGGGTTGAAAAACCCAATCGTCTAAATAAAAAGTGTAATACCTGTTTTCAAAAAGCGCTATAAATTCTTGTTTGTGTTGTTTTTGAACCAACACTTCACTTGGACTAAAGTTTTGTAATAATTTATCAATGTATGCTGCATCTCCTTGAGCGACTAAATACTCTCCTGTAGAAACATCTAGAAAAGAAATTCCGAGTTGTTTTTTATCAAAGTGAACCGCAGCTAAAAAGTTGTTTTTGTTGCTCTGTAGCACCTCGTCATTTAAAGAAACCCCTGGAGTAATTAGCTCTGTAACCCCTCTTTTTAC